>Ga0315899_10002483_pt1 | contig 20425 bp, 18 predicted proteins | sample LakEriMetagenome_2_FD_203518 | JGI IMG/M metagenome (GOLD analysis project Ga0315899, IMG submission 203518) | Freshwater fungal communities from buoy surface, Lake Erie, Ohio, United States - Buoy 4 MA112 | ecosystem: Environmental > Aquatic > Freshwater > Lake | place: USA: Lake Erie, Ohio... | reverse complement strand
GTACGGCGAGCAAACATTGCAGCAGAGTCTGGTGACGCTGCAACAACCGCAGCGCTTGCGAGTGCGGTTACCGAGATGACTCAAGCACTTGGTTTGAAATTGAGCGCAGGAGATGACATTGATGCGGCAATCGTGGAGCGTGCGAATGCGCTAGATGCTGCGCGAAAAGCCAAAGACTTCGCGCAAGCAGACGAAATTCGAAACGAACTTCAAGCGGCCGGCTATGTGGTGGAAACTACGAAAGACGGCACGCGAGTGCGTCGCAGTTAGATTCTGTTCCACTCATCATGAATACCGAGAAACCAGTTCGCGAGCCGTTGCCACGTGGTTTTTGGGTTATTTGGTCAACCGTGGCACTCGACATGGTTGGGTTTGGCATTGTTGCGCCAATTCTTGGTCGCTACGCCGACAGGTATGGTGCAAACGGATTTCAAGTGGGTCTGTTGTTTGCCTCGTTTTCATTGGCGCAAATGGTGTTTTCGCCAATTCTTGGTCGCTGGTCCGATCGTGTTGGCCGCAAACCGGTCATCGTCATTTCATTGATTGGAACTGCAGTTGGCAGCTTCATTACAGGTGCCGCAGGTGCGCTGTGGGTGCTGTTCGCCGGTCGCTTAATTGACGGTGCGTCAGGAGCCAGCGTCTCTGTTGCACAAAGTGCCATTGCCGACCTCGGTGCGCCAAAGCAACGCGCGCGAATGCTTGGCATGTTGGGCATGGCATTTGGTGTTGGGTTTGTTGTAGGGCCGGCACTTGGTGGCCTTGCCGCTCTTGGCGGACCGCACGTTCCTTTTTATGTTGCAGGTGTACTTGCTTCAATCAACGCGGTTGCAGCAATCATTCGCTTGCCTGAAACAAAGAAGGTGCGTGAGGAGCAGCCAGTTGTTGCGCATGTTCCAAAACAGCGCAACATCACTTCATTTGTGTTGATCGGATTTTTCTCGGTGCTTCCATTCGCAGGTTTCGAAGCTACGTTTTCATTGTTCGGCGGGTCGCGATTTAATTTGTCGGAAGCCGGCACGGCAGCAGTGTTTCTTGCAGTTGGATTACTGATGTCTGCAGTACAAGGTGGACTCATCGGGCCGCTTACACATAAATTCGGTTCGTTGAAGTTGCTGCGAGTGGGTCAAGTGCTTGTTGCAGTAGGAATGTTGTTTCTTGGTGCCGCTGTGGTGTGGCCTGTGTTAGTAATTGCACTTGCGTTAATGGTGGTTGGAGCAGGAATTGCAAGCCCTTCACTTACCACGCTTGTTGCGAACTCGGCGCCAGAAGCAAAACGCGGGGAAGTGCTTGGCTTTCAGCAGTCGTCCAACGCACTTGCACGAGTTATTGGTCCGCCGCTTGCAGGCTTGGCGTTTGATCACATTGGTATTGGTGCACCGTTCACACTTGGTGCAGGTGTGTATTTAGTTGCCATTTTTGTTGCTTCGCGTCGTTCGCTTCAACACGCCAAATGAGCGAAGAAACACGTATGGGCTATCAGCCTGCACTTGATGGCTTACGAGCACTCAGTGTTATCGCGGTCATCTTGTATCACGCTGGAGTGCAATGGATTCCGGGTGGGTTCATTGGCGTAGAAGTGTTTTTCGTAGTCAGTGGTTTTCTCATCACGTCACTGATGATCGACGAACAGCATGTGTCTGGCAAGGTAAGCCTGAAGCAGTTTTGGATCAGGCGTGCACGTCGTTTACTTCCGGCCTTGTTCACCATGTTGATTGCCGCACTTGTCGCGGTGACATTTTTTGCGAAGGACTCTGCACCGGATTTCCGTCAAGACGTTGTGCCTGCTCTTGGCTATTTTTCAAACTGGTGGCAGATCTATTTCGTTGACACTCCGTATTTTGCTGCGAACTCGTTGCCCATGCTTCGACATTTGTGGTCGTTAGCGGTTGAGGAGCAGTGGTATGTATTGTGGCCAATCGCGTTTGTATTTGTGCTCGGCAACAAGCGCATTCCCAGGTGGATTTCGGCTGTAGTTATTGGGCTTTTGGCCGCTGGGGTAATGGTGGGAACCGCGCTCGCATTTAATGCCGATGACGAGACCCGCATCAACTTTTTGTATCTCAGCACACTCACCAGGTCGAGTGGGTTGCTGCTTGGCGCAGCACTGGCATGTGTGTGGCATCCATGGAAAAAGGCTGTTGTTCGTTTCGCGAAGGTGCGCTCTGGTTTTGCCGATGTATTGGCGCTTGGTGCACTGGCAACACTTGGGTATATCTCCGCTTTCATTCATGTCGCCGACGAGCAGTTATACATGGGTGGCCTTGCTGCTGCAACAGTTGCATCTGCAGTGATAATTGCAGTCGTTGTACGTTCGGGAAAATCACTGGTGAAGCGAGCGTTGTCATTTCCGCTCCTTGTCGAGATAGGTCGTCGTTCATATGGCTTGTACCTCTGGCATTGGCCAATCTTCGTAATTGCTGGTGTGCGACTGTCCTCAATCCGTCTGGCATATGCACTGACGGCAACCGTCATCGTGAATGAGTTTGTGTATCAATTCATTGAAACGCCAGCGCGCAAAGGCGCGATTGGTAATTGGCTGCGTCAACGACAACAATTGTCAGCCATGCATCGCAGACTCCCAGTAGTTCTCACCGCAGTTCTTGCCGCACTCGTAGGTGTAACGAGCGTGCAATTGTCTGGAATTCAGGCACGGGATATTTCGGTTGATACGGGAAACACTGATGTGGTCTTTGTCGTGCCAACAACAATGCCGACTACTGCAACCACTGTTGTAAATACGCCGGTTACCAGTACAACACTCGCAAAGTTGCCGAGGCGCGTGGTGATTGTTGGTGACTCCCAAGCCCACTCACTGGCAGTAAACAAGCCAAGTGGAATTGAAAAAACATTCGTGATTACGAACGGTTCAATTGATGGTTGCGGCGTGTATGACCGGGGTGTCGGAATTGGTGGAACAACCGGAAAGTTCCGTCGTAACTTTGCTAACTGCAAGGGATTTGAAACAAAGTGGGCAAAGTCGGCAGCACAGGCGAAAGCCGATGTTGCGCTGGTGGTGGTTGGTGCATGGGAAGTAATGGACTTGCAGATCAATAGCTTTCTGTTCAAAGTAAACACGGTTCCGGCAGACACCATGTTTAAGACGCAATTGCAACGCGGCATCGATGCGCTGCGCAAACAAAATGTTGCCGTTGCGCTGCTTGAAGTCGCATGCATGCGACCAGTTGAATCAAAAGGTGGGCCAGTTCCGCCATTGCCGCAACGGGGAGACGACACTCGCACGGGTCATCTGAATGCATTGATGCGCGAAGTGGCAGCACCCGAAAACGATGGGGTGTATTTCGTGAACGGACCCAAGGAATGGTGTTCAGACCCCAAGGTTGCCAACAGCCTGAGTTACCGCTGGGATGGCGTACACGTATATAAACCAGGAGCAAAGCTCATTTTGGAGTCGATTGCGCCGGCAATTCTGCAGATTCCCGTTACCCCTGCGAAGTAGCACCAGCGCTTACCGTGCGGTAACTTGTGCGCATGGCTGAATTTTCACTTGCGCTCAATGATGACCAATTACAACTCAAGGACTGGATTCATCAGTTCGCGGTAGACACCATTCGTCCTGCTGCACACGAGTGGGATGAAAAGGAAGAGTTCCCTTGGCCGGTGGTGCAAGAGGCAGCAAAGATCGGTTTGTACGGTCTTGATTTCATCATGAACGCAATGGCCGACCCGAGTGGTCTCACCATGGTGGTGGCGATTGAAGAAATGTTCTGGGGCGATGCTGGTATTGGCATGGCAATCATGGGTTCTGGTCTTGCCGCTGCAGGTATTGCAGGTAACGGAACACCAGAACAGATGATGGAGTGGGTTCCACAGTGTTACGGAACTCCAGATGATGTGAAGCTTGGCGCATTCTGTGTGAGCGAACCAGATGCAGGTAGCGACGTTTCAAACTTGCGCACGCGCGCGGTGTATGACGAAGCAAATGACGAGTGGGTATTGAACGGAACAAAGGCATGGATCACCAACGGTGGCATTGCCAACGTGCACGTGGTTGTCGCTGCTGTTGACCCAGAGCTGAAGGGTCGTGGCCAAGCAAGCTTCATCATTCCTCCAGGAACCAAGGGCTTGTCACAGGGTCAGAAGTATTTGAAGCACGGAATTCGTGCAAGCCACACAGCAGAAGTGGTGCTCGATAATGTTCGCGTACCGGGTCGATGCTTGTTGGGCGGAAAAGAAAAGCTTGATGCCAAACTCGCTCGCTACCGCGAAGGAACGTCAAGTGGTAAGCAACCAGCAATGGCAACATTTGAAGCAACTCGTCCGGCTGTTGGCGCACAAGCATTGGGCATTGCACGCGCAGCGTATGAGTATGCACTTGACTACGCAAAAGAACGTCACGCATTTGGTAAGCCGATCATCATGCACCAAGCAATTGCGTTCAAACTTGCCAACATGATTACTCAAATCGATGCTGCTCGTTTGCTCATTTGGCGTGCATCGTGGCTTGCCAAGAATGGTGGCTACAAGAACGCCGAAGGCTCACAGAGCAAGTACTACGCATCGGAAATGTCAGTAAAGGTAACAGAAGATGCGATTCAGATTTTGGGTGGCTATGGCTACACACGCGAATACCCAGTAGAGCGCTGGCACCGTGACGCCAAGATTCACACCATCTTTGAGGGCACTTCTGAGATTCAGCAGCTGGTGATTGCTCGCGCAATCTCTGGCCTGCGTGTGGAGTAAAGCGGTTTAACGGGCTCCGGCTCGTTGGTACGAACGCGACGCGATTGGTGCAAACACCACGATTAAGCCAATTGCCCAAATAAGTGTGTACAGCGTGCTGTTTTGTATTGGCCATGCTGTGGGCTCTGGCGCAGATGTTGGGATGTTGCCGAAATGAACTCGTGCTGCATGCGTTAATGCAGAAACAGGGTTCCATTCAGCGATCGTTCTAAAGGCAGCTGGCAAATTGTCGGATGGCACAAATGTGTTGGCGATAAACGTAAGCGGGAACAAAACCATGAATGAAGCGTTATTCACTACTTCTGGCGTACGCACTGCAAGGCCGATGCAAGCCATGACCCAAGAAAATGCGTACGAAAAAAACAGCAACAGGGCGTACCCAATTAGTGCATCTACAACTGAACCGCGAATGCGCCAGCCAACTGCAAGCCCAGCAATGGACATCATGGCAATGGACAACACGTTATAAATGACGTCGCTTGCAGTGCGTCCGGCGACGACTGCAAATGGAGACATCGGAAGCGATCTGAATCGATTGATGAGGCCTTTTTGCAAATCTTCGGCGAGTCCCGCTCCTGTAAACGTTGCTCCGAACACCACGGTTTGAGTGAAGATTCCCGCCATCAAAAACTCACGGTAGTTGCTACCTGGAATGTCAATAGATCCTCCAAAGACGTAAGCAAACAAAACAACGAACATCAGAGGTTGAATTAAGACGAACACCATGACGTCTGGAACTCGCTTAATACGAATGGTGTTGCGTCGGGCAATAACTATAGAGTCACGAAGAATGTTCATACGTTGCTCGATTCTTCTGCAGCGTGACCTGTTAATTCAACAAACACATCGTCAAGAGTTGGTCGACGTAATCCAATATCAATAATTGCGACATGTTGCGCTTCAAGTTCACGAAGTACTTGGCTCAACGCTTGAACACCGTTTTTTACCGGTGCGGAAAATGCTCCATCGCCACTGTGGGCACGTAATGGACCCGAGGCAACGCTTCGCAAGATCGATTGAGTGAGCTCAAACTGGTCTTGGCGCTCAATGTGGACATCGAGGTGCTCGCCACCAATTCTTCGCTTGAGTTCGTCGGCTGTTCCTTCAGCAATAGAGCGACCATGGTCAATCACCACAATTTGGTCAGCAAGTTGATCGGCCTCTTCCAGATACTGAGTCGTGAGCAAAACCGTGGTTCCTTGGGCGACACGATCGCGGATTACATCCCACAATTCGCCACGGCTCACTGGGTCTAGACCGGTTGTAGGTTCATCAAGAAACAGCACTGGTGGGTCGGCAATCAGTGCGCCAGCAAGGTCAATTCGACGTCGCATGCCACCCGAGAAAGTTTTTAGCGGACGATGCGCTGCATCGGAAAGTCGAAAACGCTCAATCAGTTCTTGCGTTCGAGTTTTAGCTTCGCGTCTGTTCATTCCGTAGAGGCGACCGATCATTTCAAGATTTTCAGTTGCTGTGAGATGTTCATCAACTGCTGCATATTGACCAGAGAGTCCAATTCGTTTGCGGACTTCGTGCGGATTAGCCAGCACATCGATTCCAGCAACTGTGGCGGATCCCGAAGTTGGTTTGACAAGTGTGGTGAGGATCGAGACCGCTGTGGTTTTTCCGGCGCCATTTGGGCCAAGGAGTCCGAGCACCGTCCCTGTACGAACTTCTAAGTTCAATCCATCAAGTGCGGTTACTGAGCCGTATTTCTTGACGAGACCATGCGCATGGATGCTTGAATCGCCACTAGCAGTTGACATTGCATTCACGGTAGCACCACAGTTTCAACAAATGTGATCGTGTGTAGTTGGCCAAGAAAATTTGTTTTGTTATGACACAATGAAGAGATGACGACACCAGTTTCAGTATCTGTAGAGATCAATGCACCAGTGGAAAAAGTGTGGGCAATGATTACTGATTTGCCGCGAATGGGTGAGTGGTCACCTGAAAATAAGGGCGGAGAGTGGATGAAGGGTGCGACGACTGCTGCTGTCGGCGCTTCGTTCAAAGGCAAAAATGGCAATGGGAAAAAGAATTGGTCGACTTCGGTGAAAGTAAATTCACTCGAGGCCCCACGTAAGTTTTCGTTTGGTCTGATGGTGTTTGGCAAAAATTGGTGCGATTGGGTGTACGAACTAGAGCCAACAACTACGGGGTGTCGCGTAACGCACAGTTGGGTCGATCACCGTGGCAAAGTCTCTGCGAAGTTGGGCAAAGTTGTCAGCGGTGTAGCTGATCGCGCAACACATAACCGGAAGAATATGGAAGTGACGTTGCAAAATTTGGCGAAGGCTTGCGCCTAACAAAACACGTCTAGTTGTTACCGAGTTCACGCGCGGTAACAAACGCAGCAACGCAAGTATCGATGTCGGCCTTGGTGTGCGTTGCGCACACTTGTACGCGAATGCGAGCCTTGCCCATGGGAACAACAGGGTAGGAAAACGCGACGACGTAGATGCCAAGTTTGAACAGCTCTGCAGCCATGCGCACGGCTTCGTGTTCGTCGGCAAACATGACAGGCACAATCGGGTGTTCACCAGGCAGCAGAGTGAATCCAGCAGCAGCCATTTGATCACGGAAGTACTTGGCGTTTTCTCGGAGTGTTTCACGAGTATTCGCACCCTCTGCAACAAGATCGAGCGCAATCAGCGAACCGGCCACCACCGTTGGTGGAATGGAGTTCGAGAACAAATACGGCCGAGCGCGCTGGCGTAGCAAGTCAACAATTTCTTGGTGTGCCGAAATGTAACCACCCGATGCACCACCGAGTGCTTTGCCGAGTGTTCCCGAAATGATGTCAACGCGGTCGCGTACGCCAAACTTTTCTGGAGTTCCAGCACCAGTTGCACCAATGAACCCAACTGCATGCGAGTCGTCCACCATGACCATTGCTTCGTACTTGTCAGCAAGATCACAAATTTCCTTTAACGGAGCAAATGATCCGTCCATGGAAAACACTCCGTCGGTGACGATGAGTGTCCGTCGAGCACCGCGGGCCGCAACAAGCTGAGCCTCAAGGTCTGCCATGTCGCGGTTCTTGTAGCGGTAGCGAGTTGCCTTGCACAAGCGGATTCCATCAATGATTGATGCGTGATTTAGCTCGTCTGAGATAACGGCGTCGTCTTGGTCGAGCAGAACTTCGAATACGCCACCGTTTGCATCGAAGCACGATGGAAACAAAATAGTTGCATCGGTTCCAAGCAGCGCGGACAAACGTGATTCGAGTTCGTCGTGTTGCGACTGCGTTCCACAAATGAAGCGCACACTGGCCATGCCGAAGCCGTTGATGTCGAGTGACTCTTTAGCAGCAGAAATAATCGCAGAATTATTGGCGAGCCCCATGTAGTTGTTTGAACAAAAGTTAATGAGGTCTTTAGTACTACTTAAAACATGTGATGCCTGTGGAGAGTCAATCAAGCGTTCGCGCTTGTATAAACCCGCGGTTTGAATGTCTTCGAGGGTCTTCTTCAGATCGTTTTTAACGCTTGTGTACATGCTGTTGCCCTATGACCAATCCATGATGACTTTGCCCGAATTCGATGAACGTGCTGCAGCGAATGCCTTTTCCCAATCATTGGCAGGGAAGCGATCGGTGATCACGTCGCGAATGTCGAGGCCCGTTTGAATAAGTGAATTCATTGCGTACCACGTCTCATACATTTCGCGACCGTAAATGCCCTTAATGGTGATCATGTGGGTGACGAGCTTGGCCCAGTTGATGGAGATCTCTTTGCTTGGTAAACCGAGTACCGCGATGCGTCCGCCATGGCTGAGGTTGTCCAAAATGTCGGGAAGCGCAGTTGGCGCTCCGCTCATTTCCAGCGCAACGTCGAAGCCTTCTTTCATACCCAACGTTTTTTGGGTTGCAGCAATGGAAGAAGTCATGGGGTTCACTGCAATGTCAACGCCCATTGAACGAGCAAGTTCTAAACGAGATTCATTGATGTCGCTGACTACTACATAGCGCGCACCAACATGCCGTGCCACTTTGGCTGCCATCAGTCCGATTGGGCCGGCTCCCGTGATTAACACGTCTTCACCGGCAACCGGAAAGGTAAGTGCGGTGTGTACCGCGTTTCCGAACGGATCAAAGATCGCACCAAGTTCGGCATCGACTGCTGCAGAGTGCACCCACACGTTGCTTGCAGGTATAACCACGTATTCAGCAAATGCGCCATTGCGATTCACGCCAACACTTGAGGTGTTCTTACACATGTGTCGCCGACCTGCTCGACAGTTTCGACAAATGCCACAAATGATGTGGCCCTCACCCGAGACCAGTGCACCAACTTCGAGCGAAGTTACGTCTGAGCCCAACTCCACGATGCGACCAGAGAATTCGTGACCAATAATGAGCGGGGCGTTCACTGCTGATGCCGCCCACGCATCCCACGACTCAATATGCAAGTCAGTGCCGCAGATGCCAGTTTTTTCGACGCGAATTTTCACGTCGTTTGGACCAGGGTTTGGTTCCGCACACTCGATCATTTCCAGACCGGGTGCTGCAGATGGCTTAAAAAGTGCGCGCATAGTGGTGTTTATCGTAGTGCCACCTTGGTAGCCGAGATTTGTCGAATTGGTTCTAATCTGCGCGAGTGAACAATTTTCTGAGCAATGCACTCGACGCTGCAGTGGTACCTGGGTTCTCCAAGATTGGTTTCGCAGTTCGGAAGCGACTGGGGAATTGGCAGCCAATTTCCAGTTTTGACATGCGCGGAAAAACTGTCGTAGTAACCGGGCCAACATCTGGACTAGGTGAACAAGTCGCTCGCCAACTTGCTCTCACCGGAGCCAACCTGGTGTTGGTTGCACGTAACGAAGAAAAGTGCGCACGTGTAATTGACGAAATTGCACCATTGTGTACAGGAAACAAACCAGTTTTTGTGCGCGCAGAGATGGGGGATTTGGAATCAGTTCGCAGTGCTTGCGCATCGATTCAACAACAGTTCACCCACATAGATGTATTGATCCATAATGCGGGTGCATTGTTGAATACTCGTGAATTGTCTCCGCAAGGAATTGAACAAACAGTTGCATCACATGTAGTAGGCCCATTCCTGATGACCACGCTGCTGCTTCCATTGTTGAAAGGTGGTCGAGTGGTAACGGTGTCGTCGGGCGGCATGTATACCAGTGGGCTTCCCGCATTTGATAAAGGCGAAACGTTAGAGATGCCTGCTCATAAATATGGTGGATCAAAACAGTATGCAATTGCTAAACGAGCACAAGTAACACTGACCGAAATGTGGGCAACGCGCGAATCCCAAACCGAGTTCGTGTCGATGCACCCGGGCTGGGCAGACACACCGGGAGTGCAAGAAAGTATTCCTGGGTTTCGACGAGTTACTGCTCCAATTTTGCGAACAGCAAGTGAAGGCGCTGACACGATTGCTTGGCTTGCAGTGGTGAATCCATTACCTAAAGCGAGTGGAACATTTTGGTCAGATCGTGAAGTTCGACCAACGCATAAAACTCCGCAGTCACAGAAGCTTGATACCGAGTCAAACCGACTAGCACTCTGGCATTACGTAGAAAAGCTGAGTAAGTAATTTCGCCTACGCTGAAGAGGTGAATTCTGCATACGAACAAGCGCTCACCAAGGTTGCAAGTGGAACACCCCCTGAAGTAGCTGCTCTAGACCTCGTTGCTCAAATGACGCGGGACGAAAAGGTGCATTGCCTCGATGGTGGTGTTCCGTTTTGGATTGGTGTTGGGGACATCACAACTGGCGGATATCACAGCCGTCCATTTAGAGGTGCTCGAGTTGAGCGACTGGGAATTCCGGGATTTCATTTCTCCGATGGTCCCCGCGGAGTAGTTGTTGGCGAAGCCACCGCGTTTCCTGTTTCCATGGCGCGTGGAGCAACATTTGACCCTGAGTTAGAAGCACGTGTTGGCGATGCCATCGGTAAAGAGTTGCGCGCAGTTGGCGCAGATTTATATGGCGGAATTTGTGTCAACTTGTTGCGCCATCCAGCGTGGGGGCGTGCCCAGGAGACCTATGGCGAAGACCCACACCATGTTGGCGAAATGGGTGCAAGTCTTACAAGTGGAGCGCAACGTCACGTCATGGCAACGCTCAAGCACTTTGCACTGAACTCAATGGAAAACGCCAGGTTCGGTGTTGACGTAAGCATTGATGAACGAGCATTGCATGAGGTGTATCTCCCTCACTTCAAGCGCATTATCGATGAAGGCGTTGCCTGTGTAATGACTGCATACAACTCGGTGAATGGTGAGTGGTGTGGCGAGAACACTGCGTTAATTTCCGACATCTTGCGCGACGAATGGGGTTTCGCCGGCTTTGTTATTTCGGACTGGATTTTTGGCTTACGTGATGGCGTGAAGAGTTTGCAGGCGGGGCTCGACGTTGAAATGCCGTATCGCATGATTCGCAATGCACCAATTACGTCTGCTCTTGCTGAAGGCTTAATCACAGAAGAACTTGTTGGAAGTGCTGTCGCTCGCACACTCACAACCATGCTGAGGTTCAATGTTGGAAAGTTGCCCGTGAGTGATCGATCGGTGGTGTTGTGCGATGAGCATCTTGCACTGAGTCAAGAAGTTGCAGAAAAGTCCATGGTGCTGTTGAAAAATGAAACGGTGAATGGTGCTGCGCTTCTTCCACTGAACTTCGCTGCTGGGTCCACTATTGGTGTATTCGGTCGACTTGCCGGAGTTCGCAACATTGGCGATGGTGGAAGCAGTGACGTGATGGCGCCAAATGTTGTTACTCCACTACAGGGAATTACAGAGCACTTTGCTAATTGCAATGTGGTGCACAATTCGCAGGAGTCGCTCGCTGCTCAAATTGCACAAGCGAAGCAATCCGATGTGGCCATCATCGTCGTTGGCTACACGAAGGAAGAAGAAGGCGAATTCATTGGCGATTCGGAAGATACTGCTCCGATGATTTCACTTATTCCTCGACAAGACGATGCGGATTTAGCGCGTGAATACGAAAAGTACATGCACGAAAATCATCATTATGCACCTGACGAGCTGCGTATTAAGTCGCGTAATGGCACGTTCTCCATTGGTGGCGACCGCGAGTCCCTTCGACTAATGGATGCTGATGTTCAGCTGATTCATTCCATTGCACAAGTGCAACCACGAACCATTGTGGTCATCGTTGCAGGTAGCGCAGTCGTGATGTCGGAATGGATTAACGAAGTTCCTGCCGTACTGATGGGTTGGTACAGCGGTAGCAACGGTGGGCGAGCGCTCGCCAATGTTTTGTCGGGCGCAGTGAACCCATCTGGACGTCTACCGTTCGTCATTCCGCACGACGAATCACATCTTCCATTCTTTGACCGCAACGCCAAGGCGATCACGTACGACTATTGGCACGGTCAATGGAAACTCGACCGCGATGGAAACAAGGCGATGTTTCCGTTCGGGTATGGCTGCAGTTACACCACTTTTTCGTATTCAGGCGTAATCGTTGAGTTTGAAGAAGTAGTGAAAGTTCGTTGTGCAGTGCGCAATTCGGGCACGCAAAATGGCGCCACGGTGGTTCAGGTGTACGTAAGTCGTAACGAGTCGACAATTGAGCGACCACTGCGCAGGCTCATTGCGTTTAAGCGAGTGGACGTTGCTGCAGGTGAAACCGTTCAAGTTGAATGTGAAGTTCCATTCCAACGCTTCGCAACTCGCGATGTGCACAGCCATAGTTGGTTTGTTGAAGGCGGAACATGGAATTGCGAAGTTGGACAATTTTCAGGAGATCCTCAGTCGTTGTTAGCTTCGTTTCATGTTCCTGAAAGAATCGAGTTGTGACTCAACCCAACATCGTGTTCATCAATTGCGACGATCTTGGGTACGGCGACCTCGGTTGCTATGGATCACCACTCAATAAGACACCAGCGCTTGATCAATTAGCAAACGAAGGCATTCGCTTTACGTCCTTATATATGGGGTCCCCAGTGTGTTCTCCTTCGCGTGCTGCGCTGCTCACTGGTTGTTACCCGCCACGCATCAGTTTCGGTGAATTTGATGGTTGGCATGTGTTGTTTCCAGGCCAAGGTTTAGGACTACCACCATCTGAAATCAGTATTGCCAAGGTGTTATCCGAAGCCGGATATCGAACACAAATGATCGGCAAGTGGCACTGTGGCGATCAGCCGGGGTTTCTGCCAACGAACCACGGCTTCGACAATTACTTTGGATTGCCGTACAGCAACGACATGGGTCGTCAGGCCAATACTCCTGACTGGGCTGTGTATCCACCTTTACCGTTGCTGAGTGGTGAGGAAGTAATTGAACAGCAGCCAGATCAGTCATTACTGACAGAGCGCTACGTGCAAGAGGCGATTGATTTCATTCGCACCGATTCTCCGAAACCATTCTTTCTTTATCTCGCTCACATGTATGTGCACTTACCGATTTATGTAAAACAGGAATTCCTCGATAAATCAGAAAATGGTTCGTATGGTGCAGCAGTGGAGTCCATCGATTGGGCAACGTCGGTCTTTATGAATGAACTGCAGTCACTTGGTCTTGACGAAAATACCATCGTGATCTTTACCAGCGACAATGGATCGCTCGGAAATATTCTTCCCCCGTTTGGCGGAAGTCAGGAATTGATTGGCGGAAGCAATTTGCCATTACGTGGAGCAAAGGGAACGACATGGGAAGGTGGTCAACGCGTACCAGCCATTGTGCGTTGGAAAGGAAAAGTTGAAGCTGGCAGAGTATGCGATGAGCTACTGACGGCCATGGACTTTTATCCAACGTTGGCAAATATCTGTGGTGCGCAAGTTCCTCAAGACCGCATTATTGATGGCAAGGATGCTCGCGCAGTGTGGTTTGATGCACAAGCAAAGTCAGAGCACGAACACTTTGTGTATTACCGAGCAAACGGGTTGGAAGCGATTCGCAATCGCCAGTACAAATTACATTTTGGCAAGGGTAAAGAAAATGTGTATGAGTTGTACAACATTGTTGACGATGTTTCTGAAACGACAAATGTGTATGACCAATTCCCAGAAGTAGTTGCATCACTTACTGAGGCGGCGAACCACTATCGCCACACACTCGGTGACGACCGAACCGGGTCTACGGGCACGCAAGTTCGTCCGATCGGTCGGGTAGAGAATCCTCAACCGCTTACGCATTTTGAGCCAAGCCATCCATATGTCATTGCGGAATACGATCTTCCCGATCGGGGCTAGTTCGCGGTTGATCTAACCTTGGCGGTTATGGCAACTGACGATCGCTCTGAAATTCAGATCCGCTCCCGCTGGGGAGAAATTGATTCAAACGGGCATATGCGCAACGTGGCATACCTCGATATTTCGGCAAATTCGCGTATGGAATTTTTCAACGCCAATGGCTACACACTTACTGAGTTCTTTGGTGCTGGCCTTGGGCCGGTTGTGTTGAAGGATGAAATTGAATACAAGCGTGAGGTTCGTTTAGCCGAAGATCTCACCGTGACGAACGAACTTGCGGGCATGAGTGAAGACAACACGCGGTTTATCTTTCGCAATCAATTCATTAAGGCAAATGGAAAACTTGCTTGCAGGATCTCAAGTTTGGTTGCATTCTTTGATCTAACGACACGGAAAATGATTGCGCCACCCGAAAACCTGATGAAAGCAATACTTTCACTGCCTCGCTCGGAAGACTTCAGCACGATCACGCAATAGCCGTAGGGGTACTGTGGGACATGGCAAAAATGTCTCGCGCATACCGGGTGTTGAGCTTGACTGCAATTGCCACATTCCTTGTTTCGCTCGACTTGAGCATTGTGGTTGTTGCTCGTGGAGAAATTGAAGACACTTTTGGGCATGATCAAGCCAACGTGTTGGCATGGGTATTTTCTGCTTACTCCATTGCGTATGCAGCAGGTTTGTTGACTGCTGGCAGATTTGCCGACGTGTTCGGACGCAAGCGTGCCTTCTTGCGTGGTCTCACCATTTTCAGTATTGGTTCGGTGTTGTGTGGATTTGCACCGACTGCATGGATGTTGGTAATCGCTCGAGTCATTCAGGCGATTGGCGGCGCACAACTCACACCAGCATCAATTGCATTGGTTCTGCCAGAGTTTCCTGTAGAAAAACGAACCCAAGCAATTGCTATTTGGGGATCTGTTGGTGGACTCGCAGCAGCTATTGGACCATCTGCAGGAGGCGTGCTGGTGGATTGGTGGGGTTGGAGGTCACTCTTTTTTATCAACGTTCCATTCTGTATTTTCACCGTGCTGATGGGCAGGAAAATATTGCGTGAAAGCAAAGATGAAAATGCTCAACGCAAAGTTGACTACCCAAGCGTGCTGTTCGGGTTTACAGGTGTAGCCCTTGTTGTGCTTGCTATTTCTCAAAGTGAGGAATGGGGTTTTGTCGACATTCGTTCGGGCATCGCTTTCGCAATTGGCTTGGTGCTGATTGGCGGGTTCATTCGGCGCTGTCAAACCGTAGATAGTCCACTGCTTGATCTGTCACTTTTCAAACTTCCGTTTGTAGTTGCTTCAAACCTGTCCGGCGTGTTGTTCAGTGTTGGGTTCATTGGCATGTGGCTACTGAACACCACATGGTTGCAAGAAGTATGGGATTACAGCGTGGTGCGCTCTGGTCTTGCAACATTCCCAGGGCCAGCAATGGCGGCACTTGTCGCCCCGTTTGCAGGCAAATATGCGACGAAACTTGGTCACGCACGCGTGTTGTTCGTTGGTGCCTTAATGCTCAGCTTTGGCACGTTTATGTTGGCCAATTTCATGACAACAGACCCCGAGTATGTTGCCCATTACCTGCCATGGATGCTGGTGACAGGAATTGGCGTGGGCTTGTCCATCTCCACGCTGTCCAGTTCGGCAACTGCATTTTTGCCACCATCAGAATTCGCCATGGGGTCAGCGTTGAACACGACGACTCGCCAAATAGGTACAGCGCTTGGTTCAGCAATTGCTCTGACCGTTGCCGCTCCAGCGTTTAAGCAGATTTATGATTTGGGAATTCGGGTAACAGATGCTGCAGCAGCTGGATCACCGTTGGTGTGGACAGAGGAAACAGCCAAGCTCGACCTCTCTGCGTATCACACCGCATGGATCATTAATGGAGTGGTGTACTTGGCTGCAGGAATTTTGATGATTCTGATTTACCGCAAACCAACGAACGCACAAATGATTTCTGCGGGTTCAAAAGTTACTTTTGAAGATTAAATTCGGCAATCTCTACAACACGCTGTTCATCAATTGCACGGTGCGCTGCAACTCCAAGCACAACTGACCACAACCCGTCGCTCACTGTTACTTCAGCGTTGTCTTTGGTGCTGACGGCTTTAACGAACTTGTCAATTTCTACATAGCTTGCACCAAAATGCGCGCCAGCGTAAGCAACCTCGTTGCTCATCGTTGCATCAATTTTTCGAATGTCTCGGTTTGACCTATTGCCTACATAAATATGTCCTGGTCCAGGAAGATGCGCTTCTGCTTTTCCGAGGCTGCCAACAACGGCAATCTCTTGCTCGTTCCTGCCTACTTCAGCAAACATGCTGAGGTCGAGCATCGCGCGCATGGAGTTTGCAAATTCCACAATCACATACGCATTATCCAAAATGTCTGAGCGCTCGCCGTCGTAAAACTCATCGAGATGGTTTACATCTTGTGCGCCACTTGCCATCACGCGCACGGGAGGGGACTGCGCAATCAAGTTCATAAGGTCAAAAAAGTGACAACATTTCTCCACGAGTGTTCCGCCGGTGTTGCGTGAGAAACGATTCCAATTGTTGACCTTTTTTAAGAACGGGAAGCGGTGCTCGCGAATACTCAGCATCTTGATGGCGCCAAGTTCTCCAGAATTCACCACGTCGAGCAAACGCGAAATCGGCGTCATATAGCGATATTCAAGTCCTACCCACGTGAGGGCGCTTCGCTTTTGGGCGAGTGCAACCACGTCTTGACAGTGTTCAATAGTTGTACACATGGGTTTTTCAACCAACACAGGAATGTCGGTATTCAAAATGTCAAGTAGTAACGCGTGGTGAGTGAAATTGGGGGAGGCAACAACTACCGCATCAACTTCGCCAGACTTCAGCAAATCGCGGTGATCACGAAATTCAGCAACCGAATTATCAGCGCCAAGGGCCTGCCGCGCCCATTCGAGTGGTTCCTCGTGTGGGTCTGAGATAGCAGTGATCACAGCATTTGAGTTGGCGTTTACATTGCGAATATGTTCGCATCCCATCATTCCAGTGCCAATTACACCGATGCGCGTCACCATGTCGCCACTTTAGAGCGCCGTGGCTCGTAGCCTTGCGCTGTGACTAAGCCGATACAAATGGAGTTCGTTCTTTCGGCAACAAACGTTGATCAGTTGCCAGAATCCAAGGCCGAGATTGCCTTGGTGGGCAGGTCGAACGTAGGTAAGTCTGCTCTTTTGAACGCAGTATGTAATCGCAAGAGCTTGGCTCGCGTGTCGAATACCCCTGGTCGCACACAACTCATCAACTTGTTTCAAACTGCAACTGGTGGAACCGTGGTGGACCTCCCTGGTTATGGGTACGCAGCTGTTTCGGGAAAACTAAAGCGCGGTTGGGAAAAAATGATTGTTGGTTACCTCAACGAGCGAGAGGAACTCGACCTCATCTTGGTGCTCGTTGACGGAGTGATTGGGCCAACCGATTTAGACCTGATGATGCTGGAGCAGTTGCGGGCAAGTGAAGTGAATTTCCAAATCATTGCCACGAAGCAGGACAAGGTGAAGCCCTCGCAACGCGAAACACGTAAGCGTGACCTGGCAAAAAACTGTGAGGTTGACCCAAGCGAAGTGGTGTGGACGAGCACAAGTACCAATGAGGGAATTGAAAAAGTCCGCTCAATTGTTAATCGCGTCCTGAAGTAGACCGCATTTACTCCGTAGGCTGTGGCCATGGAAGTTGAAATGATCGTTGAGATCCCACAGGGGTCACGCAATAAGTACGAAATGAATCACGACACAGGCGAGATTTGGCTTGATCGTACGCTCTTCACTGCAACGCAGTATCCGCTTGATTACGGATTTTTCCCCAACACACTTGGCGAAGACGGCGACCCACTTGACGCTTTGGTGTGGCTAAGCCAACCAACTTTTTCTGGTTGCCACGTGATGGTGCGTCCTGTTGCGGTGTTCTGGATGTCGGATGAAAAGGGCCCAGATGCGAAAGTGTTCTGCGTTGCTTCGCACGACCCTCGTTACACGGCCTACCAAGACATTGAAGACTTGCCAGAGCACTTGCTCGACGAAGTTGGAAATTTCTTCGAGGTGTACAAATTGCTTGAGCCAAACAAAGACACCACAGTGAAGGGTTGGGAAGGCCGCGACGCTGCAACTAAGGAAATTCAAGACGCGCTAGCGCGCTACAAGCACTAACTGCGAGTTATCGCGCGTAGGTCACTCCGCCATCAACGATGACGGTTGAACCAACAACATAATCACCAGCACGTGATGCAAGGTAAATAGCAGCACCGGCCATGTCTTCTGGAGTGCCAATTCGACCAGCAGGTATTGCTGCTGAAATTGCATCGCCGTGATCGCGTGCCACTTTGTTCATTTCTGAAGCAAATGCACCTGGTGCAATTGCCGTTACGCCAATGTTGTCCTTAATGAGACGAAGTGCCATGCGCTTGGTCATGTGAATGAGCCCGGCCTTACTTGCGGCGTAGGGGTAAGTCTCCATTGCGTTAACCGAAACACCGTCAATGGATGCGATGTTGATGACTTTGGCCAAGCGATCTTTTGACGATGCTGCGCGAAGCAGTGGTGCAAGTGCTTGCGTGAGGAAGAACGGAGTTTTCATGTTGAGGTCTACCGTTTTATCCCAACCGCTTTCAGGGAATTCGTCGAATTCGGCTCCCCATGCGGCACCTGCATTGTTCACCAAGATGTCGAGTTTTGACTCGCGTTTTGTTATTTCGGCGACGAGTGCAGCAATTCCTTCTTGGGTCGACATATCACCTGGGATAGAGATGCATTCGCCATACATGGACAACTCTTTGGCAGCCGCATCACACTGCGCAGCCTTGCGTGCAGTGATGTAGACACGTGAACAACCATGTTCGAGAAATCCTTGCACGATCATCGCGCCAATTCCACGTGATCCACCTGTAACGAGAGCAACTTTGCCATTCAAAGAGAAGATGTCTTTCATGCGCTCAAGACTAGGGTCTGTGCATGCGCAAGAACCCAATGTTGGCAATATTCACCACGGTCTTTATTGACCTTCTTGGGTTTGGAATTTTGATTCCCGTTTTCCCGCTGCTCATTACTGATGGGCCGTTCCGGGTTACACCTGATGGCTGGTCGTTCACACAAGGAATGATCATGCTTGGTTGGTTGCAAGCCATCTACCCGTTCTGCATGTTCATCGCGGCGCCAATTCTCGGTCAGTTATCGGACCGCCACGGACGTCGTCCGGTTCTCGCACTTTCTATTTTCGGGACGGCAATTGGTTATGTCCTCTTTGCAATTGGCATTAGCACCGGAAACTTGCCGTTGTTGTTTGCGGCCCGCGGGCTTGATGGTATGACCGGTGGAAACCTTGCGGTTGCACAGGCCGCAATTGGTGACATCAGTACACACGAAAACCGAGCGAAGAACTTTGGTTACATGGGAGCCGCTTTCGGAATGGGCTTCATCGTCGGGCCGTATTTGGGCGGAAAACTCAGTTCGCCGAGCGTCAGTTTCTACGGTTTGTTTGACACTCCACATTGGTTTGGTGCAACCACACCATTTTGGTTTGCTGCAATTCTCGCATTGCTGAACTGCACCGCAGTTCTCACCACTTTCCCCGAAACCATTAAAGAAAAATTCCATGGTGGAAAAATCAGAGTCGGTCAGTCTTTAAACAACGTGGTCAATGGTTTCAAGTCAGATCGATTACGTGTAATTCTCATTTCGAGTTTCTTGTTCAGCGCAGGTTTTACATTCTTTACCACATTCTTTGGTGTGTATCTGCGCAACAAGTTCAGCTTTAGTTCGTCAAAAATTGGAGACTATTTCGCAATCGTTGGACTATGTATTGCACTCTCGCAAGGACTTGTGGTTGGACGTGTGGCAAAGAAACTCGTGGACTTCAAAGTGTTGAAGTTCTCCATGTTTGGAACTGGCGCAATGATGCTGATCTATTTCCTCACGCCGACAACAAGTTCGATGTATCTGTACATGGTCATTCCATTCTTTGCAACATTTAACGGTCTGTGCATGGCGAACACATCAAGTCTCATCAGCCGCTCTGCGGAAATGGGTAAGCAAGGTGAAGCCATGGGCATCTATGCCAGCGTGTCCAGCCTTTCGCAGGTGCCCGCTGCAGTACTGGTTGGCTACATCACTACGTCCATCACATCGAGCCAACCGCTTATAGTTGCTTCTATGTGCATTGGACTTGCAGGACTTTCATTTGTGTTGCTCTTCAAACCAAAGTATGTGTCGGGTGTCGTAGGCGCCGCTGACGGAATGCCGGTGCACTGATGCCAAGTAATTTCGCGCTCAAATCCATGAACGGAATTCACCGATTGATCCTTGGTATTACGCGCGGCAAAGCGGGTTGGACTGCAGGCAATATGCCGGTGCTTGAACTGACCACTATTGGCCGAAAGAGCGGCAAACCTCGTAGCTGCATGTTGACTTCACCAATTCAAGAAGGTGAATCCATCGTGATCGTTGCTTCACGCGGAGGAGACGACTTCCATCCTGCGTGGTATCTGAACTTGGTTGATAACCCACAGGTACAGGTGCGATAC
>Ga0315899_10002482_pt1 | contig 20431 bp, 15 predicted proteins | sample LakEriMetagenome_2_FD_203518 | JGI IMG/M metagenome (GOLD analysis project Ga0315899, IMG submission 203518) | Freshwater fungal communities from buoy surface, Lake Erie, Ohio, United States - Buoy 4 MA112 | ecosystem: Environmental > Aquatic > Freshwater > Lake | place: USA: Lake Erie, Ohio... | reverse complement strand
AGAAAATGGTGGCTGGTTGGCAGAGCTGCGCAGGCGCGCCCTTCAACCCTTTTTGTCTGTCGTGAGCAGGTCAGGGCCGACGCCTTGGTCTACTACGTAAAACGTGCGCTAAAACATGCGTGCAAACTGCCACAGACAGAGTACAGTCAGTCGACGACTGCGGAAAGCCGGAGGGCGGTCAGGGGGGCAGAGGGGTCGCTGGAAGCCGGGGCAGGCTTCGGGAAGGACCGGTGCAAGTGCCGCGAGTTCCGGGGAGGCACGGCAGGCCAGGAGAAGGCGAGAGGAAGCAGCAGCAGGTGTCACCGGCAAGGGAGCAAACGGGAGGGGGGCGCTCGTTTGATCCACACGCACAGGCCCTCAGATACTCACCAGGGCAAAGGCAAAGGACACGCCGGCCCCCAGCGCAAGGCTCTGCACGATCATTCCCCCAAATCCACCCTGCTGCTGGTGTGGCACCTGGGGCTGGCGATACATTGTGAGTGGCTTCGGCTCGCCCACCATGGTCGTCTCGTTGGTGATCGTGTTCCAGTAGTAGGTTCCTGTTCCGCAGAAGAAGACACCGCAGGAGACGTACCCGCACGTGGATGCGGTTGGAAGATGTGAATCGAGAAGGTACGCATCACACCACTTCAATGCATCGCACAGGATGCTACTGGGATGTCTTTCTCTCGCTCTCTCGCTCTCGTCCTCGTTTCCATTGGACCGCGCACAGCACTCTCTTTCTATTTTTCGGTTGGACCGTTCCCCCACATACCTCCAGTTTTGGCACAGACAACGGGGCTCCAAGGGTCCTGCGGGACGTTTGCGGGAGCGTTCTGCTGACAGCAGAACTAGTCAGCACCAGTCCGCAGCGCCTAGTCCACTTCGTGTCTGGCTTTGTTGCTGTCGTTTTCGCTTGTGTGTGCCATTTAAATGTGCATTTGTGCGCGCGTGCGCGCACGGCGTACGTTTGCTCATTCCCAAACCCCCCACTCGAGTGCAGGGGCGCGCGCTGGACTTGACCTGGCTCAACGGCTGGCTCGGTTGACGTGGTGGCACAAGCTGATCACCAGGCATATCGGCGAGCGCTCCAGTTGCGCGAAAGCCACGTGCGCCCACTGTTTGGCCCCTCGGAGGCAGGGAGAATGTGGGAGCCAATGCAGCGAGCACCTGGGGGAGGGAGGGGTTGAGGGGGGGAAGGGCGGGGAGGGTTGAGGGGGGAAGGGCGTGTAAAGACATGGACGCATTCAGCGTGTGTGTGTGTGTGTGTATGTTGGCGTTGCCTTGACGCGGTCCAGCTTGTTTACACAGTTTCCGACCCTTCTCATCATTTTGAGAAGTTTGTTTTAAAAAAAAACTCAAAGCGGGCGTAGAGCGAGGGGTCGCGGGAGAATGAGGGTGAGTGGGATGCTTTGGAGAGGCTGTCTGCGACATGATACTCAATGCACTCCATGGAATGCTTTTTCTGCTTCTGCGTAGCGGCTGCCATGCTGGCATATAGTGCGCGTGCGTCTGTGTGCATCTGCCAGAGGCGCATGCGCGCCCCGCTCACCCGCTGCCTTCCCCAGGTTCGCGAGGGCAGCCGCGCGCTGTCCGTGCGGCGGGGGGCCGCAGTGTGGGCGGTGCTCGCGGCGGGGGCGTGCGCGGTGCTCGTCGCGGTGCTCGTCGTGTGCCGCGAGCAGCGTGCGGAGCTCGCGTCAGACAGCCGGGACGCCGTGGGCGATTTCTATTGGGACTATGTCCCGCAGAAGACCCCGCTCTCCGACATCTACTCAGCGATGAAAAAGGACCATGAGCTCAAGCCTCTGGCGCCCATCTACGAGACGCGGGCAAGAGGCAGTCACTTTGACTGGGACTACGTGCCCAAAGAGCGGCCGCTCTCCGACGACTGGGCGGGCGAGATGCAGACGGACGGGACGGTGCGGCCTGCGACGTGTGGTCGCATCTGCGAGTACTGCTTCCAGGGGGCCCTCGAGGGGTGGAAATACCCGGGGGGCTCGATGGCCGGGGACGCGTGCGGGATGTGTAAGTGTGAGAAGAGAGCCGCGCCAGAGTGGGACACATGGAGCAACGAAGGGCGGTGCTCGGCGGAGGTGTGCTCTGCCTGCGAGATGGGGAAGCTCACGGGCAGGCCGTGTCAGAGCTGCGAGTGTGGGGAGTGGCGGACCTTGCGCACGCTCGACGCCGTGTGCCCGCAACGCACACAGGTTTGCTACTCGTGCATGTCGGGGACGCTGCAGGGATACAGCTGCAACAAGTGCCAGTGCGGCCAATGGGACGATTGGAAGAGAAAGCCCACCGAGGAGCGCTTTGGCGCCCACGATTGCACGAGCGTCTGCCACCATTGTAATATTGGTGCTATTGCGGACCCACGCTGCGACATGTGCTTCTGCGAGCAGTCCCTGGACTCCGAGGAGCAGCTGCCCGCAACCTGGCACAAGCGCAAGGGTCTCTCACGCGCGGTCGAGGACTACATGGGTAAAGTGGGGGAAGAAGGCGCCACCTACAGGAATGCCAAGGGCGAGCTCGAGGCAGCGGAGACGAATCGGGGCTACCGCATCTTTCCTGACGGGGGTATCAGCCAGGATGCCATTCCCGTGTACGACTGGGAGAAGTAGGTTGGCCTGTCCCGTCGCCGGGACGGTAGTTGGGAACTCAGTAGGACGGTAGTTGGGAACTCAGTAGCTGGGAAAGGTGCGAGTGCTCATGATCCGAGAAGCCATGTCACTCACCTCGACTTTGTGCTCTAGGCTAGTCCTTGTGTGAGTGATAGGTCCGCCGTTAGGGACTCTATTTCTGTCACTCACCTCGACTTTGTGCTCTAGGCTAGTAGGACGCCACTGGGTCATCGTACATGCTTTTCAGAATATACGGCCGCACGAGTGCGGCGACAGATTTATTTCCTTTGGAATCAGGAAGTCAGAGGGCTGATGGCTGATAGGCACCGGCCGGGAGTGGATGAGACGAGACAGCAGTATGAGACAGGGGGACACAGGCCAACACTCTTCCTGTCTCTCGCGGTCATGGCAAAAAGCACAGAAAAACAAAAAAAATGGGTCTCTTTCAACGGTTCTTTCACGCCTCCTTGTCAAATTTTCCGCCGTTTCCGACTTTCCCTGTCTCTCGCGGTCATGTTAACTCAAGTGCAGTGAGTGTACTAATGAGTTTAATTTCGCTTACGCGGAGCGGCACACACGAAAGTTCGTGGGCTCCATACAGATACTAGTAGCGCGTCAAGAAGGTCAAAGCGGTGTCAACAAATCAGGCGGGATTGACAGAGGTTGGGCTGGGCGTGGCGGACGCTGAGGGCGCAGCGGCTTTTTTGATGGGTGAGGGCCGGTGATTAAAGGCCTGGAGGACAGGAGCGGATGTCGCGATCTCCACGGCCTTCTTCCCGTTGCAGTCGACAATAGAGTCGTCGGCACCGTTCCGGAGCAAAGTGTAGACGACCAGCTCGTGGTTGTGGAGGGCGGCCTTGTGAAGTGGCGTCTGTCCATTTCGGTCAACACTGTTGATTCGCGATTTCTGTTGAAGGAGGAACTCGACCACAATGTTGTGGCCGTTGGCGGCAGCTAGATGCAGGGGCGTTCGCATCTGGTCGTCCAGGAGCCGCGGTGAGGCGCCCTTGCGGATGAGGTCCGTTACCTCGTTACCCTTGCCCTTGGCTGCCGCTTCGAGAAGGGACCAGCCGCACATGCGCTCCAGCAGGGTCTTGAGAGAGCGACAGAGAAAGGGCACGTGGTGCAGCGCCATTTTGCAGTCCTTGTCTCTGTGGTACAAGTTTGCACCCTTCTGCACCAGCGCGCGGATGGGCTCGGAGTAGCCGGCCTTTGCCGCCGAGATGATAGGTGTGAAGCCGAGCGCATTTTCCGCGTCCAAGTTCGCTCCGCCGGCGACCAGCTCCAGCATGCAGTCCATGCGCTTGCGCGCGGCGGCCCAGTGCAGCGCGGTGTCGCCTTTGCCGTCCTGGTAGTTGACGGACGCCTTGGCCTGAATCAGCATCTTGACGACGCTCGGCAGGTTGGCCTCGACCGCAACCTGGATCGGCGACGAAGTCTCCCCGCTGCGCAGGCAGATGCCGGCGTCGCAGCCGTTCTTGAGCAGCTCCGCCACCAGGGCGACGTTTTTCTTCCGAATCGCCGCGTGGAACTCGAGGGCCAAGTCGTTGTGCATCTTCTGGGCCATCACGGCGTCATTGGCCTGCTGCTGCTGAGATTCCTTTTCCAGGCTCTCCGATGTCTTACGCGCCAGCTCTGCGTCCAACTGCTCGCGGCGGATTGCCTCCTCCCTGTCCGCTCGCGCCGCTGCCTCCTCCTCCTCTTGCGCGCGCTGGGCCAATAGCAGATCCTGCTCCTCCTGCTCCGCTGCGTGAAGCAGCGCCTCGTCCTCCTCGCTCTGAAACTGGAGCGCGACGCGCAGCGCCTCTTCCTCTGCCCTCCTCTGGACCTCTAGCTTCTGCTCGAGCACGCGCGCTGCGCGCGCGTTGGCCTCGGCGGCGCCGTCGTTCTTGGCCGCCAGGAGCAGCGCCATCGGGTCCAGGAAAGCCTTGACATGCGTCTCCGAGGTCGTGGGCGACTCGCATTGGTTCCAGTTTGGGTGCGTGTTCTCGCTCACCGCTGCCATCGCTGCTGGTCGTGCTAGACGTGGTTCTCGTAAAATTTGGCAAATTTTTTGACCAAATTGCCGTTCAACTGAAATTACTAGTGAAACCCTTAAATTATTCAACAGTACCTTAACTTTTTTGTTTTTTCCTCCAAAATCGCAATTAGCAATGCGGGTCGGTGGAGGGCGTGCGGCCGAAGGACGAAAGAATGAGCAGGCACGCTTGGGGAAATGGGTGGCTTGGGGCGCAGCGGTTGTGTTGGCACTGGCGCTGTGCGTGCGGTACGACAGCAGCAGCGAGGCCACCGTGCGCGAGGAAGAGCGTCTGCAGTCCAAGGCGGAGGTGCAACGGCGTTTGGCGACCTTAGCAGCCGCCCGCGAGGCGCCAAAGCTGGGCGGCAAGGACTCGCAGGCGCTCTACGATGTGCCCAACTTCACCGAAGAGCGCACGCGCATGCACTTTCCGCAGGCCGAAGCGGGCTGGCTGGATATGGCCGCCTCGGGGCAGATTGGAGACGACTTGAAGTCCGAAGACGAGCAGGGCAACCTGACCGCGGTCATCACCGAGTGGAAAACTAAGGCCTACGCCGAAAAGGCGCTGGCGCGCAGCGAGGCGGAGGTTGCCGCGCGCGACGAAAACTACTATGAGTACAACATCACTAAGGGCGTCGCCAATCACAAACTGTACGGCGCTCCCCCGGCACCAGCGTCTGCCCGGGCCAAGGGCACGGCCCCGAAGCTCAAGGGCCTGGCGCCGCAACTTGCCGCGGCGCGAGGCAAGCCGTCGCTTGCGTTCCGGAGGCCGTCGCTCGCTCACCCGCAGCTGGCGCGCAAGTTGACGCTGCCCGCGCGGGTGCGCGCCGAGGAGGAGGTGTGTTTTTGTGTGCGTGCGCAATTAATAGATGTGTGGGTGGGTGGGTGTACACACGCACGCACGCACACACACACACACACACACACACACACACACGTCGCAGGTGATGGAGCAGACCATGGCCAAGGAGATGGCTGCCGAGCAGCGCATCCGCATGTTTCGGGCGAAAATGAAGGAGACGTTGCACGTCGCGTCGATGAAGCTGGCGCATCAGGAGATGGGCTGGAAGCCGAGAAAGGGACCGGTCTACAAATTCTCAAAAATACCCATAGGGCTTTTACATAGTATATATAGTAGGGCCTTTACATAGTAAATATAGTATGGCACTGACTTTCTAGAATTTATGCTAGGCTGCCGAGCGCGATGCGTCGCGCACACAGTCCCTGGCTGGGGCTGAGGAGGGGGTGGGGCCGGAGAACGACCACTTGGGTGCTGTGAAGAAGGCGGAAATCGTGAACACGGGCCGCGTGGGCGACGCAAAAACCGACGGCGCCTCCTTGATTAGCGCCAACCAGGTCAGCTTAGCAACAATAGCAACGCACTAGTAACACATTAGCAACACATTAGCAACACACCTTGTATTAGCGCCAATCAGGTGCACATGCATGCGCGCACTAATGCATGCGCTTGAACTCTCTCACCACCCTCCCACACCCACACCCACCCACCCCACACCCGGCCCACACACACACCCACCCACACACACTCCACTTGGCACAGCCCACCAGGGCGCCCTCGACTTTGAAACCCGTACATGTGTGTGCGTGCAGACGCAACATCTACAGAGACGCATGCACGCATGCACGCACTCCCGCCCCTCCCACCGACCCCCCACACACCAACCCAACACGCACGTAATATGCATGTTGCCCCCTCTCTGCCAGAGGACGGATTTAGCACGGACTCTGTCAAAAAAAGGTTTTTGAGGAGGTGCAAGGGGGTACACACACACACACACACACACACACACACACACACACACACGCACACACACAAAACGCCAAACCACCGACGAGGCGACGAGGGAAGACGAAGCTGACGTTTTTACTCTTGTCAGGCTCCGGCATCTGCAACTATTGATGAGGTGAACGTTGCCATCGCCTCTCAGGTTGGGGTCAAAAGTGTGTGTGTGTGTGTGTGTGTGTGTGTGTGTGTGTGTATACATATCCGCAGGATGCTGCTTAGTGAAAGCAGTACGCGGAAGTTTTAGTTTAGGGTTTAGTTTCCATAGGACAGCTCCAACTGGTACTGAGGTGTTTAGTCTAGTTGATCTGGTTTAGTTAGTTGATCTTGTGCATGGTTTCCAAAGCACAGCTCCAGTTTGTACTCGCGAGTTTCTCGGCTGTATATGTACATACGTATGTTTGAATGTATATATGTATATATATATATGTATATTATATGTATATATGTATGTGTGTATACACCCACACACACACACACAGACACACACACACTAAACACACACACAACTGACACACACACACACACACGCACACCCCCATTGACTTTTCCAGAAAGCCGACGGATACTCCAACGGCGAGGGCAAGCCTGTTGAGGAAATCAAGCTTCCCGAGTAGTAAACAGAGGAGTAAAAAGAATAGTACTATTCTTTTACTAACAGAGTAGTACAAAGAACGGTTGACAGAGAGTAGCAAACAGAGTAGAGAAGACAGAGAGTAGCAAACAGAGTAGTGAAGAGCGGTAAACAGAGTACATGTAGCAAACAGAGGAGGTCTACGTTGTCAGAGAACGCGCTAGAGACGCGCGACGGCGTCGGTCCTTTGGGAAAGGAACAAAAGAGACTCGAGAGCCGATCACTAGACAGATATCTCGCCAAGGACTGGTGTGGGGAAAGGAAGGGTGGTCTGAGATCAGGGGCAAGGTGTAAGTGTGTGTGTGTGTTGGGGTAAGCGCAAAGAGAGGCTGGGGCTCAGGGGGGTGGGGACTGGCATTGGTGCCAAGGTCTGTTACGGACGGGGAGTGATGATGATTATCGAGTGATAGTTGCAAATTATTGTTTGTTTTTTGGAATAAAGTTGATGTGTTAGATATTTGTGCCGGGCTGGGAAGGATCAAGAGGCGGACGGAGAGCGCGTTTCTCTGTCTGCAGGCGGCGGAGGATAGCATAATTTTAAGATACAAAAAAGCAAGTGCGCGAGGATCGAGGGACATCGCCTTGCACGCGAGGGAAAATACTTAAAATGACATCAGACAGTACATGGAGAGTTGATAACTGCTATTTTTATTGTCTGGCTCCACTGCCTTCCCACTGTCTGCCAGCAGATAAAAACCCGGCACCTTACACCATGGTGTTGCTACTGCTGCGCTCCACCAGTTTGCCCCCCGTCACCCGTTTGCGTTTGTGCCTGCGGGACAAAGATTTTGTATTGTGGCTTCGGTTTCGCGGCCCCCGTGACGCCCCCCATTCCACCCATTCCACCCATCGGCGGCATACCCATTCCGCCACCCGTCTGCATATGAACCCGTACACACACACACACACACACACACACACACACACACACACACACACATACACATACACACATACACACGCACACGCACACGCACACGCACACGCACACACACATCATTTGTCAGCCACTGTTATACCAGAACGCCGACCAGAGCAAGTACGCAGTGGAGGCACGACACACATGAGACACACATGAGATAGGAAATGACAGCGAGCAACTGCAACACAGGGATGCTCGACAGAAAGTGACGAAAGAGGATGCCAAAGAGGACGCGCACACAGAAAACAAAAGACCGGCGTGGCGTCGCTGGCGTTGGGATTGAGAGTGTCGACATATCGACTACGAGCGCCCGATCTAGATTGTCTGGCAAACATGTTGCCACCTACAGGAGTCCCCATGCCCATCGGCATACCAGCGACGGGCGTGCCCATGGGCATGCCTGCAGGCGCGCCTCCAGGTGCACCCCCGGCCGATTGCGCCGGCTGCGAGAACGCTGCCATGGTCGGCGGTGCTGCGCTGGCAATTTCCGCCTCCACCTGCAGCACGCAAAGGCATTAGAGTTTTTTGGTCAAAGCCATTAGTTTCTTGCGTTCTTGCGATGGTGTTGGTGGAGCGGGGTTTGGTTCCAAAGCAGTCGCTCTCTCCTGTCCGCAATAAACATATGCACCAAAACACCCCAGCTCCAGCGCCAGGGCCAGCAGGTGTCACTACAAGACACGCTGCTCGCGGGCGCAGCAGCAGCACACATGATAGATGCACAAAGCGCATACCTCGTGCTCCTTGCCCTTTTCGACCCAGCGCTGCAGTTTCTCGTTGAAGTAAAATGAGTTTTCCTCACCGAGGTCAACCTGCTTCTCGCCCGAAATAGCGCCCCATATTTTGCCGAACATGCCCTTCTTCTCCTCTTCTCCGTCTTTCCTGTCACCGCCTTCCTTTGCCTTCTTCTTTGCCGCCTGCTTGGCCTCATTCTCAGCACGCTTTTTCTCCTCAGCCTCACGCTTTTTCTCCAGCTCCTGCTGCGCCTTCAGTTTGGCTTGCCGCTCTTTCTCCGCCGCAGCGGCCTGGATGGCCTTTACCTTCTCCGACGGCGCCTGGGCAGGCGGTGCCGGCGCAATGGCAGGTGCCTTCGCAGTGGCTTGTATGCCGCCGGGTACTGCGCCAGAAGAAGTGCCATAGATGGCAGACGACACCGCAGTGTCGAGTACCTTCTTGAGCCCACCGAAGAAGGAGCCCTTGAAGGCCGAGGAAGCGGCAGCAGTTTTGCCGCCGATGTAAAGCCGCAGCCGGTGCTCAAACATCTCGATTTCGGCCTGCAGCCTCGGCGGCACACGCGCACTGCCCTGCATGGCGACAGAAAGAGCCTCAACGTACGCCAGCGCCTTCTCCTTGGACCCGAACTCTGCCAGCATCATTGCGTAGTGCAGCTTGTAGGTCATGGCCACGGGCATCTCCTTCTTTGGCGTCTTGAGCTTCACAGCGAACTCCCAGATTTCGGTGCGTTGAAGGGCCGCGGCGGTGCAGAAACTGGCGGGGTTGGCGCGATGGTCGGCCCCGATAAGTGCCATGCGGCACGTTGGAGCGTCAGCAGCCTGGATCTCCTCACCTGCCAGCATCATGCAGACGTGCGCTGCCTCCACGTCCTTACGCAACTTCCAGAGGCCTTCGCCTATGTTGACCAGCACGTCGGCATCACCGGGCGTGCGATTGTTGAGAAGCATACTCAAATTGGCCTGCCAAGCATCAAGCAGCGGCTCCAGCGTGTCCATATCGAAGAGATGCTTGCCCTGCCCCGCAAACTGCATGTACAGCGTGCGCAGGGGAGTGCCCACCTTGAAGCTACGCCTAGCAAACTCGCCCATGACTTTCTGGTACATGTCGATGTTCATGTAGCTGCTTAGGAGGAGTGCAGGCGCCCAGAGCTCGTTTTCAAGCGCCTTCTGGCAAGCCTCTTCTCGTTTGCCATTGAGCAGCAGCTCCTGCATGTCCTGCAGCGCCTGTTGCACTTGGACGTCATTCACTTGAGCAGCAGGCATCAACCGATTCGCGGGATCCATGACTCCACCTGCCATACCCATGCCTGCCAGGCCTATGGCGTTGAAACCGCCTACACCGCCGCCGCTGTTCAAGAACTGATCGCCAGAAAAATTAGGGTCCTTGAGCAGCGCGACAATACGCTCGGTGCCAGTGATCTTTGAAGTCTCGCCAACTGCCGACAGATCGCCATTGCAGTCTATCATAGTGCCCAGCACTTCCCATAACAGCCGCATGGTGCCCGGGTTCACAGAAAGGTCTTCTTCTGAGTAGTTCGGATTTTGTATTTGTTCTTCGATGTACGCTTTGACGGCTTTCTTGCTCGCAGCTGTGCTTGAAAGCGGACCCGGGAAAGCCTCGAGCTGGCGGAAGAGCGCAGCCTGTGAGGGCATGGTCTGCATCTTATAGACAGAAACGGGAGGAGGCGGCAGTGGCCTGTTCATGTCGAGCTCCTGCGCATTTCCGGTGAAGACCCCCAAAGACCTGCGCGCACCTGGCATCGCCACCACAAGCTGCCCACCCATCCCAAAGCACATAACCGCGCATGGTGGGCGTCGAGACGCTACGCCGCCTTGCATTCCGCCGCCGTGCATGGGCTGGGGGTCACCATGCATTGCCTGGGCGTACGGTTGCTGCATGGAGTAGTTGTCCGCCGGCGCCGACCCATAATTCTGTGCCGACCCAAAGTTTGTAGGCATCATGATGTTGCCTGTGTAACCACCCAGACCGCCTGTCGCCATAGGCTGCTGTTGCTGCTGGGGCTGGGGCTGGTACTGCTGCTGCATGACATCAGCGTAGCCGGCATTATATTGCTGGCTATAGACATGTGCCTGTTGCACGCCTGTGTTTTGCTCACCCATGGCAGGATATACACCCTGGGTTGGCGCCTGCTGGTGCGTTGACGGACCAGCCTGACCGTAATCGTGGGCAACTGCCTGCTGACTATAATTTGTCCCCTGGGCCTGCCCATCATTGTAGGCTCCCTGATCGGGCTGCCCGTAATTGTAGGCCCCCGGGTTTGCCTGACCGTAATTGTAGGCCCCCTGATCGGCCTGTCCATAATTGTAGGCTCCCTGATCGGCCTGTCCATAATTGTAGGCTCCCTGATCGGGCTGCCCATAATTGTAGGCTCCCTGATCGGGCTGCCCGTAATTGTAGGCCCCCTGATCGGCTTGGCCAAGATACTGCGCCTGCTGCTGTTGCTGTTCCTGCGCTGGTTGCTGTTCATGTTGCTGCTGTTCCTGATAGGCATAGTGCGGTTCGTTGGCTTGCAATGTCTGTTGAGTTGAAGTCTCGTTCAACCATTCCTGTGGCGGTGCCTCGGAGCCCCCGTCTTCGCGGACAGGAGGCTCCCACGAAGAGCCACCGGTCTGCGTGTTAAAGTAGTAGATGCAGCCAGAGCCGGGGTCAACGTGAGCCTGCCAGGGAAACGGAAGGTCATCCGGCTGCAAGACGTCAGAGGCTGCTTGCTGTACGCTATCGGTGTCATCATCGGGCTGCTGGAAGGCTCCTTGTGCAAAGGCTGCCTGAACGCCTTGCTGTAACATTTCAGCGAGCTGCTGATCGGGCCGTTGTGAAGAACTATGCAGTTGCTGCTGCGTAGACACGTCCGGCGGCACTTCCTGCAGATATTGCATAGCCTGTTGTGCGTATTGCTGTGCCTGCGTCTCATACTGGTGAGCCTCAGCCTCAGTCGCCGGTTGCTCATAGTAGGGCTGCGCGTAACTTGAGTCCTGCTGCGGTACCGCCCCTGGATAGCCTGCCATGGAAAGTGCTTCATGCTGATACTGCTGCTGCTGTGCGATCTGCGCGAAGGGATCATCTCCACCCGTGTGCCCGTCGAATGGCCCAGGCTGCGTGTAAGACTGGGAGAAGGTATGGTTATAATCTTGCGCCTGATCGAGATTCTGCCCCGGACCGTCATCTTGCGCGTGCCCATATTGCTGTGCGTAATGGTTGTCTTGCGCCGGGGTCTGCACGTAGCCTTGCGCCTGCCAGGCTGGAGTATTCTGAGCAGCTGAGTTTTGTGCAACATGCTGATATGCCGTCTGCTCATAAGCATACTGCTGCTGCTGCTGCGGCTGCGGCTGGACTGCCTGCGCGACCGGGGCCGGAATCGATGCAAGACTGTCAAAGAAGGAGGCCTCTTGGTTGACACCAACGCCCCCAAAGGGATCGCTGCTTGACGGTGCACCAAAAATATCGGGCATTGCCGTCGGCGGTCCGAACAAATTCGACACGTCACCGCCGTCGGTAGCTGCAGCAACTGGCGCAGCACCGAACAACGAGCTCGCATCCTGCACCTCATGGCCACCGAAGAGCCCGTTTACGTCCGGCACGTGTGACTCTGGCTGCTGGTAAGTCTGCAAGGGGTCGAAGGCAGCGGCACCACCCTGGGCAGCGGCTACCTGGGCAAAGGCATCATCGACGCGAGCTGACGCACCGCCAAACAGTGCGCTGGCATCTGCAGCCTGGGCGTGCATTATTGTCGTTTTGTTCTCTTGCATGTTCCAATGCTGTGCCGGCTGTGCAAACGGGTCCTGCTGCGCTGCACTTGCGGCTCCGAAGAGGTCGTTAGGAGGCAGCACACTCGGCGTCTGTTCTTGGACATAAGCCTCATTCTGTTGCACATAAGCTGGTGTCCATACGCTATCATGGTGCTGCTGGTTCTGCACGTCCGTCTGCGCGAAAGGATCTTGGGCCTGCTGCTGAGCTGGTGCATCCACAGGCGGGACCAGGGTAGAGAAAAAGTCATCACTCGCAGGCGCCACCGAGCCACCGAAGAGTGCGCTGGTATTCAGTTGGGGGGACGGGAGTTCCACAAATCCAGCAACTGCAGCTCCGAAGTCATTTGCAACATGCACGTCGACCGTGGGAGCGAAGACGGCGGGCTCGACCGTGTCAAATTCTGAAGCAGCACTTACACCAAACACAGCACCCGTGTCGACTTGTGACAGCAGGATTTGACTCGCTGCAGCATCTTCCGACGGAGCTTGCGCGTGCCATGCTTCTTGCCCCGGCGCAGCGACGACCGCCTGCTGCGGCGCAACCTGAGCAAATGGATCATCTGCTGCTTGCTCCGGTTGAGCATTGACCACCTGCTGCAGGGCAATTTCAGCGAATGGATTCTCTGGTGCCGCATCTACGGCAGATTGCTGCGCAATCTGCGCGAACTCATCCTCTGCCGCTGGTTCCGGCACAGCGTCGACCGCCTGCTGTGGGGCAATCTGTGCAAACGGATCCTCCACTGCTGCTTCGCGGAAGCCGGCGAAGTCCCCTGATGCAGATTGCTCCATTGCAGCCGGCTTCATATCGTTGATTTGCTCAGTCGAGGGCGCCGCGTGCGTGCCATTCGTCTCGGGCGGACCCGGCATGCCCTCGCGGTTTTGAAGGTCACTTAGGTCGACCTCCGAGCAGGCTAGAAAGGTGGACAAGAGCTCCCTGTTTAGGTCCGGGCCATCGCCGGCCGCTTGAGTTTCCACGGGGGTCTCGAGGGGAGGTGTATCAACGGGCGCTCCCCCCGAAGCATCTGCAGCAGACGAGCTCGCTTCCGTAGGCGCATCTGATGGCAATGACTCTGCAGCTTCAGCCGCACCCGTCACGTTTTTTGGTGAAATCGCGTCGGACTGCGGCGGAGTCAGCGGCACGCTATCATCAAGCCCCCCGCCTAGCTCATCATGGCCATTGATGATGGGCGCCTGCTAGTCGAAAGCGGCATTTGCACGGCAACGTCAGCCATTGCCGCGAGAGCTGACGAGCGCACATCACGCAGATAGAAATCGCGCCAGACTCACCGTGGACGCACCCTTGGCGCCTTTGCCGCCCCCTTTTTTCTTCCGGGTCTTTTCGCTCATCTCGGCAACGCACCCCCGCTGTGCCCTGCGCGCCAAATCAGCAGCAGGATCACACCTCAGCGTTTCTTGAACAGCAATTTCGGGGCGCGACGCGACCGGCTCGCACACGTGAGCCACTCATGCTTGAGGCACGTGCGGAAAAAGGAACAGGCACGTCGCGCAGGAGTACTGTGCGTCCGGACGCACGCCCGTTCCAGGGGCGATCGCAGCCCCCTCCTGCGGGTGGGCGCGCGATCGGCGATCGCTTGCGCACAAGTGATTGCCAATCTCAAAGCATCCGGTCGCGCGTGTGACAGCACGGACGAAGCATGGCGAGAGCGATTGAACCGTGAACAAGAGCGCCGGGCGGGCGGCGACAAAACTGGCGCGACGCAGGCGCAGGATTGGCGGCCGACTGCCGGCTGCGCAGTTTCTCTCCTCGCCAACTGCGCCTTGCAAGGCTCGCTCCCAACCACACAAACCCGTGAAAGGTGAGTCGTCACCAGCACACTAGATTTAAGGGAAGGGCGGGCCTTTAAGGGTGAAATACCGGAACTGGGAGAGACTGGGGGGTCCTTCGCAGGGAGGCTCAAGGTGACCTTCTTTTTTCTCGGCTTCACGAGCGCGACCAAAAGACCAAGGATGCCGGCCAAGAAGGTTAGGGATGAGTAGCTAATGAGCTCCCAGCGCACGGGGGGGTGGGGATTGAGACGCAGCGATGCGCGACTAGCAGCTGGATGCGCGCGCTGTCTGTTTCTGGGCCGGTGGCGGGGCGGCCGCACAGAGATTGGAGGCTGCACGCACCACACGCGCGCACGAGAAGCTCAGGACGGCGGATGTGTCTCTAGTAGCGGACAGAGCGCCAATGCTTTGGGGCCAAGCCCGAAGGAACGCTACGCGTCGAGACTGTGCGCCGACTGTGCTCCCGTGCGGGCAGAGCGCGGGTGCATCCTCCTGCTCTCCGAGCTGCGCTTCGTCGAACGCGAGACTAAAGGGCTATGCCACTCCGTACCGCGGCGGGTGGCAGAGCATGAAAAGGGCTCGGGCGCAGGGTTATGGAGGACGAGGAGGAAAAGGAGGAAAAGGAGCAATCGCGCGTGGTGCAGAAGCATGGTTCGAATGCAAACTGGGCCGAGTCCCACTACAGGAAGCGCGGAACGGGACGGTTGGGGGGGAAAAGGGAACGGAGGAACGGACAGACAAATCCCTTAGATCAGCTTGCAGGGGTGCGGGCTGGTGGTTGTACAACTTTCGGTTCTAATGTCAACACGACGGCGCGCTGCGCATGTCTGGTTGTGCCGGGGTACGTTGGCACGCGCGTGCATGACATGTCTTGTGTGCTGTGTATACAGGGGGGAGCGCCTGCGGACAAGGCCAAAAAGACGGCACAGGCCGTGCTTTCCGGCCTGCGGTCGAAGAAGTCGACCAAGGTCAGGACCAGCACAACCTTCCACCGCCCCAAGACCCTCAAGAGGGCGCGCAAGCCCCTTTACCAGCGTAAGTCGGCGCCCCGCGCCAACAAGCTCGACCAATTCCAGATCATTAAGTACGTGCAAGCCCATTTCTCCAATTTCTGTTGTATGCCGCCTAGCCTGCGGCCGGGGGGGCCAGGAGGTGGTTGTGCGCGTTTGTACATACATGTAACATGGTATGGAGCATCTCATGTGGGATATTCCTCCCGGATCGGGACTGCACGGCGTCCGAAAAGTGTGCGCTACGTTGGAGGTTTACGACAGAAGAGACGAGCTTTGTGAGGGGATGGGAGCTGCTGGCAACAAAAAGAGCATTGTGGATGGATATGAGACAGCTCTTGAAATTCTATTCTATTTCTTTTCTCTCAACTAACGGCTCGTGGGTGGAGATTGAGCAAGCAACTTGGAGTTTGTAGCGACGACGGTTTATTGTTCTACAGCTATCGAGCTTGGCGCTTCGAAGTGGCGAAGCTAGGGGTAGAAATTAGGAGGGCAGACTGCATGTGCCATCTCTGGCGCTGGTCGGTCGTTTTGTATGTAGTGATGTCGGATGGATGGATGGCCTCAGTGTTGGGATTGTCATGTGACTTGGCGTGTAATCTGTGCAGGTACCCGCTCACCACTGAGTCGGCGATGAAGAAGATCGAGGACAACAACACACTGGTGTTCATCGTCGACGTGCGGGCAAACAAGCGCCAGATCTCGCAGGCCGTAAAGAAAATGTACGACATTGCCTGCGCCAAGGTCAACACCCTGGTCCGCCCTGACGGCGTCAAGAAGGCCTACGTGCGCCTGACTCAGGATTTCGATGCGCTGGATGTTGCCAACAAGATCGGCATCATCTAAAGTTTACTCTAGTAAACTGGGGGGGAAACAAGGAAACGTGCTAGCGAAGTGTGTGAATTTGTCACGCATTCTCCGTGCTGCTACCCCACAAGTGCTCGCAAAGCTGCACCGCTCCTTCTCCTTCCTCCTACGCCCCCTCTTCCCCCCTTCCGAACTGCACATTCAGGGACTGAGGATGCAAGGAGACCCGCAGGTCAAGGACGCAAAGTTCGGGATTCCAAGTAGCTCGAACGCTTCCCGACTCTTCCTGCTCTCAAGTAGCTCGTACGCTTCTTAACTCTTCCTTCTTCCATCCCTCTGAATCTTTATTGCTTCTCCCGGGCCATCTGAATGGCGACCTCATGCTAGTTTATTACAGCATTACGAGGTCTTCATTCTAGATTTACAAAGTCACATGCGGTCCGCTGTAGGGAAGAGAGGAGAGCGCACTCAGGGTCCCGGGTTCTCTTGTTGCTCGCCACTTCTCGGCGCGGCGCCGCGGCGAGGCCGTGCGCTTGAGCGGGAATCTGAGGCTCTTTCGCAGATTCGCTGTTTACGTGGGGGTTTGGTGGGGGAGGAGTGTTTATTGGAAGAGCGCAGAGAGGGGAAGTCAGGTGGGAAGGGGAGTTGGGGAGACGCAAGAAGAAGATGGCGGAAAAAGGACAGCGAATCAAGAGTTGCGCGCGAATCGAGTTGCGCGCGGGGTGTAAGGACACGCGTGGGCTCACTCACCATCAGCGACAAGGTGCGCAAGAGTGTGGGCTACAGCTCGCGCCAAACGGGCGATCTCGATCATATCCACGTTGTAAATGTCGTCGCACTCTTGATGATAACACGGGTCGAAGGCCGTGCGCGCTGCAACGGGCGAGGCGGCGGGACGGCGGGGCGGCGGGGACGGTGGCAAGGGGAAGGACCAAAAGGCGCATAAACCACACACAGGTTACCTCTCCATCGGATATTCGCGTTTCAAAGGCATTGCTGTGCACGGAGACATGCACGCTCGTACCAAGACCTCCGAAAACCTTGCGTTGCTCAATATCCTTGATTCCCTCGGCCCCAGTATCCAGGCCCCCCGCCGGAATACCCATTTCTGTCAGTCAACCGTTGGCTTAAGGTCAGTGGTGTGCCAATTTTGAGACCTCCGCCAGAGGCGAGGGTGAGCTCACAGGGCAAGATCGCCTTCATCTCCTCAAGGGCTGATGAGGTCTGGCGATGCGCCTCGAGTCGCAGCGACGTGTCTTGAGGAACAGAACATTTTTACGGGCACACAAAGGACCACTACCGAGAAAGGGGCCATAGTCACTTCGGCCGGTGAAAGCAGATGGGGTCCACGGGAAGAGTTCAGAGTCAAAGTAGGCAGTGAAGAGCTGCATGATGTAGGAGCTACCGTACACGGCGTGGTCCTCTTGCTTGTCCTTGTCTGTGCCGTTGTACACGCCGGTCTTGTAGTTGGGCGATCCAAGCATGTCGAAGTTGAGGTTCAGCGCCACCCGGTAGAGCTCGCCCGTCGCATTCAGCTTGTTCACGTAGGCGCGTGAGCCCAGCAGTCCTGGTCATTTGTATGTTGCATGTTGCACACCTGGGTTGCACACCTATGTTGCATGTTGCACACCTGCGTTGCACACCTGCGTATCTCAGAACATTTTTGCCCTCCCTCCCCCAACACACACAGATGCCATACCTGACTCTTCACCACCCCACCAGCAAAACCGCACGCGGTTGGCAACCGGGAGAGATTTGGCCCCCGCAAATGCACGCGCGAGTTCCAGGAGGGTAGACGATCCCGAGCCGTTGTCATTGATCCCGGGGCCTGCCACGAACTGTCAGGCTGGTCGACAGGGATGATGCGGTACAGTCCATGCAGTAACGGTGCATGTGTGCGTGACATTTTGTTGCGAGGCTCGGACATGTCTGCCTCAACGTACCAGCCTCAACGCTGTCGAGATGGGCGCCCACTACAAGGATGGATGTGTCGTCTCCCGTCACTGTCTCGGCAATCACATTCTGTGACTGAATCGTCTTAAAGCGGCCCGCAATAGCCACGCGAACCTCTAGAGGCGCACAGGAACGTGGACGATCCTCTGGAGCGTGGAACGTTTGGAACGCGGAGCCAGTCCACGGGCACTCGGCGTAGCGATCTAGGAGGGAGCGTCCGAGTGAGGAGGACAGGCCCAGCGAGGGAAGGTATGCTGCGACGTCGCCTGAAGCGCCGAGCGTGCCGTTGAAGACTGGCCCACTGTTCGCATTGTAGATAAGCACTGCCTTGGCACCAGCGGCCTGTGCGTTTTTCATCTTTTCGGAAAAGAAGCAGCTGCCGCGCTCCACAAGGGCCACAACAGTCATCCCGCTCTGCACTGCAGCAGCCACAGCGGCAAAGTCTGCGGTGCCATTTGCGTTGCAGCCGATGCTGCTACCCACAGATGCGCCGTCGGACCCCAGACCAGCCGGTATCAGTACTCCTGTGACATTGCCAAAACCTGTGTTGGACATTATTGAAAAGTCGGTATCCCTCGTCGTCGATGTTGCTGGTATGCTCAATGTTGCAGGAGTCGAGGCATCTAGCTGATTCTTCGACACTTGAAAATCGAATACATTGACCCGAAAGCCTGCCAGCCTCGAGACCATTGACAACACATACTCCACTGATGCATTGTATCCTACTGTGCCCATAGCTCTGTTGCCGTTGTTGCTCATGGCGATGCTGTACAGACTTTCAAGGTGCCCGCGGATGTTCTGCGAATCAACCATGTCTACAAGCGTCGCCACTGCCTCTGCAAGTGGCACCGCTGCCTCTCCACCCGGTGCAGCGGCGTTTGTGTTATTTCCGAGGCCCGCTGCAGTGTCCCCACCTGCATTCACTGTATTTGCGCCAACCTCTTGGACGTCTGACGGCTGAAGAGTACGCGCTTTGCCTCCGCTGAGGAGCGAGGAGACGAGCGCGGCCAGGAGCGCGGTGACCAGGATTGCGCCAATAACTTGCGGTATGGTAAGCTTGCTCTCGTCCGGGGGCGCCGGGAACGGGAGTGATGGTGCGTCAGACTCGTTGTCGTCTGTGAGCCGCGATCTGCCATGATTGAGGCCCGCCTTTTCCTTGGCCTTGTCAATCACCTGCATCGCAAAGTCCCTGAACTGTGACATTGGATCCGACTCACGCTCACGGCGGCGGCCTCTGGCCGCCATTGCCGCGGGACAAACAGCGGGCACTCTCTCGGTCCGTGACACAATGCTCGGGACCGTGACCTGAAAATATCAACACGCCGCCGTCCGCTGGCGGCAGCGCAGCCGCCAACGCGGGCGCACACACGCAGGATCACGATGGCTCCCAGGACAACATCAATGGCAAGCTCCTCCTACCGCAACTCGACCGCCTTCATTTGGCATTCAAGCGGAGGCAGGTGTCCCCCTCAGCGTCCTCCAGCTCTCAAGACCAGCAGGCCCAGCAGCCCCCATCCCTACCCAAAAGCGTGTCACGGAGCAGCTCACCAAGCATTGGGCGCCCTTCAAGGCCCTGCGTCAGCGCTACGCCGGCACACGCTTCGAGGAGCAGCGCCAGCTTCACATGCCACAGAAACACAAAGCCGCGGCCCCGGACTCCACCCTGCGCGTGGAGATGAACAACCTCGAAGAGCAGGCCGACAACGCCAAGGCACGCGAGCTCTTCTGGAAGCCCCTCTCATGGCTCGGAGCCATCAGGCCCACCTCCACCAACGATGCCTTCGACCCAGCACTCTGGGAGACGTTTGTCTCCACGACGCTAGGTTTGGAGGGCAAAATCGTCAACAATGCGCAACGCGACGGGGGAGCCCGGCGCCCCATCCTTTCCGCCCTCCCACGATTCCATAATAGCCCGCTTGCTAAGTGCGGCTGCAAAAAGTTCTGCATGGACTTTCACGGCGACCATGGTGAGTGTGCTCGGGCCGTTAATCCGCACCGCTGGACACGTCGTGCGCACACAACACGGAGTGCAATCGCAGGCCAACGGCGCGGCGATGTGGAGATTCGGAACTACCTGAGGGATCAAGCCGGGAGCTGGAGCTTGGTCTTTGACCTCAGCATCGCCCATGACAGGTTTGGGTCAAGCAGCCACGTGCAGCAGAACGGGTCCCTGTCGCACCCTCAAGATTTGGATGCGCCGCTGCGTATTGCTGCGCAGCGTAGCTGCCTATCTGCCAAGATAGCTGCCTATCAGCAACAATATGCTGACAATCAGAACATTTCTTTTCTCCCCGCGATCGTTAGTACCTCCACTCGCATGCATGGCGAGTTTTTGCGTCTTCTTTTTCTACAGGCCCACCGGGAGACTGAGGCACACTTCACTGCCGCTGGAATGTCATC
>Ga0315899_10002481_pt1 | contig 20434 bp, 31 predicted proteins | sample LakEriMetagenome_2_FD_203518 | JGI IMG/M metagenome (GOLD analysis project Ga0315899, IMG submission 203518) | Freshwater fungal communities from buoy surface, Lake Erie, Ohio, United States - Buoy 4 MA112 | ecosystem: Environmental > Aquatic > Freshwater > Lake | place: USA: Lake Erie, Ohio... | reverse complement strand
GTCCATCGATGATTGTTATAAGAACTCACCTCAAGCACATTACCACGCGCAAAATTCTTCGCGGGAGCAGCCCAAGAAGCAGCCTTCAGAATGTCACCAAACTGAAACTTGCCATGCGGCTGAATGCAGATGAAACTGTGGACCGAACGCGAACCCCATGAAGACTTCACAACCTTGATAAACTTGCGACCACGCTCAAACCACACATCATACTTACCATCGATGGCACCAAACTGTCCCGCAGTGGCGCTGCTCACAAGATCCTTGTTCCAACGATTGTAGTCCTTGATCAAATGATCAGCGTACATCGTGAGCGCAATATCCAAATCATGTTCAGGCATCATATTAATAACCCACCTTCAGTGAACCAGAGAGATAACCATACCGCACACCGAGATGATACTCGAGATATTCGACATCGCCATTGGTGTCGTGCTTGTCATGGAGATCGCGAATCGCATCCTCACGGCGGATACGGTACTTTGAGCACATGGTCGCGATTTCCTTCTCGAGCCGAGCCTCAGCATCAATCTGCCTGTAACGCTCTTCAAGGGCACTCATTCGCATCCACTCGAGTAGATTATCCCAGATGACTTGCTTGCCATCGTCGGTAGCAGTATCCCACTGATGCCAAAAGGAATCTCCTGGGCGCATATTGTATGCCTCTTTGTAGAGGTCCGAGACGATGTTTTCGTCGAATGTGTATTGCTTTTCCATACAACTATTATCGTATAAGAAGACAAGAACTACAACAGGGAAAACTCTAATAGAATCAACAACTTACGAGATCCCGTAAAATCGAGCGAGAAGCCCTCTCGGAGGCGTGATTTTACCTTTCCCCCAAGCCTTCCTCGGAGGCGAAAACGGCTGGGATTGTATCCCTGTTGGTTCTTATCGACGATCGTCGTATTCAGATTCTTCGAACCAATCTTCCTCGTCGAGGGCATCATCGCCCTCGGTTGCATATGATGCATTCGGATTGAACTTCCAACGTGACTCGTTTTTCAAACGACGCTGCTTCAATCCCTCACTGTTCCGACTGTAATCTTTTTCGCGGAACTCATTCTTCTTCTTTGCTGCCATGATTACTTACTCAAACGCTCCTCTTTTAGTTTATTGCAAAAAATCTTGTAAAGACCCAATTCTCTTCCATACGCTTCAATTTCCCATGGCGAATCAAAATACTTTTCTTCGTTCTCATAGTGTGAAGCATCGAACACCAAACCTTTGTAGCGCACATCGCCACTCTTGTAATCGAATAATTCATTGTTGAGGTATTGCTTAACATGAGTCAACTCATGTCCAAGATCGATGAGTATCTGTTTGAGTCTTGTTTGTGGTTTCTTCCCAAGTTTACTGATTCGTTTATAATTCAAAACAACAGTAAACTTCTTATTGCCTTCATCGTCAAGACCATCATAAGTGCACCATGCCTTGTACTTCTTCAGATCAAGAAGATCGGCAGCGTCTCGAATCTCATCTTCACCAAGAACCTTGATGTTAATTTTCGATCGCTTCTGAATGCATGGTCGCACCAGACGATTAAGAACAAATTTAGAATACTTCCGAATCATTGCTGAATCAGATCGTTTGAGATAATTGCTAGTTATTGCAATCATGTTACTCCACTCGCAGTAGAATTGTATCCTTATTGATTCGACCGTTCAACTCACTGGGCTTGGAATTAATCTCGCCCATGACCTTACGCAATACAACTTTACCACCTTCCAAGACTCGGGATAGAACATCCTTCGGCTTGCGAAGAGTCTTACAAATCGACTCACCATATTTATAGTTTTCGATGCTCGAACCTTTCACAGCAAGACCAGCATCATCAGATGCAGTATAAACTCCAAGTTTGCGAGTCTTGACGTTATACACCCAGAGTTTCTGCGCTCCCATGATCTTCACAGGATCGATTGAGACCAACTTGTTCTCGGTATCGTCCTTCTTGAATTTGAGATTCTTGACCTTTTTCTCGAATGAAACAGGCTTCTTTTTGCGCGGCTTCCGAGCAGCATTCTTGTTCGATGCAAGTTTCTCAGCATCGGTCGCAATCGCAGTGAAGAATTTCGCAGCCTCGATCATTTCTTTGCGAGGACGCGGATACGATTCCTTCACATATTCATCTTTCGATTCGATGATATGAATCCAGTCCGTCGCACGCTGACGGAAGTATTCTGCAATCTTCGCAGCGTGCATCGGCTTCACTTCGTTCTCGACCATCCAGGTGTATGGTACAAATTCTTTTCCACTTTGCTCATGCCAAATGTCGTCGAACTTACCCTCGAGTTCCATGACGAAATAATCGACTTTGGACTGGACTCGCTCTTGGATAGAGACAACATTGGTTGGCTCTTGTGCTTGTGGTGCATTTAGTCCACGCTCCTGTACAATTACATCCAACCGCGCAAGAAAGTTTCTCATGCGCTCTTCGAAATTGGCAGCACTGCTGGTGGGGACGATTGCACCACGACTCAAGCATCGTGCAAACCAACCATCGACGATATTCCATGAGAGATTGAGATAATCTGCCGCTTGCTTTTGCAGCGGAGTGATCATCTCATTCTTCACAAGATATTCAATCAGATACTTGCGCGCATCCTTGGATTCTTTAGTGTCATTGTACCACTGAAATGCTCGCACCAATTCGAATTGGCTGCAGGGTTCGGTGCGCTTTTCCCAAGTTGGTTCGGGAACAACCTTCGGTATAAATTTAGCCATACGAATATTCTGCCTTAACAAGAAGAAAAAGTAAATAAAACAAATTCTTGTAAAATCAACAACTTACGGTATAGCCTCTCGCCGAGCCAGAAGCCCGACGAGAGGCGCAGGTTTTACCCTTACTCCGTTATAATATCGGTCGTCTCACAGCCGTCGCTGTCCGTCGTAATTTCCTCGACCCAGCGTGTTCGCTCGCTCTCGCGGTATAACTTGAGTGCCTTTTCGCGGTTCTTGGTCGTGAGTATTTGCGTGTTTCCCCTGACTCGCGCTCCTGTAATCGGGTGGTTGACTATGGCGTTTTCGTAAACTTCGTAATATGTTTTCATACAGATCCATTCTATAGTAAAAATCCACATACGACAATAGAAAAAAACTCCTGTAAAATCAATAACTTATAACTTGTTGATTTATATAACAATTTTCTTGTTGATCTTTAGGGCTGAGTGTTGTAGAATATTAGAACGGTCAATTTCGACCGCGAGAAGGTACTTTTTATGAAGGCAAACACCGTTCAAAAACGTAAACCTAAAATCTCACTGATGCGCCGCTCTAGCCGAAATAAGTTTAGACTTCTGAGTCGCCGTCACGGTCCTATAAAAATCTATACCGCTGCTGAAGTCCGCGCCTTTAATATTATGCGTGTGCGTGGGCTGATCTAAAAAGTTGGGGGGCTTTCGCCCCCCTTCTTTTTTATAGTTTATATTTCGCACCCAGATAGATGCTGTATCCAAACTTCTCATATTCATAGACACGAGACTTGGATCCATAGTAACGAACGCCAGCACTGTTAGTTAGATTCTTGGCTTCAATTACAAGTTCAGTTTGCTTGTTGACTTTGTAACCACCAGTGAAGTCTAACTGACCGCGACCGTCCCAGTATAGATCAAGTGCGCCATCGTCAGCATTGATTTCGTTCAAGAACTCACCACGATCCGTGTATGAAAGTCTTGCGCTAATCTTACCCTTTTCGTAGAACACAGCAATGTTACCAGTGTAATCACTTTGTCCTGGAAGTGGGAACTTATTACGACCAGCATAGTTACGACCCACATCAATGCTTGCGTCAGCGATTGTGTAGTTCGCAAATACACCCAGACCATTATCAAGTTGCTGTTGATAACTTACTTCAACACCAGTAATTTCGCCCTTTGGTGCGTTTTCTGGACGCACTAGGATTGCTGGATTGCCAATGTATGTTCCATTTGTTCTCAAGACATAGTTATAGTCTTTGAGGTCTTTGTAGAACACACTTACGCTGGCTAAACCAATATCACCGAAATAATACTCAACTGACATATCAACGTTGTTTGATAATGTTGGATTCAAGTCAGGATTACCAGTTGTAACAACTAGTTGTGTTCCTTCTTGACTTTCAACTGCTCTTGGAACAATGTCATCAAAGTTTGGTCTTGCTAGACTGCGAGTCAATGCGAAACGACCAACTAGATTGTCATTATAGTCATAGCGAACTGTTAGATTAGGGAATACATTTGTGTAATCCTTTTCACCAACTTGGCTAGTGATACGACCTGTTACAGTATTATAAACTGGTGCGCTACCAACGTCCTTTGTATTTTCTACACGAACGCCAGCAATCACATTGAGTTTATCTGCCTTATACTTCATCATACCATAAGCAGCAGCAACCTTTTCATCAACACTATAATCTTCTGTCAATGATTGCTCTACTCTTGGTGGCGATAGTGCCTTTGTAGCACTATAATAAGCATCGGCTAACTCTGTATTCAACTTGAAGCCAAGATTGTATCCATAGTTCTTACTTACATTCGTTGATAAGAATCCAGCAAGATTAGTTGTTGGGGCTGCTGTTGATAAACGATTTCTCCAACGACTACCGTCTGTTGTTCTTTCGCTATCAGCATACAACATACCAAACTTATACATGCCAACTTCATAATCTACTTTGGCTGTCAATGTATCTTCGTTTGTATCAGCATCACGATATGCGTTTTCGCGGAAAGCATACGCACCGACATTTAGATGTTCTTTCGTATCAAACAAACTAATGTATGGCTCGTTTGGATTCTTGCTATAATCGTAACTGATTGTTGGACGCAATGAACTGCGGAATAGTAACTCATCACGTTGTGGATAATCTTGTTTTGCTGTTGCCATTGAAACACTAGCGTCAAGTTTACCAACAATTAGATTTTGCTTCAAACCAACTTCGTTAGCAATGATATGATTTTCAATGATACGATGACGCACTTGCTTTTCAATGCGAGGTGTTGTGAAACTTGCTTTGCTATCTGTAGCACCAGCAACGATCTTACCTTCGCTGTAAAGAATGCTCAAACGATTGCGCCATTCGTCATCAACGTAGCGCGACCATGTTGAGTTAACATAAACACTGGTATCATCGTTTGGACGATACTCAACGTTGCCAGTCACAGCAAGTCTCTCACGAACTGTATCATAGTCCTTGAACAATGTTTCAATTGGAGCAAATACACGCTCTAATAAAACAGATGTCTCAGTTGGAGTAAATACACGTCCAGGTACTGCTGATTGGTTACCCAAAATTGGGGGATTCACATTCACAGGAATAATGTAACGAGCCCATGCCGTTTCAACATTATCTAACTGACGATCAGTCTTACCGTAACTTGTTGAGAGAGAAACACCGAGTGTATCATTCAACATTGTATTTGATAGGCTGAATGATGCGCGTTCATCATGTGTGCCACCAAACTCATTGTATGATCCACCAAACTCAGCGTTGAACTGTAGTCCTGGCTTCTTGAATGCTGATTTAGTTTTGATATTGACTGCGCCAGCAATGCTATCTGCTTCTTGATTTGGAAGCAATGTCTTGCTGATTTCTAGTGTATCAGCAATGTTAGCAGGAACAACGTCAAGGTCAATTGCTCTTGTAAATGGATCAGGAGCAGGTAGACTTACGCCATTGACTGTAATGTTTGTGAACTCACTTGGAGCACCACGAACATTGATATAACGACCTTCGCCTTGATCGCGTTGAATTGAAATACCTGAAACACGTTGTAGTGCTTCGGCGATATTTGAATCTGGAAGTTTGCCTACTGTATCACCAGCGACAACGTTAGTCACGCCGTCGGCATTCTTTTGCTGCTCAATAGCGGCTGCTGCTGAATCACGAATGCTTGTGATAGTAACTTCTTGTAGTTCTTCTGCGTTTGCAAACTGCGATACAGTTAAAGCAAATGCTACGATTAAATGTCTAAACTTCATGTGTTTCTCCTTTTATGAAAGTATGTAATGCACAAATTGATCAGAAGAATTTTTCCAATTTATGTGCTTCACACTCAAATAAGTACCACCGCGATCTACGTTTAACGCAAAACAAACTGCGGTACTCAAATCTTCGTCAACATATCCGTTGACACCATTTTGTATTTGATCAATTGGACCAGTGACTGGATATGCAGCAACTGGTGTCCCACAAGCCATTGATTCTAATATCACAATTCCGAAAGTATCCACTTTACTCGGAAACACAAACACGTCTGCTGATTGATAGCATTGCGCTAATGCTTCACCAAATTGATACCCAAAAAATTTGATATTTGGATACTTCTTCTGTAGTTTCTTTTTATATGGACCGTCACCAACAATCACTTTGATCACTTCTGCTGTTGGTGGAACGCAACCAGAAACATCTAATTCACAAAATGCATCTAGATTCTTTTCTTTACTCACACGACCAGTATATAATAGCACAACTTTGTTATCGCGATATGTGTCGTTGAATCTAAAATGCGAGTCATAACCTTTACCGAGAACAACTGAGTTCCAGTGAGAGTTTTCTTTTGCGTTTGATTCAGAAGAACACATCACATACTTTGCATTCTTATGAAACCAGTCGAAATACCATCTAGTCCATGATACTGGAATCCCAAACATCTCATTAAAGAACTCTGGAAACTTCGTGTGATATGATGTTGTATACTTTATTCCAAGTTTCTCAAGAACTCGTTTGGCTTGCAAACCAAGAATGCCTTCTGTGGCAATATGATACTTGGTGTCATATCCTAACTTGTGCCAGTGCACATCTCTTTCTTCAATTATCTTAAACATTTTTCTATAAGAACAAAGAGAAACTGGGATTTCTTTATAGAATGGAAATTTAAATGAATTGAATAGTCCTGGATGAATCACATCAACAGTCACCCAATCAGGAAGATTCGCAATGATGTTTTTATACGTTGTGACAACGCCACTTACTTGCGGTTCCCATGCGTCGGTAATAAGAATTACTTTCGTCCGTGCCATTCGACGATCTCCCATTCACCATTCATATGCTCAACTAATGCAGTGCAAGATTCAACCCAATCTCCATCGTTCATATATTCAATGCCATTGATTATTTTAATCTCAGCGCGATGAACATGCCCACAGATAATTCCATCTGCTTTTTGCTTTTTACAATAATCTGTAATTAAATCTTCAAAATTATTCACATACGAAACTGCTTCTTTTGTTTTGTTCTTAAGATACTGACTTAAACTCCAATGTGGCATATTAAACCAATTGCGGACTTTGCTGACAAAAACATTAACGTGCAATAAAACATTATACAACATGTCGCCAAGATGATAAAGCCATTGAAGTTTGGTTCGCAACACACCATCAAACATATCACCATGAATGATCATGTAGGTTTTACCATTCACTGCTGCATATCGAGTTTGATTAACTAGTTCGATATTGCCGAAATGGATATCGTATGGTAATAGATCACGAAATGCATCATCGTGATTGCCAACAACATAAGTGACCTTTGTGCCATTTTTTGCTGCTTTTAGAATCTTACGAATCACATCAGTATGTGACTGCAGCCAGAAGAATTTTCTTTTGAGTCGCCAACCATCAATAATGTCGCCGACGAGAAATAAATTTTCGCAAGTGTTTTCTTTTAAGAAATCAGAAAGTAATTCAGCCTTGCATCCCTTGGAGCCAAGATGAACATCTGATATGAAGATAGACTTATACTTGGTCATTAGTGCTCCGAATCTGAGCACTTATATAGACCAAAATAGTTTCGAAAATATTTCTTAGAAGTCTCGGTTTATCTTCCCCCCACTGCGCAATGGGTGCTAGATTGTACTTTTCTAGCGGGATCCTAATATAAACCCAGCGCAGTGCGCATAACATCTACACCGAAAGGTTGATGCGGGTTGGTTTATTTATACAATTATCCCATTGAAATAGACTTGACGCTGTCTACTCTAAACGAACGCCATCCATTCATTTCTGTATCCCAAACAGATACTGCCTTAGATTCCGACTCTTGAAGAAGCACTTGACCATTATTACTCGGTGCATTCGGAACATACTCAGCCATTAAAGTGCACTTCATTGTGCGCTCTTCACCATTGACTTTAGTGAAGGTCACAGTGACAATGTTATTACGCAGCATATCGATTAAATTTTCTTTTGTGAAGATCATATCACACCTGTGCAAGTATTGAACGAATATATTTTTCTGGGATGTCAAAGTTTTTCGAAGTTGCTCGAATCAAATCTTTAACAGTTTTCTTGGGAACACAACCATCTTTAACCATCAAACCATTATACCCTGATTTAGCGTGATTGTCAATAAATCTACGCACGTCACCAATATGAGCCTTCATAAACTCAATTGTATTTGCTGCTTCCATTGGCTTAAATGTAAGAACATGATATTTGTAAGAACCAATATCTTCATTCATTGGCGTTTCTTTATCTGTGAATTTATAAACTGTCGTTTCGCATTCAACCATATCTCCGTTGAATATCAATCCCCAAAGTGCGCCATCAACCTCATCTATTTCCTTTTCGGTCATTTCGGTCATTATACGCTCCTGAAGTATTCGATCGTTTTATCCAATCCCTCCGACAACGCAATCTTAGGTTCCCAATTTAATTGTGCTTTTGCTAATGTAATGTCTGGCTTGCGTTGCTTTGGGTCATCTGCCGTGGCATCTTTGTATACCTTGTACCCTTTATTTAACTTCTGTACTATTATAGTCGCAAGTTCATCAACAGTAAACTCCCCAGGATTACCAAGATTAATTGGTCCAATTTCCTTGGAGTTCGCAAATCTTAAAATACCTTCTACAAGATCATCGACATAACAGAAAGATCTTGTTTGTTTTCCATCACCATAAATTTCTAGAGGCGCATCAGCAAGAGCAGCGACAATAAAGTTAGAGACAACTCGCCCATCGTTCTTTGCCATGCGTGGTCCATAAGTATTGAAGATGCGGAATACACCAGTGTTGACATCGTGCTTTCTCCTGTAATCAAAAAACAGAGTCTCTGCTGCACGTTTTCCTTCATCATAACATGCACGCGGACCAATCGGATTCACATTGCCATGATATGTTTCTGGTTGTGGATGAATTTCTGGATCGCCATAAACTTCAGAGGTTGATGCCTGAACGATACGAGCCTTTGTTTTGCGTGCGATTTCAAGAACATGATAAGAACCAAGTACGCACGTCATCATCGTGCCAATTGGATCTCGTTGATAATGCACAGGCGAAGCAGGACATGCAAGATTATAAATTACATCCAACGCTCGCGTAGAAAAGTAATCGCGAAACATAGAACTCGTAATATCATGCTCATAGAAACGAATGTTGGGATGTTTGATGAATCCTTCAACATTCTTCATAGTCCCAGTATAAAAATTATCAACACAATAGACTTTGTGTCCTTGTCCTAATAATCTTTCGCATAAGTGACTACCAACAAAACCCGCACCACCAGTCACTAATATATTCTTCATACAGCTTCCTTCTTGTTTATTTTTTCTTGCATATACCTTGCGATGTACCAAGCGTCGACAACGTCTGTCGTTGGAGATCCCAATTTAGTTGTTGGACTAATGATATTGTGTAAATCTATATCAGTGTCGGCAATAAAAGCCTCGTACATCTTTTCTTTTGTAGCATTGCCTTTGCCTGTTGCAAATTTCTTCACAACAGTTGGAGGCACGGTAAAGAATTTGTATCCTTGCTTGTAGAGCATATACTTTAGTATACCGCAGTTCTCGGCTAAATTAAAAACTTTTCCCTTAGACCCAAAAGAATAGTCTTCAATCAATACAGTTACATCTTCTTTCTTAAAATCAGCAAGAATTGTTAGAACCCATGAAGCAATATTCTCATATCGCTCTTGGTCTGTCAAATATTCATCATGTCCTTCACCGAGGATATTGTGAAACTTTCCTTGTACGGTTTTTCTATCATTCAAGTAATAGAAAAATGAATTGGAGAATGTCTTATCGCGTGAGACACAAACGCAAGGAGAAGTTAGACTATAATCAATTCCAACGACGATCATCTTCATCATCTTCACGATTGATTAGATCTTCTTCGTCGTCAAGATAATCTTTATCATCATCATCGTTGAAATTTAATTCTTCACTGTCACTATCATAAAAATCGCCGCAGAATGGGCAATGACTTGGTGCGTAACTGACTTCTTCGTCTTCGAAGGACAATGCAAACATTGATCCGCAATTGTCACATGTTAGTTTTAAATCTGGCATATTAACCCCTTGTTACTGCTGTAATTTTTTCAATTTGTTTTTTGATTACAGATTCTCGATTTGGCCAATTAATGATTGGCTTCTCAGGATTCTTCATTAGATTATATAGCAATGGCAAAATTAATCCCTCAAGTTCTTTAAGTTTGGCTTTATGTTTTTCTTCTATAGCTGCAACAAGTGCAGATTGGATATTTTTTTCTTGAGAGTCTAGTAATGACTCGATTTTGGATTGAAGTTCGAGCAATTGATCGTTGTTTGTTGTTGGAGCAACAACTGGCTTAATTGCTTGTTCCTCTTCTTCAAAACTAAATCCAAAATCAAAATCGTTATCTGTTGCCATTTTATTTCCTCTCACCAAACCCAAGAAACGTAACTATATCTAGTTCCTTTTGTGACTGTATCAACTCGATGTGGATACATAAAATTGCTTGGGAAAATCATGATCGATCCTGCTTTGAGTTCAATCTTTTCTGATTCCCAAAATACCAATTCACCGCCCTCATAATCATCGTTTAGTGCACCTAGAATAGAAAGAGTCGGAATGCCCTTTCTTTCTCCATCAAACATGCTGTGAATATGATCACAGTGTAGTTTCATTTTAGTGCCAACTTCATATTTATTGAAACGAACACGCGAGTACCCATTCCAACCATTATTCCATTGATTACAAAAAGAAAAATCTTTCAACACATACTGTTCAATTGCCGACCAAATTTTACTGTGAACAGTCACACCGTTTTCACTATTACTATAAGAAATGAATAGATCGTCTTCGTAACTTATGAAAGATTGATTTTGCGCTTGATAAAAAGAATGTTTATCCCAAGAATTTGTTTCGAGTTCTTGGACTATTGTTTTACAGAAATCTAAATCTAGAAAATTGTCATAGATTCGCACATAATCTTTCAAATTCATTGGCATCATAATTTATTTTTTCTCTTTAACCTCATAATCATATCTATCGTCATCAGAGAGAACCCACTTGGCTGTATTCTCTACCGACCACATTTGTGTTCCAAGTTTCCGTTCAATAAGATTTTGTCCAGGCTTCGTGACAAATGATGGCTCAAATGCGCGGCAGCGATTGTTTGGTTGAATTGCAAAGTTGCCATCATCAAGTTTAATCACATGACCACATTTATGTTGTCCTGGAACTTCGCTGAATCCCAGATCCACAATGTTCTTATCTTCATGCGCCCAATCTAGCGTAAACAAATAAGTGCCTTCGTTCCATTTCTTGTTTCTATCAATATACTTCATGCGCTTATTGATCAAGAAATCGAACTGCGTAACTCCAATGTATGAACTGAAAGAATCCCACAGAACTAGATTATATAGCGACGCTTGCGGCGCAGGAGTCTTATGACAGAAAGCGTGTATCGGCATGCGGAACCAAAGCCCTTCGTCTTCCATGATAAAATGAAAAAGTGGGGCACGATGCGGTATCGACGCCACACCGAATATAAGGGCTGGAAGATATGAGTCTTTCGCTTCATCGAACTCTGTTCTGTTCTGAAGAAAGTTAGTCCGCACATAACATTCTATGGGCGGTATGTTAGCGTTAATATATGCCATAGGTTTATATAGTCAAAATAAAAAAGGGGACCGATTTGGTCCCCTTTCTGTTAACTCAGTTTTAATTACTGAGCAACTGGTGCTTCAACAGCAACTTCAGCTGGTGCAGCTTCTACTGGTGCTTCAACAACAGGTTCTGCTGCTGGCTCGCTTGCTGATGGAGCAGCAACAGCGGCTTCTTCTGCAGCCTTATCAGCAGCAACTTCTGCTTCTGGTGCGTTACCACAAGCAACTAGACCAAGAGCAACTAGACCAACAAGAATTACATTCTTCATAACTTTCTCCTTAATATTAAATTTCACACACACCTGCAGAGCATGCAAGTTCTTTTGCTGAAGTTGTTGTATCCGTTTCTTCCATGAATTCCACCCAGTTGATATCAACGTTTTGGAGCGCAAGGAGTTCGTTATACTTCGCTTCATCAATTTCTTCGTAAGGTGCTTGACGATATGAACCGTTGTCGCGTGGGAGGAAAGAAACACCTGAAAGAATCGAGATGTTCTTGTAAACCCATGCACCAACTTCCATCCACTCATCATCACCAACATAAACAGTGATCGAAGGCTTATGTTCACACCAGTGATCCTGATAAATCTTCCAAAGTTCCAACTGTTCAATCGCAGTCATATCGTGACGAGTGACAGAATTCTTTGGTGCCTTCATTGGGAATGAGAATACCCAATTTGACTTGCTATAGAAATCTTCTTCAGCCTTATATCCCTTGTCAATCATGAATTGAGCAAGAGGATCTTTCATGTCTGCTCTCACGCGACGGACATAAAACTGAGAATAACGTGGGTGAATGCCTGATGCGGAATCCACCAATTGAGAAACAGTGCCTGAAGGTTTAACGCAAGTGATTGCAGCCGACTGTGGAACACCAAGAGCATCGGCGAATTCCTTATTTGTTTCAACGCAGTGAAGTCTAATTGCATCCAATGCATCCGCAAGTTTCTGTGACGGCTTATTTAACAACTTACTATCACAAATACCTGTAAGTGAAACGCCAAGTAGTCTCTCTTCGTCACAATTATTCTTCCACTTCTTATTGATATAACGGAAGTCTGTGAGCGTTGATTGCAATGTGCCAATGATTGTAGCAAGACGTACCTTGCGCTTCAATGACTCAACATCATCATTTGCACGAACAACAATCTCAGAAAGATTACAGAATTCAAATGGACGCAAGATAATTTCAGAACATGGGTTTGTGCCAAACTCATGCTTTGGGTCACGACGACCATTCTTTGCAGCAACAGCCTGTGAAGCAGCACGAGAGAAGATACCACGCTCACCAGACTTTGACATATAAAGAGCATGCCATTCATTCATGAATGTATCCATGTCTACTTGCTTGTCATACACCGCTGAAATGTTTGCCAATGCACGTTGCCCATTGTGTGTCCACCAGTCACCCGACTTTGCATGACGCAATTGGTCGTCGTTGAGGTCGGTAAGAGAAATGAGAGCAGAACGGCGAACGCCACCGCAAACAACAATATCAGCAATCTTACATACGATGTCATGACATTCCAACGTTGATAGTTTTCTACCACGTGCCTTTTGGAAAATGTTAAGAGTGAATTTGAATAAATCGACCAATGGCTCTGGTCCACTCGCACGACCACCAAAAGTCTTTAGACGCTCACCTGCAGGGCGAACCTTTGACACATCCCACTTTGCAATCTTTCCAGAATACAAAAGAGAAATGATTTCACGATATGCTGAAGCCCAACCGATCTTAGAATCAGCAATCACAACAGTTGTATCTGTCTCATGAAGTTCTTCTGGAACTTCTGGAAGTTTGTTTGTATACTTTGATTCAACAGAGAATCCAACACCAGTTCCGCACATGAGAATGTACATGATCTCGTCAAATGCTTTTGTATTATCAATGGCGACATAGGAGCAATTATATCCAGCCACTTGATCTTTTTCCAAAGCAGGACCAGCAGTCATCAAGCAACGCATTGATGGCATCACTTCTAAATTCAAAATTGCTGTGCGCAATTCATCCCATGGAACGAGTTTGTTATCGTCTGTTCTTTTCTTGAAGAAATTAATATAGCGATCTACAGTTTCATCCCATGTCTCACGACGACCCAATTCGTCGTTGAATCTCGCATAGCGAGAGATATGAATAAAATCTTGATAGATGCTCGGCAATCTAGTTGTCATTATTTGCTCCTTATTATTCGTTTTCTAAAAATACTTGAATAGAAATCCTCATCCCGCCATCGTAATTGACGGGAGTTGTACTATGTCTGATTCCACCTTGCTGAAGTAGCCCGAAGTTGCGTTTTGGGAGAATTGCTCTTATATCTTTCTTATTATCTTCATAAAGAAAATAGCCGCCAAAATCTGCATGCCATTCTTCATTTAGGTAAACTGTAAGAGCACCACCATATGATTTGTCTTCGTGCCATGGTATATAGCTGAATCGTGTCCAGTAATAAAACATTATTTCATGATCTTTTACAAGCAGATTTGTCTTTTTTTCAATCTGTTCATGACATTTTCGAAACAATTCACTATCTTTATAAATTGAGTGTATTAAAACAGGAAAACTGTCCTTCACAATACCTGGATCCCACCAGGCATTTGTTAAAAATGTATGGGAATTTTGCCTTAAAAGATTTTTTGCAGTTCCAATCAATTCACTATAGAGTTCTTCTGTGAAGAACTCCTCATACTTTGTCAATTTCATAATTTACTCAGAGATGAATTGTGTTGATAGAGGGAATACCTCAGCAATAACTTTCGCGCATTCTCTAGCAATTTCCATATGCTCTTTCTGCGTACCGTTACCGCTTCGAAGTTGTATATAGTGAATCCATGATCTTAACGTTCCACTCATATACATGCGTGACATGATTAATCCTTCAGGCAACAAAGCACGCGCTTGTTCCTTGGCAATGCCATTTGCAATTGCCCAATCATATTGAATCTTGACTTGAGCAATTAGATCTTCTTGACGCTTATGCCATTCATATTGAAGCATGACGTCCACACCTTCAGAAATTGAATTCTGACGATTCTTTGGATCTTGCAATCTTGCTTCGCGTGTAACGAATTCTAGATCCTTGGTTGGATCTGCATAACGCTGTGAGAATTCTTGGAATGAGAAACTACGATGACGCAAAATTTGACGCGCAATATCTCGTGTTGTTTCAATTTCTAAACACATGGTTGCCATTTCTAATGGTGACCAATGCTGATGCTTGACCAAATACTTGATCAATTTTTCTGATGTTTCAGAATTAATTTGATTAGAGGGATTGGACACTCTTGCGCAGAAAGCCACAAGGTCCGTTGGTGTGTCCAATCCCTCGAGAACTGGTTTGCTGTATGACACTAATTTCACGTTCATGATTCAACCTCAAATACTAAAGTCTTATGACAAATTTCTTTTGTGCCGCCTTCTGCAGCAAGTTCTTGTCCGCGCACAAACGCATCTTTATATTCTGGATGTTTGCTATCGTCAAACCACCACCATCGATCAAAGAAATATCTTGGTGTGCGTTGATATTCAACATACCAAAGACCCCCATGAAATTGAACGCGAACTCTTTTAATTGGATGTTTGATTACTTCATATCCAGCGTCTTCTAGTGTGATCATACTAGCACCTTTTCCAATGCGTAAACTTCAGTTTGGCTCCCAAGCCATTGACTGTGTTATTATCTATAATACCTTTTATTTCGTCTGCTGTCAACTGATTCTGTATCATTTCGTTGATATCTTTTCCTTTTGTGTTCTCAGGAAACAGACACACTTTATAACCAGCATCAATCGACTTTTCAATTTGCTTTACAATATCTTTATTGCGTGGCTCATTATCATAAACAAGAACTACATCTAGTTCTGGAAAAATTGCAGCCACACCGCCCAAATTACTATCACCAGAGGCAACGCAATTCGGGAGAAAAAAAGAATCGAATTGCCCCTCAACGATGTAGATGCGATTTTCTTTTTGCACTCTGTGCAATCCAAATACTTTCTTCTCATCAGACACCTTTACAGTGACATATCTAACCTTGGTGTCAGACAATGCCCTTCCTGCGACGTTTGTGACCTCACCCCTTTCGTTAGTGTAAAGGAGAACTACACGATCGTCGTTTGGAACCTCGTCTTTGCCATGATTTGGGAATTCTTCGTCTAGGAAGTCTTTAAACTTGGGAACAAATAGAATTTCGTTCCAGAAGTTCTCGGGAATCTTCCTCTTTTTTATATAGTCGCGAGCATAGTGCTCTTCAGGAAGATTTTTTACGCTATAATGTGTATACGTTCTTGCTGTTCTCTCCAGGCTTTCAACTGTTGTTGAATCTCCTCTGGAGTCGTCGAGAGTAGACTGGAACCTGGAGTAGGCGTTTCCCTTGAGTTGTTCGAAATCAGGCTTTTTGACGTTAGAGCCGTATCCTGTCTCACCAGCTGAGTATCGTTCCAGGACGTACTGCTTATAGGTTGAACCATCAACGTGTTCCAAAAACTTCGAAAAAGTCGTCGACTTGCCGCAGTTGTGGCAGATGAAGAAGTAGTCGTTTGACTTGCGATAAACATAGCCTCTCGCCTTCAATTTGTTTTTCTTCGAATCACCGCAATAGGGGCATCGAAAGTTATAGAGATCAGTTTGCTTTTGCTTAAACTGTTCTAACTTTGATGATACAAAACCAAGAAATTTTCTGTCGATATAAACAGACATAAAACCATCACAAAATTCACCAACGGATCAAACATTATATACTATTTTATTTCGAAAGGCAACCCTAACTTGGATAGAATCCACCCAATAACAACAGCACCGCCCATTACGAGCCAACGCCATCTGTTTAGTTCTTCTATCTTTTGTTTTTCGACTGCATGTTGTGCAGCCATTTCTTCACGCAAAGACTTCATCTCTTGCACTAAATCTGTGCGAAGATCATCCATCATTGCTTGTAATTCTTTTTTGTCTTCAATAGTTCGTTCGTCAAGTTTGTCAAGAGTACGATCGAACTTTTCGTAGATAACTGTAAAGAAGGAAACCTTCTCCTTCATTGCAGCGACATCAGTCTCTATTTTACTTAATCTGCTCTCAAAGTCAATCATTGTTCCTCTATCCCGTACATGTTCTTGAGTAAGTATTGTCTGTTCTTTTTGTTTTTGTTTTTACAGATCTCATCACTCACTTTTGTTTCCCATATAAACGGAAACAAACCATGTACAAGCAAAACAAATGCCCACTTCCATGCTCGAAGTAGGTGCTTTATATAGGACATATTATTGTCCTGCAGGTGGGACATCACGAACTAATTCTGCTTGTGGAGTCACTGGCGGCACAATTGTCTTTAATGATTTCGGTGGAGCCATCAATTCTTTTGGCGGCTCAGGCATTTCTATCTTTGGCACCAAACGAGTTAATGGATTCGCACAACCAACAAGAAATACAAAAGAAAGAGCAATTAGATACTTCATTGCGCTTCTCCTTTCTTCCATGGCATCTTTGGCATGTCAGGCAGTTTGATGTCTAAACCACGATCAGCATTTTGTTTATCAACTGATGCTTTGGTCTCAAGAATCCATGATTGCAAACTTACTAGTTGCTGCGCATTCTGCAAGCAAATAGAATAATTGCCCAGAACAGTTCCTAGAGCCTGATTGTCTTTCACGACTGAATCAGTATCATCTGAAGTCTTTTCTGGATCTAGGTCTAAACCTTGCACACTTGTATCGTGCAGATACACCCAACCATTTGTAAGATTAAACTTGCCAGGAACTTGCTGTTGAGCAGCATCACGATAGATTGTCTCTTTCTGAGTGACAACTTTAATCTTGTCCACATACTCAGTCACAACTCTTTCTTTGATGTTTGCTTGCTCTTTCTCAAGTTCAATCTTCAACTGCTCTGCTTCATTAGCCGCTTGTTGAACCATGACTTCGCCAGCATCTGATCCTTTTTTATAGCCAGCACCAAATGCGCCGCCAACTAAAAGAACCACCGCAAGGATTTTATATGGTAATGGTATAAGCATAAATTAATCTCTTGGCCAAATATTACTCTCAACAGCATCGTTCAACCACATACTTGCTCCAAGCAATTTTGAATAGAGCCAATATGTGCCATTGGATAATAATAAAAACAATGATGCAAGCCATTTAAACAAATAGATAAATGGAATTGCGAACGGTTCGAGTATAAACATCAATTACACCAACTTGCTTTCTTATCGCCAAAGTATGCACGAGCATGACCATTCTTAATCAATAGTTCAGATAATCTCTGGCCATCGACAATTAGATCACCAAGCACACGCCCACCGAACTTGTCATGCTCTTTCAATTCAATCTGAATCTTCTTAGCATTGGCGACAAGGTTCTTGGTAAACGCACTGGCTTTTTCTGCCGCAGCAGCCTCTGCTGGGCAACCAGCGCGTGCACCCTTCTCTGGTGTGTCAACACCCAAAACTCTCAAACTTAATTGAGGTTTTAGAGGTGCTGGCATAAATGGTGCTTCGAACACCACCGTGTCTCCGTCATTGACCTTCAATACTTTGAAGTCGTACGGATTTGCTAAAACTGAATGAGTCCATAAACCAAATACAAATAAGCATACAACGGCTAAGATTTGCTTATATGATCTCATATTACTCAGCCTTCTTCTTGCGACCTTTCTTGACCTTTGCAACTGCTTCTGCTGCATCAGCAAGATTTACTTTGCCGTCTTTGTTGACATCAAGAGCATTTACTGCATGAGCCTTTGCTTCAGCAGCAACATCCTTTGCGGCAACAAGTGCATCTTTATGATCGACAACACCATCGTCGTTTGCATCTGGCTTCTTAACTAATTTCCAGACAATCCAACCAGCAACAGCAACTAATAATACAATAACTAATGTATCCATGATTTTTCTCCTAATTTATAATTTCGGACCAAATTTCTCTAGACCAGTAAAACCCACGCCTGCAACAACTACCCACATAATAGAATTATATATCTCTTTGTCAACAGCCATTCCAAAAAACACGTTTGCAATAAATCCAACAACCATCATAACTGTGCAAATAACAGTAACAACTCTCTTAGATGAAACCGATCCATTCACACCATCAGCGAGCATTGACTTTAAATTTGCCAATAGATTCATTTTTGTCTCCCAATACATTTTTTGCAAATTTTACAAAATTCATATACTTCATTGCGATATTATAATCGTAAGTCAGTATAAGAATCCGATTGCGAAAACTCACAATATATCGCTTGTCTGCATTGCGGAGACATAATGTTTCCATTATAGTTTCTTATTTAGCCAATGGATTTTCCCATGCTTTCTGGATCTTTTCGTCAACTTTACGTTCCAATTCCTTCAATTTGGCGTCTGTTTCGCGCTCGATCGTACGCAATCTAGCGTTCATATCGCGGTCTGTGACACCGACGAACCCACGGACTTCCTTATCAAGTTCACGGTTTCTGCGATCTGCAGCGTCCATATCGGCTTGGAGAGCGTCAATGTCGCCCTTTAGATCGCTACGAACGTCGCGGATAATATCACCGCTTTCGTCGACCATTACGACTGCATTGTCGACACGTTCTTCCATTTTGGTGATACGCTCTTGAATTGCTGACAAGTCTGGAGCCACATAAGTCTGAATGGCTTCCTTCATTGACATGTAGTCTTTATAAATCTCGAAGGCACCGTAAAGACCGCCAAGAACGGTAGATACGATCGTGCCTGCAATCATAAGTTTTGCTGGTGTGAAATTATATCCGCCAACGCTGATCACTGTATTTGGATCAGTTGCAGCTTCTAGTTTATCTACGCTTTCGTCTAGATCTTTACTCATCTATGGTATTCCTCTGTAAATTTTATCTTGTTATGATATGAACAAATCCAAATATAATCACAACACATATAAAAAACAAAATCCCAATACAAGTTGCAAGAACAAATTCTTCGTGACGTTGTGCTGCTTCAATTTCAGCGCGTCGTCTTGCTTGCGCCGCTGCTAATTCCATCTGCGCATGCATTTTTTGAAACTTTACCCAATCATCCCATAATCCAGGTCGCCCAGCAATCAGCATATAGTCTTTAAGTTCTCTTTCCTTTCTTCGCACTTCTTCTAATGCGAAAAATTCTTCTAGTCGGCTACGTTCATTTGCAGGTGTTTCAACAACTTTCTTTTCTAACTTTCGTTTACCTTCAAAGAAACTTCCTAATTGACCTGCACACTCGCCTAGTTCTCTACCGTTGCTCACCACTTCTTTGATGACGGCATAGGCTGCATTGACTGCTGCTAGTTCTGCTAACATTACTTATATTGCTCGTCAACCATCTTTTTATACGTGTCTGTATTTCCCTTTTCAAGGAAATATGCGCCTCTGGCATTGTCCTTAATAATAACACCTTTGTAGATATCTTCTGGTCTATAGAAGGGTACATCTGGAATTCTTTGGGTTAGATATGAACTTACATCTGCATCTACTGCAATTGCTGATACGATACCCGACTGGTCTGCATCCATATAGTTTGCATTAATCGCATCTTGTTGCTCTTTATTGGCTGCTACAACTTGTTCAGCACGAACTTCAGCATCACTCTTTTCTTCTATTGGCTTGATAAT
>Ga0315899_10002480_pt1 | contig 20435 bp, 15 predicted proteins | sample LakEriMetagenome_2_FD_203518 | JGI IMG/M metagenome (GOLD analysis project Ga0315899, IMG submission 203518) | Freshwater fungal communities from buoy surface, Lake Erie, Ohio, United States - Buoy 4 MA112 | ecosystem: Environmental > Aquatic > Freshwater > Lake | place: USA: Lake Erie, Ohio... | reverse complement strand
TCGCCGTCGCCTGCGGCGCGCGCCCGCGCGCCGGGCTCCGCGGCGAACGGATCGACGAGCACCGCGTCGCCGGCCCGCAGCCCGTCGACGATCTCGACGCGCTCGAGCGTGCGCAGCCCGGTGCGCACCGGGCGTTCGACGACGCGGCCGTCCTCGAGACGGCGCACGCGCGCGTCGAGCCCCGGGCCGATCACCGCGGTCGCGGGCAGCGTCAGCGCCCGCTCGCTGCGGCCGGTGGCGACCTGCATCGACAGCGTCATGTCCTCGCGCAGGAACGGCGGCGGCTCGGGCACGTCGAACTTCACCTCGACGGTGCCGCGCTGCGCGTCGACGCCCGGCGCGATCCGCGCGATCCGCGCGTCGAAGGGCCGCTGCGGAAACGCGTCGGCGAGTACGCGAGCCGGCTGGCCGAGGGCGAGCTGGGACAGGAACTTCTCGTCGGCCTGTCCGACCAGCTGCGTCGCGCCGCGCGGCGCGAACACGAAGAGCGCGCGGCCGGGCTGCACGATCTGGCCCGGGTCGACGGTGCGCGAGACGACGCGGCCGTCGGCGGGCGCGACGATCCGCGCCTGCGCGAGCCGCGCCTGCGCGAGCTCGAGCGCCGCGCGCGCCTCCTCGACGCGCAGCCGCGCCTGCGCGCGCTCGGTGCCGCCACCCGCGTTCGCGCGCTGCCCGGCGCGCGCCGATTCGAGCTGCGCCTGCGCGATCCGCACCGCGCGGTCGGTCTCGTCGATGCGGGCCTGCGAGACGTAGCCGCGGTCGAAGAGCTCCCGGCTGCGGCGCGCCTCGCGCTGCGCGGCCTCGAGCGTCGCCGTCGCCTGCTCGAGCACCGCGTCGGCGGTCGGCACGCCGACCTCGCGCTGCCCGGTGAGCCGCGCCTCGGCGAGCCGCAGCGCCGCCTGCGCCTGCGAGGCCTGCGCCTGCAGCTCGGCGGACTCGAGTCGCGCGAGCACGTCGCCCGCCTTCGCCGCGTCGCCCTCGCGGACCGCGACCTCGAGCACCCGGCCGGTGACCGTCGCGCCGAGCTCGACGCGCACCGGGGCTGCGACGCGGCCGGAGAACACCAGCGTCTGCACCAGCGGGCCCTCGGCGACCGCGACCGTCGCCATCGGCACGGGCCGCGTCGATGCGAACAGCGCGGCCGCGGCGGCCGCGAGCACGACGGCCCCCCCGGCCCAGCGCCACGCATTCATCGGGGTGATTCTACCGGCCGCGCGGACGGCGGCCGGTGCGCCGGATCAAGGTTCGACGACGTCGGGCAGGCGCGCCGCGTCGATCACGGCGGCGAGCTCGGGCCCGCGCACCGGCTTGGCGAGGAAGCCGTTCATGCCCGCCTCGAGGCAGCGCATGCGGTCGGCCTCCATCGCGTTGGCGGTCATCGCGACGATCGGCAGCGTGGCGCCGGTCGCGCGGATGCGGCGGGTCGCCTCGATGCCGTCCATCACCGGCATCTGCATGTCCATCAGCACCAGGTCGAAGGACTCGCGCGCGACGAGCGCGACCGCCTCCTCGCCGTTGCCGGCCACGACCGACGCATGTCCGAGCTTCTGCAGCATCAGCTGCGCGAGCTTCTGGTTGATCGGGTTGTCCTCGGCGAGCAGCACCCGCAGCGCGCGCGCCGGGGCGGCGCGGTCCGGCCCGCTCGGCACCGCGGGCGTGTCCGCGGGGGCGGCCCCCTCCAGCAGCCGGATCGAGAAGGCGAAGCGGCTGCCCTCGCCGGGCGTGCTGGCGACGCCGATCTCGCCGCCCATCGCCTCGACGATGCGCCGCGTGATCGCGAGCCCGAGGCCGGTGCCGCCGAAGCGGCGCGTCGTCGAGCTGTCGGCCTGCGCGAACGCGTCGAAGATCAGGTCGAGCTTGTCGGCCGGGATGCCGACGCCGGTGTCGCGGACCTCGCAGTCGAGCCACAGCGCGCGCGGCTCGCCGGGCAGCGACGGCGCCGCGTCGCGCACGCCGACCGCGAGCGTCACCGCGCCGCGCTCGGTGAACTTCACCGCGTTGCCGAGCAGGTTCACCAGCACCTGGCGCAGCCGCACCGGGTCGCCGCGCGCGATGCGCGGCAGCGCGGCGCCGAGCTCGAGCCCCAGCGCGAGGCCCTTGCGCTGCGCCGACAGCGCGATCGGCTTGGCGAGGTGCTCGAGCAGCCCGCGCAGCTCGAAGTCGATCGACTCGAGCTCGAGCCGGCCGGCCTCGATCTTCGACAGGTCGAGCAGGTCGTTGATGATCTCCATCAGCGCGTCGGCCGACTGGCGCACGGTCTCGACGTAGTCGCGCTGCTTCGCCGACAGCTCGGTGTCGAGCACCAGGTCGGACATGCCGATGATCCCGTTCATCGGCGTGCGGATCTCGTGGCTCATGTTCGCGAGGAACTGGCTCTTCGCGCGGCTCGCGGCCTCGGCCGCGTCCTTCGCGTCCTCGAGCCGGCGCTCGAGCACCTTGCGCTCGGTGGTGTCGAAGATCACGCCGATCATGCCGGTGACCGCGCCGCCCGCGTCGGTCATCGACGCCTTGCTGTAGTACAGCGTGCGCGGCGTGCCGTCGGGCAGCGGCATCTCCATCTCGTAGGACTGGCGCGACGGCCGCGCGAGCAGCTCGCGGTCGCGCTCGATGTGCTCGTCCGCGTAGCCGTCGGAGAACACCTGCGCCGAGGTGCGGCCGATCGCGGTCCTGCGATCGATGTCGAACAGCCACTCGAGCGCGCGGTTCATGCCGAGGAAGCGGCCCTGCGCGTCCTTGAAGTAGATCGCGACCGGGATCGCGTCGAGCAGCTCGTTCCAGAAGCGCACCTGCTCGCGCAGCGTCGCCTCGATGCGCTTGCGTTCGGTGATGTCGGTGCGGATCGCGATGTAGCGCTCGGGGCGGCCGTCGGCACCGGCGAGCGGCACGATCGACGCGTCGACCCAGTGCAGCGCGCCGGACTTCGAGCGGTTGCAGATCTCGCCGTGCCAGACCTGGCCCGACGCGATCGTGCGCCACATCCGCGCGTAGAACTCGGGCGGGTGCACGCCGCTCGAGACGATCCGGTGGTGGGTGCCGACGAGCTCCTCGTGCGTGTAGCCGGTCAGCGCGCAGAACTTCTCGTTCGCGTAGAGGATCCGGCCCCCGGTGTCGGTGACGCTGACGATCGCGTGCTGGTCGAGCGCGAACTTCTGCGACTCGAGGTCGCGGCGCAGGTCGGCGCGCTGGCGCTCGGCGTCGGGGTCGGGGATGTGGATCGCCTCGTCGGCGTCGAGCTCGGCGAGCAGGCCGCGCAGCCCCCCGAGGGCGCGGGCGACTGCCGGCGGGACGGCGCCGGCGGCGGCCTCGCACGCGGCGAGCAGGTCGGCGAGCGTCGCGTCGTCGGACGCACCGAGGTGCCGCGCCAGCCGTGACGCGAGGTTCGGACTCATCGCGCTCCTCGGTACGCGGTGCCGGCGGCGCGCGGGCGTGGCGCGGGACGGGCGCGGTGGGCGGGGACGAGGCTCGAAGGGCGAGTCATGCGCTCGGTGGGTTCTCGGGTCGACCGTCGCGCGGGGGCGCACGGGACGCTCGGTCGATTATCGGCGGGCCGGCAGGGCCCTGGACCCGCGGTCGGTCGGGCCGACGCGCGGCGGACCTTCCGCGGCGCGTCGGCGCAAAAAAGAAGGCCGGTCACGATCGACCGGCCAAGGCTCCAGGGGAGGGAGAAGTTGGAGCTGGAGAGAGAACCCGAGGAGAGTCTGCCGAGCGGATATCTCGGCCTCGTGAAAGCGCATCACGCGCCGATGGCGTTGCGGTCTCGAACGTGTCTCGAGGCGTCGGCGTCACCGGCGTCACCGGCGTCGGCGGCGTCGGCGGCCCGGGGCCGGTCAGTCGCGGCCGGCGGCGAGCAGGCGGCGGCCGAGGCGCCCGAGGTGCGGGCAGTGGACGCCGTGCTCGGCGAGCGTGTGCCAGGTCCGGATCGCGTACTCGCGGTTCGGGCCGCGCAGGCCGGCGCACGAGGTCAGGCGCTCGACGATCTCGTCGTCGGTCAGCCGCTGGTACGACGAGCTGTCGTGGTTGGCGACGAAAGCGAGCGCTCGCACACGTCGGCCGTCGGCGAGCACCGCGGACAACGGACGGGCGACGTAGACGCCGCCGGTCATCTCGCGCTCGTACAGCGCGTCGATCGCGGCGCGGCGCGATTCCGGCCGCAGCCGGAACGCCATGCCGATGCAGGAGCCCCCGCGATCGAGGCCGAGCACGACGCCGGGCCGGTCGGGGGTGCCGCGGTAGCGGGTCGAGCGGATGCAGAAGGCGCGGTGGTAGCCGTGGACCTGCGCGAGGCCCGACTCGCGGAAGTCGAAGCCGGGGTCCCAGATCAGCGAGCCGTAGCCGAACACCCAGTCGGGCAGCGCGCCCGCGTCGACCGCCTCGGCGGTCTCGGCGATCGCGGCCGAGGGGGATCGGCTGTCGAACGACGTCATGATTCCAGGTTAACGGCCGGACCCGCCGGAAGGAACACAGCGGCGGGCGAACGTCACGGATCGCGCCACGATCGGTGTGCTACCGTGGCCCGATGGTCGATCGTGCCCCGTCGAGGTGCGGCCGATGAGCGTCGATCGCGTCTCGATCGGCGAGCTCGAGGCCGCCATCAACCGCGCCCGCGCCGCGCAGCCGGCGGCCGGGCCGGAGTCGTCGCTGACCCTCGAGGTCGCGACGCTCGCGGCGTTGTACGGTCGGCTCATCTGGGAGCGGCGCGACGGGGTCGAGCTCGCCGCGCTGAGCGACGCCGAGCGGGTCGCGCTGCGGCTGTGGCTGCCGCCAGGCGGGCCTGGACGGGCGGAGGGCGCGGCCGGCGGCTGAACACCGGCCGTCGCCCAGGATCCCGGTCTCCGGTCGGTCAGCCGGTCTTGCGCACGCGCGCCGGCGGCGCGCTCGCGCCGGCCTTCGCGGTCGAGGCCTTCGTCGTCGCCGGCTTCGCGGCGCCGGCCTTCTTCGCCGCGGTCAGGGGCGCCGCGGTCCGGGGCGCCGCGGTCTTCGTCGCGGTCTTCTTCGGTGCGGCCTTCTTCGGTGCGGCCTTCTTCGCGGCGACCTTGCCGCCGGCGGCCTTCGCGGGCGCCTTGCCGGCGGGCGCGGCGACGGCCGTCCCCTCGGCGGGCGCGACCGCGTCGGCGTTCGCTGCCGCCCGGCCGCGCGTCGCGGCGACCGGCCGTGCGCCGGCGCCGGCCGCGGGCTTCGCGCCGGGCTTCGGCGCCGAGGCCTGGAACTCGAAGCCGACCTTGCCGTCGGGCTGGCGCACCAGGAAGGCCTTGAAGCGCCGGCGCGTGCGCGACGACACGAAACCGTCGAGCAGGTCGGTGCGGCCCTCGGCGAGCAGTTTCGACATCTGCGCGCGCTCGACCGGCTGCTGCAGGATCACCTTGCCCGAGCGGAAGTCGCAGGTGCGACCCGCGCCCACCGACTTCTCGCAGACGTAGCTCATGCCGTGCTCGAACACCTTCGAGGCGCAGCGCGGGCACGCGCCGACCGGCTCCTGCCCCGAGAAGTCGATCGGCTCGTCGTCGTCGCCGCCGTCGGACTGGCCGAAGTCGAACTCGAGCTTCCAGTCGGGCTGCACCAGCTTCAGGATCGCCGCGAACGGCCGGCCCATCTTGCTGCGAAAGCCCTGCAGCGGCCCGATCGTCCGGTCGCGGATCAGCTGCTCGGCCTCGGCGGGCTCGAGCAGCCGCGACGAGGGCGACTTGGTGATCGACCAGTCGCACGCGGTGCACGCGAAGCGACGATAGTTCTCCTTCGCGACGCCGCCGCACTTCGGGCAGGGTTCCTTCAGCGTCGCGTAGTCGCCGGGCACGTCGGTCGGGCCGTAGCCCTTGGCGCGCGCGACGATGTGCTCGGTCATCTCGGCGATCTCGCGCATGAACGCGTCGCGATCGAGCTGGCCGCGCTCCATCTGGGAGAGCTTGTATTCCCACTCGCCGGTGAGCTCGGGCATGGTGAGTTCGGCGACGCCCAGCCCGCGCAGCAGCGTCAGCAGCTGGAACGCCTTGGCCGTCGGGATCAGGTCGCGGCCCTCGCGGATCAGGTAGCTCTCGTTGATCAGGCCCTCGATCACCTGCGCCCGCGTGGCCGGCGTGCCGAGGCCCTTGGTGCCCATCGCCTCGCGAAGATCCTCGTCGTCGACGAGCTTGCCCGCGCCCTCCATCGCCGACAGCAGCGTCGCCTCGTTGAAGCGGGCGGGCGGGCGCGTCGCGAGCGCGAGCGCCTCGATCGCGTCGGTGCGCACGACCTCGTCGGGCTCGACCGCGACCAGCGTGCCGCTCGAAGCCTCCTCGGCGTCCTTGTCCTTGCCCGCGGCGGCTTTCGTCTCGACGACCGCCTCGCGCCCGTAGATCGCGAGCCAGCCGGCGTTCACCAGCACCTTGCCCTCGGTCTTGAACGCATGCATCTCGACCGTGGTGATCCGCGTCGTGATCCGGTACTCGGCCGACGGGAAGAACACCGCGAGGAAGCGCTTGACGACCAGGTCGTAGATCTTCTGCTCGGCGTCCGACAGCGCCTTGGGCGCGAGCAGCGTCGGGATGATCGCGAAGTGGTCCGAGATCTTCGAGTTGTCGAAGATCCGCTTGTTGCCCGGCTTGATCCAGTCGTTCTTCAGCACCTGCCGCGAGAACTGCCCGTACGGCGGGACGTCGCCGAGCATCTCCATCGTCTGGTGCACGGTGCCGACGTAGTCCTCGGGCAGCGCCTTCGAGTCGGTCCTCGGGTAGGTGAGGACCTTGTGCTTCTCGTAGAGCGCCTGCGCGAGCGACAGCGTGGTCTTGGCCGAGAAGCCGAAGCGGCCGTTCGCCTCGCGCTGCAGGCTGGTCAGGTCGAAGAGGGCGGGCGCGGCCTGGGTGGACGGGCGCGACTCCTCGCTGACCATGCCCGGCTTGCCCTCGCAGGCGGCGACGATCGCACGGGCCTTGGCCTCGTCCCAGATGCGCTCGGGGCGCAGGTCGGCGTCGGCGGGGTTGCGCTGGAACGCCGGGTCGAACCAGCGGCCCTCGTAGGTGCCGGCCTTCGCGCCGAAGGTCGCCTTGACCTCGAAGTAGGCGCGCGGCAGGAACTTGCGGATGCGCTCCTCGCGCTCGACGACGATCGCGAGCGTGGGTGTCTGCACGCGGCCGACGGTGGTCAGGTAGAAGCCGCCGTCACGCGAGTTGAACGCGGTCATCGCCCGCGTGCCGTTGATGCCGACCAGCCAGTCGGCCTCGGAGCGGCAGCGGGCGGCGTCGGCGAGCGGCAGCATCTGGGTGTCGTCGCGCAGCCGGGCGAAGCCCTCGCGGATCGCGCCGGGCGTCATCGACTGCAGCCACAGGCGGCGGATCGGCTGCCGGGCCTTCGCGTGCTGGACGATCAGCCGGAAGATCAGCTCGCCCTCGCGGCCCGCGTCGCAGGCGTTGATCAGCGCGTCGACGTCCTTGCGCTTGATCAGCCGGGTCAGCAGCTTGAGCCGCTCGGCGCTCTTCTCGATCGGCTTGAGGTCGAACTCCGGCGGGATGACCGGCAGGTGCGCGAACGACCACTTGCCCCGCTTGACCTCGTACTGCTCCGGCGCCGCGATCTCGACCAGGTGGCCGACCGCCGACGAGAGCACGTACGCGTCGCTCTCGAAGTAGTCGCCCTGCTTGGCGAAGCCGCCGAGGACCCGCGCGATGTCCGCGGCCACGGAAGGCTTCTCGGCGATGATCAGGGCTTTTCCCATCGGATCCTGGAAGGGGGCGACGCGGCCGCCTGCAGAGGTCGTCTACAAGGGGTCGAGCCATTTCGGGGGGCGCCAATCATATGAGCCGGATCGACGCGGGTGCAAGTCAGCCGATGGGTGGAGGTCGGACCACCCGGCCGTCCGGGAGCCGCTGGAGGCGACCTGCGAGCTCGAGGACGACCAGCCGCGCGCCGAGCTCGCCGGCCGGCAGCGACAGGTGCTCGGCGAGCAGGTCGGGCAGCACCGGCTCGTGGCCGAGGGCCGCCAGGATCGGGTCGCTGTCGGGCAGCTCGATCCGCTCGGTGAGGACCTTGGGATGGGAGTGATCGCTCGCTGTCATGGGGCGGGTCGCAGGGTCGAGCGGGTGCTCGACCGCGGGCAGTTCGGCGAGCACGTCGTCCACCGATTCGACCAGCACCGCGCCCTGCCGGATCAGCGCGTGGCAGCCGCGCGCGAGCGGCGAATGGATCGAGCCCGGGATCGCGAAGACCTCGCGACCGAAATCCCCCGCCTGGCGCGCGGTGATCAGCGAGCCGCTCTGCAGCGCGGCCTCGACGACCAGCACGCCGTGCGACAGGCCGGCGATCAGCCGGTTGCGCCGCGGGAACTGGCCGGGGGAGGGCTCGGTGCCGAGCGGCAGCTCCGACACCACCACGCCGTCGGCGGCGACGCGTGCGGCGAGGCCGCGGTGGCGCGACGGGTAGACCACGTCGGCGCCGGTGCCGAGCACCGCGATCGTGCCGGCGCCGCCGGCGAGCGCGCCCTCGTGGGCGGCGCCGTCGATGCCCAGCGCGAGGCCGCTGGCGATCGCCCAGCCGGCCTCGGACAGCGCACGCGCGAACGAGCGGGCGTTCGCGAGGCCGCCGGCGGTGGGGTTGCGCGAGCCGACGATCGCGACCGCGGGCCGCGCCAGCACCTCGCGCATGCCGACCGCGTACAGCAGCGGCGGCGCGTCGGCGATCCGCAGCAGCTGCGCCGGGTAGTCGGCGTCCGCCATCGTGACCAGGTGGTGGTCGTCGGCCTGCGCCCACGCCAGCGCGCGCTCGACGCGACGTTCGCGCTCGGGATCGCGGTGGCGAAGCGCGGCGGCGAGCTTCGGGCCGGCGACGTCGTCGAGCAGCCCGCCCGCCGACTCGAAGATCGCGTTCGGCAGGCCGAAGGCCTCGAGCAGCGTGCGCGCCGCGACCGGGCCTGCGCCCGGCGTCAGCGCGAGACGGAGCCAGCAGGCGAGATCGTCGGCATCGCCCGGTTCGAGCGGCACGGCGGGACCCCCCGCTGGATCAGGGGTTGGTGACGGTCGCCCCGATCGAGATCGGCTGCGCCGCGGCGACGACGAGGCCATAGGAGACCTTGTCGAACACCCGGAACACCAGCAGCTGGCCGATCGACTCGTTCGGCAGCTTGACCGGTTCCTTGGTCTGCCGATCGACGATCAGCCGGCCGGTGCTCTGCACCGCCAGCACGTTGCCGACCTCGAGGCCCTGCGCCTTGCCGACCGACATCGCGACCACGCTGTACTTGCCGACCTGGTCGACGCCGCGGTAGACCGAGACGATGCGGCCGTCCACCGGACCCGACGGCGGCCGCGGCGCGAAGCTGGGCACGCCGGCGCGCTCGGCGGGCATCAGCCGGTCGCCCTCGCCGACTTCCTCGGCCGTGCCCTGGATGCGCAGCGTCGCCGGATCGCCCTTGCGGATCATCGACGCGGTGCCGACGTAGAGCGTCTCCCAGGCGAGCGGCTGGCGCGTCGCCGGGTCGACCAGCGGCTTGGCCGGGCGGTAGACGTGCCAGTCGGTGACCGACTCGTCGGTGATGCCGCGCGCGTAGGCGAGGTCGCCGCGGCTCAGGTAGACGCGGCCGTCCTGCGTCGCGACGATCCGGGGATGGGTCTTCAGGCCCTGCTCCTCGACGATCAGCGGCCGGTTCAGGAAGACCTGGATCGCCGACAGGTTCATCGTCGGGATCGCGGAGCGGTCGAGCGGCGCGGAGCGGACCATCGGCTCGACGCGGGTCGCGCGATCGCCGGCACCGCTGCCGCCCGCCTGAGCGAGCGTGTCGACCGAGCGGCCGAGGCGCAGCCGCGGCTGGTCGCCGGAGCGGTCGAGGTAGACGACATCGCCGGGGTAGATGAGGTGCGGGTTGGCGATCTGGTCCTTGTTCAGCTGCCAGATCTCGGGCCAGCGCCACGGGCTCTTCAGGAACTTGCCGGAGATGTCCCAGAGGGTGTCGCCGCGCACCACGACGTGCTTGTCGGGCGCATCGGGCGCGAGCTCGAGCGGGCCGGTGGCCGGCTGGGCCGCCGCCGCGCCCGCGACCACCAGGGCCGCGCAGCCGAGAACCCACGTGATAGACTTTTTGAGCATGTTCGCGCTGCCTCGTCCGCGTCCTGGAGTGCTGCCCGCCGCACGTCGCGCGGCACCCGCACGAAGCTGCGGCAGCGCCACGGTTTTCCCGATAGTACGTTGATTTCGCACTCGTTTCGCCACCCCGAGGGCGAACGGTAGGTCTAGACCGATGGCCGTACTTGACATCCTCCGCTACCCCGACGCGCGGCTGCACACGGTCGCGAAGCCGGTCGCGGTCGTCGACGATCGCATCCGCAGGCTCGTCGTCGACATGGCCGAGACGATGTACGCCGCGCCGGGCATCGGCCTGGCCGCGACGCAGGTCGACGTGCACGAGCGCGTGATCGTCATCGACACCTCCGAGACCAAGGACAACCTGCTCGTCTTCATCAACCCGGAGATCGTGTCGAGCTCGGCCGAGAAGCAGGCCTGCGAGGAGGGCTGCCTGTCGGTGCCCGGCATCTACGACGAGGTCGAGCGCCCCGAGCGGGTCCGCGTGCGCGCGCTGGACGAGCGCGGCGAGTCCTTCGAGATGGACGCCGAGGGCCTGCTCGCGGTCTGCCTGCAGCACGAGATGGACCACCTGCAGGGCAAGGTGTTCGTGCAGTACCTGTCGCGCCTGAAGCAGAGCCGGATCAAGAGCAAGATGGCCAAGCTCGACCGGCAGGTCGCCTGATCCCGCCGTCCCCGCGCGCCGAGGCGCGCTCCGCACCCCTCGCGCGATGAGGCTGGTCTTCGCCGGCACGCCGGTCTTCGCGCAGCGCGCGCTCGAGTCGCTGGTGTCGGCCGGCCACGAGGTCGGGCTGGTGCTGACTCGGCCCGACAAGCCCGCGCAGCGCGGCCAGAAGCTCGTCGCGAGCCCGGTCAAGCAGTGGGCGCTCGCGCACGGCCTCGAGGTCTGGCAACCGCGCACGCTGCGCGAGCCGGACGCCCGGGCGCGGTTGCGCGAGGCGGGCGCCGACGCGATGGTCGTCGCGGCCTACGGCCTGCTGCTGCCGCCCGAGGTGCTGGAGATCCCGCCGCACGGCTGCCTCAACATCCACGCGTCGCTGCTGCCGCGCTGGCGCGGCGCGGCTCCGATCCAGCGTGCGATCCAGGCCGGCGACGCGCGCACCGGCATCACGATCATGCAGATGGACGCGGGGCTCGACACCGGCCCGATGCGGCTCGTGCGCGTGCTGCCGATCGGCCCGCGCGACACCGGCGCGACGGTGCACGACGCGCTCGCCGCGCTCGGCGCCGAGGCGATCGTCGAGGCGCTCGCGCGGCTCGCCGCGGGCACGCTGCCGCTCGAGCCCCAGCCCGCCGAGGGCGTCACGCACGCGGCCAAGCTGACGAAGGCCGACTCGCCGATCGACTGGAGCCGGCCGGTGCGCGCGATCGTCGACCAGGTCCGTGCGTTCGACCCGGTGCCGGGCTCGAGCGCCGAGCTCGAGCACGTGCCCGGCACGACGCTGAAGGTCTGGAAGGCCGTCCCCGACGCGCGGCCGACGCACGGCGCGGCGCCCGGCACCGTGCTCGCGGCCGGCGACGGCGCGATCGTCGTCGCGGCCGGCGACGGGGCGCTCGCGCTGCTCGAGCTGCAGCGGCCCGGCGGGCGCCGGATGGCGACGCGCGAGTTCCTCGCCGGCTTCCCTGTGCGTCCCGGCGACCGGCTGCGGCCGCCCCCCGAGTGAAACCCTCCCCGCCGTCGGACCCGGTGTCCGGCGCGTCCCGGCCGCACGGCCCCGCGTCCCCGGAGGCCGGCCCGGCCGACACGCGTCCCGACCGCGCGCCGCTGTCGCGCGAGATGCTCGCCGCGGCCGAGGCGCTCGGCGACCTGCTCGCCGGCCACCGGCTGCCGGACGCGCTCGCCACGCGCACCGCCTCGCTGCCCGCGGCCTCGCGCGCGCCGGCCCGCGACATGGCCTACCACGCGGTGCGTCGCCTCGGTCGCCTGCAGGCGATCGCCGCGCGGCTCAACACTCGCCGTCCGATGCCGCGGATGGCCGCGCTGCAGCTGGTCGCGCTCGCGCAGCTGCTCGAGCCGATCCGCCCGGCCGCGATCGTCGTCGACCAGGCCGTCGCGGCCGCGCGCAGTCTGTCGCGCGGACCCGGGGGCGCCGCGGCCGGCTTCCTCAATGCGACGCTGCGCCGCTTCGGGCGCGAGCGCGACGCGCTCGTCGCGGCGACCGACGCCGACCCGGTCGCGCGCTGGGACCACCCCGCCTGGTGGCTGGAGATGCTGCAGCGCGCCTGGCCGGACGACTGGATGCGGATCGCCGAGGCCGGTGCGTCGCAGGCACCGCTCGTGCTGCGGGTCAACCGGCGCCGGGCGACGCCCGAGTCGGTCGCCGCACGGCTCGCTCAGGCCGGGCTGCCGAGCCGCCCGGTCGGGCCCGAGGCGCTCGCGCTCGAGCGCGCGGTGCCGGTCGACGCGATCCCCGGCTTCGCCGACGGCGAGGTGTCGGTGCAGGACGCCGGCGCCCAGATGGCCGCGCACCTGCTCGACCTCGCCGACGGCCATCGGGTGCTCGACGCCTGCGCCGCGCCCGGCGGCAAGGCCGCCCACCTGCTCGAGCTCGCCGAGGTCGACCTGCTCGCGCTCGACGTCGATCCGGCGCGCTGCGCGCGGATCGACGCGACGATGCGCCGGCTGCGGCTGCCCGCGGGCGCCGGGCGCATCGAGGTGCGGGCGGCCGACGCGGCGCGTCCCGAAGGCTGGTGGGATGGCCGGCCGTTCGACCGCATCCTGCTCGACGCACCGTGCAGCGCGTCCGGGATCGTGCGCCGGCACCCGGACGTGCGCTGGCTGCGTCGCCGTGGCGATATCGCCACACTCGTCCTCCAGCAGCGGCGGATGCTGGAGGCGCTTTGGCCGACGCTGGCACCGGGTGGTAAATTGCTCTACGTCACCTGCTCGGTGTTCCCCGACGAGGGCGAGGCGGTGGTCGATCGCTTCGCCGCGGGTCGCGCCGACTGCGTGCGCCTGCCGCTCGACTGGGTCTGGCCCGACGGTCGCAGGGAGCCGGTCGCCCAGTTGCTGCCGCAGTCCGGGGCAACGCGCGAGCATGACGGCTTCTTCTATGCCTGCCTGACCAAACGCCAGTGAAGCGACGCACCGCCATCGCGGCGCTGTCGACGGCAGCGCTGCTGGCCTGGTTGCCCGCCGCCCGTTCCGCCGACACGATCGACGTGCTCAACGTCGGGATCGAGCCGTCCACCGACGGCGAGGCCTGGCTGCTGTCGGCCGACTTCTCGCTGGCGCTCACCCCGCAGCTGGAGGACGCCGTGAACAAGGGCGTGCCCCTGTACTTCCTGGTCGAGTTCGAGCTGCTGCGCCCGCGCTGGTACTGGTGGGACGAGCGCACCGCATTGGCGACGCAGACGCACCGGCTGTCGTACCACGCGCTGACGCGCCAGTACCGGGTGCTGCTGAACGGGGTGCCGCAGGCCTTCGGCACGCTCGCCGACGCGCTCGACGCGATGTCGCGGCTGCGCGGCTGGCGGGTGATGCCGCGCGACCGCGTCCGGGGCGGCACGCCTTACGAGGGCTGGGTGCGGCTGCGGCTGGACACCGCGCAGCTGCCCAAGCCCTTCCAGATCTCCGCGCTGACCAACCGGGACTGGAACCCGCAATCGGAATGGAAGCGGTTCCCCTTCACGCCGTAGACGGCTCGCGACGCGCGGTCACTCGCGCGCTGCGCTACGCCCTCTTCGTGTCGGTCGCGCTCGCGGCGGTGCTGCTGGCGATGCTCGCGGTCGCGAGCGGCAACGACCGCCTGCTCGAGAGCCACTACGGGCTGCTGCTCGGGCTGAACATCGCGATCGGCGTGGCGCTGCTGCTGCTCGCGCTCGAGCTCGCGCGACGGCTGTGGCAGCGCTGGCGCGCTGGGCTGTTCGGCACGCGGCTGATGGTGCGGCTCGCGGTCGCGTTCATCGTGATGACGCTGGTGCCGGTGGGGCTGATCTACGCGGTGGCGGTTCAGTTCCTCGGCCGCTCGGTGGAGTCCTGGTACGACGTGCCGATGGAGCGCGCGCTCGAGTCGGGCCTGACCCTCGGCCGCGCCTCGCTCGACTCGCTGCTCGCGGACCTGCAGTCCAAGACGCGCTCGATGGCCGCCGAGCTCGCCGACGTGCCGCAGGGCCAGTGGGCGCAGGCGCTGAACCGGATGCGCGAGCGCGTCGGCGCGCAGGAGGCGCTGATCGTCACCGGCAGCGGGCGGATCGTGCTGTCCTCGGGCGGCGCCTTCGCGAGCCTGGTGCCCGACCTGCCGTCGCCGGCCGCGCTGCGCACCGCGCGCGGCGCGCGGCTCTACTCGGCGGTCGAGCCGACCGAGGCGAACGCCAACGGCGAGGCGCGCGGCCTGAAGCTGCGCGTGATCCAGTCGATCCCGCTCGGCGGCCAGCTCGGCGAGGAGCTGCGGCTGCTGCAGCTGGTGCAGCCGGTGCCGCCGCTGCTCGCCGAGAACGCCGAGGCGATCCAGCAGGGCTGGCGCGACTACCAGCAGCTGTCGCTGTCGCGCGCCGGGTTGAAGCGCATCTTCCGGATCACGATGACGGTGACGCTGCTGCTGACCGTCTTCTCCGCGATCGCCGCGTCGTTCCTGCTCGCCGGCTGGATGACCGGGCCGCTGTCGATGCTCGCCGCCGGCACGCGCGCGGTCGCGACCGGCGACTTCCGGCCGGTCAAGGACTACGCCGGGCGCGACGAGCTCGGCATGCTCACGCAGTCGTTCAACGCGATGACGCGCCAGCTCGAGGAGGCGCGCGCGCTCGTCGAGCGCAACCAGCAGGAGCTCGAGCGCGCGAACGCGCGGCTCGCGAGCGTGCTCGCGAACCTGACCGCCGGCGTGATCGTGCTCGACGAGGACTTCCGCGTCTCGCTCGCGAACGTCGGCGCCGAGACGATCCTCGGGGCCGGCGCCGACCGGCTCGTGGGCCGCCCGCTCGAGCAGCTGCCGCGGTTGGGCGAGGCCGCGCCGCAGCTCGTCGAGGCCTTCGGCGAGCTCGACGAGGACACCCACCTCGGGTGGCAGCGCCAGCTCGCGTTCCGCCGCGACGCCCCCGGCAGCGAGCGGCGCGCCGAGACGAGGCCCGACGATGCGCCGGCGTTGACGCTGCTGGTGCGCGGTGCGCGGCTGCCGAGCCCGCAGCGCGGCTGGCTGGTGGTGTTCGACGACGTGAGCGAGGTGGTGAGCGCCCAGCGCGCGGTCGCCTGGAGCGAGGTCGCGCGGCGCCTCGCGCACGAGATCAAGAACCCGCTCACGCCGATCCAGCTCGCCGCCGAGCGGATGCAGCACAAGCTCGCCGACAAGCTGCCGCCCGCCGAGGCCGAGATGCTGTCGCGCAGTTCGCAGACGATCGTCAACCAGGTCGGCGCGCTGAAGCTGATGGTCGACGAGTTCCGCGATTACGCGCGCCTGCCGGCCGCGCGTCCCGCGCCGCTCGACCTGAACGCGCTGGTGAACGACGTGCTCACCCTGTACGCGCCGCTCGAGGCCGCCGGCCAGCTGCGCGCCGAGCTCGCGCCCGGGCTGCCGACGATCCTCGGCGATGCGCCGCAGCTGCGCCAGGTGATCCACAACCTGGTGAAGAACGCGCTGGAAGCCACCGAGAAGCAGCCGCAGCGCAGCATCGAGGTCTCGACCGAGGTGGTGCGCCGCGGCGGCGCGACCGCCGGGGTCCGGCTGGTCGTGCGCGACGACGGCCCGGGCTTCCCGCCGCCGCTGCTCGGTCGCGTGTTCGAGCCCTACGTGACGACCAAGTCGAAGGGCACCGGCCTCGGGCTCGCGATCGTGCGCAAGATCGTCGAGGAGCACGGCGCGCGGATCGAGGCCGCCAACCGCGCCGACGAAGCCGGCACGATCCGGGGCGCCACGGTCAACCTGCTATTTACTCGGTTGGCCAAAAGCGACGACAATTGCGGCGCGCACACAACACTCGAAACGAGCGGACCGTCGGGCACGCAGCCTGGCAGGTCGGCCGAGAGCTAGGAAGCCATGGCGGAAATTCTGGTCGTCGACGACGAAATCGGGATCCGGGAACTGCTGTCCGAGATCCTGGGCGACGAGGGGCATTCGGTGCATCTCGCCGAGAACGCGCAGCAGGCGCGCGACGCGCGCGAGCACAACCCGATCGATCTGGTGCTGCTCGACATCTGGATGCCCGACACCGACGGCGTGACGCTGCTCAAGGAGTGGGCCACCGGCGGCAAGCTGACGATGCCGGTCATCATGATGTCCGGCCACGCGACGATCGACACCGCGGTCGAGGCGACCCGGATCGGCGCGCTCGACTTCCTGGAGAAGCCCATCGCGCTGCAGAAGCTGCTGAAGGCGGTCGAGCAGGGCCTCACGCGCGGCCGTGCCCAGGCCGCCCCGAAGGTCGCCCCGCAGGCCTACCATCCGCTGGCCGCGAACACCGGCGGCGCCCCGACGATCACGATGCTGCCGGTCGGCGCCAACGGCCCGACGATGCCCCTGGTGTCGCCGTCGGCGCAGTTCCTCACCGCGCCGGTCGCCAGCCCCGGCGGCGCGCCCGCGCAGTCGCGCGAGCTGCCGCTCGACCTGCCGCTGCGCGAGGCGCGCGACGCCTTCGAGCGCGCGTACTTCGAGCACCACCTGTCGCGCGAGCACGGCTCGATGACCCGCGTGGCCGAGAAGACCGGCCTCGAGCGCACCCACCTGTACCGCAAGCTCAAGCAGCTCGGCATCGACCTGTCGAAGGGCGCGTACCGCAAGGGCAGCCAGACCGCGCAGTGACCTCCGTGCCCTCCGGCGCCCCCGCGGCGTGAAGATCGTCATCCTGGGCGCCGGACGGGTCGGCGCGTCGGTCGCCGAGAGCCTCGTCTCGGAACAGAACGACATCACCGTCGTCGACACCGACCCGGCGCGCCTCGCCGAGCTGCAGGACCGGCTCGACCTGCGCACCGTCACCGGCAACGCCGCGCAGCCCTCGGTGCTGCGCAACGCGGGCGCCGACGACGCCGACATGCTGATCGCGACGACGCAGAGCGACGAGACCAACCTCGTCGCCTGCCACCTCGCCGCGCAGGTGTTCAACGTCCCGACGCGGATCGCGCGCGTGCGCGGCGCCGACTTCCAGGACAACCCCGAGCTGGTCGGCGAGGGCGCGTTCTCGGTCGACCACCTGATCGTCCCCGAGAAGACCGTCACCGACTACGTCGCCAAGCTCGTCGAGTTCCCCGAGGCGCTGCAGGTGCTCGAGTTCGCCGACGGCGCGGTCAGCCTGATCGCCGTCCGCGCGAACCGCGACGGCCTGCTGGTCAGCAAGCCGATCCGCGAGATCAAGAAGCACATCCCGAACGTCGACTCGCGGATCGTCGCGATCTTCCGCGGCGAGAGCACGATCTACCCGGACGGCGACACGATGATCGAGCCGGGCGACGAGGTGTTCTTCCTCGCCGCGACCGAGCACATCCGTACGGTGCTCACCGAGCTGCGCAAGATGGACCGCCCGGTGCGCCGCGTGATGCTCGCCGGCGGCGGGCGCATCGGCATGCGGCTCGCGAAGCGCCTCGCCGAGCGGCGCATCGACGTGCGGATCATCGAGCCGGTCTCGAGCCGCTGCTCGATGCTCGCCGCCGAGCTGCCCTCGAACGTGCTGGTGCTGAACGGCGACGCGACGGACGAGGACCTGCTCGAGGAGGAGAGCGTCGGCGAGATGGACCTCTTCTGCGCGCTCACCTCCGACGACGAGGACAACATCATGTCCTCGCTGCTGGCGAAGAAGATGGGCGCCAAGCGGGTGATCGCGCTGATCAACCGGCGCGCCTACGCGGACCTCGTCGAGGGCGGCAAGATCGACATCGCGATCGTGCCCGCCCAGGCGACGATCGGCGAGCTCCTCGCGCACGTGCGGCGCGGCGACGTCGCCGCGGTGCACTCGCTGCGTCGCGGCGCGGCCGAGGCGCTCGAGGCGGTCGCGCACGGCGACCCGAAGTCGAGCAAGGTCGTCGGCCGGCGCATCGAGCAGGTCGACCTGCCGGCCGGCGCGACCATCGGCGCGATCGTCCGGCAGGCGCCGGGCAACCGCTCCGAGGTCATCATCGCCCACCACGACACGACGATCGAGCCCGAGGACCACGTGATCGTCTTCGTGGCCAACAAGAGGCTGATCCCGCGCGTCGAGAAGCTGTTCCAGGTGGGCGTGGGCTTCTTCTGAACGCCGCGCGACGCGCGCCTCAGGGGTCGCCGCGGCGACCGACTGACCCGGAGCGTGGCGGTCCCGGTCCGGGATGCGGAATACCGTGGCCGTGCTCGGGAACCGGTGACAGCGCGGCCGCGTGCGCCTACCATTGCGCCCCCACCACAGGAGACAGCACCATGACCCAACAGACCGGCACACGTCGGCGATTCATCGCGACCGCTGGCGCGGCGAGCGGCGCGGCCCTCGGCTTCCCGGCGATCGTGAAGGCGCAGACCACCAGCCTGCGCTTCCAGAGCACCTGGCCGGCCAAGGACATCTTCCACGAGTACGCGAACGACTTCGCCAAGAAGGTCAACGACATGACCGGCGGCGAGCTCAAGATCGAGGTGCTGCCCGCGGGCGCCGTCGTGCCGGCCTTCGGCCTGCTCGACGCGGTCTCGAAGGGCACGCTCGACGGCGGTCACGGCGTGCTCGCGTACCACTACGGCAAGAACAACGCGCTCGCGCTGTGGGGCTCGGGCCCCGCGTTCGGCATGGACGCGAACATGCTGCTCGCCTGGCACAAGTACGGCGGCGGCAAGGAGCTGCTCAACAAGCTCTACGAGAAGGTCGGCGCGAGCGTCTACTCGTACCTCTACGGCCCGATGCCGACGCAGCCGCTCGGCTGGTTCAAGAAGCCGATCGCCAAGGTCGAGGACATCAAGGGCCTGAAGTACCGCACCGTCGGCATCTCGATCGACGTGTTCACGAAGATGGGTGCCTCGGTCAACGCGTTGCCCGGCGGCGAGATCATCCCGGCGATGGACCGCGGCCTGCTCGACGCGGCCGAGTTCAACAACGCGTCGTCCGACCGCCTGCTCGGCTTCCCCGATGTCTCGAAGGTCTGCATGCTGCAGTCGTTCCACCAGAACGCCGAGCAGTTCGAGATCATGTTCAACAAGGCGAAGCTCGACGCACTGGCCCCCAAGCTGAAGGCGATCATCGACAACGCCGTCGAGGCCGCGTCGGCCGAGATGTCGTGGAAGGCGGTCGACCGCTACTCGAAGGACTACTCCGAGATGGCGGCCAAGCAGGGCGTGAAGTTCTACAAGACGCCCGACGCGATCCTGCAGCAGCAGCTGAAGGTCTACGACGACGTGGTCAAGGAGAAGTCGAGCGACCCGCTCTTCGCCGAGATCGTGGCCTCGCAGAAGACGTTCGCCGAGCGCGCCGTGCGCTGGGACATGGACGTCAATGCGAACCGGCGCATGGCCTTCAACCACTACTTCGGCAAGAAGGGCTGAAGCCCGCGCGAGGGCGCGGCCTCACGGCCCGCCTTCGCGCCGCGCGGCACGGCGGCGAGGGGCCGCCGCGTCGCGGACATCGCGCATCGACCGGTCGCAGAGTCCGGCCCGCGCGAGCCAGGACGCCGGCGCCCGAGCCGGCCACTGTTGATCGGACGCCGGCGGCCCGGCCGCGCGGTGCGTCCACGAGGCTCCGTCCATGCAGAAATTCTTCCTCGCCGTCGACCGCGTCTCCACGTTCGCGGGGCAGGCGTTCGCCTGGCTGATCATGGCGCTGACCGCGCTGATCTGCTGGGAGGTCTTCTCCCGCTACGTGCTCAACAGCCCGCATGCGTGGGTGTTCGACGTGCAGATCATGATGTACGGCACGCTCTTCATGATGGCGGGCGCCTACACGCTGTCGAAGAACGGGCACGTCCGCGGCGACATCCTGTACGGCTTCTTCAAGCCACGCACGCAGGCGTTCTTCGACCTGATCCTCTATCTCGTGTTCTTCCTGCCCGGCGTGGTCGCGCTGGCGTGGGCCGGCTACACCTACGCGGCCGAGTCCTGGGCGATCAACGAGCACTCGAACATCACCGCGAACGGGCCGCCGGTCTACCCGTTCAAGACGATCATCCCGATCGCCGGTGCGCTGCTGCTGCTGCAGGGCCTCGTCGAGATCCTGCGCTGCATCGTCTGCCTGAAGGACGGCGAGTGGCCGTCGCGCGAGCAGGACGTCGAGGAAGTCGACGTCGACAAGCTCAAGGCGATGGTCACGCGCGAGGGCGAGGGCACCCACAACGTGGGCCCGGTGTCCGCGGCCGGGGAGCGCTGAGCCATGCGTCGCGAAATGTACTTCGGCTTGGCGATCATGGGTCTGATCGTCGCCGCCGTGGTCGTGTTCATGCCCTGGGGCAACATGCAGAGCGGCCACCTCGGCCTGCTGATGCTGGCGCTCGTCGTCGTCGCGATCATGCTCGGCTTCCCCAC
>Ga0315899_10002479_pt1 | contig 20442 bp, 19 predicted proteins | sample LakEriMetagenome_2_FD_203518 | JGI IMG/M metagenome (GOLD analysis project Ga0315899, IMG submission 203518) | Freshwater fungal communities from buoy surface, Lake Erie, Ohio, United States - Buoy 4 MA112 | ecosystem: Environmental > Aquatic > Freshwater > Lake | place: USA: Lake Erie, Ohio... | reverse complement strand
CAGTTTAGATTCGTTACGTAGATGACTCATTTTTTTAAAAGAGTGAGTCACCATGAGCATCCCTCAACAAACACTTTCATCAGTCAGCGATTCGTTGGCGGAGCCAGATGTAGTTGCCACAGCACCACTAGATTCAAACCATACTAACCTTGCCGAAAATACTACGATAGTAGCTACTGAGCCTAGATTATCCAGTCACGAAATCACTCAAACCTCGATAGAAGAGAATAGTGAGCGTACTAATTCTAGTGAGTATTTTTCTACACACACTGCTCCTGAGGTACGTCAGAATAGCGGCAACCCAAATTTTGACAGAGCTGCAACAACTACAGCGGATCAAGGTACTGAACTTCTCAATTCCAGTGCAGTTTCAACTACCAATGTAACCTCCGATTTAAGTGAGTTTAATGTAGGTAGTAGTTCAAATAGTATTCCTACTACTAATTCAACACAAAATAACATTACAGTTATATCTTTAGATGAGTTAAAAAGTAAGGCTCTCTCAGGTGATATCAATATTCTTAGAGAATTAGGCGAGCGTTATTATTTTGGGGAAAATACTGCGGTAGATTACGTTCAAGCATTAGTTTATTTTCGATTGGCAGCTGAGCAAGGCGATGTTGATGCTCAATTAAATCTAGCTGTTATGTACGAATTAGGGCACGGTACTAAGAGAAATTATACGGTGGCAGCAGATTGGTTCCGCAAGGCAGCTCTACAAGGCAATTCGGAAGCACAATTTCATTTGGGTTTAATGCATCAATTTGGCCGTGGCGTACAAAAAGACGATAATCAGGCGGCTTCATATTTTGAACGATCAGCCAAGCAAGGCTATGCGAATTCACAATATGAATTGGGTCGTATGTATGCTCATGGTAAAGGTGTAGCTCTTGATCAAGAAAAAGCCAAGGAATGGTTTTTAAAAGCTGCCAATCAGGATAATGAATTTGCGCAGTTCGAACTTGGTTTAGTGCACTTGGAAGGTGATTTCGAAAAAAAAGATTACGACAAAGCTATAAATTGGTTTACTAAGGCAGCAAATCAAGGTTTACATGAAGCGCAATTAGTCTTAGTTGCTATTTATTCTAGCGGTTTAGATAAAAATAGAAATCTCAACTTGGCTACGTATTGGTTACTTAAGTCTGGTTTGAGTATTGATGGATCATTAGTCGATATTCGTGGTTTTCGTTCACCGAATGATTCTCTTAGTATTCTAGTAAAATTATTCCCAAAAGCGCTAGCTAGTAACCTTGAGTTTGAGAACGTAAAAAAACTACAATTTCATATGTCAGGTGACAATGGAATTAATTTTTCTAGTATAGGTTTTTTGATTAGTTCAAATACATCTCTTGAATGTTTGCATTTATCAGGCAGTCCTATAAATGATGCTAATGCACAGATAATTGCAGATTCGCTAGAAAATAATACTACTCTCAACAATGTGGTGTTTGAAGGTGGAGTTAATAAAACTATAAATATACAAATTAAATCATCTTTAGAAAAAAATAAGTTGATTACTGAGTTACGTGAGTACATGAAGCTTCATTCGTTTAACGTATACAGTAGTTATCCGTTAGAGATCATAGCAATTATGATCGATAAATTAATTGTCTCCTGTGTCAAAGGTGGTCAAGACAAACAATCGACTCTAGCTAGTATTGATGAATACTTGGCAAGTGTTAGATTTGGCAGTTAGTCGGACATAATTGCTATCCCCAACCAATACTATTTATTAATAAATTATCTAAGTACGCATGATTTTTTGCGTTACTGGTTTGGTGTTGTGTAGTTTTTTATCTTTAGCGGCACACTTCCTTAGAAAATTAATTTATTTGCAGAAAATTGATTTCTACAAGGAACTCTTCTTCTCAAGCAATGCTCTGACACAAGCATTTGCAATTGATCCACTTTCAAAGGATCAATAAAATGAGAGGGAGAAATCTTCATGTTCAAAGTATCAACCCGTCGGAAATTCATCCGACCTGCATCAATTATGGCAACTGCCAGCGTAGCAGCACTTTTGTCCGCGTGTGGTGGCGGTACTGGTACTGCTCAGTATTCCATCGACTCGTCTGGAAATCTCACGTCGGCCAAGGCCACAACGACAATGGCTAATGGTTCTACGCAAACCACCACTATCAGTAGTAATCCAAAAACGACGAGTGGCGGTAGTAGTACCACCACAACTGCTGGTACTACGTTAACCACCCCATCAACTACAGGAGCTTCAGCAGGAACGACAACAGGCACCACATCGAGTGTAACTACAGGCACAACCCCTGGAACATTGTCGGGTACAACTACAGGGGTTGCAACGAATACCTCAGCAGGCACCGCTAGTTCGTTGATGCCTTTTGGTCAAACCGGGAGCTACACGTTAACTTTTAATGATGAATTTGATACGTTCAATACAGCCAAATGGAATGATGCTATTTGGTATGAAACATCGAATGCAACAAAAAACTATGCAGTTTCAAATGGCAGTTTGAAAATTTGGCCACAACGCGATGCAAGCGGAAAGTTTTTTAATCGAACAATCGATACAGATGGTAAGTACTATCAGACGTATGGATTTTTTGAAATTGAGGCTAAGCTTCCAATAGGTAAGGGTACGTGGCCAGCATTTTGGTTGTTTAATCATATTGGTTCACGCCGACCAGAAATCGATATCATGGAAGCTTATGCTGGCGGTGGTCCTAATAGTGGATGGTCGGATGCTAATTTACATCCTACGGCCTATGCTCCTACGGTGTGGATAGATGCGGGTAAGCTTGCAGGTACCAAAACTATCCTCACTACGGATCTGTCAGCAGCGTTTCACAAATACGCAGTCAAATGGGAAGCTGGAAAACAAACGTTCTATTTTGATGGCAAACAAGTCTATACATTAAACGTTGCGATGCCTGACCCTATGTACATCATGTTAGATCTGTGGTTTGGTAGTGCTAGTGGTCAGCCAGACGGCACCACTCCTGTGGGAAGTGGTAACTCTTACGAAGTCAATTATGTGCGCGCATGGAAGATGAACTGACTTTCAAATAGACAAGCCTAAATAGCCAGTCTTGTGCAAGTTACTTATTATTTAGAATGTAGGTGTTTTATTTAAAAGGTCAGCCATGTGCTGACCTTTTTTTGTTGTATCCCAAAAAAATATTTTATTTCTTGCATGATGATACGACATGTTTTTGAAATTTTTATGTATTGGTCTAGCCATACTACTAATGAGTGTCAGCTTTTTTAGTCGGGCTGAATCACTTAAACCTCCACTTTTAGTTTCACCTTTGCCAACGATAGTACGTGACGGCGATGTTATTTCATTGGCGTGTGATCGCACGTATAGCGGAACACTCCAATTGCGTGGCAAACGCGATGTAGTCGTGCAAGCTGCACCCGGTTGCCCGACTGCGACGATCACACCTGCAATACCCATTAGTGGTTGGATTAAGGAGGGAAAAATTTGGTCAGCCCCAGTTAGTTTTATGCCTCGCATGGTGCAAGTAGACGGTTTGTTTAAGGCAATAGCGCATGAACCTAATGATTTGCAAACGTGGTTACAGGGTGAAGGTAAGGGGCGTGATAGCTTGTTGATGGATCACCTTGGCCATGACTTACGTGGTGCAACGATCGTTTGGCGTGCAGAGGATTGGCTGATACTTTCAGAAACCATCGCCAGTGATGATCGTGGGTTGATACAAATTAAACGGCCACCCGATGAAAACTTTGGTTTTCCTGTGAAGTCAAATTTTTATCTTGAAGGTCAGCGATGGATGTTGAATTCACCAGGTGAATGGTTCTATGAACACGGACGTCTTTTTATCTGGCCGGAAAATGATACATCACCAGAAGGTCGTGTTTGGGCTGCCCCTCGCTTAGTGGGTATAGATGCGCAAGATTCATCGAATGTGAGGATTGAGGGTATCACTCTATTTTTAGCTAATCGAGGTATCGATGGCAGTAACTCGCGTTCATTGAGCGTTCACAATACCCGTATTATTAACAGTGAAGAAGAAGCGATACTTATCGGAGGATCGGGTGCGCGCATATCGCATGTTCGAATTGAAGGCTCTGTTCAGCACGGTATACGCGCTAATGATGATGCTAGCGATGTCTATATCACAGACAGTGTTTTTCATAATGTCGGCATGTTGGGCATGCCAAAGCGATCCAAGGGCGTCATTGTTTTTGAGCATGCACAAGGTCAGGTAATTGCCCGCAACAGGATAGTGGACGCTGGATACGTTGGTATTCGTGTATTCAGAGACGCCAAAGTCGAGGGTAATTTCATCGATAGAGTTTGCTTGCGACTAACGGACTGTGGTGGGATTTATACGGCTGCTCGCGATCGCCTACCTTTACGAACCCGAATTGAAAATAACCGCATCAGCCATTTACAGGGACGTTGGTCGCACGCGATTTATCTGGATGACTTTGCTAATGGCGTGGTTGTGCGTAACAACCATTCCATAACTAATCCTAGTGGTATGCAATTACACAATGGTTTTAGTAATGTAGTTAGCGATAATTTATTTAAGAATAGTGCACATCAGCATATACTTTTTAACGAGACTGCCTCTTTTGGATCCATATTTGGCAATCAGATAGTTAAAAATAATTTTGTGTCGTTGTCAGGTATTCCGGTGTTTAGGCTCTGGAGTGGTCGAGGTGGTAATCACCTTTCACGTTTTGCCACGTTTTCACAAAATAATTATTCAATCTTTACTGATCAGTTTGCACAATTAGAAGGTGTAGGGATGATAGGCAAAGCGGAATGGAAACGGCACATGGGTGATAGTGATTCTCAATTTTCACAGGTCAGTACGCTTCCACAGCTGCCCGGGAAGCGATAACAAAAAAAGGGTGTTTGTCACCAGATAGCGTCGACATAGCCGCACAGGCTCCATTACTAATCGATATAGCCATTCTAGCCCCACGTGTTGCAAGCTAGCGGGAGCGCGCGGTAAGGTGCCGGCGTGATAATCAAAGGCGGCACCCACACCGATCATCACTACGGGCAAATTATCGCGATGTGATGCCATCCATTTTTCCTGCTTAGGACAACCTAGCCCTACGAATACTATTCGTGCACCGGAATTGATAATCATCTGACTAAGTTCTGCGTGCTCTTGTGGATTCAACGGCCGAAATGGCGGTGAAAATATTCCTGACAGTATTAGCTGTGGAAATGATATGCGTAGTTGATTAGATAATTGATCGAGAGTGGAAGGTGTACTTCCCAATAAAAATATGGGAATCCCTAATCTTTGGGCTTCTCCCAAGAGATACCACATAAGGTCTGGCCCGCTGATACGTTGTTGTTCTGGCCATCCTAGTTTTCGCATGAGCCAAGCCAGAGGCGCACCATCGGGCGTACGCATATCTGCGGATGCAATGGCATTGGCTAGTTCAGCGTCTGTTCGTGAATTAATCAAGGTATGAACATTACAGGCACATACGACCCGTGAACTACCTTCGATCGCCCATTGCATGATACGCGTACCTGCTTGCTCCCACGAGATGGCATCAATATAACTACCTAGTAGCTGAGCAGACTGTTCTGACATAAGGTTTTTTTCCGAGCGATGAATCAAGGCCTGTGATTAAACCGTATTTCTAGCGTGTTGTCGCTGATACCTCGCAAAACGTACTTCGACAACTGGCCTGAAGATAGCTGTTTAATAATTTAAAGAGACTACTTATGCTTTCTGCTCTGCTAGATCAAGCAATACAGCATTCCCAGCAGCGTGTACGAGAAGCTTTCGTTGAATTTAGTCATGCGGACGTTAAGCAAAAAATACTTGAGCTTGATCTCTTGAAGCAATTACCATCACCTGAAAAAATTCACTTACCTTACCGTGATTTATCGTTTGACTGGGTTGCATGTCATGAGTTGATAGAGCACTACTCTACGCATGAGCGCCAAGTTCGTCTTTTAAGAGAGCTACTGCGGGTTGCACGTAAGGGAGTCTTTATTTCTACGGTTAATCGATTTCATCCTGCTTCGCGGTGGCTTACAAAAGAACGTGGAGTAAGCATGCTAACTTCCTTCGATATCAAAGCGCTGGTTGATGTGTTACCTGGTAAGCCTAGCTGGAAATTAGGGCATGTACGAATTATGGGCCTGAAAGCCTATTATTTTTTAATGATTTGGAAAGAAGGCAATGAACCCGAAGTGGAACAGCATCGCAGTGCAAAAGTTGACGAAAAATCATTAAACAGGGAAGCCGCAGTCTCTTCTATCTTGACTAGAAAAATGTCGTCTTAATGTGTGATCAGTGTACGCATACGTGGGGTGGTAGTCCCTCGCAATAGCGTGATACAAGTTGCAGATTATTCACCCTGCGCTCGGGCGGAATCCAATCGCTTACTTCTATCAAAAAGTCGTCCAGCGTCTGCCACAGGTTAAGACGTTCGATATCTAAGGTGTGACACCACAGATGAAATATACCCCCCTCACGTAGAGCATAAGCTAGCAGATGTCGTAGTCGATCTAGCCAATCGCCGTCTTGTAACACTAATTCACACAGAGGCCAACGTTCCTTCCATGCTGATTGTGATAAAAAATTTCTAAGCAATACGCGGCGCGTATGGGGATAAAACTGCAGGCTAGTTGGTAATTCCAGCGGCTGTCTACCGGCATCCAGACGAAGATTTTGGGTGGTTCGTGCATAGCGAAAACCTGCTGCCCGAACCATCCCACAATGGATAGGACGATATTTACCCCCCGGGTAGCAAAATCCTTGAACAGACTGTCCAAGGATATCTTGCAGTGCAAGCTTACCTTCAGTAATTTGCCTTAGTGACTCATGCATATCCAAATTAGCAAGAAAGCGATGATCTAATGTATGAGAGCCTATATCAAAATTAGTCGCTAGCTCACGAATTTCAGCAGGATGTAAAACAGGTGCACCTTCGATATTGCGTATAGGTACATGGAAGCTAGCCGGTATACCGCGTTTATGCAGCAGTTCAGCTAATCGCATATCGAGCGGATGACCATCATCAACCGACAAACTAAAAACAGTATGTTTCATAATTATCTGATAGGTAGCATCACTGCGTACGTCCATGTCGCCGTTGGTGATTCCACCAATGTAGCCAGCCCGCTAATCGTCCTCGCGCAATGGCTATACCGTGCATAAATTCAGCATCTAACTGACCTTTCGCTAAAGGTTTAATCAAGGGCGAAAGCAGGCCCCGGACTATGACCCACAGTGGCAGCCTGTGCTTGGCATACATGGCACCCGTGCCGCGCGCACGGAGTAACGCAGAGTGACGTGCAACCCGACTGCGTGGATCGGATCTTGCCTCAATACGGTGATGAATTTTTGCGCTAGGTTCATGAGCGATCGTTGCGCCGGTACGAAGAACCCGCAAAACAAGATCGGTTTCTTCACCCGCACCAAACCATTGTCCGACACCTAATCGACTATCAAATCCCCCAACATCATGAATCAGATCCTTACGTAAAAATAAGGTAATGGATGACACAGGAAAATCTCTGAACCGTGATGAGCGTTCCCAGCTAAGTAAGCCTGGTGGATGCGTTTGATTTTGTTCTACCCATTGGCAGATAACGCCCTGTGGCATGTCGTTTAACTCAGTACGTTTTATGACGCGTTCAAGAGTATCGGGCTCATACCAGCAGTCATCGTCCGGAAATCCCAGCCACACACCATTAGCTTTTTGAATTCCAACATTTCTGGCAAGTGCAAGATTAGGTGGGTGGTGTTTAAGATGTCGCATCACCAAACCTAAGCATCGTGCTCTGTTTAAAATGGGTTTCAAGCGTTGATCAGTATTTTGATCAACCACGATAATTTCAAAATCATGAAAAGTTTGAGTCGCCAGTGAATCAAATAAACGATTCAATTCATTGGTTCTACCTACGGTAGCTAATATGAGAGAAAGCTTACGCATACTTCCACTGTTTTTGAGTAAATTGAAAATAATGACGCAGGCGCCGTACTTGAAAACGCAGGTAATGAAGTGCTTGAGTCATAGGATGATGTTCAACATAGTTCAGACGCACATAAAAATCTTCGCGCATAGCGTCACGTCGTTCTCGAGTTGACAAACTACCTCCATGTTCACGAAATGCTGTCAAAGGTATGGTCAATTGCAAAGGTTCAGACAGCATCGATAGTCGCAGCCACAAGTCATAATCCATTGCATACCGCAATTGAGTATCAAACCCACCTGATTTTTGTAATAACTCACGACGTATGAATGTGGCAGGGTGGGGTATGAAATTCCCTTTGAGTAATTGCTGTCGGCTATATGTAGGCGCAGTAAAATTTTCGGGAACCAATTTTCCATCAATAAGATTCATCGTTCGGCCAAATAGCCAGTCACAATCTGACGTTTGAAATTCTTCTGCAACGTTTGCCAGTACGTTTGCATGCAAATAAAAATCATCAGAGTGCAGGCAGGCGATGATATTGCCGCTCGCTGCAGCTATACCAGCATTCATTGCATCACTAATGCCGTTCGCTTTACGGTGTAGTAATTTATAGGGATGTCTTATCGACTGAATTTGTTTTAAGGTGTTGTCTGTTGAACCACCATCAACAAATATGTACTCAATACTGACTGATTTTTGACGTACTACTGATCGTATAGATTGGGGCAGCCATAGTTCGCTGTTTAGTGTGCAGGTGATGATAGAAAAATCAGAGGCCATAGTTGTTTAATGTGCAGGTGTTATCGGTCCAGACGGTAAGGTGTAGAGTTTTAGTAATACGTCAGCCGCTTGTTTAGCCGTTGATACCGTTGTTGATGGTGTCGTAATGGATGGTTGAGCAGCAAACGTCAGTAAGCCCTTGACTAGTGAGGGCATATCATCGAATAGCTGTAGCTGCGATGGAGTGCTTGCGTAGATCGATAATTCCGGCGTTCCACCCAATCGCAAGGCAAATACAGTTTTACCGAGGGCCAGTCCTTCAAGTACGGTGGTTGCGCACGATTCTTCACACATTGATGGCACAACGACTGCCTGTGCATTTGCAGCGAGTTGCAAGGTTTGTGGGCTGCTTTGCCAACCATAAAATTGCACTGTGGGGAAATTGGCGCGGAGCTCAGCTTCTTCTGGCCCACTACCGACAACACTAATTTTCAGTGATTCATGTGGTTGAGTTGCTATGGTCTTTAGAAATATACCTATCCCTTTAGCCGCATAGAGTTTTGCAGCGATAATTACCTGAATTCGATCAGGTCGTGATGGGTTTATAATTTTTGAAAGCGCTACTTGGATACGTTGTTCATCAATAAAATTATGTACAACAATTCCGCCGATTGCAGAACCTAATCCACGCTGACAATTTTTCTGTAACTGCTGAGATACAAAAACTGTTTTATGGCGTTCGTATCCTTTCATTACATCGCGTCTAAATTGATTAACGGCAAAGGCAGAAATAGTACGTTGTAAAAAATTTGGATGTTTACTACGACACTGCGCACAATCATGTGGATCAGTGCTACTACAAATTTGTCCGCGTATAAATCGGGTGTGTATCAAACAATCACTTCCCTGATCATGCCGGGTTTGAATAAAATTTATTTCACTTGGCAGATGATTGGCTATGTTGGGTAAATGACCATGATAATGAATGACATCATAATCATGCGCTCGTTTACGTATGGCCTTTGCGAATCGTTGGGCTAGCACGATGCGTTTCCAGGGCATAAATACTCCGAGTTGCATTTCCTTCCAGCCTGTGAATTGCCCATGCAAATCTGGAAAAAAATGGCTACCAAACTGTAGTAATTCATGGTTTTCTGAGACTGGATAATCATCATTACCCATTAAATCGACGGTATGACCAGCAGCAGCCAGAGCGCGCGCCAAAGCCAAGGTGTGTCCTGCGAGGCCCCCTATACCTGGCGTAGGAATATCTTCACTCACCATTAATATGTGCATTTAGCTCGTTCTCAGAATGAGGCTGCGTACTGCACTGAGCAATACGTGACGTTCGTCTTCTTTAGATAGAAAAATGAAGCCCACGAAGCCCAGCATGGCTACTGCCGAAGTCGCATGTATTAGTAATCCTGGTACCCCGTCAGGCAATAACCATCGCAAAGGTAGTGAAAGCATCATGGCCGCGAAACCCCAGCCCAAACTGGGTAGCCATGCTTTTTTTAAGGTCTCTCGAAGGGAAATGGGTATGGTGCGGCCGTGTACGTATACTAAAAATAGAGCAGCCATCAGCGCGCTAGCAAGCAAGTGGGCGAGTGCAGCTCCTTTGATACCCGCGTATAGAGTTCCTACATAAACCATAGGTACACCCAATAATCCACGCGCCAATGCAAATCGCCCGGTAACTTTGGGATGGCCTAGCCCATCGTTAACTAATGACGGTATTTGCGTTAGTGAATCCAGCAGTAGTGCAAAGGTCACTAACAATAAGATGGGATAACCCTCGGCTACAAATTCGGTACCTACCCAGCGACGTAAAAATTCTTCTCCCAGTAGGGCAATGACACCTAGCACAGCAAAATTTAGGTAGGTAATCCAGCGGGTGGCATCCAGATAGACTTGTCGCAATAAATCGTTATTAGCCGTTGCAGAAAGTGCGGACACGCGGGGATACACGACACTACCTAAGCGATAGGTAAGACCAAGAATACGACTCGCTAATTGATTGGGCACGGCGTAGAGCGAAAGAGCTGTCGGGCCGGCAAGTGACCCTATGATGAGCTTATCGGCATGCTGATGAAGCATGGATGCAAGCCGCGAAAGGTAGGCATACGCTGAAAAATGGGTAAGCCGTATGCGAATATCGCGCCTTGGCCAAACGGGTCGTCCAACAACATTTAATTGTTTTAACAGCCACGTCAACCACAGTGTATTCATAGCAGAGATAATTACACGCGCTGCCATGACGCCTGCAATACCTCCACCCGACAGTGCAACATAGGCTGATACGCTATTGACCAGCACGCCAAAGACAGCTTCACCTTGTGCCGATTTATCGTAGCGTTGTAATGCCTGCGGTACGGAGACAAGATAGTTTTGCCACTGGCTAAGCGCAAAGCCCAGTGCAGCAATTTTTAGTGCCAACAGCGTGTCATTTACTAGTGACGATGAGATGCTGAAATAATGAGTCAGCACACCAGCAGCAATCAATAACAGCACAAGCGCACCGATGATGCCGAGCAGACCGTAGAAGAAGGCGCCGAACCAGAAGGTCTCAGTAAATCGAGCATCATCTTTTTGCGCATGGTATTGCGCAAGATATTTCAGAGTGCCGGCGGATAGATTGAAATCTAAAATACCAAAATAACCAACAACGGAAGTAATGAGTGTAATGATGCCAAAGCCTTCCAGGCCTAGACCTGAAATAAGTAACGGGACGGTTGCCAATGCGACCAGTGCCGGAATGGCCACGCCACTTAAGTGCCAGAGTGAATTACGCAGTAGCATGGCGCAGGAAATACCGTGATTTCAATGTTGTTGAACGTACGAAAGGAAGATACGGTAGTGCCAGTGTCATACCTAGCAAGAGCATGCTGCGAAACTCTATGATGGGTGTGCCTATGAGTAGCGTGGGCATCCAAAACAGTAGCCCCGCAAATCCAGCATCAGCTAATAAAGCGCTGCTACCATTGAAGTGTTTTCTGTGCTTTAGGTAGTTGACCGTAAAAACTAGTAGTAGCGATAAAAACAAGGTCAGACCTAGCAAGCCAGATTTAAGAATGACATGCCCAAATCCACTATGAACGAAATCAAATTTTCCGAAGTGGTAATCAAGGATGTCTTCATCGCCGTAAAAACTTCCCCAGCTACCCAATCCAAATAGCCAGTTACCATCGAGGCTACGTGCAGCAGCTTCTAGTTCATAGAAACGATTAGCTTGAGTTGCATGGTCTGGCCCTACGTCGTATAGCAATGAAGTTATAAATCCACTATCGGGATTGTTGACATTAAATTGCAATCGTTCACGCATGAGCGTTGCGCTCGCCCCTTTCATGGCCAATGAGCTTGTACCTATCAGCCAGAGCCGACGTTGCCAAGGCAGTTGTAGGATCAGCACTAACGTCATCAATCCCAAGCCGATCAGGGACGATCGACGAAATGACAAGGCGACGGTAGCGACTTCCAAGATTAGCCAACCAGCGATAAAAAATCGCTGCCATAGTTTCATGCGAACTGAGGGCATGAGTAATAGCCAGGCCAGGCAGAATGCAGCGAGTGCCGCTATATAGTTATCGCAAATATCAAAATACACCAATTTGATATCTAAGCTTTCAAAATTTCTGTAAGGATTAGCACTGTCGCCTTCAAACCATTGATAACGAATTAGCCCAAACACAGCACGTACAGCAGCAAGGCCTAGCAGGAGCTTGAGTAGGGTTTGCTGATTTTTTTCGGTGGTAAGCGTACTAAGTAACAACCAGCTAAATAGCACTAAATTAAGTAGATTTATTAGTCCGTTGTAACCCAAAATCAACGGTATATCTTTGCCAGCCATTAGTCCAAGAACAACATGGGCTAGTAAAAGAAAACTAAAGGCTACAAGAAAATAATTAAAAGGTGAGGGTAGCTTTGCCGGTGTGTTGGTCATTAATTGACGTGCACCTGCAGCGGCTGTAGCTATCCACAAAAGGATATTCACCAGAGAGAAATAGAACATGCCTGTTCCTCTGGCATACAAGGTGTTTTCTTCTTGTAGCTGGCCCCAAGTCGAAGAAGAAAACAGACACAGAATAGCGATATAGCCTAATGTTGTTGCAGCAGGCTGACCCCAGCACACCGCTAACAGTAATGGCAGCGACAGTAGAGCTGCCAGTAAAACGAGAAAGGTATCGCCAGCCGAAGTCAATTCCATACGAAGTAAATTTAGAATCGCACGCGGGGTGGCTCGGTGGGGCCACGGTAGACAAGTTCGGCATGAGTAGCTGCTGTAGCAGCTAGAAAATGGCGATAGGTGCGCAGTATTCCTTCTCGCAGAGATATGTTTGGCTTCCAACCCAGCGCGTTGATTTTGCCTGAATCGAGAAATTTTCTTGGAGTACCATCAGGTTTGCTGCGATCAAAAAAGAGCCGTCCTTCATAGCCAATAATGTTGGCGATGAGCTGCGCTAAATCAGCAATACTTATCTCTTCTCCACTGCCTACATTAATGTGGGAGCACTGCGGTGTAGTCAATGCCGATAGTTGATCACGGTCGATTTGCATTATGCGCAAACAAGCCGATGCTAGATCGTCGACATGGAGGAACTCTCTCATGGGGGTGCCGCTACCCCAGATAACAACTTCGTCGGCATTGGTGTGGTGGGCATCATGAATTTTACGCAGCAGAGCGGGTAATACATGACTGCTTTCAAGGTCAAAATTATCACCCGGCCCATATAAATTAGTAGGCATGAGACTACGGAAATCAGTTCCGTATTGACGGTTATAGCTTTCGCATAATTTGACGCCAGCTATTTTGGCAATTGCATAGGGCTCATTTGTTTGCTCAAGCGGACCATCAAGTAAAGCACTCTCGGGTATGGGTTGAGGAGCCAACCGTGGGTAGATGCAGGACGAACCCAAAAAAAGTAATTTATTAACCCGATGGCGCCAGGCTTGATGAATGACGTTTGCTTCTATTAGCAGGTTCTCGCGTATAAACTGCGCTGGCTGTAGATTATTCGCTTGTATGCCGCCCACTCTGGCAGCCGCTAGATACACTGTCGTAATGGCTTCGGAAGAAAAAAAATCAGCCACGTGATCGGCGTCGAGTAAATCAAGCTCGTCATGCGAGCGCAGTATGAGTTGATAGTCATGTCGTTCATTACGGTCATTTCGTTCGCGTAATGCTCTCACTAATGCTGAGCCCACCATGCCGCGATGGCCGGCAACATATATGCGTTCAGGTGGTTTACTCATGGTGAGCCACTGCTTTAAAACCGTTTTGGCGTATCAGTGCGTATTTTTGTGCTGCCGCCAGATCAGACATCACCATCTCGTGAACTAATTCTTTAAAGGGGATGCGCGGTGACCAATGAAGCTTTTCTTTGGCGCGACTGGCATCGCCTAGCAGTGTGTGTACTTCGGTGGGCCTGAAATAACGCGGATCTACACGAACGATGACTTGCCCTTGTTGTACATGCTCATATGAAGGAGCGGATGTTATGCAAGCGACTTCTTCCAGGCCGTGTCCACTCCATGATAGATGTAGACCGATTTCTGCAGCTGCTGCATTAACGAATTCACGTACGCTGGTCTGATAACCTGTCGCAATCACAAAATCTTCGGGCTGCTCTTGCTGCAACATTAACCATTGCATCTCTACGTAGTCTCTGGCATGACCCCAATCGCGCAATGCGTCAAGATTACCGAGATAAACGCACTCCTGCATGCCCAGGTAAATGCGAGCTAGCGATCGGGTAATTTTTCGGGTAACAAAGGTTTCGCCGCGTAGCGGAGATTCATGATTGAATAGTATTCCATTACACGCATACATGTCATACGCCTCACGGTAATTCACCGTGATCCAGTACGCATAGAGTTTGGCTGCCGCGTAGGGACTACGTGGATAAAAAGGCGTGGTTTCGCGTTGAGGTATTTCTTGTACCTTACCGTATAGCTCAGAAGTTGACGCTTGATAGAAACGGGTCGTTTTTTCCAAGCCAAGAATTCGGATAGCTTCTAACAGACGCAGCGTCCCCAAGCCATCAGAATTAGCGGTGTATTCAGGTTCTTCAAAGGATACGGCAACGTGACTCTGAGCTGCCAGGTTGTAGACTTCATCAGGTTGTACTTGCTGGATTATGCGTATTAATGAAGCGGTATCAGTCATGTCACCATGATGTAAAAAAAAGCGTACTTCTGAATCATGGGGATCTTGATATAAATGATCGATACGACCGGTGTTTAGAAGTGAGCTACGGCGCTTGATACCATGAACCTCATACCCCTTATCTAGTAAGAGTTCAGATAAATACGCGCCATCTTGCCCAGTGACGCCAGTAATAAGTGCTACTTTTTTCTCGGGTGAGAATTTTTGTATGAGGTTCATATGATCGTCAAACCAAGTAAAGGACTGATTTTGACGATGTTGAAAAATTCTATCTTGTGCATTCTCATGACTGTGTATGCACTATCGAATCGGTCAATAGATAGCAGTGAGCTTAGTAGCCATTGGGATTGTGGCTTTGCCATCGCCAGTGATCATTGACCATTTGATTCAATGTTTTATTTGCTTGCCAGTTAAGTAGTTCGCGGGCTTTATCAGCAGACGCGTAGCAAGTGGCGATGTCTCCGGGACGGCGAGGAGCGACTTGTATGGGTATCTGTGAACCGCAGGCTTGTTCAAAGGCAGCGATGGCTTCTAATACGGTGATGCCTTGACCGGTGCCAAGATTAACGGTGAAACTCTCTGGCTTTGAAAACAGTCGGTCTAGCGCGGATAAATGACCCTGTGCCAAATCCATAACGTGAATATAGTCGCGTACACCTGTACCGTCGGCAGTTGGATAGTCATTACCAAACACAGACAAGTGGGGAAGTTTTCCAACCGCTACTTGCGCAATGTAGGGCATTAAATTATTTGGTATGCCGCGAGGATCTTCTCCAAGCAGACCACTTTCATGTGCTCCCGCTGGGTTGAAATAGCGCAGAGTAGCAATACGCCACTCCGGATCGGCTTGGCTGAGATCATTGAGTATTTGCTCTACAAAGAGCTTAGAGCGTCCGTAGGGATTGGTAGCTGAAAGTGAGGCATCTTCCTGAATAGGCACCTGCTCTGGATCACCATAGACCGTAGCGGATGAGCTAAAGACGAGTTTTCTTACTCCCTGCTGATGCAATACTTTCAGCAAGGTGATACTGCCGCTTACATTGTTATCAAAATAGTCGAGTGGTTTGGTGACGGATTCACCAACAGATTTAAGGCCCGCGAAATGAATAGCGGCACTAATATTTTCTTGATTTAGCAGACGAGTCAATGCGGATTCATCACGCACATCAATGGGATGAAATGGCACACTGCGACCGGTGATTTCCTGTATGCGCTCTATGGTGCGAGGTGAGCTGTTACTCAGGTTATCAATGGCAATAACATGCCATCCAGCCTGAAGTAAACAAACACAGGTATGGGAGCCTATGTAACCACTAGCACCGGTAACAAGTAGGGTGTCAGACATCAATGATTAGCTTTCAGTGTTCCGTAGTCCGAGGAGGCATGTAACAACTACTGCAGCGGCGACATCAAAACACCAGTCAGCGATGGATGCATTGCGATATGGCAGAAAGTACTGAATAGTTTCATCGATTAAACCCAGGATTCCAATGAGTGCAAGACTAACCATGATGCGCGATGAAGTAGGCGCATTGATAGAAAAAAAAGCTAATACTGTCATAACTGCATAGGTAGAAAAATGCAGTAGTTTGTCATTGACATGCGTAGATAAAGCGTTAGCTTTACCTGGTATTAAACCTACGCTGATCATGGTGACGAAAAATAAAAATAAAATTAGTAGAGGTACTTTTTGGATTGCAGAATTTCTAATCATATTATTTAACTAAGTAGACTCAAAATGCATTTCTGTCTGTCCATCCCTTGAATGCAGTCCAAAGGATAATTTTTACATCCATCCAAAATGACCAATGCCGTATATAGTGCAGGTCATAAGCTACTCGTCTTGCCATTTTTTCACGCGTATCTGTTTCGCCGCGAAAGCCATTAATTTGTGCCCATCCGGTTATTCCTGGTTTGACACGATGCCGTTGCATATACATGATGAGTTTGTCTTTGTATAAATCATTGTGCGGTAATGCATGGGGGCGTGGCCCTACGACTGACATATCACCTTTGAGTACATTTAAAAACTGTGGCAGCTCATCAAGACTTGTACGCCGTAGAAATTTACCTATGGATGTGATACGGGGATCATCACGTGTAGCTTGTGTCACCTTGTTATGAGCTTCTTCATGGATACGCATACTGCGAAATTTATAGACATGAAAAATTCGACCATTTAAACCTAGCCTTGGCTGACTAAAAAATACAGGACCGCATGAATTTAATTTGATGGCAATAGCAATCAGGATAAACAAGGGTGTGAGCATTAGCAGTACACACAGAGCAAAGAACCGATCGAATAATTCTTTTGCCAGACCGTGGTTATCGCGCACCGAAGGGCAATTTAATTCGACTGCAGGCATGCCGAGTAAATCACCCGCCTGATGGCTGAGTAAGCTCATAGGCGAAGTATCAGGAACCCATTGGATATCAACTAAGCTATTTCGAAGCAGATAATGAAGTTGTCGTAACTGTGATGATTCGTTTAATGGCAAAGTGATCCACACTTCATTGACATGATGCTTTTGTATTGCGGAGGGTATTTGTTTGATATCACGAATGAGTTCTATACCGGGTTGTGTAAGCGGGAATGATATTGAGTCGTATACAGCACAGATTTTGTAATCCACAGCATGATGGTGTTGTGCTCGTTTGTGTAATTCTTTACCGTTTGGTCCGTAGCCCACAATAATCACACGTCGTTGATTTAATCGATAGTGACGCAGTGCTTGCATAAGCACTCGCATGGCAAAACGCAGTAAACTGAGCCCGGCTAAGGACAGTAAGTACCAAGTCGCTATCCACGATACAGACAGTGATCGATTTTGCTGTGTAACTGATACGAAAAATACGCCCATACCTATGACTACTCCTAGTGCTGCAGCAAGGTGTATTACGTGCGTAGCCAGCGACGGCTGGTGCCAAGGTGATCGCGATTCAAACCGTGGCAACATGGGTAGAGCGAGTGCTGAGCAAAAATAAACCAAAATGCTGTGAGCGCTGGAGAGTGAATTGAGTGGCGTTGAAAAATTGAGTATGGCTGCGCTATGTGCGAGACTAAAAAAGATGGAGATATCAAGTAAACGAACTATGTGCTCTGTTACGGTTGAATACTCTTGGTTTGTTTCCCGCATGTGCCTGGCCGCGCTGTAAATTTACGTCATGTTTCTGAGGTCTGATTTACATCAGAGCGCTTATTTGACACGTTGTGAAATTCATAAGTGCCACCAGATTGATGTCGCTCAATTATGACTACGTGAGTTATCATCATTGGCAATGGATACCGATAATTCTGAAAAAAATAGCTTGTATGAACGGATAGGCGGCGATGCAGCGGTGCGTGCACTCGTCGATCGTTTTTATGATTTGATGGAGTTGGAGCCTGAATTCAAATCACTACGTGCCATGCATCCTGCCACTCTGGACGGTTCGCGTGACAAACTTTATTTTTTTCTGTCGGGCTGGATGGGTGGACCGGATTTATACACTCCGCGTTTTGGTAATGCGTTTCTTAGGGCGCGGCATTTGCCATTTAAGATAGGTAGCCAAGAGCGAGACGAGTGGCTGACATGCATGCTGCTGGCAATGCGTGATTTGAATTACAGCGAACAGACGCAGGATGTGTTGCTCAATTCCTTATTTGGCACAGCAGATTGGATGCGAAACAAGACGGACTAGTGGCGCAAGCAGTGCGTACTCAATCGGCTATATAGATTACGAACCTGAACTATCAAATGAAGCCATCAAATGGCAGCACAGACACAGGATCGCCTTTCGCGATGTCGCCCTGGTGATGGTGCAATACCAGCATGCAGTTGGCCTCTGACATGGAACTCAGTATGCCTGACCCTTGTGCGCCAGTGAGTGTTATTTGCTGGTTGCCATCAGAGTCGGTTGAGAGAATAGCGCGTTGATATTCGGTACGGCCAGGTTTTTTACGTATGGCTTGGGTGCTGGCTGCGGTAAGTAATGTCTGGCTGTGCGGCGATGTTCCCATTAAGCGATAAATTGCGTCTCTAGCCAAAAAATAAAATGTAGCCATGACTGCAACGGGATTTCCGGGTAATCCAAATAGTAGAGCGGAATGTCCATCGCACTGAATTTTTCCAAAAGCCATAGGTCGTCCCGGACGCATGGCAATTTTGCAGAACAACACTTCACCTAGCCTAGTCATCATTTGCCGTGTGTAATCAGCGTCGCCGGCTGATACTCCGCCGGTAGTGATGATGACATCGGCCTTGGTGCACGCTTCTCGTAATGTGGCTTCCAGTGATGTAGGATCATCTTTTACTACGCCCATATCGATGGGCTCACACTGTGCGCGTACCAACATGCAATGGAGTGTATAACGATTACTGTCATACACGCAGCCTTCATCAAGCGTTTGTCCTATAGATCGCAACTCATCACCGGTAGAAAAAAAAGCGACTCGCAGCCGGCGGATCACAGAGATTTCGGCGATGCCCAACGAAGCGATCAAACCTATATCAGCGGGCGTGAGGCGTTTGCCTTTTTGCAGGGCGACAGATCCTGAGCGCAGGTCTTCACCTGCCAGACGTCGGTTGTCACCTGAGCTAATTTTTCCAGGACTAATCATGATCTGGTCATCACGTGTATCGCTCACATTTTCTTGCGCGATGACGGTATCGCAGCCGCGCGGAATAGTGGCGCCTGTCATGATGCGCACGCATTGCCCGGCATGTACTTGCGCCAAATAAGGATGACCAGCGTATGCCTTACCGACGACGGTTAATTGCACTGATTTATCTGACAGATCAGCGGCATTAAACGCGTAGCCGTCCATGGCTGAATTGTCATAGGAAGGAACATTGATAGGCGATATCAGATCACGTGCAAGAACACGACCCAGAGTGTGTTTTAGTGGTAAAGCTTCAGTATCGTCTATGGGAGCGATGCAGCGAGCAATGATTTGCTGTACGACGTCAATGGGCAAGTCTTGAGTGTCGTGGCCAGCCAGTAGGTCGGATACGTTGGGTAATAAGGATAGAGACATCCGTGCGTAGGCTTAACCGCCGATGTAGGACATTTCGACTTTGCGATCGCTGCGCTTTAATCCTTGGGTATCAATGGTGCGCAGTTCAGAATAACGATCTTCACGTTTGGCCCACAGATGAGAAACAGCAGCGGTGATTTCATCATCGCTGTGACCGTTGCGTATGAGTGCACGTAAATCATGACCACCGGTAGCAAACAAGCAAGTAAATAATTTACCTTCGGTCGACAGACGTGCTCGGTTGCAATCACTGCAAAATGCTTGCGTAACACTGGAGATGACACCGATTTCGCCGCTGCCGTCTTTGTAGCGCCAGCGCTCAGCGGTCTCGCCGGTGTAGTTGGCATCGATAGCTTCTAATGGCATGGACTGACTGATACGGCTGACGACATCGGCCGAGGGAATAACTTCATCCATTTTCCAGCCGTTAGACGCACCCACATCCATGTACTCAATAAAACGCAGTATGACGTCGCTGCCTTTGAAGTAACTTGCCATAGGAACGATTTCCTGATCGTTCATGCCACCTTTGACAACCATATTCACTTTGATGGGACCTAGTCCGACTTGGCTGGCAACGGCAATGCCTTCGAGCACATCGGTAACAGGGAAATCCACATCATTCATGCGCTTAAAGGTAGC
>Ga0315899_10002478_pt1 | contig 20458 bp, 13 predicted proteins | sample LakEriMetagenome_2_FD_203518 | JGI IMG/M metagenome (GOLD analysis project Ga0315899, IMG submission 203518) | Freshwater fungal communities from buoy surface, Lake Erie, Ohio, United States - Buoy 4 MA112 | ecosystem: Environmental > Aquatic > Freshwater > Lake | place: USA: Lake Erie, Ohio... | reverse complement strand
CCCCCCGGACTAGGGATTGCCTGAATGGTATTACCTGATATGGTTCCTTCACGAACACTTCCACCTTGAGAGCAATCAATCAAGATATCTGCGGTAGTAACGCCGAGTGAATCACAATTATACTCTATATCATTCCCTGTAATTTGAAAATTTCGAATCTCACTGTTTAATACAGTGATACCACCTTTTTTACAATAACTGATATGGCTATCACTAATTATAAACTGATGAATATTGACATTATCTAAAAAGATACCTATCCCGCTGTTATTATATACATGACATCCCTCAATTAAGACATTACGATTTCGTGAGGTCAAATGAATCCCATTACGCACATTTCTGATTAATAATGATCTTAAAGTAGGCATTAGGGTATTTTTTAGCTCAATACCATCAGCATTTGGGTGCGCTCCAATTATTTCTAGGGCATCTATCAATGGCATCCGCTCTTTGTCCCAGGTTATAGGCTTTACTGAAGAGGGCTGAGCTGAACCTCTATCATGAGAACCAATAAAACGGAATGCCGGACCTTCTCCGGCCATAATAATGCTAGCGCTTGCTCCTTTCCCTGAAAGACCAAGGGTTCCGTGAATTGAAAGATCAATATCTATGGTTTTTGTTATCCTGTAAAAGCCTCTTGGAAATTCAACTAAGCCATCAGTTGAACCGGATATGGCAGCTATAATCGAACCGGTATCATCTGTTTTACCATCACCTTTGGCTCCGAAATCTTTTACATTAACTGCAAAGCTTATTCCTGTAACAAAGAATAAAAAAAAACAGATTAAAGAATACTTAAGAAAATATGTAGAATAACTGTACATAAAATCATTTCAATTAGTGGGATTTTAATAAATCCTTAATTACTATTTCTTATAAAACAAGAATCTAACAAGCCTTGAAGATAATTTCCCCAATAAAAAAAACACACTAGTTAATAAGTATCTCATCAAAAAGGATCAAACCAGGTTTCCCTTTACCGGAGTGCCATGATGGCAATTTTTTAAGAGGTTTTGCAATAATTTTCAAATATGAAACTGAAGTAGGTTTAAATTTAATCTCATATTTCTTAAATTCCTGAGGATCTTTTTGTCCTGGCATTTTAGGATCGTAAGCATTTAGCAACTTCAAATTATTAAGATCTGTTCCACCATAAACTTCAATTCGTGATGGGGGAAAAACTGGAGAATTAACATTCACGATTGAGTTCAGAATTGTTGAACTAACCTGAACTGGATTATTAAAATCAAGAACCACTATCATATCCTTCTGCTTGAAGCCCTGCCAGTTAGTGTGATTTATATCAGCATCTGCCAATTGTCCGTCAATTAATGTTTTTGTACCATGACCTTTGTAACTTATGTCAGCAATACTTAATAAAGTGATATTATCAGGTTTAAAGGTTGATTTAGAAAAATTAAAAGTGCTAATTTCGCTGCTTTTCCATCCTGATTTATATGCTTTTGTTTTTATGATCGAATTTTTTGAAATAGGAATATGCTTTTTAAATACTGGAGAAGTAAGACTATCCGGGTCGGTACCATCAAGAGTATAGCGAATAAACACATCTTTTATAGGATGAATGATTTCGACATTAACACCGCTTGTGAATACCCTGGAACTATTTTTTAAAGTTGGTTTAGATAATTGAATTAAAGTTGATCCATCATCTTTGAATCCGGTAATAATGTTCAGTGATTTATTTGCTGCTTTTAACTTCAAAACATCCTTTTCAGAAATTGCTGTATTCCATATTGACAATTCCCGAAGGTTTTTATTGGACATAAGTGGTAATAGCTGATCAAATTTTACCTTAGTCCCGGAAATTGATAAAACCTGCAATTTCTCCAATGAACTTAAATCATCAAGTCCACTACCATTAATATCAGTAAAATTCAAATCTAGTTTTTGTAATTCTTTGAGTTTAGAAATAAATTTCAAATCGACATCTTTAACAGGCATTCTGCTTAGTCTAAGTGAGACAATCTGATTTTTTATTTCTCCCAATTCTTCAAGCGATTTAGAATTATAGTCGTTCCTACTGAAAAAACTAACTGCAAGGGCCGGAGACTCAATGGAAATTGGTCTAACCATCCGATAAAATGAATTCAGTTTTTCTATGGTTTCATCATCTGCGGCTTTAAAATCATATTCTTGCTCACTATTTTCTGAAGATTTGAAACGTGATGCAGCTATGATTCGTAATGAATCATTAACTGGTAAATCCATTAGTCTTTTTTTGAAATCCGGACGATTTTTAATCCATTGGAAAAGTATCCTGATATCTTCCTGGCTTAGCTGGGGTTTTCCGGAAGGTGGCATATGCTTCTTTTCAGTCATTGGCATATGAATTCTTTCTAATATCAAACTGACCTTAGGATCTCCGGCAACATACAGTTTTCCTGACTTTCCACCCTTCATAATTGAGATTGAATCAGTCAGATTTAAATTTCCTTTTAGCTTATCAGCACTATGGCAACTCACACATTTCTCCTGGAAAATTGGCTGAATAACATGGTCATAAACCAAAGCCTGTTCAATGGGAACAACAGATTCCTTTGTAATTGGCTCTAAAACGAAATTTTCACCATGTGTAAGAACAGAGCCAAAATGACCGGCAAGAACAATTGAAAAGGCAAGTATAAATGCTCCGATCTTTGCAATGATATCCTTGTACCAATTCAAATTTTTAAAAATATAGATTAGAGAAGCCAGAAAAACAATACTTACTCCAGACCATTTATGCCAATTTAATACATCTCCACCTTGATATGATTCTTCAATTGAAAGAAAAAGACCCATTATAACTGTTAGAGCAGCAAGAACGATTCCCGACAGCATTATCCGGTTTGTAATGAGCTGAAAAAACTCCTGGTTCTCCTCTTTAATATTAGTCCGGAACAATTCCATAACTAAAGAAACCAACAGTAACACGATTGGAAAATGCAATAATAATGGATGCATCCTCCCTAGCGGCTGAAGCCACTCTGGAATAACTAATTCATTTTCGAAAACCAATAAAAAGATAATCAGTGTATTGAGAAAAAACAGAATATTGCCTGAATACGCTTTCAGATTGATCTTCATAGAATTTATTTATTGAATTTATACGCGTTTAAATTTATAAGGATAAACTTTACCAGAAGCCCATTGAGCAACATAAAGGTTTTCATCATCATCAACACACACATCATGAGGGTGGACAAATATCTTCTCAGCCTGGGTCATGGTCTGCAATTCAGAATCCTTATTATAAATTGGTTCAGTACCACCAATGTTAGAAACAACTTTATTCTCTTTATTTAGAATGGTCACAAAACCTGAACCGGCATTAGATAAACTCGGAGAGCGCAACACTGCTGCATATAAATTATCGTTTTTGATTACCGGGCGACATACACATGCACCGGGTAACTTAATAATTTCCTGAAGTTTACCGTCTAAAGTAAATCTTTTAAAACAATTCTTTGTGCGATCGGTAACCAATAAGGAAGGCTGCGCCTGACGTCTGTCAATCACAATTCCGTGTGCATTATCTAAATTTTCATCACCAGAACCTCTGCCTCCAAAATAACCTTTAAGCTTGCCTGAAGCATCATAATGTAAAACGTATTGCGCACCATATCCATCGGCAATAAAAAAATCTCCATTAGTATCAACAGCAACCTCTGTGGGAACAAATTCCTTTGCATTTTTATAAATTCCAGCTTCCATTGGTACATCAATGGTCATTAATATCTTACCGCTCATGGTAGTTTTATATACCTGATGCTTGTCAGTATCTGTTATGTATAAATACTGTGTACCGTTTTCATCTGCCAAGGTAAGTCCATGTCCACCAGGAAATTCATTCCCCCATGATTCAAGTAGTTTACCTGATTTATTATAAATCAATACATTATTTTTAGTTTCATTGGTAAGAAGAATGATCCTACCTTTTTTATCCTGAACCATTTCATGGCAATCTTTTACAGGATATTTTGAAGAATCCAATTGTCCCCATGTTGTATCAAGGGTATATTGCATACCATTATGGCCATAAACAGGACCCTTATCTCTTGAAAATAAATCTTTAGTAATCAAAAGACCCGCAGTAGCTACCGCTGTATTCTGAACAAATTTCCTTCTATTCATAATTCAAATTACAATAGTAATTATGCTAAAATATCTCTGATTACTTTACCTGAAACATCTGTCAAGCGATATCTTCTTCCCAGATGTTTAAAAATCAGTTTTTCATGATCCAAACCAAGCTGATTTAATACTGTAGCCTGAAAATCATGTATATGTACCGGATCTTTAACAATATTATATCCTAAATCATCGGTTTCACCATATGTAATGCCCGGTTTAATACCTCCACCGGCCATCCAGATACTGAAACATCTTGGATGATGATCGCGACCATAGTTTTCTGCTGTCCAGTTTCCCTGGCTGTAGTTTGTCCGGCCAAATTCTCCACCCCAAATAACTAATGTTTCATCTAATAATCCTCTTTGCTTCAAATCGGTAATTAATGCAGCGGATGCCTGATCTACGTCTTTTGCTTGTGAGGCTATTTCTGAAGGTAGATTACCGTGGTGATCCCATCCCTGATGATAGAGTTGAACAAAACGAACACCATTTTCCGATAATTTTCGCGCAAGTAAACAATTGGCAGCAAAGGTTCCGGGAGTCATTGCATCTGTACCGTATAATTTGATTATATCATCAGGCTCTTTTGATATATCCATAATTTCTGGAACAGCAGTTTGCATACGATATGCCATTTCATATTGCTGAATTTTAGTACTGATCTCAGGATCACCAAATTCTTCATAAGAAAGCTGGTTTATTTTAGAGATCTGATCTAAAAACTTTCTCCGTTCAAACTTATTCATCCCATCAGGATCATTTAAATAAAGTACTGGATCGTCTCCACTACTGAATTGAACACCTTGATGTATTGAGTCAAGAAAACCGCTAGCCCATAATTTAGAATAAACCCCCTGACTATTCCCTCTACCTCTTGAAAGCAATACCGTAAATGAAGGTAAATTCTTATTTTCACTTCCAAGACCATAACTCAGCCAAGAACCCATACTTGGTCGATTCCCCTGCTGTGCACCAGTTTGAAAAAAGGTTAATGCAGGATCATGATTGATGGCCTCTGTATGCATCGATCTGATAATACAAATATCATCTGCTACTTTTGCTGTATATGGTAGAATATCGCTTATCCAATTTCGTGATTCACCATACTGTTTAAAATTGGCAAAAGAACCAACCATAGGAAAAGCTTTCTGATTAGCAGTCATTCCGGTAAGCCTTTGATTTCCCCTCACTGAAGCTGGAAGATCCTGACCAACTAAATCCCTCAATTTAGGCTTGTAGTCAAAAAGCTCAAGCTGTGAGGGTGCTCCATTCTGGAATAAATAAATTACCCTTTTAGCTTTTGGCGCGAAATGAGGTATTCCAGGGGCCAATCCGGAATCTGCAGAGCCGCCACTAAATAAATCTGGCACCAGCAGTGAACCTAATGCTGCACTTCCAAGTCCCAGACTAAGTCTTGAAAGGAAGCGACGCCGATTAGACGTTAATCCATGTTCCAAAAAATCTTTTTGCATGATTAAGTTTTTGTAATAGTTTCTTCAAGATTATATAATGCCGAAATTACCTGCATCCATGCGGCTACAGAACTTTTATTTATACTTTGAGGTAAAGGATACTCTCCTATTGATAAAAGACTTTCAGCACGCTTTTTCTGATTTTTAAAGATACCTAGCTGGTCGGCATAATAGGAGCTCAAAACTTCAATTTCCTTTTCAGTAGGCTTTCTGCACACAATTAACCGGAATGTTTTGATCACCTTTTCCTTTGTTTGTATGGGTTGTTGCTCAATTTTTGCTGCCAATACCCTTGATGCTTCCAACACAGTTGGATCGTTCATCATAATCAGTGCCTGAAGCGGTGTATTTGTTTTCAGACGGTTTACTTCACATTGATCCCTGTTACTGGCATCGAAAATACCCATCACAGGCGGTGGAACTGTTCTTTTGATAAAAGTATACATTCCTCTACGGTAAAGATCGTTTCCATGATCCTGCTTATAATTTCTTAAGATGCCACGCCCTGAACTGGCATTTTCCCAAAGACCTTGTGGCTGATATGGCTTTACACTCGGACCACCTATTGTTTTAACTAATAGTCCGCTACTGGCAAGTACCAAATCCCGAACAAGTTCAGCTTTAATCCGGTAGCGTGGTGCTCTTGATAGAAATACGTTTTCAGGATCTTTCTTTAATTTATCAGAAGTAATTACTGCCGATTGTCTGTAGGTTGCAGACATAACCATTTGTTTTACAAGACGTTTCATATTCCAGCCATTGTTCATGAAGTCAACAGCAAGCCAGTCTAGCAACTCGGGATGAGTCGGCAACTCTCCCTGCATCCCAAAATCTCCAGCGGTTTTTACAATTCCACGTCCAAAAATCTCGTTCCAAAGTTGATTCACATATACCCTAGATGTAAGTGGATTGCGCTTATCAAATAACCATTGCGAAAGTCCGAGCCTATTTTTGGGATATTTAGGATCAAAAGATAGAATTGATTCTGGTGTTCCTGCATAAACTTCAGTACCAGGGGCATCATAAGCTCCACGATCAAGAATAAATGTTTTTCTTAATGTATCTCGATCACCCATAACCGAGACGATTAATTTATTAGTGTCGGTTTTGTTGATAAACTTCAGGATCTTATTAATCTCGACATCAGTAATCTCAATAAATGGCTTTTTGGCGTAAGTCTCCGGACCTGCAACAGTAGATTCAATGCCAACTTCTTTTACATTGTTAAAGAAAGAATATAATTGATAATAATTTTTTTGAGAGAATGGATCGTATTTATGATCATGACACTGGGCACATTCCATAGTTACGCCGATTAAGGCTTTTGAGAAAGTATTCGTTCGGTCAATTACATAGGAGACTCGATACTCTTCATCTACTACACCGCCTTCCTCAGTTATTTTGTGATTACGGTTAAAACCTGTAGCCAAAATCTGCTCCTTAGTAGCATTAGGAATCAGATCACCTGCAAGCTGGTAAGTAATGAATTTATCATAAGGAAGATTATTGTTAAATGAATGGATAACCCAATCCCTCCAAGGCCATTGAGATCGGTAGCTATCATCCTGAAAACCATGTGAATCAGCATATCTTGCAACATCAAGCCAATGAAGAGCCATTTTTTCACCGTAAGCCGGACTTTTCAAAAGTTTATCTACGACCTTTTCATATGCTGTAGAACTGTTGTCAGCAAGAAAAGCATCCATTAATTCAATACTTGGTGGCAATCCTGTTAAATCAAAACTTAAGCGTTTTAATAAGTATTCTTTACTTGCTTCCGGATTCGGACTAAGTCCTTTGACATCCATTTTGCTTAATATAAAATAATCAATCTCATTTTTTACCCAATCTTGGTCTTCCGGTTTGGGAAGTTTTGCCTTTTTAGGTTGTATAAATGACCAATGAGTTTCATATTTTGCCCCTTGTTCGATCCATTTTTCGATTAGCTTAATTTCATGAGAGGATAACTTCAAATTAGATGATGGTGGTGGCATCATCAACACTGTGTCCTTGGTAGAAATCCTTAGGAAAGCTTCGGAAAGATTGGGCTTACCAGCAACAAGCGCATGAGCTCCAGGATTTTCTTTCAATGCTTCAAAAGCATTCTTTTCAATATCAAGCCTTAAACCGGCTTCTCTTTTATTACCATCCGGACCATGACAGCTAAAACATTTGTCTGATAAAATTGGTCTGATATCAAAATTATAACTGATTTTATCCGGAATATGTTCAGAAGTTATTGCTGTTTCGGAATTAAAATTACAAGCTTGCAATCCATATAAAACAGTGGCCAAGACAACAAGAGAAATAACAAATCTTTTATTCATAATAAACCCTCACAGTGAGTAAGTACCATATTTCATTCTAATATAGGAATACAAATGAATAATTCAATTGATTCATGGTAATTATGAGACGCAAAAATCATTTTCATTGTAATTTTATTTATTTATAAAAGTTTAATTAAGGTCAAACAAAGTGTTGCCAATTACCTCCCGAATCTATTAAACATTTCATTATCAAGCCATTATTTAAGAATTGAATGTGATATCTCGAAAAGAGCCCTTGTCCTTTGTTTCAAATTCTTACCAAAAAGGTAGGCTACATTTCTTTTAAAATTGCTCTTTAAATAGCTATCGGAGTAGATGCACCGCAATGGACAAATATCCTACTTCCAGATTTTATTTCACTGACCGCGGCTTCAGCTGTACTATAAAAAACTTCCATTTCTAGTACTTTTAAACACTATAAAATCTTTTTAAAAATCAATCTGGTCTGCATCATTCCAATAGCAGATCAGAAAATACCAGAGATTATTAGCGTTTATATGAACTATGTTTCTAAAAGATAAGATTAGTATTAATTGAGATGGATAAGATAATTTATTGGGCTTCCCACCTATTTCTTTTTTTCCTGACGTTTGAAATAGCCTTTCAATAGAAAACTGCCTTTGAGTGCTTCCATATTTTGATTAAAACCATCTGTACCTTTACGAAGATTATCAATACTTGAGTTGAGATTTTTTACCATAATGGAGTCTTTAAGAAGAGCATTCGCCGGACCATTTCCTGAATTTATATCCTTTTGGATTCCTTGTACAACAGTATTAATGTCAACGGTTAATTGATCAGCCTGGCTACCAACTTTATTCAATTTAAGAACAGCTTCATTAAGATTATATGCAATTATTGTGTCTTTCAAAAGTATCCCTAAAGAACCTTTACCAAGTTTTAAATCAGCAATAATTGCATGAAGATCATTTGCCATTAATCCGGCTTTGGATGTGGTTTGACGAAGATTTACAGCCGACTGGCGAAGTTCTATAGGTAAGGTTTTATCATTTAACAATTCCCATAAGGCAGTACTATTGTTGATCCGTTCTACAGTAATTTTTAATCCTCCAACTATTTCTGAAATATCGTTATTAGTATTCGATAATGTCTCAAGTATATGATCGGTATCAATCGATTTTTTGGATAAGATAAAATCACCATCTTGAGCCAGTTCTGCATTTTGTTTACCCGGTGTTATATTAACAACTTTATTTCCAACAATTCCGTCAGTCCCAATTGAAGCAATAGCATCCAGACGGATAATTTCCTGCATCTCTGTTTCTATCATCATTGAAACCTCAATTGTAGTATCATTTATAATTTTAATAGTTTTTACTGTTCCAGCTTGGATGCCTGAATAACGGACATTATTTCCGGGTATCAAACCCTGAACATGTTCAAATTTAGCTTTCAACAGGTAGCTTGACCCAAAAAGACTTTTATTCTTCCCAATCATAAAAAGCAAAAGAACAAGAAAGGCCAAACCACTAACAACAAAAACCCCTAATTTTATATTATTTACTATTTTCTTTCCCATATTTATTTTATTCAAAAAAAAGCTTCACTTTGGGATCAACTGATCGTGATAATTCCTTATAAGTACCTTCTGCATAACACCTACCATCAATTAGCATCACCACCTTATCACTTGCCATGCGTACACAGTTCATATCATGTGAAATAATCAAAGAGGTTGTATTATATTTTTGTTGAATTTCAATCATCAATTCTATAATCTCTTTACTGGTGATTGTATCCAATCCTGTAGTGGGTTCATCATAAAGTATGATTTCAGGTTTCAAAATTAAAGTTCTTGCTAATGCTACCCTTTTCCTCATCCCTCCTGATAGTTCGATTGGCATCATATCAATAGTATGAGCTAATCCTACATCCGCCAGTGCATTAATCACCATGGTATCTACTTCATTTTGGCTAATTTCCAGCCAATGTCTTCGGAGTGGAAATTCTAAATTTTCCCTGACAGTCATCGAATCATATAAAGCATTACTCTGAAACAAAAATCCAACTTTTGCCCTAATTTGATCCAGCTCATCATGATTAAGATCCGGAATATTCTGACCAAAAATATGTATACTTCCTTTTTCAGGCTTTATCAATCCAATAATACATTTTATGAGAACCGATTTACCAGAACCTGATTTGCCAAGAACAACTGTACTCTTACCCTTAAGAAGTTCCAGATTAAAATCTTTTAAAATATGATTATCACCAAATGATTTACACAAACCATTAATAGTCAATATTTTATTTATATTTTCTTCTATTTTCAATTGAATTGATTTAACTTAATATCCAAAAATATCCGTAACCTGAACAGCTAGAAGATCGATCACAAAGATGACAACAGAAGATACTACCACAGCGGAATTTGCAGACCGGCCTACCCCCTCAGTACCCTTACTGCTATTATAGCCTTTGTAACATCCAATAATTCCGACTGCGAATCCAAAAAAATAACTTTTCAAAAAGGCAGGTATAACATCTCCAAATTCAATATTATCGAATACCTGAGTCCAGTATAGCGTAAAACTCGTGTTTGTATGAATATTAACTCCAAGATAAGCTCCATACAATGAGACGGCATCACCAAGCATCACTAAAACTGGAAGCATTAAAGTACATGCCAAAACTCTGGTTACAACAAGATACTTAAAAGGATTGGTTCCACTCACCTCCATTGCATCGATCTGTTCTGTAACTTTCATTGAGCCTAGTTCTGCTCCTATACTACTACCAATCTTACCAGCAAAAATTAGAGCCGTAATTACAGGTCCTACTTCGCGGATTACAGCTATGGCTACAATTGCAGGCAACTGGGCCTCCACTCCATAATCAGCCATTGACGGTCTTAGCTGCATAGTTAAAACCAATCCCATGATAAATGCTGTCATACCAATTAAAGGCATGGAACTATATCCTATCACAAAACATTGTTTCAGAAACTCAGAAAATTCATACGGAGGATTTAAGCCATGCTTGAAAAAACGTTGACTAAATCTAAATAACTCGCCATTAAGGGTGAAAAATAATCTTAAGTCTGACTTTACTGACATTTTATTTATAATCAAGGATACGATTATTTACGAATCTAATATTTATGTAAAGCGTGGTTTTGACAATAGTCAATAAAATAAATGACAAAACTCATTTTTATCACTAAATGATTGGTTGTTTACAAAAAACGAAATCAGTTTCTCAGGTTTTAATTTCCTTTAACCCTTTCAATCAAAGCTTTGGCTGTAGTTACATTCCATCCATCAAATCTTCCTCTTTGGACAATCAATTCATTATCATCAGGATGTTGTAAATAATAATGAAAAACAAATTTCCCTTTTGGATTATGCCAGCCTACTATTTGTCCAAATCGCAAATCGTTCAAAATTAAACTATCATTCTGATGTTCTACTGTATAGAATTCCTGAGAAAATCGGATTAAATTATGTAGATCTGAATGATCAATTATTGGATTTAAAAGTGAATCATTCCTAGGAAAATATTCAAATTTAATTGTTCGGCTATCATCAAATAGTGATCTAAAACCCACATGATAACCTTTATCATCTCCGGCAACAACATACCACAGCCAATTCTGTAGAGGGGCTGGAGTAGTAAAATAACGGGTATAAGAAATTTTTTCTTCACGTAGTATTCTCCTGACTTCACCGTCAATTATCATTTTGTTTAAAAGACAATACATAAGATAAAGAGAAGAGAAACCCAGACCTATTCGCCACCAAATTTTCTTTTGCTGAGTCTTACGGTCTTTTATAACCAAAAGTGCAATAAAGGCAATACCTGACCATATTGAAAAGAAAGGATCAGCAACATAAATTGAATTGAATGATATTCTTTTATGACTAAACGGCTCAAACCATCCCACTCCATAATTATTGAATGCATCAATGAAATCATGAATAAACACCAGCGAAACGAAAAATAAAAACCACTTAAATAAACTAATATTATGGGGTCTATGCCATCTTTCAGCTAGCAAAGCCAATATTACTCCCGCTATTAAACAGAAAAGGAATGAATGCGTAAATCCTCTATGAGCAAGTAAATTAGAGGATGTATCCATCCAAAATGCTGCTAAAAAATCAATATCAGGAATACTCTGAGCCATAGCCCCCCAAAGCATTGCCTTTTTTCCTAATTGTTTACCGGCAAAGGCTTGACCCATGCAAGCACCTAGAGCTATGTGAGTGATCGAATCCACTATTTATAGACTTTTAAATTAACCGGTGTACCTCCTTTATTCTTGCTTTCATCTGCAGCTTCCATAAAAGCGATTATTTCTAAAGTTTCTTCCTGATTTACAGGTGATATTCCAGTTTCAAAAAATTGGATAATTTGCTCCAGTAAAGGGTCGTAACCCTTAAATTCACCTAAAATAAGGTTTGCCTTTTCGCCGAAAACTTTTCCTCCAAAATCACTTGCGGCGATTTTGCCGCCATAATTGTAACCGCCGTTTCTGGTACCCCTAAACGTACCAATTCTTCCATCATTCCAAACACCTATAACAACATCCGTGTTATTGGTATGAATACGAGTCACCTTTTTGCAACCAGCACCCATTATGGCAAATAATAACTCTACCCCATGTACTCCATACCAAAATAAATCGGGATGCGTCTTTTCAATAATTGCCGGACTAAAAGTTTCAGCGCCTAACACTTTCCCAATTTTACCCGCCTTAACTTCAGTAATACCTGTAATAAATCTTAAAGATGAAGAAGAAAACACAGGTGTTTTGTACTTACTTGCTGCTTGAAATATTGCCTTTGCATCCTCAAGCGATGCCGCAATTGGTTTGTCAATGAATAATGGCTTTCGTAGTTTTAATACCTGAAGAGCCTGCTCAAGATGCAATCTTCCGTCATTGGTTTCCAACAAAATTACATCTACCTTCTTAAGCAGATCAGCAATGGACGCAACTATCTCTACCCCCAGTTTTTTCACTTCCTCAATATAACCGGGAATTCTTTCAACACTTGTAATGATGTCATTACTGCCTTTGGGATATGCAGCAATAATTTTATAACCACCATAAACTGCAGCAGCATCTGTGGCATTTAATGTCTTTGTAAATGCTACTGAATGTGAGGTATCTAAGCCAATAATACCGATTCTTTTTCCAGTTAAATCAGCAGATTTAGCAATTACTGAACTTTTATTTCCATAAATACTTAAACCAGTACCTGCCAAAACAAATTTTTTCATAAAATTTTTAACATTATAACTACTCATATCAGATATTTTAGGATTAAATTTTAAAAAGAAATCTCTCCAGATAATTGTATCGATTAGAAATGCTCTTGAAATTAATTACAATGAGGAATGAATTTTTCAATCTTTACAAAATAAACTAGTAAATCCATTTTTAGATCAATTTTTGGATTTTCCTTTCAAAAGATTATTAATTGCTTTCATCAAAACTCCTTCAGCTTCTGCAGTTACCCCTGAGGCCTGACCAGTTTCATAACCACCTTGTGAATAGGCTATTGCAGTTCCGATGTATCCAACACTATAGTCCCCATACCCTGCAACAGTAACAAATAAATCGGGACGCATGGCTTTTGCTGCTAGCTGATATTCTACAAAGGGCTCACCAGGAAGATGAAGAATACGAGTATTTCCAATACTTAACACTGAAATATCAATTTTTTTTCCAGCTTCCAGGCGTTTCAACCATACTAGTTTAGAAAGGTTGTTTGATAGAAAAACAGAATTCTGTGTTTTCATAGCTGATTCAAGATTTTCAAGTCCGGGAGCAGGCTTAAAAGTTACTGCTTCACTACTCCAGTACACATCATTTAGACCAATAAGCTCACGTTTGGTATTATCCCATGCCCTTTTCATCCCATCAGCCAGGCGCTCTGCAAGGATCAGCCTGTTTTCTTTTGCACCGTCATTATATTTACCAGCTGTCAAATTACCTCCAGCCCCATTAAAGTGAATGTGCAGCGCATCAGGAACTGCAAGCTGACGCATAAAACGCGCAATCCCAGGAAAATCAGGATTGGAAATACCGGTACGGTAATAACTTTGAGGATGAGAGGCATAATAACTAAGTACTGCCAATGGTTTATCATTGTTCCAGAAACTAATTAATGAAACCATCGGATCAATAAGACCCTCAGGGGCAGCACGAATAATAGAATCTTTTGTTGCAGAGGTACGAGTGTATTTTACTTTACCATCCAAACCAATAATCCTACGGTTTGATGCTACTTTATAAACCTCGGCTTGTCCGGTACCAATATGAGTAAATGGAACAGCATTTACCGTTGATTTACGAATTGCCAGACCAATTCGCTGAATCAAGTCCCTTGCATAAGTTCCTTCAAATGCTAAAGTATTTAAACCGGCAGCTTTTAGCATATTTTCAGCACCAAAATCAGAAGCTGGTGCATCATGCTGATGAATTGCATGAACTACTACCCTTGAAGGAATAGTACCCGCTGCTTCAGCCATAATTCGCTTAAACTCATCCTGACTATCATTTGCAATACCAATCCAATCAACTGAACATATGACAATTGGTTCGCCAGCACCTAAAATAACTATACCCTTTGCTCTTAAACCAAGATCCCAACTATTGATCATTGGGTCGTACGTTAGATTACTTCCAACTGGTGGAGTGGCATCAACATCGAATATTGCCAATTTCAGTTCCCTCTGCACTTGCAGCGGATAGAAATCTGCTGCCATGGATACATTAACGTCTAGTGAAAAAACACTCAAACTAAAAATTAATATGTAAATGTGTCTTTTAATAATTCTCATAATAATGAATCTCATCAGGAAACCACTCCCTTGTATTTTATTAAATCAATTTTGAACGTAATACTAATGATTTAGTTGGGTTGAATCTGTTATTTGTTGCTTCCTTTTGTATGCCGAACCAAATTCGAAGTATAATTATAGTTAATTTCTATAGAAGACACTATTCTCTTTGGTCAGAATATCAATAGGCATAAAATAGATCTTCTCAACAGTTGAAGAGAAAGCGAGATGCTGATAAAGTGAAATTAGTCCCCTATACCCTTGCTGCTTTGGTTTCTGACAAACTAAAAAGTCGATGATGCCCTTATCCATGTATTCAATATTTTCTTTAAGAAAATCATACCCAATCAGAATCACCTCTTTATTTATACTTTCAATAAAATGGGCAACTTTAGAAACCCTTGAATTAGTTACAAAAACAACTCTGATATCTTCATGATCAGTGAATGCACTACTTAAAAACTTTTCAATTGATTTAGAATCAGTATTTCTGATATCAATTTTAATAATTTTATCAGCCGGTTTATATTTATCAAAATAAGCCCTGAATCCTTCTTCTTTCTTTAATAAGTGGTGATGGTTATCTATTTCTCGGGAAATATTCACAAGAAGAATTTTTTCACCTTTTTCAATTAAATAACTTACTAAATGAGCAGCAAGATAACCACTATGATATAAATTGGGGCCAATATAACTTAGGCTACCTTCGTTGGGAAGATCTGAATCAATAAGAACATAAGGAATATTGAGCTGTCTGCATTTATCTGTAAAACGAACTGACTCTTCGATAAAAGAAGGGGCCAGTAAGATTCCATCAGGTTTACTTTCAAGAATAATTCTTGTTTGCTCAACAAAAGATTCAATCTTATTCTGATCGTAAAAATATTTATCAATTATAATTCCGAACTGTTTGATTTCTTTATCAGCCTGTTCTATTCCTTCTAAAGGTGCATCCCAAAAACTGGTTTCATTTGAAACTTCGGGTATGAGTGTAGCTAAACGAAGAATTTTTCTGGAAGCAAGTCTTTGAGCGAGTAAATTAGGTTCATAATTTAATTCCTTAATAATACTTAGAATCTTATCCTTTGTTTGTTTAGAAACTCCATTTCTGTTATGCAATACACGATCTACGGTGGCAATGGAAACATTCGCTCTTCTTGCAATTTCTTTTACACCAGTAAGTTCTGTAGCTCGCTTATTCATAAAACTTTTACGATAATTAAATTGGGCAGTTCAAGAAAAAATAAATTTATCTGTTATTTTTCAAGCTAAAATATTGCAATAATTGGGTTTTAAGAGAAATATCGTTAAGCTATCCGATTACTCAAATTAAATCTTCAAGTATTAAGATAATAAATAAGATAATTAATTATTCAATAAAATATTAACATTTAATTTCGGTATTAAGCTTAAAAGGTTTTCCTATCTCCAATCCTTGGGTAGTTTTAATGACCAAACATCATTAACCAATGGAGGTGTCATGCCTCCTGCTATCCATATTTTATCTTGAAATACAAATGCTGATTGCTCATGTCGACCTTTCCAAATATTTTCTGATTTAAACTCTTCCCAAAATATTCCATCCTTGCTACTCCAAACATCAGAATAGTTTTTGTATGGATTATTTGACCATCCTGCCATTACCCAAATCCGGTCGCGATAGACTACAGACGAAAACCATAATCGTTCATGCCAAGGGGCAGCATTGTTAATTTTTGTCCAGTGAATACCATCTTCAGAACTCCAAACATCATTTTTTGCATGATACTCCGGAACATAATTTCCACCTCCGAAAACATAAATCTTCCCATTTAAAACAGCCGCTTGATGATATGCTCTTGCCGACCAAGCTGCATTCGCAGTAGCCAATTTCCAGTCTCTGCCATTTGAGGAGTACCAGACATCATTTTTAAGACTTGCTTGGTTCCCAAAATAGTAATTTTCAATTCCGCCTAATAGCCATAATTTACCCTTAAACTCAACAAGAGCAGATGCTATTCTTGGTGACCAGGCCGCCTTTTCAGTTTCGAGCTTCCAATCAATTCCATTTTTAGAGGTCCAAACGCTATTACTAGCTGAATGTCCTTTCAAACGTCCATTATACCAACCGCCCATCATAAACATTTTGTTCTTAAAGCTAATAGCCATCGACAAATCACTGTGAATCCAGGGGGCTTTATTGGTATTCAAATTCCATTTCTTACCATCAGGAGAACTCCAAACATCACGAGGAGGGGCTTCCTGTGAATTAAACCAACCACCAAAAATCCAAAGATTTTTTTTATAAACTAATTCGCCTTGAGAATCCCTTGCCTGCCATGCTGCATTTGGGGTTTCCTGAATCCAGACTGCGGTTTTTATCTGCGCATGAACCAGAACGTTAAACTGAATAACGAATACGAATATAAATACGCTGTTCTTATACATTATTGATTTTAAAAACAATTATAATTTAAATTAATTATTCATGTAATAATAATTAAATATCTAATAAAGAATAATATATATAAATTATAAATCTTTTCAAAAAAAATAGATTTATAATTATTTAAATAGCAAATCTTCAGTTTCTAATTTATAAAATCCAGTATTATTGAATAAGAAGCTTAATCGGTTTATTAAAATTTAAGATATAAGAAATCTATATACAAAATCATAAACATTGACTTAACAAAGTAAGGATAATATAAATATCCGTAAATTTAACAGCTTAGGATAGCAGCTTAAAAATAATAGAATTATCAACATTACAACTTAATTCATAATGATAAAAATTACCGAAGAACCGTCAAAGTACAGACACCTTGAAAAAATGTCTGTTGAAGAACTTACTTCGAACCTTAATAAGGAAGATAAAATAGTTGCTTTAGCCATAGAAAAGGCCTTACCACAACTTAATTTATTAATCAATAATATTGTATCAAAGATTGAAAATAGTGGTAGGTTGTTTTATGTTGGTGCTGGTAGTGGCGGGCGCTTATCCGTTCTTGATGTAATTGAATTGCCAACAACCTATGGGGTTAACTCCGATCTTTTCAATGTTATTCTTGCTGGAGGAAAAGAGCATTTGATTGAAGCGCTGGAAGAGAAAGAAGACGATATTAACGCTGCATGGTTGATGCTAAATGAGCAAAAAATATCAAAAAAGGATATTGTCATTGGTATATCTGCGAGTGGAACTACACCTTTCGTTTTATACGGATTAAAAGAATGCAAAATTCAGGGTATCACAACTGCCTGCATTGTCAGTAATCCAGGATCTCCAATCGCAGAAGTTTCAGATATAGCTGTCGAAGTTATTACAGGACCAGAATTTGTTAGTGGAAGTACCCGTATGAAATGTGGAACAGCTCAGAAAATGATTTTTGATATGATCAGTACAAGTACAATGATCAAACTAGGGAAAGTTCTTGATAATCAAATGGTCAATGTTAAACTAATCAATGATAAGATTATTGATCGTGCCGTTAAAATGCTAATGAAAAACACTGGAATAATCCAATATGATACAGCAAAGGAATTATTACTTAAACATGGAAGTGTTCAAAATGCATTAAATGCAATAAATTCTAAGTAAAATCTCACAAACAACAAATCAAATAACCTGTTTTTAAAATGAGGAAGTCTTAGAATAAAAAATCCAAATTTATAGAATGAGGTTTCGAATTAAATTTAATTCAAATAATCAGCAATAAACGTTGGATATCATCTAATCGAACAGCACAAACTTGGTTGATAACATATTAAATTAACACGAGTTCGATATAAAATCTTACTTGGTTAAGTTTAGTATTAAGTTTTTCTCTTCTTTTAGAAAACAGGGTCTGTTTCTCTTAGGTTATGCCAGCCCCGTGTTCTGCCCTATTTTTTTGCGGGAAATTTTATTTTATCATGAGATTTTTATTGCAAAAAAGATAGAGCTGCCACCCGGGTTTGCTTGGCATGGGCTATGGTTCTATTAATGGAAGCCCGTCCCGATGAAAAACAGCCTCAGGTAAAATAAACCTTGCCGAAGGAGGTTCCAGCTGTCGCTGGAATGACAACGATTTCTTTCCCTGTGGTTGATGTTATCACCGACTATTTGATAGATGGTTCTTGGTACGGTGAGAACACCGACCAAAGGGAAATAGACTACGATTTCTTGCCGGAAATACTCTGTAGGAAAGGGCTGAAATAAGCGATAAAACGGAGGTATTGGTTTCAAAAATTAAATTATACAAACCTAGAGCCTTAATAGATCAATTTAAATGGCAATTTAATCTACCTTATATCGAACTCTGTTTAAATCATAACTTGGATTATCTCAATTTATTCAGTGTGTAACAGATCAAATTATTATTTAAAGAAGCTCCTGTTTTAGTTTTAATATCGCCCAAACTTAGTTCATATACATATCCACTTTTTAGAGCCGCAAGTATCAGTGATACTTTTTTACGATCCTTGGAAATAGTGATCCGGGTAACCGGAACATTTTGAACATCAAACTGATCAGAACCATATTTACTATGATATTTGTAATAATAATGTCGAAACTTAAAATGATCAGGATTAACAGCGCTAGATTCATCTAATGGTTCAGTAAAGGTCAAATCAAAACCTTTTTCAGTAAGATTCATTGTATAAATATCAGCTGGTGATTTGCCCGTAAAGACAATTCTTTGAATACCCTGATCTCCAAGCCATCCATGAGAATTTTGACCGATCCATAGACTTCCATCAGGTGCAAAAACCATTCGGTTATTCCCTTTTCTCAAGCCATTATCTTCAAAAAACGGGATACATGCTCCCTGTAACTCGCCACCTACTCGCTCAAGCATTACTCTCACAATCCGTGCCTTATTCATCTCCCCGATCAATAACTGACCCGAAAACGGGCCAAATTTGCCTAATGTATTATCACAGACTGGCTGGGTTGGTGAGTTTGCAATAATTCCATGCGGAAACAAGACAGTCCCTCTGGTTCGCATGCTATCCAAAACAGGAACTGGTAATAGAAATGGATTACCTCTGTTCCATCCATTTTGCCAAATCAGACTTCCAGGGTGTCCATAAAACTTTCCTTCCTGCACATGATGTAAGGGACTTGTACCAATCCAGTCACCCTGGTTATCAGTTGCAAACAGATTACCCTCAAGATCGAATCCAATGCCATTTGGTGAACGAAAACCAGATGCAAATGGCATTAATTTTCCATCTTTTTTTAATTTCATCATCCAGCCACGATAAGGCACATTTGAAAACATCTGCCCTTTCACACTATAATCACGGCCAAGTGAATTAATTTCACCACGGACTTCAGATCTGATATCTCCACCACCAGAAGAGGAATTTAGAGCTATAAAAATGTTTCCATCTTTATCTTTAACAGGACCGTAATTAAATTCATGGTAATTACCTGAAAGACCGAAATCATCCGTAACTTTTTCATACAAATCAGCAATTCCATCACCATCAGTGTCCTTTACTCTTGTTAATTCTGGACGTTGCATAATCAATAATTCTGAATCACTGATTACCAGAATCCCTAATGGATCATGGAGACCTTCAGCAAATAATTTCCATTCCTTTGTCAAGGTATTGTAGATCATTACCTCACCCCTGGTGAAAGATGCAACAAGTCGGCCGTCTGGTAAAAATTCAATTGCTCCAGTTTCAGCGGTTAATCCATCCGGCATTTTGATGTTTTCAACCCGATAAGATTGATTTATT
>Ga0315899_10002475_pt1 | contig 20468 bp, 18 predicted proteins | sample LakEriMetagenome_2_FD_203518 | JGI IMG/M metagenome (GOLD analysis project Ga0315899, IMG submission 203518) | Freshwater fungal communities from buoy surface, Lake Erie, Ohio, United States - Buoy 4 MA112 | ecosystem: Environmental > Aquatic > Freshwater > Lake | place: USA: Lake Erie, Ohio... | reverse complement strand
TGTCTGCCATAACAAATAGTTTTTAATCCCACTATAACGCTGGGACGAACGGGTTTTTTGAAAAATCTTTTTTAACTTTTTTCAGTTTACCTGAAACCGATGCATTGTATTCCATTCCGTTTACACGAAGGATAAATCCACCTATTAAATCTGAATCAACTTTTTCAGTAATTTCAACTTCTCCACCACAAATGCTCTTTGCCACCTTGGAAACTTCGGCACGAAGGGCATCATCGGCAGGTACAGCTGAAATCAATTCCACATCGAAAATATTTCTTCCAGACTTCACTTGCTGAACAAACGACTGAGCTATTTCACCCAAATCACTTTCACGTCCTTTGCTCACGATCAACTCGATAAACAAATGCGTGGTTTTGTTCAATTCAGTAAATACTGAAAACAATACTTTGAGTTTTTTATCACCGCTAATAACTGGACTAGCTAACATAATTTGCAAATCCTTGCTCGCACGAATGCTAGCAGAGATATGCAACATGTCTTTTAACAAGACATCTGTCTCTCCTCGCTCTGCAGCAAGGCTAATCAATGATTTCGCGTAACGCGATGACAGGCGAATGTTTGACATATTAGTTAGATCCGAATTCCTTAATTAACGAATGATTCAACGCCTTTTGCTTTTGCTCTTCTGTCAAAGAATCTTTCAATAACACTTCAGCCAATTGAACTGAAAGGTCTGCCACTTGATTTTTCAAATCAGTGATAGCCGCTTGCTTTTGATTTTCGATTTCAGCTTGAGCCTTAGCAATAATGCGATTTGCTTCTTCTTGGGAGCGACCTACAGCATCGTTGCGCATTTTGTCTGACATAGACTTCGCTTCATTTAAGATACGGTCGCGTTCGTTGCGTGCTTCACGAAGAAGATCTTCGTTGCTCGCTTGTAAACGACTCATTTCTTCCTTAGCAAGATCTGCCTGACGCAATGCATTAGCGATACCTTCCTCACGGTCCTTTAACGAACTCATGATCGGTCCCCATGCCATTCTTTTCATTATGACAAGCACGCACAAGAAAGCAACCGAGGCCCAAAATACGGTACCTACGGATACACTAAGTAATCCTTCCATGGATATATGTGTGTTTAGCGCTGAGCGCCTATGATTAACCTAAAGCTACTAACAAGCAAACGATAACAGCAAAAAGAGCTACCCCTTCTACCAACGCTGCTGCAACGATCATGTTTGAACGCATGTCACCAGCTGCTTCTGGTTGACGAGCCATTCCTTCAAGCGCTGAACCACCGATTTTACCTACACCGATACCTGCACCGATTGCTGCGATACCTGCTCCGATTCCGGCCAAACCTTGACCCATGCCTGCTTCCATTAAGAGATTTACAAATTCCATGTTGTTTATTTTTTGAGTTGAGAATTTACGATTTAGTGTGCGTGTTGAATTTCATGGTCATGATCGTGTTCATGCTCATGGTGATGATCTTGTGTTGCATCGCCGAAGTACAACGCCGCTAACAAGGTGAATACGTATGCCTGAAGAAATGCTACTAACATTTCCAAGCAATACATGAATGCCATAAATAATACCGATCCTACACCTACTCCGTAACCTGCAGCCGGACTTTGCTGTCCAAACATCAAGGCAAGACCTACGAAAGCAAGAATGATAATGTGACCTGCAGTTATGTTCGCTGTTAATCGAATCATCAATACGCAAGGCTTAATGAAGATGCTCATGAACTCGATCGGAACAAGAATAACTTTTACAAAACCAGGAACTCCTGGAGGCCAAAAGATATGACCCCAGTAATGCTTGTTACCGCTTACACTTGTAATGATAAATACGATTGCAGCCAATACCAAGGTAATACTCAATGTACCGGTAATGTTGAATCCTCCAAGAAATGGAATAAGTCCTAAAATATTACACATCCAAATAAAGAAGAATACGGTCAAAAGAAATGGCGTGTACTGAGCGGCTTTCTTTTTTCCAAGACTTGGTAATGCAATGTCATCGCGAACAAACAAGATAAATGGCTCAATCATGTTTTGGAATCCCGAAGGCGCCTTTCCAACATTACGCTTGTATTTATTCGCTATTGAACGGAAAAGAATGATCATTAACACAATCACCAACATCATTCCGAATACAGACTTGGTGATAGAAAAATCCATTACTTTATGACCATGTGCATCGGGAGAAGCATTTTCACCAACGAATTCGATCATCTCGTGATGATTGCGGTATCCTTTGTAATCGTGATAGTCTAATTCTCCGTGTTCATTAACTGAATAGAAATTGCTTGAAGAGAAAATATCTAAATGACCTTCGTGAAGAATAATAACTGGAAGTGGAATGTAAAGGCTTCCTCCTAAGTGAATTTGGTGAGCATCTGAAATGTGATGCATAATCATCTCACCAATTTTAAAACCCTCTTCAGCATGTTCTGCCCCATGATCAGCTTCACCGTGAGCAGCCTCTGAATTCGCAGCATGAGCTGTTGTTTCTGCATGCGCGTTAGCATCTCCATGCACAGGTTGTTCAACCGATACTTGATCATGAGCAACTGGCTCTGAGGAATGTCCTTCGTGTTGCGCAACTGCAACAGATGTCATTCCTAAGAATCCTATTATGAAAAGAATTTGATATAGTCTCACCATCACATACCCGTTTTTGGCGGTGCAAAAGTAATCAACACTCAGCACGTACGAAATTTTTTCTACAAAAACTTTTCGAATACTTATTTAATCTTCAAAAGAGCCCTCGATAGAATCACGGTCACCCCTATATAAATGAAGAAAGTACCCAATGCCAATGGCGCTTTAGACGAGGGATATAAGACAATTAATAGAGCTACAACCGCAGCCGTAAACAGTAATTTTATTGTCACGGTAGACATAAAAGCATTGACAAATCTCATAGGAGATTTTTCAACAGCACCTTTTACCCATTTATACATGAATACATTCAATGCCGTAAAAACCACTGGAACAAGCATAAATGTCAATGGAATGGTCCATTTCAAGCTGGAAAAATAAATTGCACTCATGCAAAGCAGAGCGAAAATTACATTAGGAACAATAAATCGATTCATTTTTTTGATACGCTTCTAATAACAACAATCAACGATACAGCCAGTCCTAAAACAGAAAAAACCAATGTTAGCATTGGCTTTTCATTTTGAAAATAAGTATCTAATTTTCTTCCTCCCCACACTCCTAAACCAATAGTCAATGCCATTTGTGTGGCTAAAGAAGTGTATTTTAGAATAGATGGATTAATACGAATTACTTTGAATTAGGAGTAGGCGGAGTCGCAGGTGCTCCAGGAGTAACAGGCTTCGGTGCGTCTTTTGGTTTCTGACCCATTGAACATGCACCACTAAATGCTGCACCTGGCTCAATCGCAAGTTTGTCAGTGAAAATATCTCCTTCAACACGCGCTGTGCTTTTCAAAGAAAGCAATTGTTGAACGTTTAATTTTCCTTTCACAAAACCTTCGATTTCTGCGTTTTGACAGATTACATTTCCGTCAATTTTTCCTGAAGGACCGATTACCAATCTTCCTTTTGTTCCAATGTTACCCGTGAAAACGCCATCGATGCGAATGTTACTTTCGCAACGGATTTCTCCTTCTATAACGGTACCTTCAACTATACGATTGATTGCATTTTCAGAAACGGAGTCTGATGGTCTTGTAGATGTGCTTCCTTTTGATAACATAGTTCAATTGTTTTTAGTAAAAAACTCTAAATAACCTTTGTAGTCTTTAGAGCGAAATAGTTCAATGTAGTTTTGTTTAGAGATAATGAACTTGTCGTTTTTTACAAGATTCAACTCTCTAATTAAATCATTATCACCAACAAAAGTAGTAAAATAATCCTTCGCATCTTTCAAATTTGAAAATGACTTTATTAAAATGAAAGTCTTTTCTTCATTAAACATGGTGTTACTCACTTTATAATCAAATCCTGAAAAATACTTTTTCGTGAAATCAGAAGTCTTCGCTTTGGCCTGATTAACATTAATCTCTTTCGAGTTAATCACCGCTACCACATATTGTTCAGACTCGTTCGAAAGAATATAATTCGAAGTGGTTGCTGTTGGAGTCTTCGGAGCACTTCCGGTGTTTAACTGCTTTAAAAATTCTGCCGCCTGTGTCGCTATTTCTGTATTCGGACATTCTGCAACAACCGCCTTTAATTCCGTTTCACAATTCTCTCTAATTCCAAAGGCCACTTCGGTTTTACCCAGACAAATTGCCTTGAGCATGTGATACTGACAACTCAAATGGTTCTTCGGTCTTTCTGATATTGCTTTCGTGCAAGTTGTAACTGCGTCGTAAGGGTGGTTCGTTGAATATTGATTGTATGCCTTAGCATAATTCTTTTCTTCTTCCTCCATGCGCATTTGTTCTGCATTCATGTAGTTGGGATTGTCTACTAACAATGCCCAATCAGATTTCGGATACTTCGATTTGATTTGGTTACCCCAAAAAACAGAACTGCAAGTAGAGCAGAATGGATTTTGCGTGTATCCTTCTTCTTTTTCTTTGGCCAACCAGCCGCGGAAAAGCTGATAATAAGCTAAGGGATGGAAACCACCTTCTTCGCACTTCGCAATCATCTTCTCCCACGAAGTCATTGCATTGTCCATATCCTCAAGCTTTTCTTTGTAAACTAATCCCGCTAAATAATAGGCCTCTGCTAAATCACCTTTCATATCAGCAATAGCTTTGCTATTTCCACAAGGTAATTTCGAACGGAGTTCTTCGATCGATGGCACTTTATATTTCGGATCTTCAACTCCAGCGCTGTCAATCTGCACGGCCTCAACAATACTTTCGTCCTTGTCGCCAATCATCATAGCCAATAAACTCTGATTTCTCCAATTGTCTTTCAATGGTCGACCCGACCAAGTGTCGTCAAAAATATTTTTTCCGCGCTTCAATAAATCTTGATTGTAAATCCAAAAGGTTCCATTAATCTCTTCACCTTTTAACGCGGCAAGGCGATCTTCTTCATCCTTACGCTTTTTTTCTGCCATTTCAGTCAAGAGCTGTTCGTGAACCGAAGTAAGTGTTTTCTCAATTTCTGAGCTTGGCTTTTCACACAATGAAATTAAGCTGTCTTTTTCTGATACTGTGTTCAAGTAACCCACCAATTCATTCAAACTTAAAGCTCTTGCTTTAATCTCTTTGTAGCGAATGTGATCCGTACCAAGATTATGGTAAGCACTGTCGTAGTTCACCTGAGCTTCAGGGTATTGTTTTTGGGCGAAATACAAATCCCCAAGTGTCATGAAAATCTTCAGACGTTTACTCTTGTTGTTCTTGTTGAATTTCAAAGCTTTCTCAAAATAATCAACTGCCTCTATGCGCTTCTCCAATTCCAACGTAACAGTTCCTAAGGCGTAGTATATAACATCCTTGTATGACTCGTTCTTCAAATCCTCCAACATGACTAACAAAGTCTTTTGTGCTTCGTTGTAACTTCTAGAAATCTTGGTGTCGGTGAGAAGCATTTGAAGTTTCGATTGAAACTCTAGCTCATAAGGTGGCTTCAATTTAATTACTTTTTGAAACGCAACCTTAGCGTCACCCGACTTGTCCATGCGATCATACAACTGACCTAATACAAACTGAGGAACTATACGGTCTGTTTTCTTGGTGATTAATGCCAATCCTTTTTCAAGCGGATCAATGGCTTCACCATATGCCCCTTGAACCAGAAAAAACTCAGCTTTTACCAGATATAACTCACGCGCAATATCCTTCGGAAGATCTTCGTAACCATCTGCTTTTAGGAGCAATTGCTTCGCTCTTGAAAAATCGCCGTCTAAGAAATAAGAACGAGCTGACCAGATGTAAGCTCGCAACTGCACCGCTGGTGATGAATACTTATTCGAAATGAAATTGAATGTTTCTTGCGCCTTGTAATACTCTCCTTTGTACAAGTTCGATTGACCAATGACGTGGTAATTGTCATCCATCCACTTGTTGTACTCCGGCCATTTCATGTCCTTTTTAGACTCGGCAACTAAGGTGTGACGCTTGACTACTTTTCCACATTTCTTAATTGCCTTATCCAAATCTGGAGTCAATTCTTTCTTCTGAGAAACTGTTCCGTAATTGTATAATGGAATAACTTCATCGTAGTCGTCTTTTCTTCCGTTCGCCAATGTCCCTTGCGATTTTTTAACGAGCTCATTCGCGTTGAAATAACCGTTGTAGCGACCAAGAGTGTTGTGGTAAATGCGATAAGCGACTCCGTCTTCTTTGGTTGAACAACTGGCAAGGAATAGACTCAGAAACAACACTCCAGATAGAACATTCACAACACGCGAATACCTAGCACCTCGAAGGTGAAATTCCTTTGTACTGAATTTTAAATTTTTGCGCATGCGGATTTTCTAACGACAGAAAGCGAATTTATTGCATTTCCCTTTACATTCATTCATTCTTCTTACTTTTATGCCCGGAATGGAAAGGAAAAGAAAAAGAAAAAAAATTCTTAAAAAGCTGAAGAAACCCTTCCGCTTAATTGTTCTGAATGAAAATTCCTTCGAAGAGCGCTTTTCATACAGCTTAACACCCATGAACGTCATTGTTATGTTCGGTGGGTTCTTAGTTCTATTCTCTTTGCTGTTTTACTCGCTTATCGCCTTTACTCCGTTAAGGACAATTCTGATCCCCGACTTCTCTTCTTACGAATCGCGTGAAGATGCTCGAAAAGCCCGATTAACGGCTGATTCGTTGACAGCGGTTTTGAAAAGTCAAGAACATTACTTCAACGATTTGAAAATTATTTTATCGGGAGGCAATCCCATTTCATCCATTCCAGATAGTATTCCTGGAAAAGTAGAAGGCGTTGACTTGAACTATCAAGTGAGCGAAATTGATCAAGCTGTGCGAAATGAACTTCAAAATTCAGCGAATACCTTTTCACCGCAAGGAACAAAAATTCCAGAAGCCGGTTACCTCTTATTCCCGCCTGTAGCGGGAAACATTAATTCCAACTTCGAACCACAATTTGGAAAGAAAGGTGTGTATTGGACTTCTGTGAAAAATGAGGCAGTAAAATCTGTTTTAGATGGAACAATCATCTCTTCCAGCTATACCGTAAGTGACGGAAACACAGTGCTCATTCAACATCCGAACAACATGGTTTCTGCCTACAAGAATTTAGCAGTATTGCTGAAGCAAAGCGGAGAGTCTGTAAAAGCTGGAGAGGGAATTGGATGGGTTGGCGAAAACGCGAACGGACAAGGACAATTCTATTTCGAAATTTGGAAGAACAGTGTTCCTGTAGATCCGAAGACTTACTACGCGAATTAAACGCGAACCATTTCTCCGAACACGTTTATACGTGCATTCAATTGCTCTTCTGTCACTTTCAATAACGCATCAGGTCCGAAATCTTCGCATGTAAACGATGCCATAGCAGATCCTGTAACAATTGCCTTTTTCATCGCAGTAAAGCTCGTATCATTCATCTTAGCCAAATAACCAATGAATCCACCTGCGAAAGAATCACCCGCACCTGTAGGATCAACCACATCGTCTAACAACATGGCTGGTGCAAAGAACACTTCGTCTTGACTGAACAACAAAGCGCCGTGCTCGCCTTTCTTAATAATTAATGCCTTAGGACCTAAGGTTAAGATTTTCGCGGCAGCCTTCTTCAATGAACGCTCTCCCGTGTATTGACGAGCTTCTTCATCGTTGATCGTAACCACGTCAACCATTCCGAATACTTTATCTAAATCTTCACGCGCAACGTCCATCCAGAAATTCATGGTGTCTAACACTACCAACTTCGGACGCTTATTCATTTGATTCAATACTGCAATTTGAACAGCAGGGACCAAATTTCCCAACATCACGTATTCCGCATCTCTGTAATTTTCTGGAAGATTCGGTTCGAAGGTTGCCAATACATTTAAGTCAGTGGCCAACGTATCGCGTGAGTTCATATCTAAATGGTACTTTCCCGACCAATGAAACGATTTCTCTCCTTCCTTAATTTGAAGTCCTGCTAAATCAACCCCTCTCGATTTCAACTCGTTCATGAACGCTTCTGGAAAATCATCTCCAACCACACTCACAACACCACAATCGCCGTTCAAATAGGCTGCAGCCATTGAGATGTAAGTGGCAGCGCCACCAATAACTTTTTCACGAGATTCAAACGGAGTAGCAATGCTATCAAAGGCTACAGTTCCAACAGTAATTAACTTCATAATTCAATTTTTTATTTCAAAAAAAAACCGCTCAAAAATACATTTGAGCGGTTGTTCAATATAGTGAACGCTATTATAAGCGAACGATTCCCTTGTGACGACGTTCGTCAGAAACTGTCAATTTCTTACGTCCTTTTCTTCTACGTGATGAAAGAACCAAACGGCCCTTTGCTGTAGACATGCGTTTGCGGAAACCGTGTTTGTTTCTGCGTTTTGTATTCGATGGTTGATAAGTACGTTTCATAATTTCTTGTTGTTAAATTTCCAACGGGACGGCAAATATACAAATAATTTTTAGTTCTCCAACTTTTTTACAACAATTGAAAGTTCATTCAATTGCAAATCGCTGATTTCAGAAGGTGCGTCGATCATGACATCGCGTCCGCTGTTGTTTTTCGGGAAGGCGATAAAATCACGAATCCCTTCACTACCGCCTAATAGCGAGCACAAGCGATCGAATCCGAAAGCCAATCCTCCGTGCGGTGGTGCTCCATATTCAAAGGCATTCAATAAGAATCCAAATTGCGCTTGCGCCTCTTCTTTTGTGAATCCGAGCAAGTCAAACATGCGCGCTTGAACTTTTCGGTCGTGAATACGAATAGATCCTCCGCCAATTTCAACTCCGTTCAAAACAAAGTCATAAGCGTTCGCATTCACAGCTCCTGGGTCTGTGTCTAACAAATGAATTTGATCCGGCTTCGGTGAAGTAAACGGATGGTGCATGGCGAAATATCTTCCCTCTTCTTCGTTGAATTCCAACAATGGGAAATCCATTACCCAAAGAGGCGCAAATACTTCCGAATTGCGCATTCCCAATCTTCCACCCATTAACAAACGAAGTTCATTCAATTGCTTACGCGTGGTATTCAAATCGCCCGACAGCACTAGAATCAAATCACCAGGTTTCGTCTCGCAACGCGCTCCCCATAAGGCTAACGCCTCTCCGTCGAAGAATTTATCTACGGAAGATTTGAAGCTTCCATCTTCGTTGCAACGAACATAGATCAATCCCTTCGCTCCTATTTGCGGGCGCTTCATCCATTCGGTAAGCTCATCCAATTGAGCGCGTGTGTAACTCGCACAACCCGGAACGTTTATCGCAAGCACAGCTTGTGCACTATCAAATACACCAAATCCCTTTCCTTGACCAAGGTCTGTAAGGTCTTTGAAGGTCATTCCAAAACGAATATCTGGCTTATCACTTCCGTACAAACGCATAGCCTCTGAATACAGCATACGCGGCACCTCAGGAATATCCACGTTCTTAACGGCTTTGAATAAATGACGAATCAATCCTTCGAACGTATTCAAAATATCTTCTTGCTCTACAAACGCCATTTCACAGTCGATCTGAGTGAACTCGGGCTGACGATCAGCGCGCAAATCTTCGTCACGGAAACAACGCACAATCTGATAATAGCGATCGTAACCGCTGACCATTAACAATTGCTTAAACGTTTGCGGCGATTGCGGCAACGCGTAAAATTGTCCCGGATTCATGCGGCTTGGAACCACGAAGTCACGCGCACCTTCCGGAGTAGACTTAATTAAATAAGGCGTTTCAATTTCTAAAAACTCAAGACTATCTAAATACTTGCGCGTTTCAATGCCAAGCTTGTGACGAAGCATTAAATTTTGCTTCAACGGGTTTCTTCTCAAGTCCAAAAAGCGCCATTGCATGCGTAAATCATCGCCCCCGTCGCTATCGTCTTCAATGGTGAAAGGCGGAGTTAACGAGGCATTCAAGACTTTACATCCTGTTGTTTCAATCTCAATTTCACCCGTAGGCATATTTACGTTTTTCGAATAACGCTCTACCACTTTTCCTTCCACCTGAACCACAAATTCTCTTCCCCACTTGCGCGCTTCTTCACACAAAGCAGCATTCGTATCCATGCTGAAAGCCAACTGTGTAAGACCGTAACGATCGCGCAAATCAACGAAAGTCATTCCACCCAAATCTCTTGAGCGCTGCACCCAACCGGCAAGCACCACTTCTTTTCCAACATCTGAAATTCTTAATTCACCACACGTTGCTGAACGATACATACTAAGTAATTTTTTGCGAAGATACTAATTTGAAAATGTCTCTATGACCCATTTGTTGAAGGCTTTCGGGTTTTGCATATTTAAGATGTGTCCCGTTTTAGGATATACAAACACGCGATCATCAGGAATCTGATACTTCTGCTTCAAGCAATTGGCGGTAGATAATGGGATTATTTTATCATTTTCCCCCCATACCAAATAGACAGGACATGACCATTGAAAGGTATGATTGTTCAATTCCGATTCATGACTATTCAAGTAATCCAATAAAGCGATTTTGCTTAAACGCCTGACCTTAAAATGTTGCTCCGCAACTTGATTCAATATAAAACTTGGAATGCGCACAGGCTTCTCCAAAGAAGCCAACTTTTTCAATTCTTTTCCTGATGTTGGATTCAAAAGTGCTATGGCATCTTTCGCTCCTACTGACATGGCTATGCTGTCGGTGAATGCCTTGTTGAAACATCCGGTTAGACCATCGTAACTCACATAAGCCTTCACTTTCTGCGAATACTTTTCCGCGAAACGAGCGCCCACAAGCCCTCCGTAAGAACTTCCTATGACTATTAAATTTTCATTCGCCCATTCTTCTTTGTTAACGAACAGCAATTCATTCACCAAATCTACTTGCATTTCAATGCTGTAATCAGATCTGAAATAGGTAGATCCATGACAATTCAAATCAGGAGCTATGATATTGAAATGCTCTGAAAGTTCTTCAACATTAGGGCTCCATTGCGCTATGGCCCCGCCTTGATATCCGTGAATAAGAAGAAGCGTTTGCTTTTTCGAATCGACAAGCTCTGGACTTGTCATGTACACCGTTTTGAATTCAAAATGCGTTTCATCTATCGTAACACTCAGAATTTCTTCGGATAACCCGTATCGCACTAATCCAGCTTCTTCAAAATTTTCCGCTTGCTTCTTCACATAAACTGAATAGTAATTGCAGGAAACGAAACAGGTGGGAAAAATAAGCCAAAGAAGAAGGTTTTTCATGAGTTCAAAGTTACTCAATACTGAAATTGTTTTGATAAGCCCGATGAATGAATTACTTTCGTTTCACAAATTTTGCTATGAACAAATTATCGTTTCCATTCACGAAAATCAATGCCTACATCATTATTGTTGGTTTGGCTGTTGTCCTTTTCGGATATATCCTCATGAGCGGCGGTGGTTCAGCCGATCCAAATACGTTCAATGCTGACGAACTTTTCAGTGCGAGACGCATCACTGTAGCACCGATGGTTGTGCTTCTAGGATACATTTCTATTGGTTTTGGCATCATGTATCGCGGTAAGAAAAACCAATCTTCAGAGGTCGAGAAACATTGAGTATTCTTCAAACCATTATACTTGCTATTGTAGAAGGATTGACAGAGTTCCTTCCTATTTCAAGCACTGGGCACATGATGATTGCTCAGAAAATTATGGGTGTTCCTTCTTCTGAATTTACAAAGGCATTCATTGTTTGCATTCAACTTGGCGCTATTCTGAGCGTAGTTGTGTTGTATTGGAAACGCTTCTTTCAATCCCTTGAATTCTACTACAAACTTGTTGTTGCCTTTATTCCTGCAGCATTCCTAGGATTTCTTTTGTCTGATAAAATCGACGAATTACTTGAAAGCGTTTTGTCGGTTGGAATTGCGCTTTTAATTGGTGGACTTATCTTTTTATTCATTGAAAAAATCATTCGCGAACGCTCACTGCGAGAAACTGATTACAAAAGCGCATTCGTAATTGGACTCTTTCAGTGTATTGCAATGATTCCAGGTGTATCAAGGTCTGCGGCGACAGTGATTGGCGGATTGACGCAAGGCCTGAATAAAAAATCCGCTGCAGAATTTTCGTTTTTCTTAGCCGTACCTACAATGCTAGGAGCAACTGTTTTCAAATTGAAAGATGCGTACGAAGATGTTCCTAATTTCTTCAATTCTGAGAACATAAAACTTCTTGCAATTGGAAATGTCGTGGCATTTATTGTTGGACTGATTGCTATCAAAACCTTTGTTGCCTTATTAACCAAATACGGATTGAAGCCTTTCGGTTATTACCGCATCGCGCTCGGCGCAGCAATTATTGCGTTATACTTCGGTGGTGTGTCTTTGACACTTTAAGACAACAAGGACTTTAGATCTTTCGCAATTTCTTTTTGATCCCACGACGATACTAAGTGAATGTTTCGCACGCAAGCATCTTGTAAAGCTTTCGCAGTTGCTGTTCCGTAAGCTACGCAATTCAGTTTTGACAAATCATTTTTCTCTTGCGCAGCATAGACATTTGATGGTGAAGAAAAAAGATACAACCGCGCGTTTGGAAGTTTTAAAGCTAAGCGCTCTTTTTTGTAGGTTGAAATAATTTCAACTTGTTCTGAGTCGAAAAGATTCGCCGTTGAATTCAGACTATCCTGAGCAGATGGAAAGAGTACGCGCTCGTTTCCCACTAAGTGGAAAAACATTCGTGCGATTTCCTCGGTGTTAGTTCCTTCACCCACAAAATCGCATTCAAACGGAACCGCTTTCGCAGTGGCAGGACCTATGGCAGCGTATTTCGCATGTGCATTGGTGGCATGTTTAAAGAATGAGCGGGCACCATTAGAAGAAGAAAAAAACACCCAATCAAAGTCTTTTTGAATTTGAAAAGGAAGGTGTTCGATGGAAATAAGTGATTGACAAAAAGTAATGTAATTCGACATTGAAAGTTCCGCAACCAATTCCGCTGCGTCTTCTTCATTTCGACTTACAAAAACATCTATCATGTGGTTTGAATAAGACCTAAAAGATGATCAATGATTTGTTGTGGCTCTTCGTTTCTCATACTGAAATATGATACTTGGTCGTTTACTGTTTTCGCAAAAGCCAAATGACATACAAAAGTCTCTCCTTCCTTCACCGCATGGGCCCCTAGAGGCAATTGGCATCCGCCATTCATACGGCGTAATATCTCACGTTCAATGTGAACACACTCAACCGTTTGCTGGTGATTTAAATGATTCAAAATGGCAAGAATCTCTTCGTCTCCTTCTCTGCATTGCAGCGCTAAGGCGCCTTGTGCGGGGGCAGGAACAAATTGTTGAGCAGGTAAAACTTCAACATGAAATTCAGAAAGATCTAATTCAAGGCGCTCCACACCAGCGCGTGCTAAAAGAATCGCATCGTATTGATTGTCGCGTAATTTTTGAATACGTGTTGGGACGTTTCCACGTAAGTCTTTCACTTCTGTTTGCGGACAATGAAACGCGAGTTGAACTTTTCTGCGAACAGAAGAAGTTCCAACAATTGCGTTATCCTTCAAACCGAATGTTCGTTCGGTTGCTACAGCATCTTTATTAATTAAAAGAATATCTTCAACATTCGCGCGAATGGGAACACTAGCAATGACAAGTCCTTCAGGAGGAGTTGTTTCTAAATCTTTGTGTGAGTGTACTGCTAAATCTACGCTCTTAGATAGCAAGGCTTCTTCAATTTCTTTGGTGAAGAAACCCTTTCCTTCCATCTTATCGAAACTCAAATGCTGTATTTGATCTCCGCGTGTCTTGATGATTTTCAATTCAACTTTGAAACCTAAATTCTCCAAAGAATCTTTGGTGTAATTCGCTTGCCATAGCGCAAGATCACTTCCACGCGTTCCAATGACTATTGTTCTATCCAAGGGATTTAATGTTTTTGTACTTCTTCCAAAAGTACTGATTTCGCTAGCTTCATGGGAACTGATATATATTTCTTTTCCATGTAACTAATAATCTTATCTACCAATTCGCGATCGTGATCAGAAAGTTGTGAGAGTTCTTTCGAAAAAACAGTTTCAACTGCTGTTTGACGAATTTCTTTGATAGTATGAGGAATCTCACTCATCGCGCGCTCGATGGAGCGCTCTTGGAAGAGTTTCTTAAATTCGTTCTTTCCTTTCTCAATAATTGCAATGCAGTCGTTGAGCGCTTCTTCGCGATAAGAAATGTTCTTTTGAACTTCGCGTTGAACAGCAAGCATATCAATGAATGTGATATCTGACAATTGTGAAATTTCAATGTCCACATTCGCAGGCAATGCTAAATCAATAACTGTTCTGTGCTTTGTTGAGAGACACAAGTCAGCATACATTTCCTTACTCACAACGATCTCTGTTGAACCCGTGCAAACCACCAGCGCATCGAAATCTGACTGGTCATTTTTCAATTCGGAAATGGGTAATGCTTCTGATTTGAAAGATTTCGCTATGGCAGATGCGTTTTCTAATGTCCGGTTGTATACCGTAACATTTTTATATCCATTTTCAGCAAGAAACTTAGCGAAGTTGGTGATGATCTGTCCAGCTCCGACTAAAACAATTTTTGCGTTTACGTCTGGATGTTTCTCTTGGAATAACTTCCAAGCAATGGAAACTATAGATACAGGCTTCTTCGAGAGGTTGGTATGCGTATACACATCCTTTGCAATGCGAATCGCATGCTGATTAAGCATTCGCAAAGAGTCTCCGGTTAACTTCATGCCTTCGCATTGTTCGTAGGCATTTCGAAGCTGTGTAATAATTTCTCGTTCTCCGATAATCAATGAATCGAGACTTGCTGCAACACGAAAAACATGATCAGCGGTTTCTTCACCGTTGAAGCGTTGTGCCTTCTGTGCAACACCTTTAATGAAACTCTTGTCATGTTCAGGGAACATAAAGGACAACAATTGCTGCGTAAATCCCGAACAAACGAAATGAGGGACATCGAAGACCACTTCAACTCGATTGCAGGTTCCCAAATACATAAGTTCTGTCATTTGGAACTCCTCTTTCGCCGCGTCTAATCGAGCCTTCAATTCCTCGTGAGGAATTGCGAATGAACCAATTGTTTCCAGTGGGAAATGATGGTGATTCAATGATATTGCTCGTAGGTTATTCACAAGGCGCGAAGTTCGATGAACTCTGCGCTTCGAATGTCATTTAATTGTCATTTGCACTGCGTGATGACCACTTTGTGGATGACAGCTACGGATGACACTGCGCGATGACACAACACCTTGTGACGAGCACTTCGTGGATGACGCTGAGCGATAACAACTATGGTGATTACTTCGCGATAAGAATGCGAACAGATTTCGTCGTAGTTCCTGAAGAAACTTCAATTAGATAAATTCCATTAGAAAGTTCCGATTGAAACTTCAATTCCGTTTGAAGGGTACCTGCGACAATAAAACGCTCGCTTTGGATTTTGCGTCCCATCGAATCGTAGATTTTCATCTGAACATTATCCGATTCAATTCCAGAAATGCTCAAATTCAAATCTGTCCCATTCGACGGATTCGGAAAAATATTCACTTCCATTTCTTGCAAAGCATCTTCGACTTGTCGATCTTGCATCGCATCTTGCGAAACATCTTGCGAAGCATCTAGAATCATTCCCGCGTTTCCAATAATAGCCATATACTTAATAGGTCCCCACTGGTAATTCGAGCCGGTGTAAGTAAATAGAGGAGCACTTTGAACAGCATAGGTTTTACCATACTGCAACGCTAATACCGTTGACAAATTCAAATAATTAGATGCTGCTCCGCGGTTTTGTTCAATTGGCAATCCAACGGGTTGAAGGGTCAACGGATTCACTTCAGTAAATCTCCATCTCCAATTGGTTACTCCGCAAACCCACGGTAATGAGGCGACAATACTTCCGCGGTATCGAGGTCCATTTGCAATTTGATCTGTAATTCTTAATGCAACACTTGCGGCTGGTGAAATGGTAATCGTGGTTGGTGCAATTGCAGGCATTTCCACAACGTCATTTATTCCAGCTCCATTCGGAATAGAATAAATAGCAGTTACCAAAACGTTGTAAATACATCCAGCGTGTAGCGAAGGCGTTACAGCTGTTACATTCAAGTAATCGCTTGTTTGAGTTCGTGTGAAAACTTGTCCATTCGCAGAACCTGAAATGCCTGTCCAAACATAACGGTACTGTACACCAGTTCCACCGCAATATGCTGCTTTGAACAAAGAGCATGTGCTGAGTGTACCTGGCCATGTAGGGCTCGTCCCACTGTCTGATCCGCCCCTTCTCAAGTGACGCACACAAGCTGAGAATTGTCCTCCGGGATACAAATCGCTATTTTTGTTTCTAACTGCGAAGCGATATTCATTGCCCTCAATGAGAGCAGTCGTTGTTAAGACTTCTGTACCTGGACCAACAACAATGTTCTCGACGTCAATTGTAATTCCATTTGCATCTTGAAGTTCAATAACAATGTCATTCACATATGATCCAATAAAAATTGTTACACCAGAAGTTTGCGCAATGAAATTATACCACACATCTTCTCCCGTTTCACAAATAGAATGCGCATATTGAGACGAGAATTTGTTTTCTAAAGTTCCATAAAAACTATTGCAATATGAGTACATCGTAGTAGGCGCTGAATGGGCGTTGAATGGCTCCTCACCGGCAATAGTCGAAGGGCATCCTTCATCAATATTTCCATCACAATTGTCATCCTTTGAATTACAAAACTCTGTCGCCCCAGGATACGTTGTTGCCGTCGCATCATCACAGTCAAAATTGTTATATGAATATCCAACTTCAGGCATTAAGCAGAAATTAGCTGTTGTTGTTGAACCAAAACCATCTCCGTCTGAATCCACATAATAACCGCTACTTGTGTTAACCGTCAAAACAAGAGTTTCTGTATGACATCCAGTTACGGAGGTAAAAGTTCCGCTTGTTGTGTAGGTAGTTCCATTTACCGACCAAGTGTATGAGTCACAAGCAGAAGTTGTCGTTATGTTGTTTGTGCTTGGCGTGATTGTTAGAACAAGGGTTTCTGTATGACACCCGGCTACTGAAGTGTATGTTCCACTATTTGTATAGGTCAGTCCATTCGTAGGCCAGATATACGAATCACATGAAATAGTTGGTTCTAAAGGTGTATTTACAGTAAAAGGTGTTACTGAAACAACAAAACTATCTGAGTAAATTTCATCACACACACCTGATTGAACAGCAGCTCTAAAATAGGTCGTTGACGCAAGATTGGGAGTATTGCATGTTATCTCAGTTGCTCCGGCAATATCTGCGAAGGTGGTATTATTTGTTGAACTCTGCCACTGAATGTTTCCAGTATACCCTGAAAGAGTTAATGTTGTATTACTTCCAGAACACACCGAGCTATTTCCGCTAATTGTTCCAGCCACAGCGGTATTCAGTGAATTCACAGCACCGTTAAATACAAATGAGTTGATTGAGAAGGCGCCATTGTCAATTCCTGCATTCCATCCGTATAACCGAAAAGTTATTGCATTGGTGAGATTTTGGAAATAAACAGGCGACAAATCAATGGTAGAAATTTGCTCTGGAACTGTTATTCCAGCAGCTGTCCATATGTTCGTTGAAAAACCATCTACATTGCTTCTTAAAGCTATATTCTGAGGCCCGTTACCTGTTCTTTGGTATGCAATTGTAAAGCTTATAAGGTCCACCTCATAACAACTATTTGGCGTAATTGTCCAAGAAATAAAATCGTTATTTGAAGCGTTCAAGTTTGAGTTAGTACTGAAATCGTCTGTGTTGAAACGATTATCACCATTTGTATTATCGAGACCACTTCCATAAGAAATACCAGAGACAGTGATTCCTTCTGCAACTACTTGTCCTGATATAAAAGGGTTCGAAGCACTCGGGTTATTTCCAACAATGGAATTCTCGAAGATGCTCTGAGAAAAAATCTCTGCTGGAAAAAAACTAATAAAACTGATTGTTAACACCTGCAAAATCAATGTTTTGCTTAAAAAAGTTGGGAGATAAAATTTAGACATAATTCCTTTCATACGCATTTGAAACTTGAAGATTTCAAACTGTTTAAACAAATTAAACAATTCAACCTATACATTTCGGCGCGCGAAAGTAGTCTATTAATAGACATATCAGAGAAAAAATTTGATTATATTTAGAATTACGCGTCCTGTCTCGTCCAAAAACAAAAAAGCCAACCCGAAGGTTGGCTTTCCCGTTTCAATAAACCTAATCGATTATTGCTCGACCATAAATCGAACACTTCTCCTTACATCTTCAGTCGTAACTTCCAATATGTACAGACCATCTGATAATTCATTCTTAAAGCTCAACGTTGTTTGCAGCGTTCCATCTACAACATAACGCTTGCTTTCTATCTTTCTTCCAAGTGCATCAAATACACATACTTGTACGTTATCAGAAATAAGTCCGGATAACGACATCGTCAGTTCATCACCTTGAGTTGGATTAGGATAAACACTCAATTCAAAATCTTGTGCAATATCTTGTGTAAAATCTTTCGGCGAGTCATTCGAAACATCTTGCGTCGGATCTAAAACCATTCCCGCACTTCCAACAATACACATATACTTCACAGGACCCCATTGATAGTTGGTACCAGTGTATGTATAAATCGGTGAGGTCTGCACAGCGTAGGTCTTACCATACTGGAGAGCAGCTACGCTGGTTAACGTTAAATAATTGGAAGCGGCTCCACGATTTTGTTCAATAGGTAATCCAACCGTTTGTAAGGTTAACGGATTAACTTCTGTAAATCTCCAACGCCAATTCGTTACTCCACAAACCCATGGCAACGATGCTACAACAGCGCCTCTATATCTCGGACCTGCTGAACACTGATCGCTGGTGCGAAGTGATGTCAATGGATTTGCTGAAATCGTAATCGTTGTTGGATTAGCAGCTGGCATCTCAAACACTTCATTGGTACCTGCACCATTCGGGATGGTGTAGATGGCTGTCACCAATACGTTGTACATGCATCCTGCAGGTAGCATTGGTGTTACACTAGTAAGCGTCAAGTAATCACTTGCTTGTGTTCTTGTGTATACTTGACCTGCTGCAATGCCTGTTAAGCCTGTCCATGTATATCTGTATTGAACGCCTGTTCCTCCGCAGTAAGATGCTTTGAATACGTTACACATTCCTATTGTACTTGGCCATGTGGCGCTTGTTCCGCTGTCTGATCCGCCTGCGCGAAGGTGACGAATACATCCAGAGAACTGTCCGCCTGCTTGAGCATTACTGTTGTAATTTCTTATACCAACGCGATAAACCGCTCCTGCAACAAGACCTGTCCTTGTCAGAACTTCAGTTCCAATTCCAACAACAGTATTTTCAACATCAATCACGTTGCCATTAGCATCTTGAAGTTCGATCACAATATCATTCGCGTTGCTACCAATGAATATTGTAACACCTGTTGAAAGAGTGGTGAAGTTGTACCAACGGTCTTCTCCTGTTACACAAGTGCTCTGCGCCAAGGTGCTTGGGAATGCCCCGGCCAACGTACCGTAGAAACTGCTGCAGTAGCTGTACATAGCGCTCGGTGCTGACAATGAGTTGAATGGTTCTTCACCGGCGATTGTAGAAGGGCAACCTTCATCAACAAAACCGCTACAGTTATCATCCACGTTATTGCATAATTCAGGAGCACCCGGATAAGTAGAAGCTACGGCGTCATTACAATCGGTGTTGTCCAAAACATATCCTGTTGGTTGCGTGCATACCAATTGAGAAACAGAAGCATCTCCGAAGCCATCTGCATCTGCATCTGCATAATAGGTTAAAGCCACAGGAATTGTAACTGTAACCGCCAAATAACTTGGAGATTCACATCCGGCTATGGTTTGTGTCGCGTAATAAGTTGTTCCTGTAACAAGCGGAGTCGACGATGCTAACGCAGTTCCACCCGTATTCGAAGCATACCACTGAACGTTAGATCCTGAAACTTGAATGCTCGCTATTGTTGAATTCAACGTACTGCAGAATGTTTGTGAAGCAGCACCTGTTGGCGCATTAACTAAGGCAGGTTGAGTAACAGTGATTGTTGTATTCGAAGTACATCCATTTGCATCAGTCACGGTGTAGGTATGTGTTCCCGCGCTTACAGTAAAGTTACCTATGCCAGAATAAGGAGTTGTTCCACCTGTTGCTGAAACAGTAACTGTTGCAGTTCCGCCGAAACATGAAATGCTCGTTGCACTTGAACTTGCGACTAAAGCCGAAGGTTCGGTTATAGTTGTCGAAGTTGAAGTGGTACATCCATTCGCATCTGTCACAGTATAAGAATGTGAACCAGCACTAACCGTGTAATTTCCTGTTCCAACAAACGGACCTGTACCGCCAGCGGCCGAAACAGTAATTACAGAACTTCCACCGTTACATAATATCGGAGTAGATGATATCGCAGCCGTTAGAAGC
>Ga0315899_10002474_pt1 | contig 20469 bp, 20 predicted proteins | sample LakEriMetagenome_2_FD_203518 | JGI IMG/M metagenome (GOLD analysis project Ga0315899, IMG submission 203518) | Freshwater fungal communities from buoy surface, Lake Erie, Ohio, United States - Buoy 4 MA112 | ecosystem: Environmental > Aquatic > Freshwater > Lake | place: USA: Lake Erie, Ohio... | reverse complement strand
TCATCAGTACGCAAAATATTTGGGCTAGCGAATTGGCTGAATGGACAGGAATTCATGTGCCCTTAATGCCCGAAAGACACAAAGTTATTGCACTAGAAGGACCACAGGCATATACCTACGGCATGCCTGTGTATAAAGATTTAGGCTCTACTGGCATGTTGTATTGCCGCAGTTATGGTGGTCGTCAAATGTTGGTCAGTGAGGGCACGTCAGGCGAAAATTTGACTGAGCCAAACAACTCACAAGGTGAAATTTCCATGGACGATGTGGCTCAACTCGGCGAACAGGTTGCCGATCGGTTTCCCTCGTTTTCTGAAGCAGGCTTAGCATCCTCCTGGACTGGTGTGTATGACGTAACCCCAGACTGGAATCCCGTATTGGGAAATGTGCCCGGTGTCAGTGGCTTGGTGGTTGGTTTTGGTTTTTCAGGTCACGGTTTTAAACTATCGCCTGCAGTTGGACGCGTATTGGCGCAACAAGCGCTTGGATTGCCTACAGATGTGAGTTTAGTTCCGTACTCGCTTGAACGCTTTAGAACCGGCCGCTTGCTAACTGGGCGATATGGAATGGGTGCGGTGGCCTGATTCAGAATTAAAGAAAACTCCTTGAGCATTTCTGCAAAAGGGGTTCTTAAATTTGACTTCTCGACCTGGGCTCGAACCAGGGACCTACGGATTGTCCGACGTCAGCGTGTGTGAGACAAATAGGGGTACTTGATTAAAGGAGGATTTTGGTTCATCACTTTGGTACGGCAGGGAGGGGGCAGGTCAGATAGTTAAATTTTAAAAATAATTATTTTAATTTTGAAAATAAATATCAATACCAAAGAATCAAGTTAAGTTATTCACCCGTTCTCGAGTAGACGTTGCAAATTGGCTAGGAACGCTATAGCTCCAATCCAATGTATGCGTTCGTTCGCAAATTCGCCATTCTCCTGCGTCCTTACGCCACCGATCCAAATAGCGCAAGCCACGCATCATTACGGGTTCATTGGGTTCATTGGGTAAAACGATGTGCGCAATCGCGTAAGTCTCAGTGATTGCCGTTTGATCACTAGTGAATTCAATATGAAAATTTCCCATGAAATGAGACGTAATTTTCCACTCACCAGATTCGTGTTTTTTAAATGTTAGAAGCGCACTCATCAATGCGTCGATACCATGTTGTTCTTTGGCATTTGACAATCGAAGCAAAGAGCGACCATCGTAATTAGAAATCACGTCGGTTGTGAAACATGCCTTGACCATGCATGGATCGCTGCGATCGAGTCCTCTAAAATACTGATTGAGCACATCCTGTATCGTTGTCCGATCGACCAATTGTTGAAGGTGTTTTTTTTGCCCCATCATGTTGTGTACTTAATCAGGTGTGATATTGTTTTCTTTGATAATTTTATTTGTGCGGTGTAAATCAGCTCTTAAAAAAGTAGTGAACTCTTTGGGCGTGTTACCAACTCCCTCAATGCCTTGCAAATTTAACGTTTCTTTGGTTTTTTCTTCATTCAAAATTGCCTTAACTTCATCAGCAAGCAATTGAATGATGTCAGCAGGAACACCTTTGGGTGCAAGCAAGCCCAACCATGCTACAGATTCAAAGCCAGTGAGCCCCAATTCTTGAAGAGTCGGTATTTGTGGGGCAAAACGAGTTCGTGTAGCTGAACTGGTAGCCAATATTTTTAATTTGCCTGATGGAATAAATTGCAACACATTGGTAGAGCCTGCAAAGCCAATCTGCACGCGACCACTGAGCAGTTCGGTTGTCGCAGGTGCGGCACCCTTAAAAGGGATGTGCATGATTCTTGTACCAGTCAGGCTTTTAAACATTTCACCCGCTAAATGTTGTGGACCGCCAGTACCCGATGTGGAATAAGAGTATTTATCTGGATGTGCTTTGAGTTCTGCAATGAGTTCTGGCAAGGTTTGTGCAGAGATTGAGGGATGCAAGGTGAGAAACAATGGCTGTAAACCAGCCAATGTTATGGGCTCAAAATCATCCATGGGGTGATACGGCAGTTTGGGTTGAAGGCCCAAATTGACGGTGTGCGGGTTAGCTGTAAAAAGTAACGTGTAGCCATCTGCGGGTGACTTAGCAACCAAATCGGACCCCAGTATTGCCGCGCCACCAGGTCGATTGTCGACGATCACGCGTTGTTTGAGCCGATCGGTGAGCCTAACGCTGATGATTCGGGCAATCACATCAGTTGCGCCCCCTGGGGCAAAGGGAACCACAATTCGAACTGGTTTGTTGGGATAGGGCTGTGCTTGCACATTCAAAATAAAAAAAGCAGCAAAAACCAAACCTACAATTCGCAATTGATGCATGATGAACCTTTATGAATGAAAAAAGCGACTCATAGAGTCGCCCATTGGTTATTTATTGACTTTGGCCGCATTGGCTTGTACCACCTTAGCCCACTTTTCGCGATCCTCTTGAATAAATTTAATAAACTCTTCAGGGGTAGTTGGCGTTGGCTCTAGTCCTTGATTGAGCAATTGTGTCTTGATGGAGGGCTCTTCCATCACTTTATTTAAGGTGGAATTTAATAATTTCACAATCGGCGCTGGTGTATTGGCAGGGGCCAACATGCCATACCATGTGCTTGCAACATAGCCCGGCAAACCTTTTTCCGTCACGGTTGGGACGTCTGGAGCCAGAGATGAGCGCTTGGCACTGGTTACAGCCAATGCCCGCACCTTACCAGCTTTAACGTGCTGAATCAATGTAACGATGCTACTGACAGAAACCTGAACTTCGTTAGCCAACAATGCAGGAACAGCAGGGCCAGATCCTTTATAAGGTATTGACGTAATATCAATACCAGCCATATTTTTAAATAATTCTGTTTGCAAAAAAGTGGTGCTGGCTGATGCGGCGTAATTGAGCTTGCCAGGATTTTTCTTAGCCAATGCAATGAGTTCTTCAACGTTTGTTGCAGGCACAGAAGGATGCACAACCAAAAAGTTAGGTCCATCACCAATCACACCAATGGGTGTGAAATCTTTGATGGGATCAAGTTTGTCTTGTGGATACAAGCTAGGATTAATGGAGTGACTTCCCGATGCAATCAAAATGGTGTAACCATCAGCTTCCGATTGAGCAACCAGCTTTGAACCAATCAAACTATCTGCGCCTGGTTTATTGTCAATGATGATATTTTGCCCTAATACTTCAGACATGCGTCGTGACAATATTCGCGCGATCACATCGGTGGAACCACCCGCGCTAAACCCAACCACAAATCGAATTGGTTTATTCGGGTAGTTAGATTGAGCATTGACTAGCAAAGGCACCATCAAAATGAGGCTGGTTAGCCAAGCATGAATTAGTTTTAATCTCATATAACGTCTCCTTTATTGATTGATTGCTTGATTAAGTATGGAGCTGGAAAAACTTGTTGTCAATCACCATTGCACAATTTTGATTATGAAACGGGTGCGTGGTAAGAAAGCAGATGATCAAAGTAGGTTGGCTTTTGATCGGGCATCGAATCAGGCCATGGTTGACATGCAGGAACAATCCATTGATCCATCACCCGCTGCAGGGCTTGAACATGGATTGCTTCGATCAAAACAGCAGCATCAATATATCGATCAGTTTTTCTTAAAAACTGAGCGGTAACAATTTTTACCACATCCCAATCGGTCTCTATCAATCGCGCGCTCACAATGCCGGGGATTTGTGATGTATTTTCTAAAGCCTCAATGAGTTGAGAGCGCATTTTTTGAGCTGTGTCATTTTTAGGAATAGATAGAGCAAGCACCGCCAAGGAGCCGCCTTCAGCAGATCCCCACTCCCAAGTAATACCGAAAAAACTCTTGGTAACGTTGCGAAACATGGGAATAAAAAATTTACTTTTAGGGTCAGGGGCACTTTGCAATGCCAAATATGCAGGCGAGCTGAAAATGTCTAAATCAGTTGTTCGATAAACGGCTATGTATTTGGGGCCACCATCGATTGCCATGAATCTTCTGCCACTGATATAACCAGGTAGATGAAGTACTCGGTCGCTCACATGTTCTGTGTTGTACCAATGGTTGAACGCAGCCTCTTCAGACGGCGCTATATCAGCCCATACGAATGTGTAGCCGTGTGAAGAAGTTTCCAATTTATTCACTCGGTTCTTTACATACCCAAAATCATGCCACCATCCACATTGACATTGATGCCTGTGATGAATCCCGTGTGAACAGAGCAGAAGAATGCAACGACTGTAGCAAACTCTTCGGGTGTGCCAATGCGCCTCATAGGAACTTGCTGAATTCGATCTTGAATGTTATAGGAACTCACCAAGGCTTCTGTACCAATTGACGCAGGTGAAATGAGATTGACTGTTATGCCTTGATCAGCCAACTCATTGGCCAAATGTTTAAACATGCCTGCAACACCTGCGCGATAGACAGTGGACAAAGCGTGTTTTTTCATCGGTTGTTTAACCGATGAAGATGAAATGCCAACGACTCGCGCATCAGCGCGACCTATCATCAAGGGGATGACGTTTTGAACAATCAACAACGGACCCCACAACTGGGTTTGATGCGCTTGTGTCCAACGGGCAAAATCTTTTTCCTGCAGAACCTCTTGCATCTTGGTCGGCGGACGACCACTGTTGAGCACCAATATATCCAAACCACTGGTTTGAGTTTGGATAAATTGGGTGAGGGCGTGCACATCTTTTTCGATTGACATGTCACCAGCGACCACGTGCACCTTGACCGAATAAGTCTTTTGCAAAAAAGTAGCCATTTCGTTAAGTTTTATTTTATTTCTAGAAAACAAAATCAAATCAGTACCCTCTTGGGCTAATTTGTTTGCAATCGCAGCGCCAAGTCCTGCACTTGATGCAGTCACGAGCGCTAATTTTCCTTTGATTCCTAGATCCATTGTGTATTCCGATCAATCGCCTTGAAATACAGGCCGTTGTTTGTTGACAAATGCCAAATAGGCGCGTTCGTAGTCGTGTGTTTGCATGCAGATGGCTTGAGCTTGTGCTTCTGCTTCGATGGCGTCATCGATACCCATACTCCACTCTTGATGAATACATTTTTTGGTCATGGCGTGTGCAAACGTTGGGCCGCTGGCCAATGAGTGAGCCAATTCTTGTGTGTCTTTGAGTAAGGCATCAGGCGCGCACACCCGATTAAAAAATCCCCAACGCTCGGCTTCAAGACCATCCATGGATCTGCCTGTGTACAACAGTTCTGCTGCACGCCCAGCACCAATGATTCGCGGCAGAATGTTGCAAGCCCCCATGTCTGCGCCTGCTAATCCTACGCGAACAAACAAAAAAGCTGTTTTTGATTGTTCAGTTCCTAAACGCAAATCAGCGGCCATAGCCAAAATTGCACCTGCACCTGCACAAACGCCATCAATAGCCGCAATAATGGTTTGTGGGCATGCGCGCATTGCTTTCACTAAATCACCAGTCATACGCGTAAACTGTAACAAACCATCCATATCATCTTCTTTTTGCATCGCAACCAAGGGGCCGATAATTTCGTGCACATCGCCACCAGAGCAAAAATTACCGCCAGCACCATTGATGACAACGGCTTTCACATCTTTTGCATAGTTGAGGTTGCGAAATGTGTCACGTAATTCGCCGTAAGACTCCAACGTGAGTGGATTTTTTTTCTCAGGCCTATTGAGCGTGATGGTAGCCACTTTGTCTTTCAATGACCAGGCAAAATGCTTAGGTTTGAAATTTTGAAAGTCGAGTCCTGCGGGGCTGAAGCGGTCAGAAGTTTTCATTGTTTTCCTTTTTAATTCAAATGATGATGTTATAAATTAACCAACCATGGTTAAACCGCCACTGACGCTGATCACTTGTCCAGTGACGTAGGCAGATTCAGGCGCAGCAAAAAATGCAACAGCGTTAGCAATATCCATGGGGTCTGCAAATTTTTTTAATGGAATTGCATTGAGCAAAGCCTCTTGAAATTTTTCTGGTGTTGTGCGCAACAAAGCGGTGTCAGTGGGGCCAGGACAAACACAGTTGACGTTGATTTTGTACCGCGCCAATTCGCGAGCCAGAGATTTACTGAAAGCAATGACGCCACCTTTGGCGGCTGCATAAACGCTCTCACCAGAGCTGCCAACTCGGCCAGCATCACTACTAACATTGACGATAGTGCCACCTTGACCATTTTGTGTCATGGGGTCTAAAAACGCGCGCGTGACGCGAATCACACCCATAAGGTTAATGTCAATCAGTCGGTCCCATAAATCGGGCGGGTTTTTGATGAAAGATTGATTGGTTGTCCAACCAGCGTTGTTCACAATGATGTGTGGCAACATATTTTGTTGCAGTAATGTGGTTTGCACCGAAGCGATTTGTTGTGAGTCACAAACATTCATCGCGACTCCTATCGCTTTTAAACTCATACCCACAATTTCACTAGCTGTATGCTTTGCTTTGGCCTCGTCCATATCAGTCACGACAACCGTGGCACCTTGTTGAGCCAATGTCAAGGCAATGGCACGACCAATGCCAGAGCCCGCGCCGCTCACCAAGGCTATTTTTCCAACTAATTTCATTTCACTTCCTTCTTGTTTCGATTTAAAAAAACATTCATCAAAGCTGCTGTGCTCGGTGCAGCTTGAAGATTGTAGGTTTCTTCAATTTCAATTTCATAGCCTCTTTCTGATGGTGCATGGGCTATACAATTTTTAATTGCTGCCAATGTGATGGCAGGAATCAATAAGAACGGTTCGCAAAACCCTTGCGCCGTCGACAATGCATCTGCGTCGGTAGTGACCTCGTCAACCAAGCCAATGAGCTTGGCTTGATCAGCCCCGATCAACTCACCCGTCATGATGAGTCTCTTGGCAATTTGTGCCCCCACCAAAGAGGTTAATCGTTGCGTACCGCCTGCTCCAGGTAATAGTCCAATTTTGCATTCAGGCAAACCCAACTTGGCGTTGTGCGTTGCAATTCGAAAATCGCAAGCCATTGCCAATTCAAGACCTCCACCTGTTGCGATGCCAGATATAGCCGCTACTGTTGGTATGGGAAGATTTGCAATTTGTAAAAACACATCTTGCATTTTTTTTGCAAGCTGCGCTAATTGGCGGGGTCCATCCGATTTTTTTTGCGCTTCAGCCATAAAGCCAATATCAGCACCTGCCGAAAAAAACTTTCCTTCAGCAGTGACAATCAATGCACGAATTTGTGGATCGTTCTGAATTTGTTTTGCATGTGAAAATAATTGATCGATGGCTTGCGTGTCAAATGCATTGGCAGGTGGGCGATTGAGCTTAAGCGTAACCACGCCAGTCTCGTGTTTGACTACTGTAATCATCTGATCTTAGGTGTCTGTGTTTAGCTAGCAATGTATGATATTTTAAATGGTTGTCAAGTACGCGCGTTTCACCTAAACTGAGAGTTGGGAAATCAAAAATGATTCTTGGTTAACCTTTTTTATCATGGTTTTTTAAACTGGGGTTCTTGTGAGTTTTATCCTTAATGAAGACCAATTAGCTGTTCAAGACTTAGTTAGACGTGTTGCTAAGGAAAAAGTAGCTTCTCGTGCCAGCGACATCGATAAAACGGCCAAATACCCACAAGACATGTTTGATTTGCTTCGAGAGCTGGGCCTGTTCACGCTGCCATTTCCCGTTGAATATGGAGGAATGGGCAGTTCATTGGCCGCCTGCATCGCCATAGAAGAGTTGGTTCGCGTTTGCTACAACACGGGTTATTTGTTGGCTGTTCAATGGACACCCTTTGGAGCCATCCTCTCAGGCGGCACACCAGAGCAAAAAGAAATGTATCTGCCCGGCCTTGCAAACGGCTCCTTGCGTGGTGCGCTGTCACTCACAGAATCACAAAGTGGCTCAGATGTGGCGGGTATCCTAACTACGGCCGAAGAAAAAAATGGCGGGTTTGTGCTGAATGGCTCCAAAATCTGGTGCACAGGTGCTTCTATTGCAGATTTCATTTTGATTGCAGCCAAAACGCATGGAACTCAAGAGCGGGCAAAAGTTAATTTGTATTTTGTAGATCGGAATACAAAAGGATTACAAATTGGTCCTCAGGAAGACAAGATGGGCGCGCGCGGTATTCCTTCATGCCCTTTGTTTTTGGATGACGTATTTGTTCCAAGCAATGCTCGATTGGGCGAAGAGGGCAAGGGTTTCAAAATTGTGATGGAAGCCATGAATACAGCCCGCCCGTTGCACGCTGCTCGTGGAGTTGGATTGGCGCAAGGAGCTATCGATCACGCAACTGAGTTTGTTCAACAACGCCACGCATTTGGTCAAAAAGTCAGTGATTTTCAAGGCATCCGTTGGATGTTGGCAGACATGCAAACACAAACCGAAGCCGCACGCTCATTGGTCTACCGCACTGCAAGCATGGTTGATCAGGGCATTCGAGGTCAGGAGTTGGCACCTTTTGCGGCTATGTCAAAATCATTTGCAACCGATACGGCCATGAAAGTAGCAACCGATGCGGTTCAGTTGTTTGGGGCTGCAGGCATATCAAGCGATTACCCCATTAATCGTTACATGCGTGACGCCAAGGTTTTGCAAATCATAGAAGGTACCAATCAGATTCAACGCAACATTGTTGCCAATGCTATGTTGGGTCGCCCACCGCGTTAATCAACAAGGAGACATCAATTGGATACAGTAGGAATTGGCTTTTTTTTTGAAGATCTACCACTTGGTAAAAAATTTAAAACCATTGGCCGAACCATCACCGAAACAGACATCATCAATTTTTGTAATTGCACTGGCAATACAGAAGTACTATTTACCAATTTAGAATTTTTGGCCAATGAATCTGATCTCAAAGGTAGACCGGTTCCAGGCCCACTCAGTTATTGCATTGCAGAAGGTTTGCTGGTTCAAGCAACGATGCAGTACACGGGTTTTGCTTTTTTAAACATGGAACTCAACATTGAAAAACCCGTGATGGCAGGTGACACAATTCATGTGGAAGTTGAAGTGATTGAGTCCAGAAGAAGCAAAAGCCGTCCCAACAGAGGTTTGGTGAGAACGCGAAACAAAATTGTCAAACAAAGCGGGGAAGTCGCCATTGTTTACACGCCATTGCGAATGATTAAATGCAAAGCGACAGCGTAAATGAGTAACTCAACCGATAACGTCAAACACCCAGGCCCACTTTCGGGCTTGAAGGTCATTGACCTGACTCAATACATACTTGGGCCCGTGTGCACACAGATACTGGGCGATATGGGCGCCGATGTCATCAAGGTAGAAACACCCGAAGGTGATTTAAACCGTGATATCGGGCCACAGCGTTATCCACACATGTCGGCACTTTTTTTGGGAATGAATCGAAACAAACGATCGGTTGTTTTAGATTTACACAATCAACAAGCAAAAGCAGCTTTGTACAAGATGATTGAAACCGCCGATGTTTTTATTCACAGCACACGCAAAAAAGCAGCTCAAAAATTAGGCCTTGATTACAAAACATTATCGGCAATCAATCCCCGCCTCATTTATGCGGCGGGACAAGGCTACACATCAGGTGGGCCAGATGAAGATCGACCCGCCTATGACGATGTGATTCAAGGTGAAAGCGGCATCAGTGGAATCAACTATTTAGCCCACGGCGAGCCCTATTATTTTCCAATGGCGTTTTGCGATAAATTTTGCGGCTACGTTTTAGCCTCATCGGTGAGCATGGCTTTGTATAGTCGAGAAAAAACAGGTATGGGGCAACAAGTCGAGTTACCGATGCTTGAGACAGTGATGTCATTTAATTTAATTGAACATTTATGGACGGGACAATTTGATCATCCGCAAGAGAGCTTGGGCTATGGTCGTGCGCTGATGAAGGAGAGAAAACCATTTGCCACGCAAGATGGTTATATCTGTTTGATGGCAACCAGTGATTTGCAGTGGGGTCGATTGTTTAAAGCGCTTGGTGCACCCGAAATGTCTACCGATCCGCGCTATGAAAAATTAGTTCAACGCTCCATGCATTTTCCTCAACTGTATGCGTGGATTGCAGAAAAACTAAAAGTCAACACATCACAGTTTTGGTTAAAAGCTCTCAATGATGCCGATATACCATGCGGTCAAGTCAGAATGTTGCCTGATTTACCAACCGATCCTTATTTAAAACAAACTGGATTTTTTCATTCCTATGAACACGTAAAAGCGGGGCACATGATCACGCCATCAATTCCCATTAAATATTCTGAAACTCCTGGACAAATTCGAACGCCCCCACCAATTTTAGGCGAGCATACGCGAGAAGTCTTGGCTGAATATGGGTTCGACGCGCAACAGATTAAAACGATTCAAGGGAGTTAATAATGCTAATCATCAAAAAAAAATCGATTACCCGACGTCAACTGATTTCAAGAGCCATTGCATATTTAAGCTTGACATCTTTGGGGCTCGCAACTCACGCACAATCCAAGTTTCCTGATCAACCCATTCGTTTAATTATCCCATTTGCACCGGGCGGCTCAACCGATATTTTGGGACGCAAACTGGCTGTTCGATTAACTGCTGTTCTAGGTCAGTCAGTTATTGTTGATAACCGTGCAGGTGCTGCGGGCATGATTGGATGTGCAGAAGCTGCACGTGCAAAACCCGATGGATATACATTGCTCTTGGGAACAACAGGCACGCATGCCATCAACCCATTCACAATGACGCAACCCACATACGATGCAATCAAAGATTTCGCGCCAGTTGCTTTGATTGGCACGCAACCATTTTCGATCGCTATTCATCCTTCTGTACCTGCGCAAAATCTCATGGAATTAACAGCCCTGGTAAAAGCCAATCCCGGCAAATACTCTTATGCCTCTGCAGGTAGTGGTGGTATTGCTCATTTAACAGCAGAATTATTTAAATCATTGGCTGGCAAATTGGATATCGTTCATATCCCCTACAAGGGTGGCGGTCCTGCATTGCAAGATGTGCTTGCAGGTCGTGTTCAAATTTTCTCTGATTCATTCAGTACAACCTATCCGCAACACAAATCGGGTTCACTCAAAGTGCTTGCGATGACTGCAACTTCGCGTTCAAAAAGTGCTCCTGATATTCCAACAGCCATCGAGTCGGGTTATCCTGATTTAATTTCTGCAACCGCAGGAATTTTGTTAGCACCCACAGCAACGCCCAAATCTGTAGTCGACTTTCTCTCAAAAGCAGTCGACAAGGTGATGTCTAATCCAGTATTTTTGTCTGAGCTTGAGGCCCTATCAGTCGATCCTGCGATCAATTACGGACCAGAAAAAACAGCCCAATTCATTCGTGCAGAAATGGCAAAGTGGGGGCCTGTTGTTAAATCAACCAATACAAAAATGGAGTAATGCTTGACTACAAATCAAAATCAAGCAGATTGTAAAATTGCACTCATCACGGGTTCAAGCAGAGGCATAGGATTGGCCATTGCCAAAAAATTATTGGCTGATGGGTATCAGGTTATATTAAATGGATCAAATAACACTCAACTACAACAAGTCCGCGACCAAATTGCTGAGCAATACCCACTGGTTGACGCGATTTCTGCGGATGTCGCCGATGAACACAGTGTTGCTCAATTATTTCAACAGATAGAAAAAAAATATGCGCGACTTGATGTGTTGGTTAACAACGCAGGCATATCTCCGCGCCTCAATGGAAACAAACCCACTGTTGAGACAACGCCAACTGATCATTGGATACAGACCATTGCCATTAATTTAACAGGTGCGTTTTTTGTAACTCGTGCAGCGATTCCCTTGTTAAAACTTAGCGCATGTGGGTGCGTGATTCAAATAGCTTCTCAGGCGGGACAAATGAATACAGGTTTTGCAAGCGCCCATTACGCTACCAGTAAAGCTGGATTGATAGGATTTTCTAGAATTTTGGCGGGGGAATTGGGTCAATTCGGAATCACCGTCAATTGCGTGTCACCCGGTAAAATTCAAACGGAAATGGCGTCCACTTATCGCAATGCAGCTGCTGTCGAACAATCTTACATTGATCGAACCCCCATGAAGCGCATTGGACAAGTTGAAGATGTGGTGGGCGCTGTTTCGTTTTTAGCGTCTCAAGAGGCCCGTTTTATAACGGGTGCAGTGCTCGATATCACGGGCGGTTTTTTCATGCCATGAATACTTTTGCAATTCACCTAAACGCATAAGGGGAACTTCTATCACTCAAACGATCAAACAAGGACCACTCTCACACATTAAGGTGATTGAAATGGCGGGACTTGGCCCATGTCCAATGTGTGCCATGTTGTTGGCAGAATTGGGGGCAACAGTTATTCGAATCGATCGTAAAGCGCCTATTGATTTAGGCATCAAGCGCCCACTTGAATTCGATTTACTTCAACGCAGCCGCCCCTCAATTGGTTTGGATTTAAAAGACCCCAATGCTGTTGCCATGGTGTTAGATTTGATTGCCTCAGCGGATGCTGTGATTGAAGGATTCAGACCTGGAGTGATGGAAAAAATGGGTCTAGGTCCTGAGGTTTGTTTTGAACGAAATCCCAAACTGGTATTTGGACGAATCACTGGTTGGGGACAAACAGGTCCTCTGTCACAGGATGCTGGACATGATCTCAATTACATTGCATTGACGGGAGTACTCAATGCATTAGGACAACGAAATGGGCCTCCCACCATACCGCTCAACCTCATTGGAGACTTTGGTGGTGGAGCTTTGTACTTAGCCATGGGCGTGCTTGCTGCATTGATGCAATCTCAAGTGTCTGGAAAAGGCCAAGTTGTGGATGCTGCCATTGTGGATGGTGTATCTTCTTTGGCAACGATGTTTTATGGATTCAAAGGTGCAAACATGTGGCGTCCCGAGCGAGGTACCAATACGATTGATTCTGGCTCTTACTTTTGTAATGTGTATCAATGCGCAGATGATTTATGGATCACCGTTTCACCCGTTGAAGGACGCTTCAATCAAATCATGTTGGAAAAATTAGGATTGAACTTAACTGAATGCGGCTCACAGATGGATCACACCTTGTGGCCCGCCATGAAAGAAAAGTTACAAGCCATTTTTAAAAACAAAACACGCGCTCAATGGTGTGAAATTTTTGAAGGCAGTGACTCATGTTTTGCACCCGTGTTGAGCTTTGATGAAGTAGGCGATCATCCACACATGAAAGAGCGTCAAACAATTATTAAGGTCAATGGTGTTGAACAACCCGCACCAGCGCCTCGATTCAGTCAAACACCATTGGGAATGCCAACGCCGCCGCAACCCATCAATGCGAAAAACACTTGGCATGCGTTAGAAAATTGGATTAGTCTTGAACAATTGACCAATTATGCACAGCTAGGTGTAATCGAAAAAAATTAACACACAAGAAAAGGGAGAAATTATGCGTTATTTTAAATATTGTATTTTTCTGTGGGTCTTGATTTCAAACTCAGTAATGGCGCAAGCCACTTATCCCATCAAACCGATTCGCTTGATTGCACCTTTACCTGCTGGAACGGCCACAGATATTGTCGCGCGAATCATCGCCAGTTCTTTGTCGACAGCATTAGGGCAACCTGTTGTTGTTGAAAATAAAGCGGGCGCTGATGGTGCAATTGCGGGGGCTGAAGTATCCAAGGCTTCCCCAGATGGCTATACATTGCTTTTTGGGACCAACAGTCCTATGTCGGCTGTACCTGCGCTTAGAAAAAATCCACCCTATGACCCTACCAAAGACTTCACACCCATCACATTAGTGGGGCGATACTCCTCCTTTTTGTGGGTTAACGCCAAATTACCCGTTAACAATTTAACTGAGTTAATTGCCTACATAAAAGCAAATCCAGGCAAACTCAATTACGCAACTGGCAACACAGGTGGTATTGTGGCCATGGCTCAAACATTGTCACTTGCAGGCCAATTACAAATGACGCATGTGCCCTATAAAGGTGAGCCTGCTGCATTGGTCGATTTGGTGTCCAACTCTATACAAGTGATGTTTGCAACACCAACTACAGCGTGGCCTTATTACAAGGAAGGCAAGTTGCGGCCCATGGGTACGACCTTGCCCCATCGAAGCCCAGGTGCACCCGAAATTCCAACCTTGGCAGAGGCAGGATTGCCCAAATTTTCAGTATCTCTTTGGGCAGGAATTTATGGACCACCCGGACTTCCTGCGGCTGTTGTTGATCGATTGAACAAAGAAATCACCATCATTTTAAATAAGCCTGAGATCAAAGAAAAATTGGAATCTCAACAATTTTTCCCTCAAGCGTCATCGGCCAAAGAACTTCAAAATATCACCGCAGAGCAATTAATGATTTACTCAAAAACACTCAAAGAAGCAGGGGTGCAAGCAGAGTGATCGTCATTAACAACACCTTGAAATGATCTGCTTTAAGAATGAAAACCTGGCCAACGTTGTCAATTGACCCCACCAAAGCAAAACTGTGGCGAGAAAAAGGCTATTGGCTCGACAGACCCATCACACAATTGTTTGATGAACATGTCTTAGCACGTCCTGATCAACTTTGTTTGATTGATAGTCGACGAGAGATTACCTATTTTCAATTGCAAGAACTGAGCTATCGACTCGCATTGGGTTTACAAAAAATTGGATTTCAAACGGGAGATGTGATTGCGGTTCAGTTGCCCAACTGGATTGAGTTTGTAGCCATTCATATCGCCGTTGTACGCTTACGCGGGGTCATTGCATTGATTCCACCCATTTCACGTGGCCCCGAAGTAGCCAAGATGCTGCGTATCTCAAAAGCCAAGTACTGGGTCATTGCCAATGAATTCAAAGGATTGGACTATCTCGCGATGGCGCATCAACTGAAATGGCAAAACTTGATCGTGATCGGAGAGTCTGACAATAAATCGATTGACTTTGATAGCTTGATCAACACAAAACAAAACATTGAAGAAATCAAACGGCATTTCAATCACACATCGATAGATGCAGACGATGTTGCTGAAATTGTTTTTACATCAGGCACAACGGGTGAACCCAAAGGCGTGATGCATACGCACAATACCATCATGGCGCCTCAATTGGCGATGGCTCATTCGCTTTCGGTGAATCACGAAAGTGTGTTGCATATGGCATCTACGTTATCGCATCAAACAGGTTTTCTCAACGGCATTCATTTAACTTTGCAAACCGGTGCCACTACCCTTTTACAAGATCAATGGGTTGCGCATCGTTTTTTAGAACTAGCAGAAAAATACAAAGTACAAATTTCAAGCGGCAGTTCCACTTTTTTATTAGATATTTTGCGCACGCCACAATTGAACCAATTTGATTTAAGTTCATGGCGGATTTTTAGAGCTGGCGGGGGACCCATTCCAATCGCATTGGTAGAAGAAGCCGAGTCGCGTCTTCCCCATCTGCGCGTTTTAAGAGGGTGGGGGCAAACAGAAAATGGCGTTGTTACGCTTTCTCGTCTAGGCGATCCACAATCCGTTCGATGTTTTACCGATGGACGTGCTCAAACCGGTATGCAAATTCAAGTGGTAGATGCAAACCAACACCCCGTTTCCAGTGGACAAGAAGGCTCCTTGCAGTGCCAAGGTGCATTTATGTGCTTGGCTTACGCCAACGATCCACAGATGCTGCAAAAAGAACATCAAGGCGATTGGTTTGTAACCGGTGATTTAGCCACAATAGATCAGAACGGCAACATCACTCTCACGGGTCGACTAAAAGATATCATCATTCGTGGTGGCGAAAAAATACCTGTTCATGAAATAGAAAATATACTCTTCAATGATGAGCGAATTTTAGAAGTCGCAATTGTTGGCATGCCCGACGAACGATTGGGCGAGCGAGCATGCGCATTTGTTTTATGTCGCCAAGGGCATCAACTCAATCTTAAAAATATGCAGGACTTTCTCAAAGACAAAGATGTTGTAAAGCAATATTGGCCTGAACGATTAGAAGTGGTGGTCACCATGCCCAGGTCTGCCAACGGGAAAATTCAAAAAGCTGTTTTAAGACAGCTACTTAGCAATACGAAAACCTAAGATCACATCTCATGATAGAAGCTCAATACGTTGTTATCGATCACATCGCAGTAATTACTTTGCATAACCCCCCTGTTAACGGATTAGGGTTTGAATTGCGAACATCTCTTTTAGAGAAATTGAATCGTGCCAATTCAGATAACGATGTTCAAGCCATTCTTTTAATTGGCGCCAATGATGTGTTTTGCGCGGGCGCTGACATTCGGCAGATGAATACACAACAGTATTGGTCCTACCCCCGAACCATTGATCTGACTAATATTTTAGATGAAATACCCAAATTGAGCGTTGCAATTATTGGTAAATTCGCCATGGGAGGCGGTATGGAGTTAGCTCTCGGTTGCCATTACCGCATGTGCTGGATCAATAGCAAATTAGCGCAACCAGAAATCAATTTAGGACTGTTGCCTGGTGGTGGTGGCATTTTACGATTGCCTCGATTGTTAGGTCTTGAAACAGCTTCGCATATCTTGCTCAATGGACAAACGATTGACGGCGAGACTGCTTTAAAAATAGGTTTGGTTGACGCCTTGGTACAACAAAGTACGCAACAATATTTGCTTGATAGCGGCCTTGCATGGACACGTAAACTTCTCAATGAAGATTATCCTTTGCGGCGTATCTGCGATATGAATATTACATCTGACAATAGCGAAAAATTATTTAACGAGTTAAAGAAAACCTATTGCACATCCCGCACTGGTCTTGCGCCACGCGTCATTATCAAGAGCTTAGAGCAAGCGATAGTTAAAAGCTTTGAGGAGACACTCATCATCAGTGATCAGGCTACGGCTCAACTCATGTCGAGTGTTGAGTCTGAAGCTTTGCGCTATTTATTCTTTGCACAAAGAGATGCTTTAAAAGTTGACAGTGCTGCGTTCCTGTCCACTAAAAACTCACTGTCGGTTTATTGGTGTGGCCCAAAAGATAAAAGATGCTTTAATTTATTTGAAAAGAACTCAATTCAATGTGAATATGTATCCACAGATGTCAACCATGATGCAACTTCATTAGGCAGTGATGTATTGATTAGATCCTATGAGCATTCAAATTTAGTTGAAGTAGTCACTGAATACTACAACCACCCCACCACAGAGCAACTGATCAAAGATTTGAAACATCATAATAAAATTCCTATTTATTCAAAGCGTCTTATCAGTAGTTTGATGCAACCCATGCTAGAGTCTTTTTTATATGCATACAAAGAATTGATCTATCAAGGTCTTGATCCACAAAAATTTCAACAACAATTGGATGATTGGGGATTTGAGTTTGCACTGCCATCTTGGCCAGCCAATCCAACCTCGACTCAACACTTCATTTCTTTTGAACGTTCCATTCAAGAATTGCTCAAATCCGTTGATGACCAAGGTACTCAACTGATCAGCCTCGGTCACGCTCTTCACAAGTCTGACTTAGATTTGGTTTGGGTTCTGGGTTATCGTTTTCCTGCATTCCGAGGTGGACCGTTTTTTAGGGTCGAATCGGCGCATTGATTTGTCAATTGTGTTGAAGTCGACCGAAAACTGAGCATGCGCAGGTGCGGACAAGTCTCTTACCACTGAGCGCCGACAACCGATCGATCTGCAAAGGTCAAAGGAGTTTTATGGCCCCAAACCTACGTAACATTTGACTAAATATGCTTGAAATTCCTATCAGTAACATTTCTCCTGAATAAAAAATTAGCTCAAGACTCTATTGCTTTCTACTAATGCTAAATGTCATGTAAAAATTAGATTGAATCGGACTTGATCAGTTTTGTACGGCGGTATGTCTTAACCCGGTGATGAAATCAATTAAAAATTGTAAGCGCAAGAAGTTAGCCGTCAATAATTATGATTATTCTTCTAATCCGTGGTTTTAATATCTAAATCTTTAACGACTCCAGTCCAGCGATCGATATCGGATTTCATGATGTTGGCAAAGGCGTCTGGATTGTCACCATTTAATTGTGCGCCCATGCTTTTGATTTTTTCTTGAAAAGCGGGCGTTTTAATTGCTAATGCTATATCGCGCGATAGGGCCTCTACAATTGCTTTGGGTGTGTTGGCCGGTGCAAATACGCCCACCCATGTTCCGATTTCAAATCCAGCGATCCCTGATTCTGAAACAGTAGGAACTTCAGGGGCGAGTGCTGATCGTTGAAGTGAACTAACGCCTAAAATTTTAAGCTTGCCACTTTTGACGTGTGGGTAAGTTGAATTTAAATCACCAAACATCAGTTGCGTTTGATTGCTCAAAGTGGCCATTACGGCAGGTGCAGATCCTTTGTATGGGATGTGAGTCATGCGAATTCCAGTTTGCCTTTGCAAAAGTGCCATACCCATAAATGGTCCTGTTCCGGTACCCGATGAAGCAAATGATAATTCGTTGGGTTTGCTTTTTGCATATGTAATTAACTCCGAAATATTATTAACAGGCAATGATGGGTGAACCACTAAAAAATTGGGTATCGAAGAGATGCGTGTTATGGCCTTGAGATCGGTGAGGGGATCAAACGGTAATTTTCTAAGAGCAGGTGTGATGCTAATTGCATTTGAGGTAATTAATAGCGTGTATCCATCGGGAGCAGATCGTGCAACCATTTCGGCTGCAATATTTCCGTCGGCACCTGCACGGGTTTCAATAATTACCGACTGTTTCCAATGCTCGGTAAGTGCTGCGCCGAGTTGACGAGCGGTGACATCAACAGATCCACCAGGTGAAAATGAAACGATGAGTCGAATAGGCTTGTTTGGGTAGTTTGCGCTTTGTGAATGCGCATTTGCGACACAAAAAATTGTTAAAGCGATCGACAAGAATGCAGAAAAAAAATGTTTCATATGAGGTCTCCATTTTAGTTTTATAAAACTGTAAATTTACAAATTCCATGATCTAAAACAACTACGTTTCGCTCTGGTACTCGACTTCGAAAACGAACGCCATCTGATTCAGTCCAGATGTCAGTTTCAATGATATCACCTGGGTAAACAACCGATGTGAATCGCGTACTTAGGCATGTGATCATGGAAGGTTTGTAATTACAAACACTTGAGAGTATTTCTCGACAAGCGATACCGAGTGTGGCCGAGCCCTGCAATATCGGACGTGCAAATCCCATTTGTTTTGCAATATCTGGGTCGGCATGAATCACATTACGATCGCCTGTTAGGCGATAAAGCAGAGCTTGCCATGGAAAAGTTGGGTAGCTACGAGTGATATCGGGTTTGCGCACAGGCATTGGATTATTTTTTTTGACTTTTACATCGGGTGAACCAATGCCGCCATCCGCTTTTGCAAAGTATAAATTTTGTAAATCAAACAAAGGCGTGCCGTCTTTTAATCTCACCTTTGTCATGGTTTGAATTTGCAAACCTTTTTCTGCGCCTTTATCAAAAACATTCATAACGTGGTGGTCAGCCAACATTTCTGCAGCGCTTGGAAATGTTTGGTGAAGCGTGAGTTTTTGTTCACCATGCAACATTTTGGGAACATTTAAACCAATATCGTAAATTAAATTGTGTCGAGCAACCGTGACGGCCTGAGCAGGTATCGTAAGCAACCCATCCCTTCTTTCATAAACAAAATTAAGTTCATTTAAATCTAAAGGGTCGCGTCCCATACCAACGGCCAAACTGTACAACATGCTGTCGCGCTCAGTGTATGCATAGGGGACATTCGTAGCCTTGAGTGACTTCAAATTTTCAAAAGTAATGTGAGGCATTTTTTTATTAATCTTCATTTGTCTTAAACCAATACCTGATGACCGTCCATTCATCAATAATGTAGTTAACATTAGAAGAGGGGTTAATTTAATAATAGATTGTTAACCTCGGCCATTTCGTTCTTAGTATGTTTGATGAGTTAACGTGCGTGGATTTTTTACTCATATTAGGAATTAACCATTTATCTTAACAATTGGAGGCAATGATGACAACTAGGCAATGCCTGCAGTGACACTGCCATTCATCAAGTATTGGATGGACTTAATTGACATGTCTGCTGGCCCAGTCCGCTAACCCATGCTGAATTTGAGTGACGAACAAAAAGCCGATTTTAGAAAAAAACTATGCGCCAGTGGGTGGGTTGAAAAACTTTGGCCTGATCCGATGAAATACATTGAAACTGGGCTTTAAACTCAGCTGTGTATTTGGCTTTTTGCATTTGCATTTGCATTTGCATTTTCCCATTCAGATTTTGACAATAATATTTGTCTACTGAATTGGGGGAATGCCAATATACAAAGCAGCAAAAGAGTGGGTGAGGGTGAGTGGGTAGCAGAATGGCTGTAAAAAACCAAACTTTTTCGCATATAGCTGTGTGCTAAACCGTGCGACAACCGTGTTACAGAAAAGCCTAGCACGTTTTCACGTCCTAGGCCTTATGTAGTGGCTCCTCGACCTGGGCTCGAACCAGGGACCTACGGATTAACAGAAAACAGTTTCATTAAAATATGCTTGTTTTATGCGGGTTACAAGCCATAAAAAATTCGTGTGCAATAAACTGTGTAATTGGGTTTTTCGCATACTTTTACTGAAGTGTCCAGCTCTG
>Ga0315899_10002473_pt1 | contig 20475 bp, 13 predicted proteins | sample LakEriMetagenome_2_FD_203518 | JGI IMG/M metagenome (GOLD analysis project Ga0315899, IMG submission 203518) | Freshwater fungal communities from buoy surface, Lake Erie, Ohio, United States - Buoy 4 MA112 | ecosystem: Environmental > Aquatic > Freshwater > Lake | place: USA: Lake Erie, Ohio... | reverse complement strand
CGATTGTTGTCAAGAAATACGCGAATCGGCGGCTCTACAACACTGAAACCTCATCCTATGTCACTTTGGATGATCTGGCGGCCATGATCCGGGATGGTCGGGATTTCGTGGTCTATGACGCCAAGACGGGTGAGGACATTACCCGAGGCGTCTTGACCCAGATCATCGTGGAACAGGAAGGCAAGGGGCAGAACATGCTGCCCACCGCCGTGCTGCGGCAATTGATCGGGCTTTACGGCGATAATCTGCAATCGCTGGTGCCACGCTATCTGGAAGCGGCCATGGCGTCCTTCACGCAGCAACAGGACCAAATGCGCGATACGCTGAGCAAGACCATGGGCGGCTTCATGCCTTTCCCCGGCGCCGTGCCTGACCTGCAGGAAGTCGGCAAGCAGAATATCGCCATGATGGAACGCGCGATGAGCCTGTTCACACCTTTCGCGCGACGCGAGGAAAACGCCCCGGGTGATGAAACCGAGGCGTTAAAAAAAGAAATTGAGACACTGAAAGGCGAATTGGCGGCGCTAAAATCGCGCTCCAAAGGCTGAGCGCGTTGCTTTTTTGAGCCTCATATTCACCGGTTGATCACCAATGCCGCGCATAATCCGAAATCAGCGAGGGGCATGATGCCCCGCTGAGGAATCGGGTTGATGGACAGCATCGTAGAAATTGCACAATCATTCCGCCAGGCCGAGGCCGGTATCGTCGAAGTAGTCTCCACCCAAAGGGCCAATGCTGCCGATAAGCATGTGGGCGCGCGCATTCGCGAAAGGCGCACCATGCTTGGCCTGTCACAGCAGCAATTGGCGAAAATGATCGGCGTTACCTATCAGCAGGCGCATAAATATGAACGCGGGCTGAACCGCATTTCCGCCGGCCGACTATACGGTATTGCCCAGGTGCTGGGCGTGCCGATTTCCTGGTTTTTTGAAGGGCTGAAATCCGAAAGTGTGGACCCTTCCATGTCTCAGCGGCAGCGCATGTGCCTGGAACTGGCGCGCAACTTCGCGCTGATTGACAATGACAAGCACCAGGAAGCGCTGAGCCAGATGGCGCGCGCTTTGGCCGCGCAAGCCCAAGCCGTGGCGCGGAGTGGCGTCGCCGGCGAATAGCCTGGCTTTCGCCCTTGGGGGGCTGATTCCATTAGCGCCCGATCCGGGCTAATTATGGCTAATGGACGAATCCCGGCCGGACAATACTCCCGAATATGGCGTCACCGATCTGGCCGGCGCCATTCGCCGCACGCTGGAAGGCGCTTTCGGGCGGCTGCGCCTACGCGGCGAAATCACCGAAATGAAGCGCTATCCTTCCGGGCATATCTATTTGTCGCTTAAGGATCAGGACGCCAAGATCGAAGCCGTCATCTGGAAAGGCTCGGTGCGCAATATCGGCACCATGCCGGAAAACGGCGTGGAGATGATCGCGACGGGCCGCATTTCCACCTATGCGGATCGGTCAAAGTACCAGCTGGTGATTGAAAGGCTGGAATATGCCGGCGAAGGCGCCTTGCTTGCGCGCATCGAAGCCTTGCGCAAACGCCTGCTGGAAGAAGGGCTATTCGACGAGAGCCGCAAGCGCCCCCTGCCATTGTTGCCACGCGTGATTGGCGTGATCACCAGCGAAAAAGGCGCGGTCATTCAGGATATTCGCACCACCATCGCGCGCCGCTTTCCGCGCCATATCCTGCTTTGGCCCGTCGCGGTGCAGGGCCAGGGCGCGGCGGAACAGATTGCCGCCGCCATCAGGGGGTTTTCCGCCCTGCCTGAAGGCGGCGCCGTGCCGCGACCCGATGTGCTGATTGTGGCGCGCGGCGGCGGCAGCCTGGAAGACCTGATGGCCTTCAATGAGGAAATCGTCATTCGCGCCGCGGCCGAAAGCACGATTCCGCTGATTTCCGCGGTTGGGCATGAAACCGATACCACGCTGATTGATTTCGCGTCTGACCGCCGCGCGCCGACGCCGACCGCCGCCGCTGAACTGGCCGTACCTGCGCGGGCCGAGCTTTCGGCCGCGCTGATGCAAACCGGGGCGCGGCTTGGGCAGGCCGCTTCGGGTTTGGTAAATGCCGCGCGGCTTCGGCTTCTGCGTGCCGAACGCGGCCTGCCGGATGTGCCGGCACGGCTCGCGCAATCACGCCAGCGCCTGGATGATTGGGGCGAAAGACTGCCGCGCGCTGTATCGGCTGGCCTTGCCGCGCGCGCGCAGCGGCTTGGCGCGATCCGCATTCCCCATCCACGAGAAGGCATTCTGGCGCGGCGCGCGGCGCTGGAAGCGCTCGGCTTGCGGCTTGGCAGCGCCTGGGCGCGCCGGCGCGATGGCTTCGGCGCTTCCCCCGGGCTGGCGCGGCTTTCGCCCGCCCCGGTGCTGGCCATGCTGCGCCAACGACAGGCCGTGCTGGAAGGACTTTCCGCGCGGTTGGAGAATGCTTCCTATACCTCGGTTCTCGCGCGCGGCTTTGCCCTGGTGCGCGATGCCAAGGGCGCACCCGTGGTGGCAGCGGGCGCTGTCTCCCCCGGGCAAGGCTTGCGCTTGACCTTTGCAGATGGCGAAGTGGGGGTGACTGTTGATGGTTCGCGCCAAGGACGCCTGTTATGATGCTGCATCTACCCCGCCGCCTGCTATTCGCCGCACCCGCCTTGCTGCTGGCCACGCCAGTGCGGGCGGTGACCCTCAATGAAGCGGCCCTGACTCAAGGCGGGTTTGTGCTGGGGCGTGCCGCGCCGGGAACCAGGCTGGCGCTGGATGGCCGCGCGGTCAGGGTCTCGCCAGCCGGGCATTTCGCCTTTGGCTTTGGGCGGGATCATGCCGCGCAGGCGCGACTGGTAATCACGCCCTCCTCAGGTGCTGCGGAAACCCGCGTTTTGAACATCGCCAAGCGCCAATGGCCGACGGAGGCCATTTCCGGCCTGCCGCCCGCGCAGGTGACGCCGGATGCCGAAACCCTGACCCGCATTGCCCGCGAAAGGGAGAAACTGGCGGCGGTGCGGGCGATTGAAACCAACCTGACCGGCTTTGCCGAGGGTTTTATCCGCCCCGCCCCAGGTCGGATTTCGGGCGTTTTCGGCAGCCAAAGGATTTTGAACGGCCAGCCGCGCCAACCCCATTACGGGCTGGATTTCGCCGCGCCGACCGGTACGCCGGTGCTGGCTTGCGCAGGCGGGCGGGTGACTTTGGCTGATGAATTCCATTTCTTTGGCAAATTGATCCTGCTGGATCATGGGCACGGGGTGAATTCGCTTTACGCCCATCTCTCGGAGATCTCGGTGCGGGAGGGTGAGAGCATCGCCAAAAGCCAAAGAATCGGCGCCATCGGCATGACCGGGCGCGTAACCGGGCCCCATTTGCATTTCAGCCTGTCCTGGTTCCTGCAATGGCTGGACCCTCAGCCGGTCGTGCTGCCAGCCTGACCCCCCAGTAAAAGCGGGGCTTTGGTTGCGCCGGGCGGGGCTGACCGGCATATTGGGGGGTATCTCCCTTTTAGTCTCAAGGTTTTGAAGAATGCAGGGCCTGCCGCAAATCATCAGCCTCGTGCCGCAGACCGGACTGCAATTCATTGACATTCGGTTCAACCTGGACCGCCTGCCGCGCGCGCCGCGTTCCTTCTGGGAACAGCCGCTGCCGCCAGGTGCTGACCCGGCGAGTGCCGGCCTGGTCAATCTGCGCAGCCTGACGGAAAGCGGGGAAGGCGCGCTTCTGGACCCAATCAGTGGCCGCAGCCCGCCCGATGAGGAAATCTATCAGGTGGGGCGCGGCCAGGCGCTGGAATTCATTCTGGGGCGTTGGATACCGTTGCCCTTTTTCCGTGTGGCCGCGGTGGGGGCCTCGGGCCAGGAAGTCTATGACAAGGGGCCGACCAATTGGGCGCGGCTGCGCATTTCCGCACTCTCGGCCCCCGATGAGGAAGGCAATACGCATCACGCCGTGCTTGGCTTTGATACGGCGCTGCGTGCGCGCGAAGAAGGCCGCCCCTATACTGCGATTTCACCGACGGACAGCGAACGCGCCGGCGAATTCACCTTTGTGTCTGATCGGGAACAGACAAGCTGGTTCATGAATGAACCCTGGCTGATCCAGTGGCTTGAGGAAATCTTGCAGGACATGCGCGCCGCGAGTGGCCGGCGCCCGCGCCCTGAGGATGAGCAACGCGCCTGCGAACATTGGGCGCGCTACATCACGCTTCTGGAATTGCTGACTGAAGCGCGCATCCTGCCGCGCGTGAAGCTGGTGGATGTGGTTTCCAACAGTAAATCCTATGAACCCATTAATGTTGATCTGGTGCTGGATATCGGCAATGCGCGCACCTGCGGCATTCTGGTGGAAGATGAACGCGACAGCCGGCTTAATCTGAACAACAGCTACCCCCTGAAGCTTAGGGATTTGAGTGCGCCGGAACAGGGCTACGCCTTCCCCTTCGAAAGCCGTGTGGAATTCGCGCGCGCAAGCTTCGGCAAGGATGCACTCAGCCGCCGTTCCGGGCGCGGTAATGCCTTTCAATGGCTGAGCCCTGTGCGCATTGGCCCGGAGGCTGTGCGGCTTTCAGCCGCGGCGCGCGGCAATGATGGGGCCACGGGCTTGTCTTCGCCCAAGCGCTATCTTTGGGATGAAAGAGCGACAACACAGGTCTGGCGCTTCAATGGCATGGCCGCTGATGGCGTGACCACCGAACCGCCCGTCAGTGGCAGCTTCATGGCCTGGGTCACGGAAGAAGGCGAAGTGCTGCGCGCCAAGCCGCGTGGTCGCGGTGGCGCTCCGCGCCAACCCGCCGTACGTGCGCGCTTCAGCCGTTCATCGCTGATGAGCTTTCTGCTGGCAGAAATCCTGTTGCAGGCACTATCGCAAATCAATTCAGTCGAAACCCGCTATGCGCGGAGCTTCCCCGATGTGCCGCGCCGGTTGCGCCGCATCTTGCTGACCATGCCGCCGGCCATGGCGCTCGCGGAACAGCGTATTTTCCGCCACCGTGCCGAAGCTGCGGTGCGCCTTGCCTGGGATATGATGGGCTGGGGCAATGCCGCGCCTGGCGCTGCTGCACCGCCGCCAGAACCGCGCGTCATCGCCAACCTAGATGAGGCGACAGCGACGCAATTGGTGTTCCTGTATACGGAAGCAAGCCAGCGCTTGCGTGGTGATCCCGCGAGCTTCTTCGCACTGACCGGGCGCGCGCGGGAAGGCTATGGCAAGGCGCCTTCTTTGCGTGTGGCGAGCATTGATATTGGCGGCGGCACCACGGATTTGATGATCTGCACCTATTCCGCCGAAGCCGGGCAGGAAATTGAACCGCACCAGAATTTCCGCGAAGGCTTCCGCATTGCAGGCGATGAGGTGTTGCAGGAGGTGATCCAAAGCATCGTCCTGCCGCAGCTTGAGGAAAGCCTGCGCCAGGCTGGCGCGCGCGACCCCAAGGCGATGCTCCGCGAAGTGCTGGGCGGGGATCGCGGGGCGCAAAGCGAATTGGAACGCCATTTGCGCCGGCAATTCGTGACGCAAGTGCTGGAACCAACCGGGCTTGCGATTCTGCATGGCTACGAAAAGATAGATGAACGCGCCTCCGGCGAATTCCTGCGCGAAAAACTCAGCACCATTCTGCATGGGCGCGATGTTGCCGCACCCTTGCGTTATTTTGAACAACAGGCAGTGCGCGCCGGTGCGGCCGGGTATCATTTGCTGGAAGCGGAAATGGCGGCTTCGGCGGGCAGTGTGGATGCCATTGTGCAGGCAGCGCTTGGCCAGGTGATCGCTGATCTTTGCGAAGTGGTCTATGCCTTTGATTGCGATTGGCTGCTGCTATCCGGCAGGCCATCTCGCCTGCGGGCGATTTCCGATATGGTGCTGGCCAAGATGCCGGTGCCGCCGCATCGCATTGTGGGCATGCATCGTTATCGTGCTGGAAGCTGGTATCCGTTCCGCGATTCCGCCGGGCGCGTGGATGACCCGAAAACCACGGCGGCGGTGGGTGCCATGCTTTGCGCCGTGGCTGAAGGGCGTTTGGAAAACTTCCTGATGCGTACCAGCCGACTTGCGATGCGCTCAACCGCCAAATACCTCGGGCGCATGGAGATTTCGGGGCAAATCCTTCGGCAGAATGTGTTACTGCAGGACCCGGATGCGGCGCTATCCAAGGCGCCTGGTGCGTCGCAGGATGTGAAATTCTCCATGGAATTCCGCGCCCCAGTCTTTCTTGGCTTTCGCCAATTGGATTTGGAACGCTGGACCGCAAGCCGCCTTTATATTCTGGAATATGCCAATCCCGATAACGTGCCGCGGCTGAAACTGCCGCTGAAGCTTACCATCCAGCGCGCAGAAATAGACCCTGAAAGCGCGGATGCGGAAGAATTGCGGGAGGATTTCACCATAGAAGAAATCCTGGATGCCGAGGGCGATCCGCAGCATCGCGGCATTGTGCGCCTGCGCCTGCAAACCGAACGCAGCGAAGCGGGTTACTGGCGCGATACCGGCGCGCTTTCGGTGCCGTAAGGAACAGGTCATGACAACGCCGAATGCCGAAAACGAAGCCCTGGCCCAGCGCTGCGATGCGGTTGCCGATACTGCGCAGGGCGCCATTGAATGGCTTTTCCTGGCGAGCGATCTGGTGCGCGAAGAAGGCCCGGCGCTTGCGCGGGATTTCCGGCGCGACGGGCTGCGCGCGCGCAAGCTTGCCAATGCAGCACGCCGGCCGATGTGCGTTTCCGTCTTTGGCCCAAGCCAACAGGGGAAAAGCTATCTGATCGCCTCCTTGGCGCGGAAGGAAGGCAAGCCAACGACCATTCGTTTTGGCGATGAGCTGCGCGGTTTCAACCGCGACATCAACCCGGATGGCGGCAAGGAATCCACCGGGCTTGTCACGCGCTTCACCACGCGCCCGGTAACTGGCCTGCCCGGCATGCCCGTGGTCTGCCGCATGCTGTCCGAAACAGACATCGTGAAAATCATGGCCAATGCCTTCATGGAGGATTTCGACCGAGACACGGTGGTGCCGCTTGAAGGCGCTGTGATCGAAGCCAGTATCGCGAAGCTGCGCGCCAAGGCCGCGCCGACGGCGGTGGGGCGGCTGAATGAAGATGATATCTATGATCTGTTCGAGTATTTTGAACGCTACTTCCTGAATCATCCGGCGCATCTGGCGCTGAAGCCCGGCGCCTGGCGCGAAATCGAAAGCCTGGCCCCGCGCCTTGCCATTGCCGATCGGGTGGAGCTTTACGGCCTGCTTTGGAACAATACGCCGACCATGACGGCAACGGCGCTGAAACTGATTCAGGCTTTGGCGCAGCTCGATTTTCCGGAAGAAGCCTGCTGCCCCATACTGGCAGTAGATCCCAAGGCGCAGAGTATCATTGATGTGGAGACCATGTCGCATCTGGGCAGGGGCGATGGTGACCCCGTGCCGGTTGCAACGCGTGCTGGGCGCCGGGCCGATTTGCCGCGCGCGGTGCTGACGGCGGTTGTCGCCGAATTGCAGTTGCAATTGGAAGACAAACCCTTCGACTTCTTCGACTATACGGATCTGCTGGATTTCCCCGGTGCGCGCGGGCGCGAGAAATACAATGCCGCCAAGGCCGAGGAAGTGGCGCAGAACGATCTTTTCATGCTGCTCCGGCGCGGCAAGGTTGCCTATTTATATCAGCGCTACCTGGCGGAACAGGAACTGACTTCCATGTTGCTCTGCCTGAAGCACAGCAATCAGGAAGTGCGTACGGTGCCCGCCATGGTGCGCAACTGGATTGACAGCACCCATGGCGCCACACCTGAGGCGCGAAAGGGCCAGGATGTCGCCTTGTTCCTGGTGCTGACTATGTTCGACATGGAGTTTGAGATCAAAGGCGGCGCGGAAGACAATGTGGAACGCTGGTCCACCAGGTTGAAGACGACGATTTTCGAATTCCTGGGCCTTGGCCATGATTGGCCATCGGAATGGGTACCGGGGCAGCCGTTCAACAATACGTTCTGGCTGCGCAACCCCGAAGTGATGAATAAGGGGCTGTTGGATTATGACGACAAGGGCCGCGAAATAGGCTTTCGTGATATGGAACGCGTGGGGCGATTGAAGGCGAACTTCCTCGCCAATCCGGATGTGCAACAGCACTTCGCCAATCCGGAACGCGCCTGGGAAGCGGGCATGGCGTTGAATGATGGCGGCATCGGCTATCTTTCCGAAAAGCTCCGCCCGGTTTGCAACCCCGCACTAAAGCGACACCAGGTGCAGGGCCAGCTTGGTGATCTGGCCAAGCGCATGGTGGGCCGGATTGAAGGCTACCATGTCTCCGGCGATCTGGACGCGGAATTGGCCAAGCGACGGGCAGAAGCGCGGCTGGTTGGGCGGCAATTGCTTGCCTGCGCGGAAGCCCAGGCCTTTGGGCTATTGCTGCGCGAATTGCAGGTACAGGGCGAAACCTTGGCGGAAATTTTCCGCCGCCAACAATTGGCCGCGGCTGAGACACCTTCCGCCGTAACAGCACCGGTTGGCCGCAAGACCACAGCGCGCGAATTGCGCAACGAATTCGAAGCGTTGTTTCAGGATGACCCTGCCCCCGTGGCCCCCGTTGAGGAAGCGGAAGAAGGCCCGCGCGACCAGGCGGATCTTTTTGCCGAAGCGACAGTGGCCGAATGGTTGCAGAATATGCATCGCTTCGCTGCACGCACCGATAGCCCCGAATTGTTCCGCATGGACCGCGAAGCAATCGCGACGCTGGTCGCGCAACTTGCTGCCGGCGCGCGGCGCCTGAAGCTTCGCGAAAATATTGCCTCACGCATGCGGACGGAAGCGGCCTATAATGAATCCATGGCCAATCGGCTGCTGAAGCCGGTGATGATTGCCGAACGCGCGATCAATGATTTCGTCACCTGGATGGGCTTTGAAAAACTGCCGATCGAAGCGCGCCCCAAGGCCGGGCGCGATGGGCGCAGCATTTTCATCCGCCCCGCCGCACCCATGGACGACATGCCAAAGCTTTCCGAAACGCCAATGGCCTATGACGCTGCCTTTTACGTGGATTGGGCAGTCGCCTTTGTGCGGCTTGTGGAAGATAATGTGCGCGGCGCGGGCAGCGCGATGGTGGATGAAAAATCCAATGCCCGGCTTGGCAGCCTGCTGAGCAGTCTCCGCAAAGGCGTCACCCCATGATGCTGCGTGTTGAAAATGATCGGCGCTTTTCGCTTGGCCATGCGCGCATCACCCTTTCAGGCGTGCAGGCGCCGAGTGATGGCGGGTTTCGTATTGTTCGCGAAGGCTATGCTGCTGCAAATCTCGGCCGTCGTGGCTGGCAGGTACAGGAAGAAAAGCTGAGCCCGGTTGAAATTCGGCAGGAAGGGGCTGACACCGTTCTGGTGATTGGGCCGAGGCTGACGCGGCATCTGGAACCAGGCCCGCTGGTTTTCCTGCTGCCGGCCACGGGTTTGGAAGCAAGCCTGTTTTGGCCCGACGATATTGATGTGTTCGATGGCGATCTGCCACCTGAAACAGTGATGCCGCGCGAGCCTGAAACGGCGCGAAAGCCTTCACCGATTGCCGCCGCGCCGCCAACTCCAGCGCCTTCATCCGCGCCGCCGCCGCGCGAAGATATTGTTGTGCCAGCAAGGCAAGATACCACCTCACGCACGCCTTTATTTGCGGGCCTTGGTTTGTTATTGCTGGTTGCAATCGGTGGCGCTACCTGGTGGTTCACGACAGCCCCGCCCTCACCATCACCGGCCCCAGTCGCAACACCCGCGCCGCCACCCACTCCGCCGAGCCCGCCTGCATCCGCAGAACGCCCCTGGCTTGAGCGCAGCGATGGCATGAACCTGCGTGATCTGGTGCAATCCGCATCCGATGCTGCCGCCATTCACGCGGCAGCGCTCAGGCGTCAGGCGGCCGGGCGTCATGATGACGCGCTGGTCTTGTTCGAAGAAGCCGGCGAACGTGGCCATGCAGCGGCGCTGACCGCTGTGGCGCGGCTTTATGACCCGATTGGTTTTGTCGCGGGCCGCCCCTTCCGCGCGCCAGACCCGCGTGCGGCAGCGCGTTATTACCGCGACGCCGTGCAAAAGGGTGATGCCGCCGCGCAAGCGCCACGCGCTGCGCTGAAGACATGGCTTGAGGAACAGGCGCGCGCCGGCAATGGCACGGCGGAAACGGCGCTGAAGGAATTCTGGCAATGATATTCCGCCGCGCACTCTGGTTTCTTGCGCTTGCCGTGTTGTGCGCCTTGCCAGCAGGACGAGGCATCGCACAACAAGCCGCGCGGCAACCGTTGCTGATGGAAGGGCGCGCCACGCTATTTCAACGCGTGATCCTGCGCCCGGGCGCGCGCTTGGCCGAACGGCCGGATGCGAATGCGCCGTCCCAGCCAACGCCCGGTTTTGGTGTTTTCTATGTCTATGCGCGCCAGGGCAGCGGCGCCGATGGCTGGCTTGAAATTGGCGCGGCGCAGGATGGCCGCACGCAAGGCTGGGTCCGCGCCGAACGCACCATGGATTGGAAGCAGACCATGGTGCTGGCTTTCAACAACCCTGCTGGCCGTGAACGCGCCATGTTCTTCCGAGACGCGGAAACACCGCGCGCCCTTTGGCTGAATACGCGCGGCGGTGCGGCCGAGGCGACGCGGTTGCGCGAGGCCGCGCGCGCCAATACCGAAGGGCCGGTGATTGCGCTGGAACCTGAGAACTTCATTGATATCACCAGGCAATTCTATCTGCTGCCTATACTCTCCGCACAGCGCGTGGAAAATGAAAGCGCGCATGAAGCGCGTTTGCTGGAAGTGGTTTCAGCCCCCGCGCAGCAGGCGCCCCCGCCGCCTGCTGATCCGGATGCGCTGCGCAATTATCGGGGCGCAGTGGTGTTTGTGGTTGATACCACAATCAGCATGGGGCCTTATATTGACCGCACGCGTGAAGCACTGAAGCGCGTGGTGGATCGCATTCGCGATACCGCAGTGCGTGACAATTTCCGCTTCGGCATGGTGGCCTTCCGCGACCATTTGGGCGGCAATCCCAGGCTTGAATATGTCACGCGCATGGTGTCTTTGCCCGACTTGGCTGAGGCTTCTGATGCGATCTTGCCGCGCTTGTCTCAATTGGCTGAGGCGCGTGAGAGCAATGAGGGCTTTGATGAGGATTCACTCGCTGGGATCAAGCTCGCTTTGGATGAAGTGCCCTGGCAGCAGTATGGCGGGCGTTTTGTTATTCTGATTACGGATGCTGGTGCGCGGGATGCGAAAGACCCGCGCGCACAAACCCAGATGGGCCCCGAAGAAATGCGCCAATTGGCGCAGTCGGAGGCGAAGCAGGTTGCGATCTACGCCATTCATCTGAAAACGCCGGAAGGGCGCACCAACCACGCGCGGGCGGAACGGCAATACCGCGAACTCACGCGCTTTGGTGCGGCGGGGGAGCTTTATTACCCGATCAATGAGGGTAATCTGGGCCAATTCGGCCAAACCGTTGATGCGTTGACGGATGCGCTGCTGGCGCAGGTGGCCGCGGCAGTCGGGCGGCCCATCGCCGGCATCAGGGCGCCACAAGGCGTTGCTGAACGTCGCATCGCCGAACAGGCGGAGATTGTTGGCACCGCCATGCGGCTTTCCTATCTGGGGCGCGCAACGCAGCAGGCGGCGCCTGATGTGGTGCGGAGCTTCGTGCTGGATCAGGAACTCAACCCGGCGGAACCCAGACCGGAAAGGCGGCCTTTGGATGTGCGCGTGCTGCTGACGCGCAATCAGCTTTCCGATCTGGCGACGACGCTGCGCAGCATTATCCAGGCCCAGGCAGCGGCGCGGCTTTCCCCGGAGACGTTCTTTGAACGTGTGCGCGGAGCGGCGGCAGCGGCGGCGCGTGATCCTCGGCGCATGGCGGAATTCCAACGCCTGGGCGGGGCCTTTGGCGAATTCCTCCAGGACCTGCCCTATCAAAGCCAGATCATGGAATTCACTCAGGAAGAATGGAACAGCATGGGCGCCGGCCGGCGCACCGAAATCGTCAATGCGCTGGAAGCGAAGCTGCGCCTTTATGAGGAATTCAATCGTCAGCCATCGCTCTGGGTCAGTTTCGATGGCGGGCGCAATCCTGGTGAGGCGATGTATCCCGTGCCCATTGATGCGCTGCCCTAAGGGCGCGCATGAACCAATCCACGCCGACCCTGCTGCTGCAAGACGTCATCATCCGCCATCAGGCGCCAGGCGGCGCGCTGGGTTTTGAGCTTGTCATTGAGGAATTCAGCATCACGCGCGGTGAGGCCCTGGCGCTGGTCGGGCCTTCTGGCTCCGGCAAATCCACGCTGCTTGATCTGCTGGCCTTGGCGCGCCGGCCATTAAGCACAAGCAGGTTTTTGCTGACACCACGCACAGGCAAGGCGATAGACCTTGGCGCTGTTTGGCGCGCGGGGGATGACAATAGCCTGACCGCCATTCGCGCCGCGCATTTCGGCTATATTCTGCAAACGGGTGGGCTGCTGCCGTTCCTTTCTGTCCGGCGCAATATCGCGCTGAGCCAGGCGGTGCTCGGCCGGCCCGATCCCGCGCATATCGAAGCCTTGGCGGCCCGGCTTGAGATCGCGTCTTTCCTCGAGCGAATGCCGGCAACCCTATCCGTTGGGCAGAGGCAACGTGTGGCGATAGCACGCGCCCTGGCGCATCGCCCGGAAATCCTGCTGGCGGATGAACCCACCGCCAGCGTTCACCCAGCCTTGGCTGACACAATATTGGCCCTGCTGATTGAACAGGCGCGCGAACAGGATACGGCGCTGATCCTGGCAACGCATGATCCAGACCGCGCCGCGCGCCATGGCTTCACTATTCTGCCGATCCGCACGGAAGCGGGGAATGCGGGCGCTGGTCGTTCCTGGCTCAATAGGGCGCGGGCGCCGGCATGAGTGAGAAAACCTCTCATGGCGGATTGCTTGCCGGGCTTTCGCTGCGTGATCTTTTGCATGAACGCACGCTCGCACTTTGTTCGCTGATTGGTCTGGCGGCGGTGCTGGCGCCGCTGATTGTGCTGTTTGGCCTAAAGCACGGTGTGATTGATGGGCTGCGTGCGGATCTGATTGATAATCCGCGCAGCCGCATGGTGGTGAATGCCGCCAACCGCAATTTCGATACGGCGTTTCTGACGCGCCTGGCCGCGCGGCCCGATATCGCTTTTGTCATTCCGCGCACGCGCAGCCTGAATACCGAAGCGCGCTTCGAAAATCCGGCGCGCCCCGGCACCGTGCTGCGCGCGGAATTGCTGGCCACCGCCGCCGGTGATCCCCTGTTGCATGGCCTGCCCAGCATTGCGCCGAACCAAATCATCCCAAGCGCTTCCTTCGCTGCGCGGTTGGATTTGCAGTCAGGCATGAATGTGACGCTGCGCGCCCTTCGCGGTGATGCCAGCGCGCGAGAGGTGCTGAATTTTCCAGTCACCATCGCTGCCATCGCGCCCCCGAGTGCCTTTGGCCGCGACGGCGTTTTCGTTGACCTCAAGACTCTGCTGCTGGTGGATCGCTTCACCGATGGCGCGCTGCCTGCCACCGCAACCCCCGCCGATATCGCGGATGATGCCACACGCATCTTTGCCGGTTTTCGCGCCCATGCGCGGCGCTTGGAAGATGTAACGCGCATTGACCATGATCTGCGGCGCGATGGGGTGGAGGTTGAAACGCTTGCGGAACAGGTGGAAGGCTTGCTCAGCCTTGATCGCAGCCTAACGCTGCTTTTTGCCTTGCTCGCGGGGCTGGGCGGGGTTGGGTATCTCGTCTCGCTTGGTGTTGGGCTTTATGCCAATGTGGAAAGAAAGCAGCGTGATCTGTCGCTGTTGCGCCTGATCGGGCTGTCGCGGCGCGATCTGGTGGTGTTTCCGCTGATCCAGGCGCTGATCATCGCAGGCGCGGGGGCGGCGCTCGCAAGCCTGCTCGCCTTGGCGGTAGCGGGTTTGGTCAATCGCCTGCCACTTGCGGGTGCCAATGCCGCTGGCGCGCGGGCCATTTGTGTCATTGAAGCGCAGCATTTGTTGCTGGCATTTTTGGTGAGCCTTTTGGGCGCGGCATTATCCGCGGCTTTTGCCGGATATCGCGCCGCCCGGATTGAACCTGCGGAGGGGCTTCGCGATGCGTAAGCTGTTGCTTGCTACCATGATCCTGTTCGCGCCAGCGGTAAACGCGCAAGAAAGATGGGCAGCGGAATTCTGGAACCCGAAGCCGCTTGCCGATGATCTGATCCTGCCCATGCCTTGCGGTGGCGCCATGGTGTTTCGCCCAGTGCCAACTCCTTTGGGCCAAGGGCTTCTCGCTGACCGCCCGGCCATGCTCGGTCAGGCGGATGCGGAAACCAATTACAGCGAATTTCTCCGCCAAAGCTTCATCGCAGGGCCATTTCGCGGTGCCGATGCCGCTGCGCCGCCGCGCTACTACATTGGCAAATATGAGGTTACGCGCGATCAATATACAGCCGCGACCGCTGAAGCCTGCCCAACACCAGCCGCCGCCGGGCGCCTACCCCAGGCCGATATCGCCTGGCATGAGGCGATTGCCTTCACCATGCGCTATTCCGCCTGGCTAGCGCGCAATGCGCGTGACGCCTTGCCCATGCGCGATGATGCGCGCGCCTTTGTGCGCCTGCCGACTGAGGAGGAATGGGAATTCGCCACGCGCGGTGGAGCGGCAGTTGCGGAAGCAGATTTCGGCGCGCGGGTTTTTCCAATGTCTGAGGGCATGCAGCGTTATGTCTGGTTTCAGGGCACGCGATCCTCGGGTGGGCGCGTGCGCCCTATCGGCATGCTGGAACCCAATCCGCTTGGGCTCTTCGATATTCTCGGCAATGTTGCGGAATGGGTGCTGGAACCCTATCGGCTCAATCGTGTCGGTCGGCCACATGGTCAGGCGGGCGGCATGGTCGCGCGCGGCGGGGATTTCCTGACGCCGGAGGATCAGATCCGATCAAGCTTGCGCGTTGAACTGCCGCCGCTTGATCGCAACGGCGAAGCGCTCCGGCTACGCAGCCTTGGCTTTCGCCCAGTGCTCGCCCTTGTTGCCACCAGCAGTGACCAGCGCCCCGCCCAATTGCGCGCAGCGTTTGAGGCTGAGGCGCAGTCCCGCGGCAGCGCCAGCGAAGACCCAGCACGCCTTCTGGAAGTGCTGAAAAATGACACGCCGGACCCGGCGCTGCGCCAGGGGATTGAGCGCGTGGGCGCGGCGCTCCGCACTGCCCAGCGAGAGCGCAATGATCAGGAAATGCAGGCGATCCAAAGCCAAATCGCCGCCGCCGCACAAATTGGTCGGCAAATCCTATTGGCGGAGGGTTTTGGCGAATTGCTCGGCGCCTTTGCCCGCGTGCAGGCGGAAACCGTGCAGGCGCAGCGCACCTTGGCGGAAGATCAAGGCCGCATCGCTGCCGCGACGCAGGCCGAAGTGCAAGCGGCGCTCCGCCGACAGCAGGAACGCACGCAGCAAATCACCACCACCATGGCGCGCATCGAAGCCGCGTTGCGCAGCCAGGCGGAAGGCCAACCCGCCCGTGCCCAGGAATTGGCCGCGAGCTATCTGCGCACCGTGCTTGCGGTGGGCCGCGGCGCGGACAGGTTGCGCATAGCGGATGCCGGCAATGTGGTGCAGCAGGAATTGCAGGCGCAGAATGTGCAGTATTTGCCGGAACTCGCACGTGTCGCGGCGCGGCATATGGTGGCGGTGAGCAATGGCAATCCGCCAAGCCGGGAACAGGCGATGGCTGATCTTACGGCGGTGTTGCGGCCTGCGGCGCCTGCCCAGCCCGCGCGGCGGTAGCTTTTGGCGCCACGCCAAATCAGGCGCCGGGCGCATCCTGATTGCCAAGCTCATGACGGGCAGGTCTCAATCGAGTGTTTTCATACCTCCGGACGGCGATCTGCGCTAAGATCAAGCCATGGAAGCAGCGCCGCGCGCCACCGAAGACCTCGGCTCGGACCAAACCAATGCTGCATCGGGTTCCCCGCTGCGCGCCCGCGCCGTGATCCTGGGGGAAAGGCTGGACCATCGTGGTCTTGGCCCCAGCGGCACCGCCATGGCGGACCCTGTGCCCATCGCGGCCCCGGCGCCCATCAGCGCCTTTGCCTTCCGCTGGGGCGCGGTGGTGATTTTCGGCGCTGATCCCACTGAGGAAGCTGCGCTGCTTGCAGCACTCGGCCCGCGCATCACCAACCCCGCCGATAGTCTAGCCGAGGAAACCGCGCTTATCGCGCTCGGCGCCGAACGAGACGGGGTGGATGCCGAAGGCGTGATCCAGCTTTGCGATCAGGCGCCGGAAAGGCTTGCCGTGGTGGCGGATGCGCTCGCGAAAAGCGCTGCCCTCGCCCAGCAGGAAGCCCGCATCGCCGATGCCTTGGACCGCCTGGAACCCGCTGTGGCTGATCTGAGGGCGGCAGGCAGGCTGCGCTTTTCCTCCCGCGCTTTGCATCGGCAGATTGGCCATGCGCTATCCGCCCATAGCCGCAACCTGGCGCGGGTGGAGGCCGCGGATAAGCCCGAAGTGCTCTGGGATCACCCAGAACTGGAACGGCTCCATGCACGGCTTTCGGATGAATATGAGCTCAGCGAGAGGGGCACCGCCCTGGAACGCAAGCTTGCCTGGATCGGCGATACCATCCAGACATTGCTTTCCCTGTTGCAAGCAAGGCGGGCACTCGGGCTGGAAGCCGCGGTGGTGGTGCTGGTGGGAATTGAGGTCGCCTTCACCCTTTATGAGCACGTCATCCGCCCGCTCTGGCACTGAAATCGCCGCTTTGGGCTTCTCTGCCACCCAATTCCGGGCAATAAAGAACGGCAATCAAGTCAGTCCAAGGAAATTTCTATGACGGCGAATTCGCCCGAATGGGCCCAGGCGCCCACCGCGCCCCAGAATCTGAGCCAGAAGCGCCCACCGCCGCCGCCGGCTTCCGTGCGCCGTTACTTGAGCCTGCCGGATTTTGAAGCCGCTGCCGCGCGCTACTTGCCGCGCAGCATTGGTGGCTTTGTCTCCGGCGCGGTGGAAAACGATGCGTCGCTGCGCGATAATCGCGAAGCCTTCGCCGAATGGGGCTTTGTGCCGCGCGTGCTACGCGACACACGCGGGCGCAATCTGAAGACCACGCTGTTCGGCCAGGAATATGATGCGCCCTTCGGCCTACCGCCCATGGGCGCTTCCGCGCTGGTGGCCTATCGCGGCGACCTGGTGCTGACGCAAGCGGCGCGCGCGCGCAATGTGCCCATGATCATGAGCGCTTCTTCGCTGATCCCGCTGGAAGATGTGGCCAAGGCCAATCCGGATGCCTGGTATCAGGCCTATCTGCCCGGTGAGGCCGAGCGTATTGAACCGCTGGTAGACCGCGTGGCGGCGGCCGGCTTCAAGACCTTTGTGCTGACGGTGGATGTGCAGGTTTCATCCAACCGCGAAAACAATGTGCGCAATGGCTATTCCATTCCTCTCAAGCCCACACCGCAATTGCTGTGGGATGGCATTACCCATCCGGGCTGGGTGCTGAATACTTTCTTCAAGACCATGCTGACGAACGGTATGCCGCATTTTGAGAATATGGATGCAGGCCGTGGGCCGCCCATTGTCTCCACCACCTTGATGCGCGCCTTTGGCGCGCGTGATGGGCTGGCGTGGGAGCATCTGGAACTGATCCGCCGGCGCTGGAAGGGCAAGTTGGTGGTGAAGGGCATCATCTCCCCGGAAGATGCGCGCATGTGCCGCGAAGCGGGGGCCGATGGCATCATGGTTTCCAACCATGGCGGGCGGCAATTGGATGGCACGATTTCCGGCCTGCGTAGCCTTGCTGAAATCGCCCGCGATGCCGGCGGCATGACGGTGATGTATGATGGCGGCATCCGCCGTGGCAGTGATGTACTGAAGGCGCTGGCCCTTGGTGCTTCCTTTGTCTTCGTTGGCCGCCCGATGCTGTCAGCCGCGGCGGTAGCGGGCGAAGATGGTGTGAAGCACGCGATTGGCCTGCTGTCTGAAGAAATCGATCGCAACATGGCCATGATGGGTATTCTGAACCCATCGGAAATGTCCATGGAATACATGCGCCCGATGCGTTGAAAGTATGCTTTTATGGCGTGATGCGCTTTGCCGGATCACGCCAAATTACCCGTCGGGACTTGCCCTGAAGCACTTCGCATGGGTTGATGCGGGTGAAAGCTAAGGGGGGAAGCGCATGGCGGCATATGACTACATCATCATCGGCGCTGGTTCGGCGGGCGCGGTGGTGGCCAATCGCCTTTCCGCCGATCCGCGCAACAAGGTGCTGCTGCTGGAAGCCGGGCCCGCCGGCTATCGCTGGACCCGCATTCCCGTGGGCTATGCGCGCATGATCAATAACCCTGAGGTGAATTGGCTCTACACCTCAGAACCGGAGGCCACCACCAATGGCCGGCGTCTGCCCGTGCCGCGTGGGCGCATTCTGGGTGGGTCGAGCGCCATCAACGGCCTCGCTTTCGTGCGCGGCCAAGCGCAGGATTTCGATACCTGGGCGCAAATGGGCAATCGCGGCTGGAGCTATGCGGATGTGCTGCCCTTCTTCAAGCGGATTGAGGATTATCAGGGCGATGGTGACGCCACGTATCGCGGCAAGGATGGCCCGTTGCGCGTCACCAATCCCGAACCGCGCGACGCAATTTTCCAGGCACTGATCAAGGCGGCTGGCGAGGTCGGCATACGCCACAACCCGGATTACAATGGCGCGCATCAGGATGGCATTGCCATGAGCCAGGCAAGCATTTCGGGCGGTCGCCGCATGAGCACCGCCGCCTGCTACCTGGACCCCATTCGTGGCCGCGCCAATCTGCATATCGAAACCGGGGCACTCGCGGAAAAACTGATTTTCCAAGGCAAGCGCTGCATTGGCGTGCGTTACAGCAAGGGCGATCAAAGGCTTGAAGCGCAGGCGGGGCGAGAGGTGATCATCAGCGGTGGTTCGATCAATTCGCCGCAATTGCTGGAATTATCCGGTATTGGTCAGCCGGAACGCTTGCACGGGCTTGGCATTGAAACCCTGCATGCGCTGCCAGGCGTTGGCGAGAATCTGCGCGACCATTACGCGCCGCGCACGCGCTGGGCGGTGGGTGCGAAGGGCTATACGCTGAATGATCGTGGGCGAGGGCTTGGCCTGGTGGAGCAGGCGCTGCGCTATGCCCTGACCGGCAAGGGCATGTTGGGCGCGGTGGCGGCCCCCATTCGCGCTTTTGTTTTCTCCCGCGAAGGGCTGGAAGCGCCTGATCTTTTGCTGGGTTGGGTACCAGCTTTCACCGAAGCAGGGCCGAATGGCCCACGCATTGCGGCGCAATCGGGCATGACTTGCTACGCCCATGTCATGCGCCCGGAAAGCAAGGGGCAGATCCATATTACTTCGGCCGATCCCAAGGCACCGCCGGCGATTAATTTCAATTTCCTCTCAGCGCCTGTGGATGCGGCGCTGACGGTGCGCGCGATTCAGATTGCGCGTTCCATCATGTATGCGCCGGCCATGGCGGCCTTGCGCCTGACGGAAGTGGCACCCGGCACAGCGCGGCAAAGTGATGCTGAGATCATCGAATGGGTGAAGCAGGCGGCCGAGACCACCTATCACCCGGTTGGCACCTGCAAGATGGGCAGCGACCCGTTGGCGGTTGTGGATGCGGAACTTCGCGTACATGGCATTGCCGGGCTGCGTGTGGCGGATGCTTCCATCATGCCGGCGCTCACTTCCGGCAATACCAATGTCCCCAGCATCATGATTGGCGAAAAGGCCGCGGATATGGTGCTGCGTGATGCAAAGGCGCTTGCCGCATGAAACTGGATGAAGCCATTGCGGCGCAAAAACCGTTGGTGCAGAGCCTGCTGGATAGCGTGGCGGCGATCGGTGCCGACCCGCCCGGCATCACGCGCGATGCCTATGGACGCGGCGAAAACGAAGCGCATGATCTAATCCGCAAGGCGGGCGAGGCGCTTGGCATGCAGGCCAGCATTGACGCCGGCGCCAATCTTTCCCTGCGCTGGACAGCCGAAGATCCGAAAGCGCCGCCGATCATCATTGGGTCCCATCTGGATAGCATTGTGCAGGGCGGCAATTTCGATGGCGCGGCGGGCGTGATTGCGGGCATTGGCGCCGTTGCGGCACTGCGCGCGGCGGGCATCACACCGCACCGGGATATTGAAGTGCTGGCGCTACGGTGTGAGGAAGCGGTGTGGTTCGGCCTTGGCCTGATTGGCAGCCGTTGCCTGCTGGCACGCTTGCCGCCCGGTGCACTGGAATTGCGCCATGCGCGCACCGGCAAGACGCTGGCCGAAAGTATTGCGGCGGCGGGTGGCGATCCGGCGCGGCTCAGCCAGGGAACGCCCTTGCGAGACCCCGGCAGCATTGGTGCCTATCTGGAAGTGCATATCGAACAGGCGCCGCAGCTTATCGAAGCGGGCGTACCGATTGCCATCTGCCTCGCCAATCCGGGTAATCTTCGCCATCCCTTCATTCGCATCACGGGTGAGGATGCGCATACCGGCCTGCCACATCGTTTCCGCCGAGATGCCGCTTTGGCTGGGG
>Ga0315899_10002471_pt1 | contig 20479 bp, 13 predicted proteins | sample LakEriMetagenome_2_FD_203518 | JGI IMG/M metagenome (GOLD analysis project Ga0315899, IMG submission 203518) | Freshwater fungal communities from buoy surface, Lake Erie, Ohio, United States - Buoy 4 MA112 | ecosystem: Environmental > Aquatic > Freshwater > Lake | place: USA: Lake Erie, Ohio... | reverse complement strand
AGGCGCTGTACCAGGGGGTGTTGACCCGTCCCGCGAGTGCTGGGGAGTTGAGCCTGGCGTTGTCTTTCGTGACGGAGCAGGCGGTGACGGAGCAGGCCGAAGCCGGACCCCGGAACGGCCTGTCGCCGCTGGCGCAACTGGCCCAGGCGCTGATGCTGTCGAACGAATTTGTCTTCGTCGACTGAGAGCCGGGTGCGGCAGCGCGCGGGCTGGTTATCAGCCCGTTGGGGCTGGATCTGAGTTGCGGCCGATCGGTTTCCGCACCGCCCAGCGAGGCCGTTCGGCACTCCGGATTCGGGTCGGTCTGGGCACGCCTGACGGGAGTGGGCGCGGCTCGTCAGCCAGAGGTGGCATGGGATTTGCCCGAAAGAGTCGTTGAGAGAGCCGACTGGTGACGTTCCGGCGTTCGGGAACGACTTGCCGGTGGGGGTTTCGCGAACCTGTGGCGGTTTGAGGCGGGTGAGAAAACGCGGGAGTTCGCGCAGTTGTTTGGCACGGATGCTGAAATCCACTGCAGCCATGGGTCGTGAGGGACCGGATCGGTCCGTCGTGTTCCACGAGAAAGCGCTCCGATGACAACAGATCACGACTCGGTGGAATCGCTGACGCGATTCGCCGATTACAGTACCGACGGGTTTTACGACGAGATGTTTCTGCCCGACGGCAATCCCCGGCCGCGGTCCGAATTGCTCGCCTGGAGGCTCAAGACCCTTTCGCCTGGGGAAATGGCGAGCCGGCAGCGGGCGGCAGATCAGGCACTGCTGAACATGGGGATCACCTTCAATGTCTATGGACATGAGCAGGGGACTGAGAAGATCTGGCCGTTCGACCTGGTGCCGCGCATTCTGGAGTCGACCGAGTGGAGCCGGATTGAGGCGGGGCTGCGGCAGCGGATTCGCGCGCTGAACCTGTTCATTGACGACATGTATCATGGGCAGCAGATCGTCAAGGACGGGATCTTTCCCGAGTACATGGTCAAGACCGGACGGAACTTCCTGCAGCAGTGCCGGGGAGTGAAGCCCCCCCGGGGGATCTGGTGTCACATCACCGGGACCGACCTGGTACGTGACACCGACGGCACAGTCTACGTTCTGGAAGACAATCTGCGGTGTCCTTCGGGGGTCTCGTATGTGCTCGAGAACCGCGAAGTGATGAAGCGAACGTTCCCGCAGCTCTTTGAGGGGCTGTCGATTCTGCCAGTCGAGAACTATCCCGAGCAGCTGCTGCGGATGCTGCAGTACATCGCCCCCCCCACCGATGATGAACCGACGGTCGTGGTGCTGACCCCCGGGATCTACAACTCGGCGTACTTTGAGCATTGCTTTCTGGCCCAGCAGATGGGGGTGGAGCTGGTCCAGGGGAGCGATCTGGTGGTGTCGAATGGGTTTGTCCACATGCGGACCACCCGGGGACTGCAGCGCGTGGATGTGATCTACCGCCGGATCGACGACGAATTTCTCGATCCTCTCACCTTCCGGGCCGATTCGTGCCTGGGTGTGCCGGGCCTGATGGATGTCTACCGGGCCGGGCGGGTGGCGCTGGCCAACGCCCCCGGGACGGGGATCGCCGACGACAAGGCGGTCTACGCCTACGTGCCGCAGATGATCAAGTACTACCTTGGAGAGGAGATGAGTCTGCCGAATGTTCCCACGTACCTGTGTGCCGACGATGAGCAGCGGCGGTATGTGCTGAGCCACATCGACCAACTGGTGATCAAGCCGGCGAATGAGTCCGGGGGGTACGGCATTCTGGTGGGGCCCCGGGCGACTCCGGAGCAGCATGCGAAGTACCGCGAGCTGATCGAGGCAAATCCGCGGAATTACGTGGCGCAGCCGACGCTGGCGCTCTCGCGGGTGCCGACCCTGGTGGGAGATCATCTGGAGGGGCGGCATGTCGACTTGCGCCCGTACATTCTGTACGGCGAAGACATCTACATCCTGCCGGGGGGCCTGACGCGGGTCGCGCTGGTGAAGGGGTCGCTGGTGGTGAATTCCTCACAGGGAGGGGGGAGCAAGGACACGTGGGTCCTCAAGAATGGAATTCCCCGGCTGGCGGACTTCCTGGAACTGCAGCAGTGAGCCATCGGGGCCCGGTTGATTTTTTCCGCGGGGTTGAGCCCTGCGGAGCCTTTCTTTTCCACGATGTTGAACGACCATGTTGAGCCGGGTTGCCAATTCGATCTATTGGATGAGTCGCTACGTGGAACGGGCCGAGAATGTGGCCCGGTTCATCGATGTGAACCTGAACATGTCGCTGGATCTCGGTCCCGAGATGCAGCGGCACTGGGCCCCGTTGATCTACACCACGGGGGACCAGGAGTCGTTTCATGCGATTCATGGTGTGGCCGACCAGGAGAGCGTGATCCAGTTTCTGACGTTCGAACGGCAGAACCCGAATTCGATTCTGACCTCGCTTTCGGCCGCCCGTGAGAACGCCCGCACGGTCCGCGACATGATCAGTTCGCCGATGTGGGAAGAGCTGAACAAGTTCTATCTGCTGGTGAAATCGGCGACCCCCAGCCAGGTGCTCGACTCGCCGTTTGAGTTCTTCACCCAGATCAAACTGGCCGCCCACACACTGGCCGGGGTGACCGAGTCTTCCTTGTCGCATGGCGAGGCGTGGCACTTTCACCGGTTGGGGCAGATGCTTGAACGGGCCGACAAGACCTCGCGCATTCTCGACGTCAAATACTACGTCCTGTTGCCGACCGCGTCAGACATTGGCACGCAGTTGGATACGAACCAGTGGGCGGCCTTGCTGAAGTCGGCCAGTGCCCTCGAGATGTACCGCAAGGCGTACGGGCGGATCACTCCGCAGTCGGTGGCGGACTTTCTGATTCTCGACCGGGAATTCCCGCGCGCGATCCGCTTCTGTCTGGCGCGGGCCGAGGAATCGCTGCTGGCGATCACGGGGGGCGAACACGGGACTTTCCAGAACCGGGCGGAGCAGCAGTTGGGTCGGCTGCGGAACGAGTTCGACTACACCAACATCGATGAAATCCTGCAGGCGGGGATGCATGAGTTCATCGATCGGTTCCAGAAGTCGGTGAACCGGGTGGGTGATGCGATCTTCGACACCTTTTTCGCCCTGCGTCCCGTGCCGACCCAGTCGCAATGGCAATCTCAATGAGAGGCAGCCGCTGTTCGGGCGAGGCGTGCCCGGAGAGCGAAGGGGGCCGCGGCCCCCTTGCCAGTTTCCCCCAGCCATCCGACCGTCCGGCGGAGTTGAGGGCACCCTGTTCTGGACACGAGGTTGATGCGCACCCATGGCCCTTCACGTTGCCCTCCATCACCGGTCGCGCTATCGCTATGACCGTGTGGTGAAACTTGGTCCGCAGACCATTCGCCTGCGCCCGGCTCCCCACTGCCGGACCCCCATCCTCGCGTATTCACTGCAGGTCGAGCCTGCCCGCCAGTATCTGAACTGGCAGCAGGATCCCTTCGGCAACTATCTGGCCCGGCTGGTCTTTCCCGACCCGGCGCGGGAACTGCTGGTCGAGGTGGACCTGGTCGCGGAAATGACGGTGATCAATCCGTTCGATTTCTTCCTGGAGTCGACCGCGGAGCAGTTTCCCTTCCAGTATCCCGCCGCCACGGTCGCTGAACTGGCACCGTACCTTGAGAAGGCACCACTCTCACCCCGGTTCGCCCGGTTTCTGGAGGGGGCCCCACCGGCCGGGAGGCGGACGATCGACTGGCTGGTCGACATGAACCAGTACGTCTCCCGGGAAATCAGCTACCTGATCCGTCTCGAGCCGGGGGTGCAGACGTGTGAAGAAACGCTGGAGAAGCGGAGCGGGTCATGCCGCGATTCGGCGTGGCTGCTGGCCCAGATGCTGCGGCATCGGGGGCTGGCGACACGGTTTGTGTCGGGCTATCTGATTCAACTGCAGGCGGATGAGAAGTCGCTCGATGGTCCGTCGGGCCCCGATCAGGACTTCACCGATCTGCACGCCTGGACCGAGGTGTATCTGCCCGGGGCGGGCTGGGTGGGGCTCGACCCCACATCGGGATTGTTCGCCGGGGAGGGGCACCTGCCGCTGGCCGCCACACCCGAGCCAACCTCGGCCGCCCCCATCGCAGGGTTGGTTGATCCCTGCGAGTGTGAGTTCGACGTGACGATGACGGTCACCCGGATCCACGAGGATCCGCGGGTGACGAAGCCCTACACCGACGAGCAATGGCGGGCGATCGACCGGCTGGGGCTGCGGGTGGATGAGGCGCTCCGCGCGGGACGCATCCAATTGACCATGGGAGGCGAACCGACCTTCGTCTCAATTGACCAGCGGGATCTGCCGGAATGGAACACCACTGCCCTGGGAGATCACAAGCTTCAGTTGGGAACGACGTTGTTCGAGCGGCTGTCGAATCGGCTGGCGCGCGGTCCGCTGCTGCATTTCGGACAGGGAAAGTGGTATCCCGGCGAGCAACTGCCGAGGTGGGCCCTGTCGTGCTACTGGCGGAAAGATGGTGAGCCGATCTGGACCCGGCCCGACTTGCTGGCGACGCAGCAGGCGGAGCTGGGGCATGGTGAGGCCCAGGCACAGCAATTCATCCAGCGGCTCGCGGAGCGGTTGGGACTGCCCGCGGACAACGCCGCCCCCGGCTATGAGGATGCCCTCTACTACCTCTGGAAGGAACGTCGGCTTCCTGCGAATGTCGAATTCCAGGACTCCCAACTGCGGGATCCGGTCGAGCGGGCCCGGTTGGCCCGATTGCTCGAGCGAGGACTCGACCGTCCTGTGGGGTACCTGTTGCCCCTCGCGGCGGGGGCCGAGCCGGGGGAATGGCAGAGCCATCGCTGGGTGACCCGATCGGGCAAGATCTGTCTGGGTCCCGGCGACTCGGCCATGGGATTCCGGCTGCCGCTCGACTCTCTGCTGTGGTCGGCGAACCGCGATGAGCCGAGGATTTTCGAACGCGATCCGCTGGCACCTCGGCCCGCCAGCCTGGGGAGCCCGCTGGCACGGACCCGGGAGGAAGCCAACATTCGGGCCCGGTCGGCGTTTCGGCAGGAGCCGTTGGTCCCACCGGGACCCGTTTATCCCGCCAGTGTGCGAAGTCAGTCTCCCCAGCGGCGGGCGCAGTTTGGTGCTGACCCATCGGCCCGGTACAGTTCGACCGTTCCTCCTGGACTCTCGGGAGGGCTGGGGAGCCATCTGGGGGCGACCGATTTCGCAGTCGATTCGACTTCGGCCGATGGTCTGATCCGCACCGCGCTCTGCGTCGAGCCCCGGCTGGGGGTGCTGCATGTGTTTCTTCCCCCGGTGGGGCACGTCGAAGAGTACCTCGATCTGGTGGCGCGGATTGAAGCGACGGCCCACGAGTTGCAGATGCCAGTGCGGATCGAAGGGTATCAACCCCCCTACGACCCGCGGTTGGAGGTGATGCGGGTGACCCCCGATCCCGGGGTGATTGAGGTCAACATGCCGCCGGCCTCCCACTGGCCCGAGTTGAGAGACCTGACCGAGACGCTGTACACCGAAGCCCGACAGTCGCGGCTGAGCACCGAGAAGTTCATGCTCGACGGACGGCATACGGGGACCGGTGGGGGAAACCACATCGTGCTGGGAGGGCCGACCCCGGCTGAGAGTCCCTTCCTGCAGCGTCCGGACCTGCTGCGCAGTTTCGTGTCGTATTGGAACAATCGACCCTCGTTGTCGTACGTCTTCTCGGGGATGTTTGTCGGGCCCACCAGCCAGGCACCGCGGGTTGACGAGGCCCGGCACGAAAATCTCTACGAGCTGGAGACGGCATTCGCCCAGATTCCTCGTGGCGAGGCGGTGCCTCCCTGGCTGGTCGACCGGGTGTTTCGGCACCTGCTGGTCGATCTGACCGGAAACACGCATCGTGCCGAGTTCTGCATCGACAAGCTGTATTCCCCCGACAGTTCGACCGGCCGGCTGGGGCTGGTGGAGCTGCGTGCGTTCGAAATGCCGCCGCACGAACGGATGAGCCTGGTACAGCAACTGCTGGTCCGCTCGATGGTCGCCTGGTTCTGGGACCAGCCGTATGAGCGCCCGCTGATCCACTGGGGAACCCGGCTGCACGATCAGTTCATGCTGCCCCACCACCTGGGGAGTGACTTGAAGGAGGTGGTCGAGGATCTGCAACAGGCGGGTTTTGACTTCGACCCGGGCTGGTTCCAGCCGCACCTCGAGTTCCGCTGTCCGAAGATTGGCGAAGTGACTCGCCGGGGGGTGACGCTCGAGCTGCGGCAGGCGATCGAGCCGTGGCATGTGCTGGGAGAAGAAGCGACCGGCAGCGGCACGGCCCGCTATGTTGATTCGTCGGTGGAACGGGTGGAGCTCAAGGTGCGGGGACTGACCGACACGCGGCATGTGGTGGCGTGCAATGGACGCCGGGTGCCGCTGACACCGACCGACACCGAGGGGGAATTCGTGGCGGGGGTGCGGTTTCGGGCGTGGCAGCCGCCGTCGTGTCTGCACCCGACGATCGGGGTGCAGGTGCCGCTGGTGTTCGACCTGATCGACACCTGGAATGAGCGCTCTGTCGGAGGGTGCACCTGGCACGTCGCGCATCCGGGGGGATTGAATTCTGATACATTTCCCGTCAACGCGTTCGCCGCGGAAACACGCCGTGCGGCGCGTTTCCTGCCGATTGGACACACCCCGGGACCCTGCCCGATCCCCCCGGCGGAGGTGAATCCGGCCTACCCCAACACGCTGGATCTGCGACGTCCCGCCGATCCGCAGGTCCTGGGCAGGCCCTAGTTCCGGACAACCATCATGACCACACCAACCGGTCGGGAAGTCGCTCTTCCGCCCGGAGACTCCCTTTGGCAATACCGGCCCATCCCAGGCCGGTATGACGAATTCCAGGAGCCGGACGGCACGGTCCGTCCGGTCTGGCGGCAATTCTGGGAGAATCTCAAGTCTCTCGATCCGGCGGTTCTGGGGCAGCGGGAGGAGCAGGCACGCCGGCTCCTGCGCGAGAACGGGGTCACCTACAACGTCTACGGGGCGGCCAAAGATCTCGATCGCCCCTGGCTGCTTGATCCGTTGCCGGTGCTGATGCCGGAGGTCGAATGGGCGGGGCTGGCGACCGCCCTGCGGCAGCGGCTGAAGGTTTTAAATCTGCTGGCCCGCGATCTGTATGGCCCCCAGCAGTTGCTGAAGTGGGGGATCTTGCCCGGGGAGGCGATCCACGAGCACCCGGGGTATCTGCTTCCCTGCCACGGGATGATTCCCCCGGATGGCATTTTTCTCAACTGGTACGCGGCCCAGCTGGCACGGGACGCGACCGGGCAGTGGCGGGTACTGGGTGACCGCACCCAGGGACCCTCGGGAGCGGGCTATGCCGTCGAGAATCGCTTGGTGGTGTCCCGCACGCTGCCGCAGGACTTTCACAGTCTGAATGTGGTCCGGCTGGCCAGCTATTTCCTCACGCTGAAGAACTCGCTGTCGCGTTTGGGGGGCAGCCTGTCGGGCAATCCGCGGATTGTCGTGCTCACCCCGGGGCCGCGCAGCTCGCGGTACTTTGAAGATGTCTACCTGTCGCGCTATCTGGGTTACACCCTGGTGGAAGGGGGAGATCTGACCGTGCGCGGGGAAGGGGTCTTCCTCAAGACCCTGGGGGGGCTGCTGCCGGTGCATGTGATTTTGCGGCGGCTGGCGGACAGCGACTGCGATCCGCTGGAGCTGCGGCCCGATTCGTACCTGGGGGTTCCCGCCCTCACGCAAGCGGTGCGGTCGGGCCAGGTGATTGTGGTCAATCCGCTGGGGGGCGGGGTGCTCGAGGCGCCGATCCTGCAGACGCTGCTCCCCCGGCTGTGTCAGTACCTGTTGGGGGAAGAGCTGCAGTTGCGGGCGGCCGACAGTTGGTGGTGCGGCCTGCCGGAGGAGCGGGCGTATGTCGAATCGCACCTCGACGAACTGCTGATTCGTCCCGCCTTTCAAAGCCGGGGCAAGACGCTGGTGGGTTGGCAACTGTCGGCCCAGGAGCGGAGCGACCTGCTGGCCCGGATTCGGGCCCGGCCGACACGCTTTATTGGCCAGCGTCCGGTGGCCGGGTCGACGGTGCCGGTCTGGTCTGAGGGGCAACTGCAGCCCTGGCACCTCACATTGCGCACCTTCGCGGTCTACAACGGCGAAGACTACGACATCCTTCCGGGGGGACTCTGTCGGGTGGCTCCGGTTTCGGAACTGCTCGTCGAATCGATGGCGGCCGGACAGCGGAGCAAAGACCTGTGGATACTGTCGGAACAGCCGGTGAAGACAGTCACCCTGCTGCGCCCCAATGTACCCGCCCTCCAACTGCGCCGCAGTCCAAATGACCTTCCCAGCCGGGCGGCCGACTATCTGTTCTGGCTGGGGCGTCTGACGGAACGGGCGGAAGGGGCCATCCGGCATCTGCGGGGCATTGTGGCCCGCATGACGACCGAAGTCGAACCCGCGGGACTGCCGGAGATGGGGCTATTGGTCCGCTCGCTGTGTGATCCGGGGCAATCTCCCCTGGAGCTGCAGAGCCCTCCCGCCGACTGGACGGTGATTCGTGAGGAACTGTGGTCATTCCTCTCGGATGCCACCCGACCGGGCAGTCTCGCCGAGACGCTCGAATCGGCCCGCCGGACCGCTTCGGTGGTGCGCGACCGGGTGGCCATTGATGCCTGGCGGATCCTCAACCAGATGGAATTGGGGGATGTGCGGAACGAGGGGGCGACCGACCCGGCGCGACTGCTGATGCGGCTGAACCAATTGCTGATCTTGTGCTCGGCCTTCAGCGGGTTGGCGGCCGAGAGCATGACCCGCGGACCCGGTTGGCTGTTCCTCGACATGGGGCGGCGGATTGAGCGGGGGCTGCATACCCTGCGCGTCATTCGCGGACTGCTGGTCGATTCGTCGGTCGAGTTGCTCCCCCGACTCGAAGCCATGCTGGAGATCGCCGACAGCTCGATGACCTACCGCTATCGCTACCTCAGCACGCTGCAGCTGGCCCCGGTGCTGGATCTGATTCTCGTGGATGAAACCAATCCCCGCTCGGTGATCTTCCAGATGATCGCCCTGGGTGAGCATGCGCGGCGGCTGGAAGAGTTGTGTGTCTTGCGACCAGGAGAACCGAGCCGGCTGCGGCAGACCTATGAACTGCTCTCGGAGCTGAGACTGGCCGACATCGAAGCCCTGTGTGATGTCGACCGCCGGCAGGACCGGGACAGCCTCGCGCGGCGGCTGGATGAGTGGTCGGCCGCCTTGCGCAGCCTGTCGGAAGACATCACCCACGCCTTCCTCAGCCACACCGTGGCCCCCCGTCAGTTGACGGAACTCCAGACTGCGAATCCCGGGTGAGCGCGATGTACTACCAGGTGCGGCACACCACCACCTATCACTACTCGGATGCCGTGGTTCTCTGTCAGAACCAGGCCCGGCTCTCTCCCCAGACCACGCGGGGCCAGATCCGGCATTCCTTCGCGCTGGAGATCACTCCCGAGCCCACGGTCCGGCGCCGCTGGTGTGATGCCTTCCAGAACGAAGTGTGGTACTTCTCGATCGAGGCACCGCATCATCGGCTGCAGGTGACCAGCCGGTCGCTGGTGGAGCGGGCGGCTCCCGCACCCATTGATCCGGCGGCGACCCCCGCCTGGGAACGGGTACGGGATCTGCTGGCCCATCCCACGGGAGTCGCCGAACGACTGGCGGGTCAGTTCCGGGTGGAATCTCCCTTCATCATGGAACTGCCCGAAGCGCGCGACTACGCCCGGCAGAGCTTCTTGCCGGGTCGCCCGATCCTCGAGGCGGCCCTCGATCTGACCCGGCGAATCCATGCCGAGTTCCATTATTCTCCCGCCACCACCGCCATCTCGACCCCCACCCGGGAGGTGTTCCTCACGCGGCGGGGAGTCTGCCAGGACTTCGCCCACTTGCAGATTACCTGCCTGCGGTCGCTGGGGTTGGCCGCCCGGTATGTCAGTGGCTATCTGGTGACCTTGCCCCCCCCCGGCAAGCCGCGGCTGGTGGGGGCCGACGCCTCGCATGCGTGGCTGGCGGTGTTTGTGCCGGACGCGGGCTGGGTTGATCTCGACCCCACCAACAACCTGATTCCCGCCGACCGGCACGTGACCATCGGTTGGGGGCGTGACTATGGCGATGTCTGCCCCATCAAGGGAGTGTTCACCGGAGGGGGGGGACAGTCGATCGCCGTGGCTGTCGATGTCGAACCGGTCGACATGCCGTCACTCTGCGCCGACCTCGCCGATCATGTGACGCTACTTCCTGAATAAAAAAACCAACGGCACCAGCCACGCTGTGGCGGATGCCGTTGGGCGAATGCTCCCCGGGGCTGCGGTCAGTTCAGGCCGCGGCGTTTCAGTTCGGCGACGACATTGCGGACGATCGCATCGATCTCCGGACGGTCGGGCTGAGACCCCGGACGGATGGGGCAGCCCCCCACCGGCTGATCGGTAAAGCCATGCTCGGAGAGCAGGCACTGCAGCGTCTGGCTGAGGGCGTTGAGGTCGGTCCGTTGTTCGGGAGACATGGGCTGCCGCCCTTCACCCAGTTGGAACCCGCGGAGGCTGGCCGCCGCCCGGAAGCCATTGGGGAATTCGGCCGAGTAAATCATCGTGTCGAACAGGCTGACGAGGTCGTATTGGACCTTGCGCGCCTCGTCGAGCCGGCCGGCCAGAGTCAGGTCGTAGAGCTTGCGGGTGATCTCGGGGACCACGCCCGAGGTGGCGTTGGTGCCGCCGTCGCAGCCGATCAGCAGCAGGGGCATGAGGGCGGCATCCCAACCCGTCAGGAAGCTGAAGTCGGGCCGGTTTGGACGCACCGCCTTGATCATGCGGATCATGTGCGGAATGTCCCCCGAGGAGTCTTTGATGGCGACGATCTTGGGGAAGTTCTCGCTCAGCTTCTGGACCGTGGGGACGTCGATCGGACTGGCGAACAGCGGAATGTTGTAGAGCGTGACATCGATGGGGGTGTGCTTGCCGATCTCGGCGAAATAGGCATACACCGAGGCGGGGCTGAGCTTGTAATAGAACGGGGCGACAATCGCCACCGCCCGAACCCCCAGCTGGTGATAGTACTCGCAGGCGCGCAGGGTCTCTTTGACGTTGGCTTCGGCCGCTCCCGCCAGAATGGGCACCCGGTTGCGGGTCTGATCGGCGACAATCTCGATGATCCGCCGGCGTTCTTCCACGGTGAAGCGGGTGAATTCGCCGGTCGAGCCGTTGGGATACAGCCCATGCACCCCACGTTCGATCAGCCAGTCGACATACCGCCGCAGCTCGGCTTCGTTGATGTCACCCCGGGCGTCGAGCGGAACCAGATTGGGGGTGAAGATGCCTGTGAGACGCGAGGAGGGGCCGGGCATGGGTTCAACTGTCGAGGGGCCAGATCAGGGTCAAGACCGCGCTCTGTCCTGCCGGGCTGGTGACCCGCAGGAGAGCCTTGTGCAGTGTGGCGATCCGCCACGCTTTCGCCAACCCAAACCCTAAACCTCGCCCAGCTTGCCGACCCGAAAAAAACGGATCAAACAGGTGTTCGAGTTCCTGGGCCTGCAGTCCGCGGCCTGTGTCTGACCACTCAAATCGGGCGGAGGGTCTCCCCTCGTGCAGAATTTGGCTTCCGTCCAGCACGACCTGCCCGCCGCCGGCGGCGGCTTCGATCGCATTCCGCGTTACGGCACTGAAGAGTGTTCGGGTGTGCGCTGGGTCCCCCTGGACGAGAAGGGGACCGGTCGATTGCAGCACGACCCGGCAATTTTTCTGGCGGGCCTCACCGGCGAGGCGGGAAATCACTTCCCCGGCCACTGCATGCAGATCGAGAGGCACTGGACTGGGCTGCGGGGGACGGGCGAACAGCATCAGGTCGCCAATCATGTCCCGGATCCGCAGCGCCTGCGCGCCAATCGTCTGGAGCGCGAGAATGCGATCGGGGTCTCGTTCTCCCGGCAGCAGTTGCTGCACATACCCCGAGATGGTGGCGACGGGATTGTTGAGTTCGTGTCCCGCACCGGCGGCGAATTCCGCGAGGGCTCGCAGTTTGTCGTCGAGGGCCCTCTGATCTGCGGGATTCACGCGCGGACTCATTCTGCCAAAGGCAGAACCCGGAGGCAGGGCCGCCGGGTTCTGTGCCGGGAAGTCAAAACATCAATGCCGCAACGTCAGGGAAGACCGCTGGCGGACAGGAGCCGGGTGGAACCACCAGTCTCCCTGAATCGCCGGGACGCGCCACCGCGCGCATCCCGGTCAGTACGCCCACACCCCGCACGTGCGGAGTGGTGCCAGGCCGCGGTTAGCGGGCCACGGCCGGTTCGACTTCAAGCTGACGGAACATGGTCTCGACCAGCTGGTCGAGTTCGAACGGTTTCTGCAGGAATTCATTGGCCCCGGCTGCCAACAGCTCGGAGATCTTGTCTTCCTCCACCATCCCGCTGATGCAGATGACCCGCACGTCGCTGAGGCTGGCATCGCCGCGAATGCGCTGGCAGACCTCTTTGCCGTTGATGTCGGGCAGCATCACGTCCAACACCACGACGTCGGGATGGTATTCCTTGACCATCATCCCGGCCTCGAAGCCGTTGTTCGCGACCCGCACTTCAAACCGGCCATCCGCTTCGAGGTGATCGCGGATCAGCTCGACCAGTTCGGTGTCGTCATCCACCAGCAACGCCTTCCGCTTGCCGCTTTCCAGGGCGTCGGTAGGGATTCCGTTCTCCTTCATGAACTTATAGAGAATATCGCGGGGAATGCGTCGGAACTTCGAGCCGGGGACCCGGAACCCCTTGAGCTGACCCGAGTCGAAGCAGCGAATGATGGTCTGCTGCGAGACCTTGCAGATCCGGGCAGCTTCACCCGTCGTGTAAACGGTCTTCATGTTGCTCATGCGAACATCCTTTTCGGTCGGGCCCGGGCTGGGCCTGACTTGCTCTGGCGGTGGGAGGAATCCATTCCGGCCCACCAGTCCCGGACTCCACCTCCGGAACTGAAAGGCCCACTCAGTGACAGTTGGTCGTTGACGCTGACTTTACCAATTAGGGGCTTTATACCGACTTTACCAGCCTTACCACGGGTGCCGATTGTATTTATTCCCGGAAGCTGGTCAAGATGGGTTGTCAGCACCCCCATCGAGCACCAAGTCGCCTGAACGAACGTAAAGCAGCAGGATCGCGATGTCAGCCGGGGTGATCCCGCTGATCCGCCCCGCCTGCCCCACATTTCGGGGCTGAATTCGCCCGAATTTCTGTTTCGCCTCGGCTCGCAGTTGGGGGACGGCGTGATAGTTGAAATTCGCTGGGATGGGCCACTCGGCGACCTGCAGATGCCGGGCGATCTGGGCTTCCTGGCGACGCAGGTAACCGGAGTATTTTGCGTCGATTTCGACTTGTTCGGCGGCCCGGGAAGACAGGGCGAGTTGCCGGGCCCGCTCGGACCATTCACACACCGTCGGCCAATCGACCTCCGGACGCCGCAGACACTGGTCCAGCGCGACCCCCTCGTGGGATTCCTCCCGCAGGATCCGCTCGGCCTGGGAAATGCTCTCGGAGTGCTGCTGGAATTGCTCCCACCGCTCTTCGTCGACCAGCCCCAACGCCCGCCCGACGGGAGTCAGCCGCCGATCGGCGTTGTCATGCCGCAGCAACATGCGGTATTCGGCACGCGAAGTGAACATCCGGTACGGCTCATCGACCCCCCGGGTGACCAGATCATCGATCATCACCCCCAGATACGCCTGGCTGCGATCGAGCAGGAAGGGAGCGCGGCCGCCGATTTTCAGGGCGGCGTTCAACCCCGCCCACAATCCCTGGCCGGCCGCCTCTTCGTACCCGGTGGTCCCATTGAGTTGCCCGGCGAAATACAGCCCCTCCACCAACTTGGTCTCGAGAGTCGCCTGCAACTGGGTTGGCGGAGCGAAGTCGTATTCGACCGCATAGCCGTACCGCATCACTTCGGCCTGTTCGAGCCCCCGGATGCCGTGGATCATCTGCTCCTGCACATCGCGCGGCAGGCTGGTCGAGATGCCGTTGCAGTAGATCTCGAGAGTGTTGCGTCCCTCGGGCTCCAGAAAGATCTGGTGCGAGGTTTTGTCGGCGAAGCGGACGACCTTGTCTTCAATCGAGGGGCAATAACGGGGGCCCGTCGATTCGATCTGGCCGCTGTACATCGGGGCGCGGTGCAGGTTGGCCCGGATCAGCTCGTGGACCGCCGGTGAGGTCTCGGTGAGGAAGCAGTCGATCTGCGGCTGGCTGAGCCGCGTGGTCAGAAACGAGAACGGCTGCGGTTGGTCGTCCCCCGGCTGCGGTTCCAACTGAGAGAAGTCGATCGTGCGGGCGTTGAGCCGGGCGGGCGTACCCGTCTTGAAGCGGCGCAATTCAAAGCCCAGCCCGGTCAGCGTGTGGGAGAGCCCCTGCGTGGTCCCCTCTCCCGCCCGTCCCCCCGACGATTTCGCCTCGCCGGTGTGCATGACCGCCTGCAAAAACGTCCCCGTGGTCAGGACGACCGCCCGGCAGCGGTAAACCGCGTTCCCCCGTACCTGGACCCCCTGGATTCGCCCCTGATCGACCCACAGCGACTCGACCACCTCTTGCCGCAGGGTGAGTCCCGGCTGGGCTTCGACCCGCTGCTTCAGCCAGAACTGATACGCCTTTTTGTCGGCCTGGGCCCGGGGGCTGTGCATGGCCGGCCCCTTGGTCCGATTGAGCATGCGGAACTGGATGCCCGTGGCGTCGATGGCCCGGCCCATCTCCCCCCCCAGGGCGTCGATCTCGCGCACCATCTGTCCTTTGGCCACCCCTCCGATGGCGGGGTTGCAGCTCATGGCGGCCACCATGTCGCAACTCATGGTCAGCAGGGCGGTGCGGGCCCCCAGGCGCGCGGAGGCGAGGGCGGCTTCGACGCCGGCATGCCCGGCTCCCACCACAACCACGTCAAAATCGTATCCGAAGAGACTCATGCAGAACGTCGAGGCTTGAAAGGCTGTGTGTCGACTCCCATACTGTCACCACTGCTTGATTCTGTCCTCATTGACACTGGAAGGGAAGACCTCGATGGCTGACGTTCGGAAGGGCGCTGTGACTCTCAAGGGGAATCCAATCGATTTGGCGGGCCCCCACCTCAAGGCGGGCGACCCGGTTCCCGCGTTCACGTTGCAGGGTGCCGATCTGCAGGACGCCACCCAGGCGAAGTTCGCCGGCAAGCCCTACATCATCACCACCATTCCTTCGCTCGACACGCCAGTCTGTCACAAGGAAACCAAGCTCTTCAACGACAAGGTCAAGGCCACCCCCGGTCTGCAGGTCCTCGCGGTGAGCATGGACCTCCCCTTCGGCCAGAAGCGCTGGTGCGGTGCCGAAGATGTCGCCAACGTCACCTGCCTCAGCGCCCACCGCTGCAGCAAGTTCGGTGAAGACTTCGGCGTGCTGATCAAGGGGGGCGTTCTCGATCGCTGCCTCGCCCGCGCCATCTTCGTGGTCGGGGCCGACGGCCTGTTGAAGCACGTCGAATACGTGCCCGAAATCGCCACCGAGCCCAACTACGACGTCGCTCTGGCCGCCGCCAAGTAAGTTCGCGTTCTGTCGTCACATTGAGTTGAGTCAAGCGTGTCGGTTCCTTCAGGGATCGACACGCTTTTTTTTTCTGGTGGTATCGCTCGGTGATCCATGGCGGTCGGAGCCCGATCTTCGGTTCCTCCAGCCCGTCCAGTTCTCGATGCGCCTCACAACCCGATTCCGGATCAGGTCGCATTCACCTCGGCCAAAACCGGGCCAATGACTTCGGCCCGTGGCGCGTCGCGCACGGGCGATTTTCGCCCCCCCTCCAGCTATGCTCTGCCACAACAGAGTTCGTTCCCTCGACATCCGGGAGAGCCGTCGATGTGGTGCAGACAGTGGCGTGGCAACAGCGTGCCCCGTGTGATCGGGCTGTGTCTGGTGTTGGGTTGGGGACTGACCGCCTCGGCCGCCGAACCGCGGTTTCGCTTCACCCAACAGGCCGAGTCCCTGCTCATCGAGCTGGATGGCCGCGCGGTGGCCCGGTATGTCTTTCGCGATCCGCAGATTCCCCGGCCGTACTTCGATCGCGTTCGCACCGTCTCGGGGATTGAGGTGACCCGTCCGAATCCTCCGCAGGAAGGAGTCGACCCCACCGACCACGTCGGCCTGCACACCGGGCTGTGGTTGTCGTTTGGGGATCTGAATGGCCACGACTACTGGCGGCTGAAGGCCCGCACCGAGCACGCCGGGTTTGTGGAGGACCCGGTCGCCGTCGATGGCGAGGGGCGGTATGCCATCCGGAACCGGTATCTTTCCACGCGGGGAGACGAGGTCGTCTGCACCGAGGTCTGCCGGTATACGGTGAGGACATGCGAGGCCGGCTGGTTGCTGGCGGCCGACAGTGAATTCCGCCCGGAAGGAACCGACCTGGTGTTTGGCGATCAGGAAGAGCTGGGGTGGGGCGTGCGGGTGGCGACGCCGCTGGTGGTGGATCGCGGTCTGGGGGGGCGGATGTTCGATAGTGAAGGTCGGCGGAATGGCCGGCAGATCTGGGGGCAGCAGGTCGCCTGGTGCGACTATGCCGGGCCCCTCGAAGGACGCTGGGTGGGATTGCAGGTCTGTGCCGGCCGCGACAACTTCCATCCGTCGTGGGCCCACGCCCGCGACTATGGATTCGTCGCCCTCAATCCCTTCGCCCGCCAGGCCTTCACGAAGCAGGAACCGCGGAAAAAGGTGGTTCCCGTGGGACAGACCCTCTCTCTGCGGTTTGGAGTGGTGGTTCACGAATCCGAAACGGAAGCGCAGTTTGATCTGGCGCAGGGGGGGGCCGAGTTCGAAGCCACCGCGCGGCGGGAAACCCTGTTCCGGTCGGGGGAGGCGGGCTATCACACGTTTCGCATTCCCGCCCTGGCGGTGACCCCCCGGGGGACGGTCCTGGCGTTTTGCGAAGGCCGCAAGACGTCGGCCAGCGACGAAGGGGACATCGATCTGCTGCTGCGCCGCAGTCTCGATGGGGGCCGCCACTGGCTCCCTTCGCAGGTCGTCCATGAAGAGGGGGGGGGCGAGAAAACGACGATTGGCAATCCCTGTGTGGTGGTCGATCGCGATACCGGGGTGATCTGGCTGACCCTGTGCCGCAACAATCGGGACGTACTGCTGATGTCGAGCCGGGATGATGGGGCCACCTGGACTGCTCCCCGCGACATCACCTCGTCGGTCAAGGATCCGTCGTGGGGGTGGTTTGCGACTGGGCCCGGGCATGGCATTCAACTGGCCCACGGACGGCACCGGGGCCGGCTGGTCATTCCCTGCGACTGCGGCTTCACCCCGCAATTAAAGAACGAGACGCAGCATTCGCTGGTGATCTACAGCGATGACCACGGGGCGACCTGGAAACGGGGCACGCCCACCGAGGCGGCGATGGATGAGTGCCAGGTGGCCGAGCGCGACGATGGCACCTTGCTGCTCTCGCTGCGGAATTACCGCGGGAAAAATCTGCGGGCCTTCGCGACCAGTGCCGATGGGGGAGAGACCTGGTCGAGCCCCGCACATCATGCGCAGGTGAGTTGCCCCACCTGCCAGGCGGGACTGCTGGGGGTGGGGCCCGCGTCGTCACGAACGCTCGTTTATTGCGGTCCCGCCGGGCCCGGCCGGGCCAACCTGGGACTGCGTCTCTCGCGGGATGGCGGGGTGACCTGGTCGGAGAATCGCCTGATCCAGGCGGGTCCCTCGGCGTACTCCGATCTCTGCGAGCTGCCCGACGGCCGTCTGGGAATTGTCCTCGAGACCGGAGCAGCCAAGGCCTACGAGCGTCTCGACTTCGTGCGTGTCGGGCCCGCCTGGTGGAATCGCTGAGGGCTGCGTGTGACGGCGTGCCAGCCGTTGAACAGTCGCGCCCTCGACGGTGCGGTCGACCTCCATGGCGAAGCTGGCTGGAACCGTTGATGCCAGGCTCCTCTGCCTTCCCGCAGTGGCGAGATTTGCCGAGACTTCACGCGTGGGGTGCGCTGCCCGCAGAGGAGTGGTGTTGCAGTCGATCCGGTGGACCGTGGTTGGAATTGGCAGGTGAATGGCCATGATTGAGATTGTCAGCGCCACCCGGGCATCGGAGGAAGAGTTTTGGCAGCAGGTGCCGTTGGGAATCTCGCTGCGACGCCTGGCCTGGGACCGACGGCTGGTGCCGCGGATTGCCTTCAACAATCGCCGGGGACTGCCCGAGGTCTACAACGCCCGCATTGCCGAGGCAGATGCCGAGGCCCTGCTGGTGTTCATCCACGATGACGTCTGGATCGACGATTACTTTTTGGCCGACCGGGTGCTCAACGGGTTGCGGAGTTTCGACGTGCTGGGGGTGGCCGGTAATCGGCGGCGGCTTCCCAACCAGCTCTCGTGGATCTTTCCGGACGAGACACTCACCTGGGATGAGCCTGCGTGTCTCACGGGGGTGCTGGCCCACGGCCCGCAGCCCTTCGGAACCCCCAGTGTCTACGGCCCCGTCCCGGCCGAGTGCGAGTTGCTGGATGGGGTGTTTCTGGCCAGTGGGGCCGAGCGGCTGCGCTTACGGGGCGTCGAGTTTGACCGGCGGTTCGACTTCCACTGCTACGATCTCGACTTCTGCCGGACCGCCCGCCAGCGGGGTCTGACCCTCGGAACCTGGCCCATCTGCCTGACCCACAGCAGTTGCGGCAACTTTCGCGACTCGCACTTTCGCACACTGCACCAGCTCTACCTGGCGAAGTGGGGAAGTTGACGGCAGGGGCCGGCGCAACCATCGCGATGGTCGTGGCGCGACCAGGACGCGCGGACCCTTCCTCGTGCCAGCGCCGGAGACGTGCCCCTTGGCCGAACGCGACAACTGGGAGGGGTTGGGCCGGCCAATGTGATCACGGATGGCGGGGGTCGAGCTGGCGCTGAAACTCCGATTCGGACCGGGCGCGGGAAGGGATCTCGGCCGTGTTGGATTTCACCGCGCGTCGCCAGGCCTTCGAGGTCACGAACGGGCTCGTCTCCGCTGCGGCCGGAAGCGGCGCACCAGGCACGCCCCCAGACCCGTTCCAGCCAGCACCCAACCGGCAGGCTCCGGGGTGAGCGTACTGATGACGTCCGTCACCACCACGTCATCCATCACAAACATCTCTCCTTCGAGCCAGTCGGGATCATGGATCCAACCTCCCGAAGAGGTGAATTCCAGCGTGTCGAGACCGCTCCAGTTGAGTTCCACATGGGTCGGTCCGGCGGCGTCCACCACCACATCGGTCGTGTTGACCACGGCCCCATTGAAGAGACCCACAATGTGGATGTTCAGGCCGTCATGCCAGGCCCCTGTCAGTTCAGCGCTCACGAACGTGAAGGATCCATAACCAGGGCCGGGGCCAAAGGAGCCGAAAGAATCGATTGCTCCGTGACTGAAAGCCACCACCGGGGGAGACACCACGCCATTGTCATAACCCGAGCCTCCCCAGGGACGCACGGGCGTCTCAATGATATGGAAATTCCAGTTCATTCCGAAATACGGCGTGGGAATCGGCTTTGAGACGTCAAGTTCATCAAAGGTAATTGTTTCGGCTCTCGCGAAAGTCGCGGAGGTCCCGAGAACCAAAACGGACAACAGAATTTGCAGCACTCGCTTCATCGACAGGCTCCAGGCTTCCGAGGGGGCACTTGGGCAAAGAATCGATTGCACCGAGCGGTCTCATGATAGAGAAGACTGACCGGGGGCATAGAACCGCCATTTCCGGGTTAGTCTCGGGGACCAACATGACAGTGCCCAGAGTCTCTCCTGTCGGTGGGCAGTCGGGAAAACCCTCGTCTTCTCGACGGCTCCACTCTCTCGGCCGCAGGGTGCCGTACGAACGGTTTTTTAACCTGTCGAAAACCAGCCCAACCCACCTGACCCGTGCTGCCGGTCGGCAGAAAAGTCGTGGGTCGAACCCGTTCCTGCGCTCATGCTGCGCGTCCCCGGTCTCAACGTCGCGCGACGGTGATCCTCTGTGCGGCCCAACGGGCCAGTCATTCCCCCAGCCCGGCCCAGCGGGCCGGGACACGCCCCCCCCCGACCGCGCCGTTCTTCGGCCCAACGGGCCAACAATTCGTCTTCAACATTGGTTTTTCAAAGAACGGTCGGCCCGTTGGGCCTGACCGAACGTGGTTGGAAAGCCACCAGGGCCTGCGACCCTGGCTGGGGGAATGGCTGGCCCGTTGGGCCGGACGACGGCCCGTTCGGGTCGGAATGTCGCGAACCGCACCAACACCCGTACGTCCCGACGGGCGGCAGACTTCCCCGCGAGAACGATTGGTCATTCCAGAAGTCTGGTGACCACACCGCCCCTCAACGGGTCGGCCCAAAGGGCCAGCCATTCCCCCAGCCCGGCCCAACGGGCCGGGAAAGGTTTCCCCGACCACGCCGTTCGTCGGCCCAACGGGCCAACAATTCCTCTTCGTCGCCCCTGGGTTTCGTAGAACGGTTGTCATGGGTCGCTGAAAGAGGACCAAAAGCGCCTCCCGGTTCGGAACGCGGAGAAGAGGCAACT
>Ga0315899_10002470_pt1 | contig 20483 bp, 16 predicted proteins | sample LakEriMetagenome_2_FD_203518 | JGI IMG/M metagenome (GOLD analysis project Ga0315899, IMG submission 203518) | Freshwater fungal communities from buoy surface, Lake Erie, Ohio, United States - Buoy 4 MA112 | ecosystem: Environmental > Aquatic > Freshwater > Lake | place: USA: Lake Erie, Ohio... | reverse complement strand
ATACGTTGAAGTGCAACGTGAATCAAGTGTTGGCAGAAATGAAGGAAGGCTATGAGCCCATTGAAATTAAAATTCCCGGGCGTTCAACGCAATATATTTTTTACGACGATTCTGCCACCATTCAACAGTTGAAGTTGTTTCCTTATTTGCAGTTATCGCTCATAGGCGTGTTCTTGTTCGTGGCCTACATACTCTTTTCAACGTTCCGCCGATCAGAGCAGAATTTGGTTTGGGTAGGTATGGCGAAGGAGACGGCGCATCAGTTGGGCACTCCACTTTCTGCGCTTATGGCTTGGCGTGATTTGTTCGAGCAGCAAGGCGTTTCGAAAGCGCTCATCGATGAGTTCAACAAAGACATCGAGCGTCTTTCAACCATTACCGAGCGCTTCTCGAAAATTGGATCAGAAGCGGCGCTCGCGCCAGTCGGAGCAAAGGACTTGGTGAATGAAATCTTGGATTATTTGCGCGTTCGTATATCCTCTGAAGTCAATATTCAGGTTGAATCAGATGGCAATCCACTTGTGCAAGTGAACGTCGCCCTATTCAGTTGGGTCATTGAAAACCTCGTTAAAAACAGTGTCGATGCCATGGACGCGAAAGGACAATTGACCGTCTCCATCCACGAATCCAACGGCAAAGTGTACATCGACGTCAAAGACAGCGGCAAAGGCATCCCAAAACGCAAATGGAAAACCATCTTCGAACCGGGTTTCACCACGAAGCTTCGCGGCTGGGGTCTTGGCCTTTCGTTGGCCAAGCGCATTGTGAAGAATTATCATAAAGGCGCGATTTATGTGCTTTCGAGTTCGCCAGGGGAGGGCTCTGTGATTCGAATTGCGTTGAAAAAGTAGGTAAGAGAAGTTAAGAGAAGGGAAGAGAGGGTAAGAATGTCTTCGACGAATGTTTTCAACGAATGCCTTCGGCGAAAGTCTTCGACTAGCTTTATTAAATAAAGTTCTCACAACGCAATTCCAACAACGCTAGTTCTCACAACGTAGTTCAAGGTTCCAACAACGCAGTTCTCACAACGAAGTTCCAACAACGAAGTTAAGGGTTCCTATTACGAAGTTCTTTCCTTTTCCTTAAAAGCGATTTACTCTGAGTATTTCCATGGAAGGATACTATTGCATGAAGTTTCTTGTTTTTTTAGATCTTTTTCCCCCACCTAACAGTGGGGGCATTTCGAATGCCGCTCGCAGAGCGAGCTCGGATAGCGCGAAGAAATATTATAATTCTTACAAAAATCGTCGAAGACCCTCGTTACTTGCAACCCTCGTCCATCGGACCCTCGCGAAGCTATTCGCCCTCGCAACGCCAGTTGCCCTTGCGAAGCCATTCGTCCTTCGGACTTTCTTTTCTGCGAAATTTTCCCTATCTTCGCAGCTTACAAAACCCTAAAAAGATGCGGATTCGCTTGCTTTTTTATACTATAAGTATACTTTTTCTTGCCTCTTGTGCCTCTCCTGAAGACTTTTACTACCTCCGAAATGCTGGCAACGAAAAAATTGCCGACCAAGCCATCGATAGCACCGCTTCCAACCCAATCATTGCAATTGGTGATCAATTAAGCATTGTCCTTACCTCTGCCAATTTAGAGGCAAATACCTTGTTCAATGCTGCGAATTTCGGCGGTGGTCAAGGTGGTGGCATGCAGGCTGGAATGGTAAACCCTGTCATGGGATATTTGGTAGATGCCAACGGTGAGATAGATTTCCCGAAACTGGGGAAAATGAAAGTGGAAGGGAAGAGAATGACTGAATTACAGGCGGAATTGGAAGAGGTGATGGCAGATTATGTAAAAGATCCCGATGTTGCTGTTAGAAGGTTAAATTTCAGAGTAACTGTTATGGGTGAAGTGGGTAGTCCAGGACTTATTCAAATTTCGTATGACCGCATGAACATTCTGCAAGCCATAGCCCAAGCAGGCGATTTAACCATTTTTGCACAACGCGAGAATATCTTGTTGGTGCGCGAAACGCCGCAAGGAAAGGAAACGGTACGTTTAAGCTTGTACGACAAATCGTTGTTGTCTTCTCCGTATTACTGGTTGCAAAGCGGTGACCTTATCTACGTTCAAATGAACAAGACCAAGGTAAACACGAACACTACGTTCTTCCAAGTGTGGCCAACTGTCATCAGTTCACTGTCTATTTTCTTGGTGGTCTTTAATCAAATTGTGAAATAACCATGGAAGAAAACGAAGTACAAGGAAGAGAAGTCAATGTAATTGCCGAGATCAAGGAGACCGTTTTGGCTTATTGGCCCTTATTCATCTTAGGTCTGGCTCTGGCGTTTACCGGAGCGTTTGTTTACTTGCGCTACACCCCTGCAGTGTATCAAGCCACCGCGAAGTTATTGGTGAAGGACGAATCGAAAATGGGTTTTGGTCGCACCAACAATGTACTCACTCAGCTCGACGCTTTCGGAAGCAAGACCAATGTCGAAAACGAATTGGTGGTAATTCATTCGCGCTCTGTCATGCGCGAGGCAGCCATTAAAGCGAATTCATTCATTTCAATATACAGCAACGGCCGTGTGACCGATCGCATTCAAGCAGACTTCCCCATCCGATTTCAGCCACTCAATCCCGACTCGCTGAAAGGGGGTAACAAAGAGTTCCGCGTCACCGAAAATGAAATTGTTTTTGGTAACAATCACTACCCGTTAAAAGACTCCGTATTGGTCGATGAAGGCTTGAACACCCCCTTTTTAATATTCGTGAACGAGAATGAATTAAGAAATGTAACCAACGAGAATTTTTCTCTTCGGACGCGTTCCTTGGAATCTGAGGTGGGCGCTTTGGTTGGAGGTTTCAAAGCGGAAGCGACCAACAAGCAAGCCAGTGTAATCGATTTGTCTATCACGGCATTGGATCCACAATTGGCTCAAAAAAATCTTCAGGCAATCCTCGACGCCTATACGCAAGCGAGTGTGAAAGACAAACGCCTGATTGCCGAGTACACACTGAATTTCATTGAAAATCGCTTGGCGGTCGTGACAGAGGAATTGGACTCCGTGGAATCGCGCATTGAACAGTTTAAAACCGCCAACCAAATTTTCGACCTCAGTGCGCAAAGCAGCATGTTCCTTAGCAGTGTGCAAATGCAAGACGCGGAATTGAGCAGAATTAATATTCAGTTGTCGGCTTTAGATGAAGTGGAGCGTTACGTAAAAGGAGCCAATCGAAACGGAACATTCCCCTCGTTGTTGGGTGTAAGTGATCCCATTCTTTCAACCCTTCTTTCGGGGCTGTATGAGGCTGAAACGTTGTACAACAAGCGCAAACTCACAGCGGGCGAGCGAGACCCGGAGTTGTTGAACCTGAAAGCCGAGATCCAGAAATTGGAGCAAGGAATTATTACGGCATTAAGCAATGTGCGTTTGTCACTACTTTCTGCGAAGCGTCCTTTGGAAGAGCAAATCAACATGCGCATGACGGAACTTTCCAGCCTGCCCAGCAAGGAACGTTCATTGTTAGACATCAGCCGTCAGCAAGCCATTAAAAATGCCATCTACACCTTCTTGTTGCAGAAAAGAGAAGAGTCTGCCATTTCGTTCGCTTCAACAATTAGCGATGTTCGCATTATTGAACCCGCCTTGGGAAGCAACGCACCCCTTAGCCCCAGAAGACAGATGGTGTGGTTAATTGCTCTGGTTGTCGGATTGGCCGTTCCTGCAATTTTTCTTATCGTAAAAGAACGGTTGAACAACAAGGTTTTGTTCCGCTCAGACATTGAAAAAATAGTCCCTGGTCTGCCAATCATTGGCGAGATTTTTCAAACGAAAATGACGGAAACCGACTTGATTTTTGTGGAAAACTCGCGGTCGGTGATAGCTGAAAGTATTCGTTCTGTAAGAACCAAGCTCCCGTTTTACTTTACGCGTGAAGACGAAAAGGTATTATTGGTTTCTTCTTCCATTCCAGGTGAAGGCAAGTCGTTTATGGCTGCTAATCTGGGGTTGTCCATAGCTATGATGGGTAAGAAGACAGTCATTATTGGAGGTGACTTGCGCAAACCGAAGTTGCACAAAACATTTGGAATATCGAACGCCATAGGATTGTCGACTTACCTCATTGGTAAGTGCAGCTCCGAAGAGACAATAGTGGCTACCGAGCACGACAACTTGTTTGTTTTACCCTCTGGTCCTGTTCCACCAAATCCATCGGAATTGTTGTTGCAAGAACGTTGGCCAAAGTTGATTGAAGAACTGAAAATCCATTTCGATTTTATTATTCTCGACACACCACCTTTGGGGCTCATCAGCGACGCAGAGCTTATGGTTAAGGTTGCAGACCTTTCCATGTTTGTGGTGCGTCACAAACACAGCACCAAAGAAGCGGTGCGAAAGGTTTTGGGCAATCCCGATTTCACTTCACGTTTCCCAAGAACCGTATTGGTCTTTAACGGATTGAAGCAGCGTGGTATAGGCTACTATGGCTATGGTTACGGCTACGGCTACGGTTATGGCTACGGTTATGGCTACGGCTATGGTGAAGATGCGTATGGAAGTGAAACGAAGCGCGCTCCGTTGCTGAAAAGACTGAAGAAACGATTAAGAAAGATTTTTAAATGATGGGGTAAATATTGCAAGCAATGTAAATTAAAGTAAGTGCCGCTCAGTCAATAAATTCGACTGCGTCGAGTAAGTTAAAGTAAGTGCCGCGTTGCGGCGTAAGGAGAAATAAAAGTTACACCCCTCGGGTAATTACTGCGAAGCAATTTACCCTGAAGGGATTTATTTCTGTTTACTCCGAAGGAAATTATATGTGAAAAGTAAATTAAAGTAAGTGCCGCGTTGCGGCGTAAGGAGAAATAAAAGTTACACCCCTCGGGTAATTACTGCGAAGCAATTTACCCTGAAAGGATTTATAAAGAAAAGGAAGATTATGCAAAAAACAGCTCTCATAACCGGAATCACCGGCCAGGACGGATCGTTCTTGGCGGAGCTGTTGTTGGAGAAGGGCTATGCTGTGCATGGCATTATCCGTCGTGCTTCTTCATTCAATACGCATCGTATAGAGCATTTGTATTTTTCGGAATGGATCAAAGATGTCCATTTAGAAAAGAAAGTGCAATTGCATTACGGAGATATCACCGATTCTACATCACTTATTCGCATTTTACAAGAAGTTCAACCGACAGAGATATACAATTTGGCTGCTCAAAGCCACGTCAAAGTTTCTTTTGAAGTACCTGAGTACACAGCAGATGTGGATGCCTTGGGTACGCTTCGCATATTGGAGGCAGTTCGCATCTTGGGATTGGAAAAATCTTGTCGAATCTACCAAGCCTCTTCCAGTGAATTGTACGGAAAGGTGGTTGAAGTTCCTCAGAGTGAAACCACACCGTTTTACCCTCGTTCGCCTTATGGAGTAGCGAAGCAATACGCTTTTTGGATTACCAAGAATTACCGCGAGGCCTACGGCATGTATGCGGTAAATGGTATTTTATTCAATCACGAAAGCGAACGTCGCGGAGAAACCTTTGTTACACGTAAAATCACCTTAGCCGCTGCACGCATTGCGAAAGGACTGCAGAAGAAATTGTATTTAGGCAACCTCAGCGCCCAGCGCGATTGGGGCTATGCGAAAGATTATGTGGAATGTATGTGGCTTATGTTGCAGCACGACACCCCCGAAGATTTTGTCATTGCCACCGGAGAAATGCATACCGTGCGTCATTTCTGCACCCTGGCATTCCTGGAGGCAGGAATCGAATTGAAATGGGAAGGAGAGGGTGTGAATGAAAAAGGCGTAAACGTTAACACAAACGAAACATTGGTTGAAGTCGACCCCAAGTACTTTCGTCCAGCTGAAGTCGATCAGCTCCTCGGCAATCCAACCAAAGCCAAAACGCTCTTAGGCTGGAATCCGAACAAGACTTCGTTGAATGAGTTGGTGAGGATTATGGTGAGCAATGACCTTAAAATAGTGGATAAGGAGCAAATTATGTAAATCCCTTTGGGGTAAATTGAAGTAAATACGGCTTCGCCGCGTAAGGGCAAGACCACTTACCCCCCGAAGGGGACTTACTTCAACTTACTCCGAAGGAATTTATATTAGTAATAATTACGGCTTTGCCGAGTAAGTTGAAGTAAGTGCCGCGTTGCGGCGTAAGGAGAAATAAAAGTTACGCCCAACGGGTAATTACTGCGAAGCAATTTACCCTGAAAGGAATTAAATAGAATGTTGAAGAATACAACGAGCGAAAGAAAATGGTTGGTGCTGAAGACAAGGGCTAACGCTGAGAAGAAAGTAGCAGAGCGCCTAGCATCAAAGGGTATCGAAGTTTATCTTCCGTTATACACCACAATGAAACAGTGGAGCGATCGGAAGAAGAAAGTTCAAAAACCCTTGATTTCGTCAACGGTTTTTGTTCATGTGGAAGAGAAGGAAAGAGAGTTGTTGTGGAATGTGGTGGGTGTAAGCGGAATGTTGTATTTCCTGGGTCAACCCGCGGTTGTGCGAGAAGAAGAGATATTCATTTTGCAGCAAATGTTGCAAGAAGGTGTGTACGAAAGTGTGGAGTTGAGTCCCACGTTCATTGAAGGACAGGAGGTTGAAATCACCGGAGGAGACTTCAAAGGCCTTCGCGGAATTGTGGTTGAAGAGGTGAACGCCCAAAAAGTGGTTATTGCCTTGAAGGGAATGGGAGCGCAGGTGGTGTTTACCCTTAAGAAGGGTGCGGTGCGGAAGGTATAGGGGCGAATAATTATTCGCCCGTATTTTGGTGAAGGACGAATGTCTTTCAGACGAATGTTGCACAGCAACGAATGAAAATATAGGGGCGAATTATTATTCGCCATACAAGGCAAGTCTGGGACAGATGGTGGCGAAGCCGTGAAAAAAAGTTATTGATTTGAACAAAATGAATAAAATGAACGATATGAATTTAGAGGGTAAGAAGATCGCAGTTATTGGCCTTGGCTATGTGGGTTTGCCTTTAGCGGCGGCGTTTGCAGAGAAATATCCAGTAGTAGGTTTCGATATCAATCAAGGAAGAGTGAATGAGTTGAAGTCGGGTCACGACCATACCTTGGAATTGGCAGACGATGAGTTGATGGCGGTGTTGGTGGAGGAGTTGGAAAGCGGAAACGGATTGTTACCCAGTTTCAATGCAGAGGATTTATTGGCCTGCAATGTATTTATTGTAACTGTGCCGACTCCCACGGATAAGCATAATCGTCCGGTGTTGACACCGTTAGTAAAAGCGAGTGAGACGGTGGGTAAGGCCTTGAAGAAAGGAGATATTGTTATTTATGAGAGCACTGTTTATCCGGGTGTAACGGAAGAGGAATGTGTGCCAGTGCTAGAGCGTGTTAGTGGATTGAAATTCAATGAAGATTTCTTTGCGGGGTATAGCCCAGAGCGCATTAATCCGGGTGATAAAGAGCATACGGTTAAAAAGATTTTAAAGGTAACCAGCGGAAGCACACCAGCCATTGCCGATGAAGTAGATGCCTTATATAGAAGTATCATTGTTGCGGGCACACACAAGGCGCCGAGCATTAAGGTGGCAGAAGCGGCAAAGGTGATTGAGAACAGTCAGCGGGACATTAACATTGCGTTTGTGAACGAGTTGGCGAAGATTTTCAATCTTATGGGAATAGATACACACGATGTGTTGGAAGCAGCAGGAACCAAGTGGAATTTCTTGAAGTTCAAGCCAGGCTTGGTAGGAGGACATTGCATTGGGGTTGACCCTTATTATTTAGCTCAAAAAGCGGAAGAGTTGGGTTATCACCCTGAGATTATTTTGGCTGGAAGACGCTTGAACGATGGCATGGGGAAGTATGTGGCTGGTGAAGTTGTGAAGCTCATGGTGAAGAAAGACATTAAAGTCAAAGGCTCGAAAGCATTGATTTTGGGCTTTACGTTCAAAGAAGACTGTCCAGACGTTCGCAATACTAAGGTTATAGATATTGTCCGCGAATTAGAAACTTACGGCATAGAGGTTATCATTCATGACCCTTGGGCCAATGAGAATGAAGTGCAACATGAATACGGAGTGGTATCCAGTAAAACTATTCCGGCGGGAGATTATCAAGCTGTGATATTGGCGGTGGCACACAAAAAATTTAATGAATTGAATGTGCCGAGTTTGGTTAAAGATTCTGGCGGTGTAATATTTGATGTAAAGGGAAGTCTGGATGTAAATACCGTGAATTCACGATTGTGAAAACTGAGCTTACATATAAAATTATTATTCCAGCCCGCGGAGGTTCAAAACGTTTTCCACGGAAGAACATATATCCGTTAAATGGAAGCCCGTTGATTGCTTACTCAATAAAATACGCTCTTAATTATTTTTCACCCGAGAATATATGGGTGAATACGGATGATACAGAAATTAAGGATATTGCTGAAAGATTTGGAGTTAATGTTTTTGTTAGATCAGATAAGAACGGAAGTGACGAGGCCTCTACAGCTGATGTATTGAAGGAGCATTCTGAATATTTTTTGCGAGAAAGCATCATGTTTGATGCGGTCATTTTATTGCAAGTAACAAATCCTTTAAGGAGCCGTGCGTTAATGCAAACTGCCATAATACAATTCGAGAACTCTAAAAGACAAAGTTTAGCGACGTATTCCATACTAAACAAGAAATACGGAAGTATATTAAATAATCATTTTATTCCAGATAACTACTCATTTGGAATGCGAATGCAGGACATTGCTCCGCAATATTTTGAAAATGGATTGATATACATAACCAAAAAAGAATCACTGTTAAGCGGCGAAATTATAACAAAAGACACCTTCCCTCTGATCGTTGAGGAAATAGGTGCCACTGTGGATATAGATGAACCAAACGATATTTATTTTGCAGAGTTTTTATTAAAACACAAAGAATATGAATCCATATATTGAAATTCAAGGCAGAAAGATTGGAATAGATTACCCGCCTTTGGTGATAGCTGAAATAGGAATTAATCACGAAGGCTCATTGAGTGTGGCAAAAGAAATGGTCGATGCTGCAAAAAGAGCAGGAGTGGAAGTTGTTAAGCACCAAACACATATAGTAGAAGATGAAATGAGTTCTGCGGCAAAGAATACAATTCCTGGAAATGCCAAGGTGAGTATTTATGAAATAATGCGCAGGTGTTCGCTTAATGAAAAGGATGAATTGGAGTTAAAGCAATATGTGGAAAGCTTAGGCATGATTTTCATTAGCACTCCTTTCAGTAGAGCTGCAGCGAATCGTTTGAATTCTTGGAATGTTTCTGCATATAAAATTGGCTCAGGTGAATGCAATAATTACCCATTGTTAGAGCATATAGCTTCTTTTGGAAAGCCAATTATTTTAAGCACAGGTATGAACACCATTGAGAGTGTTACAAAGGCAGTTGAGATTTTTAGAAGGCATTCGATACCTTATGCACTAATGCACACGACTAATCTGTACCCAACACCTAATCATTTGGTTCGACTGGGTGGAATGGTAAAATTGCAGGAGGCGTTTCCAGATGCTGTTGTTGGGCTAAGCGATCACACTATCACTAATCACGCGTGTTTAGGCGCTGTTGCACTGGGAGCTTCAATTTTAGAGCGACATTTTACTGATCACATGAATCGACAAGGTCCGGATATTGTTTGCTCTATGGACGAATCAAATTGTTCAGACTTGATTTTGGGTTCTAGGATTATCGCTGAGCAGCGCGGTGGAGAAAAAGGTCCTGCTAAGGAAGAGCAAGTAACGATCGATTTTGCGTTTGCTACGATTTGCACTATTCAACCAATTAAAAAGGGAGATGTATTTACCCGGGAAAATATTTGGGTGAAGCGCCCGGGTAAGGGGGGGATTTTGGCTGAGTCATATAATGATGTCTTGGGTAAGACCGCTGCTCATGACATTGAATTCGATGTGCAGTTGTTGCACAGTGATATCTTATGATTGACAAGAAAAAAATAGTTTTTTTAACCGGAACGAGAGCTGATTTTGGGAAAATTAAAAGTCTTATAAAAATCTGTCGTGAATCGGACCTATTCGAGGTTTATATTTTTGCAACGGGTATGCACATGCACCACAAGTATGGCTACACATTAAAAGAAATTGAAAAATCGGGTTTCGATAATATTTATAAATTTATCAATTACACTTCTGAGACAACAATGGATTTAACCTTAGCAAAGACTGTTGAGGGATTTAGTTCTTATTGTCAAGAGGAAAAACCTGATTTAATTGTCGTCCATGGCGATCGACTTGAAGCATTGGCCGGCGCGATAGTGGGGTCGATGAACAACATCAAAGTTGCTCATATAGAGGGTGGTGAGGTTAGTGGTACTATTGATGAATTAATTCGTCATGCAGTCAGTAAATTAAGTCATTTACATTTTGTATCCAATGGTCTTGCTAAGAATCGCCTTCTCAAGATGGGTGAAAGCGAAAGTTGTGTCTTTGAAATAGGTTCACCTGATATAGATTTAATGAAATCTAATGAATTGCCTGAGTTGAAAGAAGTTTTAGATTATTACGATATCGAGTTTGAAAAATATGCCATTCTCATGTTCCATCCTGTTACATCAGAAGAACATTTAATGGCAGAAGCGACTCATAATATTGTGAAGGCGGCCAATGAATCTGGTTTGAACTTTATAGTGATTTATCCCAATAATGACCTTGGTTCAGGGCATATATTAAGAAATCTTATAACGTTGGAGGGAAATCCGAAGTTTAAAGTTTTTCCATCTTTACGTTTCGAGTATTTTCTCACTCTATTGAAGAATGCACAATTTATAATTGGAAATTCTAGCGCAGGAATTCGTGAAGCACCCCATTTCGGTGTTCCAACAATTAACATTGGCTCGAGACAACGAAATCGTGCTTTGAATTCAGAAATTATAGAGTGCAGTTACCAATTCCTTTCAATAAAACAAGGAATAGAGTCAGCTATTTTATTGAATCGTTATGTCCCGGTTGAATTGTTTGGACAAGGGAATAGTGCCGAGTTGTTTTATTCCATTATTTCAGAAAAAGATATTTGGAATTTGGACACGCAAAAAATATTTTTAGATTAAATGCAACAAAATCACTCAGAAAAGTTAGAGGAAGATTGGGATTTAATAATAGAACCTCACTCGAGTTTATTAAGACTTAATTTTAAAGATGTTTGGCGTTATCGTGATTTACTTGTGATGTTTGTGAAACGTGATTTTGTCAGCTTTTATAAGCAAACTATTTTGGGTCCCCTCTGGTTTTTTATTCAGCCGATTTTTACGACAATCGTTTTTGCATTTGTTTTTGGAAACTTGGCCGGACTGAGCACAGATGGTTTACCTCAGTATTTGTTTTATTTATCAGGGATAACCGCTTGGAATTATTTTTCAGATTGTTTAACAAAAACAAGTACGGTCTTCAAGGACAATGCGAATATTTTTGGCAAAGTATATTTTCCAAGATTGATTATGCCACTGAGTATAGTGGTCAGCAATTTGGTTCGTTTTGGCGTTCAGTTGACTTTATTCTTCATAGTTATGATTTACTTTGGTATTCAAGGAGCGGATTTTAAGGTAACTTATGCTGTTTTTCTTTTTCCATTGTTAGTAGTCTTAATGGCTTTATTGGGTCTTGGTCTTGGGTTGATTATTACTGCGATGACAACGAAATATAGAGATTTGAGTTTTCTTGTAACCTTCGGAGTTCAATTACTCATGTATGGCACGACTGTTATTTATCCACTTAGTGCAGCCCCAGAAAAATACAGATATTTAATTGAACTTAATCCAATGACGGGAATAATTGAGGCCTTTAGATTTGCTTTTTTAGGTCAAGGACACCTTACCATTTATAGCATACTCTATTCTGGTTTGTTCGCCATTGTTGTAGCTTTGTTAGGTACAGTAATTTTCAATAAAACGGAACGAAGTTTTGTAGACACAATATAATGGGAAAGAACATTGCTATACAAGTTGAGAATTTGTCAAAGGCATATCAGCTTGGACAAATTGGGACAGGCACAATCAGTAGAGATTTAGAGAGATTCTGGACCACTAAAATTCGTGGGAAAGAAGATCCGTTTTTGAAAATTGGTCAAACAAATGATCGAACCACCAAGGGTGAATCGGATATTGTTTGGAGTTTGAGAGATTTGAATTTTGAAATTGAACAAGGTGCTGCAGTAGGAATTATTGGAAGAAACGGAGCTGGCAAAAGTACATTGTTGAAATTATTGAGCCGAGTAACTTCGCCCACATCGGGAAATATAAAAGTTAGAGGAAGAATTGCATCGCTTTTGGAAGTAGGAACTGGCTTTCATCCAGAGTTGTCAGGTAGGGAGAATATTTTTTTGAATGGAGCTATATTAGGAATGAGGAGATCAGAAATTCAAAAAAAGTTTGATGAAATTGTAGATTTTGCAGGAGTAGAAAGATATGTAGATACGCCAGTGAAAAGATACAGTTCAGGCATGTATGTGCGCCTTGCTTTTGCTGTTGCCGCTCATTTGGAAAGTGAAATTTTAATTGTAGACGAGGTTCTAGCTGTCGGTGATGCAGAATTTCAGAGGAAATGCTTAGGTAAAATGGGCGATATTTCTAAAGGCCAAGGTAGAACAGTATTATTTGTTAGTCATAATATGGCAAGTATTCAAGCTCTTTGTGGTAAGTGTATTTTACTTGAAAATGGAATTGTAGTTGAAAGTGGGGTGGTAGAAAATGTCATAACAAAATACTTCAGTAAGGCAATGAATAAATTGCAATGGAATGGTTATGTTGAATACTTGGGGTTGAAAATATTGAAAACGTCTATATATAATGAAGATAAGAGCAGAGTTTTATTTACCGACGCTCCTAATTTCATAAAGATAGATATAGAAGTTAGTGAAAAATTAAATGAAATTGGAATAGGTCTAGTTATTAAATCAAGATATGAGGAGCCTCTTGTAAGATGCTTCTATAATGATTATAATGATTTAAATTCGCTTGCCATCGGAAAGCATGAGATTATTTTTAAAGTACCATCCTTTACCTTTGCATCCGGGAGTTATTTTATTGATTTTGATATTTCGTTGCCGAATATAAAAAAAATCTCAAATGAAGAGTGTTCTCTTAATTTTGATCTAGTAAATCGTAATAAATTAGGTAACAGATATGATAGCAGCAGTGCTAAATCATTCGGATCAATCTTAAGACCTGATTGGCTTGAATCAATAACCAGCGAATAGTGTTATCGATAATTATATCATCCTATCAAGAAGGTTTTTATAACGCTTTGGAAAAAAATATTGCTGAAACAATTGGCATACCCTATGAAATAATAAAAATTCACAATCCTAAATTGATTGGAATTTGTGATGCTTATAATCGAGGTATCGCAGATGCAAACTATGATTATTTGCTTTGTGTGCACGAAGATGTGTTATTCCATACGGAAAATTGGGGTGTTACACTTGTCAATATTTTTGAAAAAGATACGAATATTGGTTTAATTGGAATAGCAGGAGCAACTGAAAAAAGCAAATTTCCGAGTGCGTTTTGGCACACCGAGAAAGAAAAAATTTTCATAAGTGTCATTCAACATTACAACAATGGTTCTAGAAAACACTATTCGACAAATAATTTTACTTCACCGGAACATGAAGTTGCTGTGATTGATGGTGTATTTATTGCATTAAAAAAGAGTAATAATATTTTTTTTAATGATGAAATTAAGGGTTTTCATTGTTATGATTTAGGTATAAGTATAGACTCTTTTTCCAATGGGCTTAAAGTTGTTGTTACGAACCAGATTTTGCTAGAGCATTTTTCTATAGGAAAGACTGATAAGGAATTTATTTATAGATGTATAGATTTCCATCAATTGTATCGAAGTAAATTGCCAATTCAAACAGATGAAAATTTCCCAAAAGAAACAATTGCAAAGGAGAAATTTCTTCATTTGTGTTTGGAGAATAGAATAATTCCGTATAAGTTATGGCTTAGTTATTTAATATTAAATCCATGGAATAAAATTAATTTTTATTTTATGAAGATTATTTTTGTCAATTTTAAACGAAGGTTAAATGGCTAAACTTTCCATTATTTTACCATCCTTTAATCATGGCGTATTTTTGAAAGATCGATTAAACTCTATTCTTAGACAGACTTTTCATGATTGGGAGATAATAATTATTGATGATAAATCGTCAGATAAAAGTGTGCAGATTTTGACCGAATTTTACGATGCAAACAAACAAAAGGTTAAACACTTTATTGTGAACGAGTCAAATTCAGGAAGTGGATATTTTTCATGGAAAAAGGGAATAGAACTTGCCGAAACAGAGTACATCTGGATTGCCGAAACCGATGATTATTCCGAAGAGACATTCTTGGAAGAACAAATTCTAGTTCTAGAGCAACATAGGAATTGTACTTTATCATTCAGTGCGAGTAATTACGTTGACTCAAAGGGATTTTTTTTATATTCTTCCGGTAACAGAACCAATGATTTACATGTTTCAGAGAACGACTACAAGGTCTTTGAGGGAAAGGTTTTAATAGATAGAATGCCTTTTAATACTTATATAACCAACGGAAGTTCAGTAGTTTTTAGAAAACCAAAGGACGAAATCCCGCATGAAATTTTTAGCAATAGGCAATCCTCTGATATTTTTTTGTGGACATATTTAGTGCAAAATGGCTCATTTATTTTTCTCAATAGAAAGTTGAATTATTTTAGAAGACACGACGCTTCAATTACCCATAACTTAAGTAAAAATGAATTCGAGACTATTTATCATGAAAATGCTAGTTATTTGAATTATTTTAAACAAACAAACAAATCTCTGGCATTTATTGATCATTATATTGAAAATTACATCTGGGGAAACAAAAAAGATTTTTTAAACGTGTCGAGTATTCAAAAAATTGAAGAAAACAGATGTTTACGATTTATTTATTTTTATAAATTGTTGAAGTGCGCTCTATATAAATTTATGAAGTTGTGAGTTTACCCTTAGTTTCTGTAATTATTCCTACCTATAATCGCGAAGAATACCTTAGTAAAGCTATTGAGTCGGTAGTTAGTCAAACCTTTAAGAATATAGAAATAATCGTCGTAGATGATGGAAGTGAGGTAAATTATGCTCAAGAGATTTGTTCGAGGTACTCAACATGCAGATATGTTTACAAGGATAACGGAGGAGTATCCGCAGCTCGTAATTTTGGTATTAAGCATTCAAGAGGTAGGTATATTGCTTTTTTAGACGATGATGATTTATTTCTACCCAATAAAATTGCAAAACAATTAAATGTTTTGTTGAATGATAGAACTTTGTATTGTGTGCATTCTTCCGCCATTGTCATTGATAATAAAGGAAATGATATGGGTATAGTTATTGGCGCGAGCAAAGAAAAAGCAAACAAGAGATCAGGTTATGTATTTTGGAATGCTTTGGGCACGTGGTGTGTTAAATCGCCTACACCTTTATTGCGAAAAGAAGTTTTTGAGAAGGTGAAATTTGACGAAAAATTAGTTGTTGGCGAGGATTTAGATTTTTATCAGAGATTATTTTATTTTTACAAGGTGTTTTATATACAAGAGCCTTTGGCCTGTTATAGAGATTCAAATGCGATGGACCGATTATCCCAAAATAAAGAAAAATATTTAGGTGTTGAATATCGAACTTTTATTAATTTATTAGAAATGGGGATTAAGAATCCATTTACGATTTATAAAATTGCGCTGAAATTGGCTCAATCTGGAATTAGGAATTACAATGATTATCATCGGAATAATATAATTAAGGTGTCTAAAGTAAAGCTCTTTTTGAACCCTTTTTATTATATAAGACTTTTGAAATAATAAAATAAATAATTTATTTATTGATGCAATCTTTAACTAAGATATTAATCACAGGCGGAGCTGGAAATGTAGCCAGCGCGTTAGCGAACAAATTGTCTGGAAATAGTGACAATTTTATTGTTATAGTTGACAATCTTTCTACTGGAAGTTTGTCCAAAGTGCCAAAAAAGGAGAATGTTAAATTCATTAAGGCGGATGCAAATGAATATAATGATATAGTACCAATTTTCGGTAGGTATAATTTTGATTATGTGTTTCATTATGCCGCTGTTGTTGGTGTAAAACGTACGCTCGATAATCCAATAACGGTACTCAACGATATCGAAGGAATTAAAAACATCCTTTCGCTTTCTAAGAATTCTGGGGTCAAACGTGTATTTTACTCGAGTTCCTCAGAAGTTTATGGAGAGCCATTTGAAATTCCACAGAATGAAAATACAACGCCATTAAATTCACGTCTGCCTTATGCTATTGTGAAGAATGTTGGTGAAGCATTCTTCAAGTCTTATTATCAAGAATATGGATTGGAATATACTATTTTCAGATTCTTCAATACGTATGGACCGAATCAAAGTGAAGATTTTGTAGTGCCTCGATTTTTAAAAGCAGCGCTGAAAAATGAGCCAATTACATTATACGGAGACGGATTGCAAACACGGTCTTTCTGCTATGTTGATGATAATATTGATACATGCATAATGGCTATGGAGAGTAATGATTGTGTTAACGATGTGCTTAATGTTGGTAGCGATAAAGAAATGACAATTTTACATTTGGCGAATAAAATAATCTCTATAACTAATTCGAAATCTCTAATCGTCCATCTTCCTGCTTTGGAAGAAGGTGATATGACAAGAAGATGCCCTGATACTTCCAAGATGAAAAGAATCCTGAAACGAGATTTGATTTCACTTGAAGATGGGATCAATAAATTAATCGATTTTTATGAGAATAGGAAGTAATCCTGAGAAAACCGCGAAGGTTATTACAGTCGAAAATTATCACAGAGTTGTTATTCCTGTATATATTCCCAATTTTGAAGGGTATTTCAAAGATGCCTTTGATATTTTTAAATTGTGTCTAGAATCCCTGTTGCTAACGATTCATTCAAAAACAAGGATTACAATATATAATAATAATTGTCATGTGGACGTTAAGAATTACATTGATAAAAAATTCAATGAGTCGAATTATATAGACCAGGTTTTTCATTCTAAAGAAAATCTTGGAAAAATCAATGCAATTCTAGCAGCTTCCAAGGGAAATTTGGAGCCCTTAATCACGATTACAGACGCGGATGTGTTGTTCAAAAATGGCTGGCAAGAGTCCTGTGAAGAAGTTTTTGTGGGTTTTCCAGAAGCAGGTATGGTAAGCCCTGTGCCAAATCCTAAATTTTTTAACGCATTTAATGCAAACAATTGGTTTTATGGAATTACGAAAGGAAAACTAAGATTTGAAAAGGTTCAAGATCCAGATGGAGTAATTAAATTTTATAAAAGCTTGAGCGAGAGTGGTACAGCGCACATACAAGCCATCCATTTAGAACAGTTTTTAGTTTTAGAAAACTCTAAACAGAACTGTAAGGCTGTTATGGGATGTGGGCATTTTGTTGCAACCATGAGGCGAGAAGTCTTTGATTACGGTACTCACAAGCCTGCATTTATCAAGATTGTAGGGGGTGTTGAGATTGAGTTTATAGATATGCCAAACGAAAATTTGGGGTATTTGCGTTTAGCAACTCAAGGTAATTACGCGTTTCATATGGGAAATTCTTTGGAAGATTGGATGTTCGACGAATTTAAGAAACTCCATAAATACGATAAAAATAGATTCTTCGATATCCCATATTATCCGCCTTCAAGAATTAGTATAATTGGAAAGTATATTTCGAAAATAGTGAGGAGGCCGTTAGTGAAAAAGGCATTATTCAAAATGATGGGATTATCAAGAGATTATATTAAATATTAAAATAAAATGAAAAATAAAAAGTATTTTGGATATGTTTTCTTGGGAATAATTTTGATTTTAGAGTATCTTAAGGTTATTTTTACTCAACAAGTTAACGCGGACGGCATTTGGAGTTTATCGCAAACGATTTCAATGGTTAACGGAGATTTTGGATGGAGTAAATTCTCACATGAATTAGATGGACAGATTTACTATAATTTTTTGTATTCAATATTTTTTTATGTCCCATTTAAAATTTTTGGAGTTTCATTTATAGTGTATGTTACATCTTATTTCTTTTATATTTTATTGGCAATAATTGCTTTTTACCAAATATTTAATAATAGAGATTATTTAGGATTTTTATTTGGCTTATCATTAGCAACAAGCGTGTATACTTTTAATTTCCGATTTGAACTTTTTGGAATTCTATTAATAAGTTGGGGATTCTATTTTCTTTTGAGGACTTCGAAATGGAAGAATGTAAGTTGGCTATTTTTCGCCTGGGCAGGATTGTTGCACCCAGCTACTTTAGTTGCTATATTTTTTCTTTTCCTTTTATATTTTTATTATGAAAAGAAGTTGTCAAACTTCAAAGTTCTCGGAATATCAGCTCTTTTCTTTTTGTTCTTTTTCTTTTTATTGATAGGATTCAATATCAACCACTATTTGGAGCCTATATTCATACGACCGGAACTGAAACAGAGATTTATGGTAATAAAACCAGAGAATTTTTTTAAATGGTTAGCTTTATCAGGAACTATAATATTTGTTTTCGTAGGTGCATTCAAAAGAATCTTGTGGTTCCCGATGTTGTTTATCCTTGGAAATATCTTAGTGTATTTAATTTTCAAAAAAAGCTATTATTATCCTTATTTGATATTGCATCTGTTAGTGATATTTTATTATAACCGAGATATTAAATACAATAAATTCCTTCGAACTAGTATTTTGACTGTAGCAATGTTATTTGTTATTTTATTTACTTGCTTGCCTTTTTATAAAATAAGAGAGAATCCGGAATATTATTATGTTGTACACTATAATATTGATTATCTTAAGAATAAAACAGACTTAATAAGGAGTACGAATGCAAAGATATATGTAGAAAGAGATTTAGCATTTGGAATCTTTGATTACTATTATGGCAGAATGTATATGTACGAATATCAAGATTACTTTGCGAAGAATCCAAAAATTGATCTTATGCCAGAGGACAAAATTTATATTTTTCATAAGGAAGAGCTGGATAAATTAAAAGCGGATCCTTCGTTTGCTTTGGTTAATTCAAATATAGAGATCAGAGAGATTCAAAGACCGGTAAAGGGTATTCTTACATTAGGAGAAAGTCGCTCAGACTCAATAGGCTTCTGGGAAATAGGCTTAAAAAAATAATTCAATAGTAGTGAAGAAAATATCAGTTTTAGTTCCTGATGGCATAGGAGTTCGTAATTACTTATATTCAGATGTTTTAAAGGGAATAGAAAAGGATTGTGTAATTATTCATAATTTTAACAGCGATGCTATTGAGTTAATAAAAAAGGAGTCTGGTATAATTTGGGATGAAAAAATCCCAAATTATAAAGAGGGTTTTTTAGAGAAGTTTTACAGGGAAGTCATACATAAAACTCGATTGCATTGGAACTCGAAATTAGTTAATAACCCTACGATTTTAGCAAATTACAAGCCAAGCAAACGAAATATTCAGAACAAAATATTTTATGCGTTTGTAAATTTGTTTTCTAGAATAATTATTGACTACAAGCATATTACATATTTAGAGTTAAGATATGAAAGAGCTTTAAAACGGAATAAATATTTTAATATATACAGGGACTTAATTCAGAAATTGGATATAGATGTGGTTCTATGTACACATCAACGGGCCCTGGTTGCCCCAATTTTATTCAGAGTAGCAAAGGATTTGGGGGTCAAAACGATCGCGGTAATTTATTCGTGGGATAACTTGCCAAAAGCACGTTTAGCTCTCCGGGCAGACGAATATTTAGTTTGGTCGGATTATATGAAGGGAGAGCTGAGGCAATTTTATCCGGAGATTAGTCAAGATAAAATTTATGTCACTGGAAGTCCTCAATTTGAGTTTTCATTAGACGAAGGGAATATTATTGATAAAGACACTTTTTTCAAATCATATAAGCTAAACCCGAACAAAAAAAATATTTGCTTTTCTGCCAATGATTTAACATCGCCCAACGAAGTTTTATATCTGCAAGATTTAATAACCGATTTACATAAACACAACGCTTTCGAAGAGTATCAGCTCTTATTCCGTCAGAACCCTGCTGATTTATCAGGACGGTTTAATAAACTTTTGGAACAGAACAAAGATTTTGTAAGTAATATTTCTCCTATTTGGAAGACTACTTCAAAAGAGGATTGGGCGAGCAATATTCCCACAAAAGACGATATAAAGTTGCTGACGAGTACATGTTTTTATTCGGATGTGGTGATTAATTTAGGTTCTACCATGATTTTTGATTTTTCTGTATTTAGTAAACCTTGTATTTATATCAAATACAATAAGGAGAATCTAGCATTCGATGTAGATGAGGTATATCAATTTCAACATTTTAGAAGTATGCCAGATGAGGATTCAGTTGGCTGGGTTCATTCAAAGGATGATTTTTATATGAAAATCAAAGATGTTTTAGATAGAAATAGAGTTGATGGACGGAATTGGTTTAATACAGTAATTAATCATTATGATTCATCTTCAATGAAAATACAAGAAAG
>Ga0315899_10002468_pt1 | contig 20487 bp, 11 predicted proteins | sample LakEriMetagenome_2_FD_203518 | JGI IMG/M metagenome (GOLD analysis project Ga0315899, IMG submission 203518) | Freshwater fungal communities from buoy surface, Lake Erie, Ohio, United States - Buoy 4 MA112 | ecosystem: Environmental > Aquatic > Freshwater > Lake | place: USA: Lake Erie, Ohio... | reverse complement strand
TTTCTCGTCGAAACGCTTTTTTGTTTTGCTTGTTGTTCGGTTAGGAACTACTCGCTAGTTCGTCAAAATCGACTCAACCTACTCGATCGCGAGTTGTCTTTTGTCCGCGATCGCAAGTTGCCCGAATCATTCGACTAGAGTCTTCTCTTCTCGAGCCGCATGTTCAGAGCCAGACCTCGGATTTCGTTGGTCAAAACGTCGAAGCTGGCAGGCGTGCCCGCTTCCAAGGTATTTTCACCCTTGACCATTGATTCGTAGATCTTGGTTCGCCCCTCGACGTCGTCGCTCTTAACAGTGAGCAATTCCTGGAGGATGTAAGCGGCACCATATGCTTCCAACGCCCAGACTTCCATTTCCCCGAATCGCTGACCACCAAACCGAGCCTTACCGCCCAGAGGTTGTTGTGTAATAAGGGAGTAAGGTCCGGTGCTACGTGCGTGCACTTTGTCATCGACCAAGTGGTGCAGCTTGAGCATATAGATGTACCCAACCGTGGTTTCTTGTTCCATTCGTTCGCCAGTTCTACCGTCGAACAAACGGATCTTACCGTGGCTCGGTAAATCTGCTTCGGCCAAGGCTTTGTTGATGTCTTGTTCGCTAGCCCCATCAAACGTTGGAGTGATGGCCTGGAACCCAAGTTTTGCACCAGCCCAACCTAAGTGTGTCTCCAAAATCTGACCGACGTTCATACGGCTTGGAACCCCAAGTGGATTCAGCATGATTTGAAGAGGTGTGCCGTCTGGCAAGAATGGCATATCCTCAACCGGCAACACTTTGGAGATAACCCCCTTGTTACCGTGTCGACCTGCCATCTTGTCACCAACGCTGATGACTCGCTTGGTAGCGATATAGACCTTTACCATTTGGAGCACGCCGCTGCGGAGTTCGTCCCCTCGCTTCATGCTATTTAGCTGGCGATCTCGTACATCAAGTGCCTCCTCAACAGCGGGCCACAGGTTCTTGTGAACCTTTTTGACTTCTGCGTGAAGTCCGGCATCTAGTCGGTTGAGCAAGCGAGACAAGTTGAAGGTCTGTGCTTTCTCAGCGATGAACTTCGGATCCTGACCGCCGGTTAGCGGAGTGCCATCCTCATCTGTTAGTTTTCCACCGATGGCTTTTTCCAGTTCTTCTGCAAATGCCGCGAAAGTTGTCGAGACTTCTTTGTTTCCTTCTGTCTCGACGCGTTTCAGTTCCTTCTCGAACTCCTTTCGCTCTTCTTCGGACAAGCTCATTCGGCGCGAGAACTTTTGTGTGTCGATAACGATACCTTCTACGCCCGAGCTAACCTCTAGTGAATCGTTCTTAACGTCTTCACCAGCACGACCGAAGATCGCATGAAGCAATTTTTCTTCAGGAGTTAGCTCAGTCTTGCTTTTCGGTGAAACCTTACCAACCAAAATATCGCCAGGACGCACATAAGTACCGACTTGAACGATACCACTTTCGTCCAGGCTACGAAGTGCCTTTTCACTGACGTTTGGAATGTCTCGTGTAAACTCTTCGCGACCGAGCTTGGTTTCACGGATTTCTACATCAAACTCTTCGATGTGAATCGACGTGTAAACGTCCTGCTTGACCAACTCTTCACTGATGATGATCGCGTCTTCGTAGTTGTAACCATCGAACGACATGAAGCCGACCAACACGTTTCGACCGAGCGCTAGTTCACCGAGGTGGGTCGAAGCACCGTCGGCGATGATCTGTCCTTTTTCCACCTTGTCGCCCAAATTGACGATCGGGTGCTGGTTCAGACAGGTGCGTTCGTTTAGGCCTTGGTACTTTTTGAGTGGGTAAACGTCGGGACCGATTTCGATCTTCAACGAATCCACGTAGGTCACTTTGCCAGCTCGTTTGGCTCGAACAACCATCGCGCTGTTCGCTGCGACTTCTTTTTCGAGACCTGTTCCGACGATTGGTGGTTCGGCAACCAGCAATGGAACCGCTTGACGTTGCATGTTGGAACCCATCAAAGCACGGTTCGCGTCGTCATGCTCCAAGAACGGGATCAAACCAGCCGAAACGCCGATCATTTGGCTCGGGGCTATGTCCATATAGTGGACAACGTCCGGCGTCACGATCTCGAAGTCGCTACGGTGACGAGCGATCAAACCAGGTCCCGATACCAAAGCACCGTCCTTGATCTCCAAGTCAGCGGGGCCGATGTAGGCATCCGACTCTTCGTCTGCTCGCAACCAGACAACCTCGTCGGTTACCTTGCCGTCTTGAACTTTGCGATAAGGGGTAACCAAGAAACCATATTCGTCCACACCTGCATAAATCGAGAGCGAACTGATCAGACCGATGTTCGTTCCTTCAGGCGTTTCGATTGGACAAATCCGTCCGTAGTGAGAAATGTGAACGTCTCGAACTTCGAAGCCCGCTCGTTTACGATTCAAACCTCCCGGTCCCAACGCAGAAAGACGACGCTCGTGCGTGAGTTGCGACAACGGGTTCGTTTGGTCGACGACTTGAGAAAGTTCGCCTCGACCAAAGAAGTATTCGATCGCCGCACTGATGCTCTTCGGATTGACCAAAGAACGTGGCGTCATGTCTTCGACTTCTTTGAGGCTCATTCGCTCTTGAACGGTTCGGCGGAGCTTTAGGAATCCCTTGCGGAGTTCTTCACAAGCCAACTCGTCGATCGTTCGCAGACGTCGGTTACCCAAGTGATCGATATCGTCGAACCTCGCTGTCGAATCTGGATCGAAAAGGTCGATCAAATAGCGAATCGATGCGACCAAGTCTTCTGGACGCAATGCCATTTCATCTTCTGGCACACTCAAACCGAGCTTGCGGTTCACGCGGAAACGACCAACACGACCCAAACGATAGCGGTTGATATCGAAGAACTTCTCGTGGAACAACAACCTCGCCTTTTCCAAGGCGGGAGGATTGCCCGGACGAAGACGCTGATAGATTCGCAGAAGTGCCTCTTCGTGCGAGTTGGTATTGTCTTCGGCAAGCGAGTTAAGAATGTAAGGAACGCGAGGCGTTTCCATGATCATCATCTCTTTGACCCCTGCCGCGCAGATGGCTTCCGCTACCGTTTTGCCAATCTTGTGACCTGACTCAATGATGATTTCTCCAGCTCGCTCATGACCAGTTGGGAAAACAACGTCGTCAGCGGCAATCATATTCTCGATTTTGGCAACACTCTTAGCTCCGGCCAGTTTTACTTCCTCAACGGAGTAGAACGCCTTGATCAAATCTTGATCGGTACTGAGTTTTGGCGACATCGCTCGAAGCAATGTCATTACGGAGAACTTGCCGCTTTGGTCAATTCGTACCGAAAGAGAGTCTTTCTTCGTGACGTTGATCTCGATCCAGCTACCACGCTCTGGAATAACCCGCGCCGACGGAAGCTTGCGGTCAGAGGTTCCTTCTGCTTCTTCGACAAAGTCCACGCCAGGGGATCGGTGCAATTGGCTGACAACAACCCGCTCGGCTCCGTTAATGATGAACTCACCACCACCCAGCATGATTGGAATGTCGCCTAAGTACACTTCTTCTTCTAGAGGCTGATCACGCTTGAGGCGGAACCAAGCCTTAAGAGGTTTTCCATAGGTCAAACGGAGTTGTCGGCACTCTTCCGGAGTGTAGCGAGGCTTTCCGAGTTCATACCGAAGATACTCGAGGGCTACCGTCTTATCGTAGCTCTCGATAGGGAAGATCTCTTTGAAAACGGACTCTAAACCTTGATTCTTGCGTTTGTCCGAGGGAATGTCCTCTTGTAAAAACGCTTCGTACGAAACCGTCTGCAGCGTCGTTAAGTTCGGAATGGGAAACTGGCTACGACCAGACCCAAACAAACGAACGGTAGTAGGTTGCAATCGTCTCTTCGAGGATGTTGCCATTAGGGTAAAACTCAAACCGAGCTAGGGAAAAAAGTCTGGGAATCGCTGTTAGTAGTGCTAAAACTCAGCAGACAGATTTGGTGGAACAGGGTAAGCCGGAACTACCCCTCATCACCGCGGTTGCATCGATCGGGTGCAAGAAACCCGCCGCTTCCTTCATCGACCGCAGGTTGCAGAGCCAACGAGGCACCCGTCTCTTTTCGGGATTTGATTCCGCTGATTCAATCTCGTACCATTTCGGTGACGACATTAACCACACAGACCCGCCCAATGCTCGCCCGCTTTGACCGGAGGAAACACTCGACAATCCAGATTTCGACAGACAACCTACAACCTTTGAACCAAATGTAACGCAGGAAACAGCGCGAGCGAGGGAAAAGCGAAGAGCCGAAGCTGCATATCCGTACATTCTTTTTCCCCTCAGAGTGCAGAAGGGTAGCCAACGACGCGAAAAAACGCGTCCTTGATCCACCAAATTTTCGACCGAGCCGACGTCCACGCCGATAGTTTATCTATCCCTTAATGTTAAGGTAGACCAACAGAGGGATTTTTGTGTTTTTTTGTGAGAAAAGTTTCCACTGGCACTAGACTAGCTCAAGGCGACTTGAGCTTCCTATTTTCCCTCGTTTTCCCAGATTTTATGATTAATTCTCGAAAAAGAATTCTCGTAACAGGAGCCACTGGTCTCCTCGGGAACAATATCGCTCGAATGACTCTGGAGCTCGGAAACGATCTGGTCACCCTCTCGAGAAGCCAAAAAAACCACCCCTCTCTTCGCGACCTGGACTCACATCATATCCAAGCGGACGTGATGGACGAATCTTTAGAAAAACTACTTCAGGACGTTCATGTCGATGCCGTCGTCCATTCCGCCGCAAAAATTCACATTGGCTGGACGCAGCTAGATGAGTCGATGGCGGTCAACCAAATCGGCACGAAGAGAATGGTTGATTGGGCCGAAAAAAATCGCACTCGAATCATCCATGTGTCCACGGTGAACTGCCTCCCGCTGGCAACATCGGGAGGCCCGCTGACCGAATTCGGGACTGGAGGGCTTCAGACTCCATCGAGCTATGTGGTCTCAAAGCAGGCTGCACAAAGAGTTTGCGACGCAGCAATCGAGCGGGGGGTTGATTGCATTGCGGTTTATCCCGGCTTTATGCTTGGCCCACATGATTGGCAGCTTAGTAGTGGCAAGATGATTGTTGCTCTCAAGAAATTCCGACCATGGGCGCCCGCCGGCGGCTGCTCGGTCTGCGATCCTCGGGATGTTGCTTCCGCGATCCTAAAAATCGCATTCGAAGGTGCCCCTTCTAGGCACTATATCCTGGCAGGCGAGAACATTACCTATTTTCATCTTTGGTCCAAAATCGCTGCACACCTTGGTACTCGCCCGCCTGTTATTGCCATGCGCAAACCAGCGAGGGTGATTGGCAAACTGCTGGCAGATCTGCTTAATGTTCCTCGAAAGAGCGAGTCGGAGTTTAACTCGGCCGCGATCGAAATGGCTCAGCAATTTCATTACTATGACTCGGGCCTCGCCCGTCGAGAGTTGCAATATGCCCCCAGGAACTATGAAGATTCCTTGAGCGACGCCATCGAGTGGCTTCGCGAGCAAAATGTTCTCGGGCCATAATCATCTCACGAGCTAGGTTCTCGATTCAGATCCAGAGCTGCAGTCTACCGTCAAGCCTGTCTGGCAGCGCCTTATCGACCCATCGCCGAATTTGCGAGTCGTTGTAGCGAGTGCTGAAATGCCCACAAATGACGATCTCGTTTTTGAAGTCATTGCGTCGTGCGACAAAATCATCAAGGTGCGTGTGGCCGTGTTTGTGGATCTTCTCCCTCCGGTGGTCGGGGGCAACAAATGTCATTTCGGTGATAAGTATTTTTGCGCGATACATATCTGGACAGTTGTCGAGCCCCTCAGGCGCTGTGTCTCCGGTATAAGCGATCAGCGGAACACGCAGTTCATAAGTGACATCGGTGCCCGAAAGCTTGAGATCCCGTATTTGATCACCCGTCAAGGTTGAGTACTCCGGCTTGAGTTTTCTTCGTCGATCCCAAGCGATAAAACCGAGCGCTGGTATCGAGTGCTTCATGGCATAGGTCGTAACAACGATCTCTCGTGACAGCTCGATTTCCTCGTTGGGGCCGAGCGGGATGAGCTCGCACGGCAATCTGCCTCGATCGAGCCGCGAAAAACACTTCAGCATGGAATCCACGGCTGACGCTGCCGATTCCGGAAGGTAGACCGTTGGTTGTTCCATTTTCATCATTCTGCGCCGCGCCACGTACGAAGGCAAAGCGGCAATGTGATCTAGGTGAGCATGCGAGATGAAGTAACGTGGCAACGCCATAAAGTCCCATGGCTGTGCCCCAAGATCAAATCCAATCTTCAGCTCCGCAATTCGCCAGTAGGTCTGAACGGCCGCGCGAGAATAACCGTCGACTGTCAGGCCGTTGTGACTAATCCCAAGTGTGGGGGCATTGTCAACCGAGCCTATCGTCTCCGCGATGTCGCGGTCTAGGCGATCTCCGCTCGATACTTTTTGTACTCGATTGGAGTCACGTTTAGAGGAGTTGTTCGGAGGAGTCGTGTCGGTCACGGTGGATATTTCTAATAATTGACTACTGAGGTTGGCTTAGGGGGGCTGTCCGATTGGTAGCCACATGCGGCGATTCGGGCGATAACTTAGCAACCCTCCAATCGATCAATTGCAGTTCCACTCTCTTCATTCCATTAAATTCATTGAGCTGTGGTCGGAAGGCTATGTCAAACTGACCCTGATGCGAATTCATAGGTTCGATCCATTCTGCTTGTCCAAAGGCGACACCTCGCATCCTGGTTCCATTTTGCAATAACTTTACATCAAGATGTCGATTGCTATTGCCCATGGATCTGGCAGGCTCAGCCAAGGTAACGTTGCTGGCAACCAGTACAGGTCTGGGGTTGGCTGCTCCAAAGGGTGCCATTTTCTCAAGGCGGTAAATAAGATCCAAACTGCTGATCTGCTTTAGGGTCACCTCTGCATCCACATTCAAGGTCTCAACGGGTTTCTGGCCATTTAGTTTCGTAGAGATGGCATCCAAGAAAGCTTCACGAAATGCAGGGATTTTTTTCTCCTCGACCTTTAGCCCCGCTGCAGCAGCATGCCCTCCGCAAGAAATCAAATGATCTCGACATTCACACAAAACTGCGTGCAAGTCGACAATACCCTGCGACCTAGCCGAGCCTGTACCCGGTTTCTGCCCCATCGGATCGAGTCCAATCATTACGGTCGGTCTATGGTACTTGTCTGCAATTCGTCCTGCTACGACCCCGATAACTCCCAAGTGCCATCCAGCTCCGGATAGTACAAATGCGGAATCTTGATCTGAGTCGAATTGCTCTTTCAATTGTTTGGTTGCAGCTAGCGTGACACTCCTCTCCAAAGAGTCTCGATCTTCATTGAGGCGTCCCAGATACTCGGCCAAAGTCTTGGCTCGTTCCGGATCGCGAGTCGTCAAAAGCTCGACCCCCAACTGAGCCTGCCCAAGCCGGCCGGCTGCGTTGATTCTCGGGGCAATTTTAAACGCGATATTCTCCGCCGTTAGCATCGAGGATTGGCTCAGCCCTGATTGCTTGATTAGCTCGGAGAGTCCCAGCGGTGGCTGCTGGAGCATTATCTTTAATGCGCTCTTAACTAAGATCCTGTTTTCGTCCAGCAGGGGGACAACGTCAGCTATGGTTGCAACCGCAGCCAAGCAAGTTGCTTCTAACAAGTAGGTGCGCTGTACTTCGTTTACTTTGTTGCTGTGGCTAGCCAACTGGCAAATTCCCCAGGCCAGTTTAAACGCAACCGCTGCTCCGCACAGTCCGTGAAATGGATAGCCGTGCCCAGGTAACGCAGGATGCACGATATGGATTGCCGAGGGGAGTTGACTTCCTATCGTGTGGTGGTCTGTGACGATCAATTCGATGCCCAATTCTCTGCATCGCTCGGCCTCTTTAACGGATGCGATTCCGCAATCGACCGATATAACGAGCTTGCGTCCCCTCTCGGCGAGTTTTTCAAGCGATTGACAGGACAGGCCATATGCATCCTCAAGCCGATTGGGAATGTAATACTGGACGTCAGCCCCTAAAAGCTTTAGCCCATTGAGCAGAATGGCCGTGCCGCACATTCCGTCAGCATCGTAATCTCCATAAATCGTTATGGGGGTCTTGTCGATTATCGCTCGATAGATTCGCTCCGCAGCTGTGGATAGATTGGGGAGGAGCGCTGGCTCTCTAAGATCCGAAAACTTAGGATCAAGAAAGCCCGCGATATAGTCAGGGTCGGTAATCCCTCGCTGGTAAAGGAGTTGGGCCACGACTAGATCAGTAGCAGCTTTCTCCGCAAGAGCCTGACTGGCTGCGATGTCAACTCCGCGAAACATCCATTTTTTAGCCATGTCGCTCTTCCTTGCAGAGTTGCGTGTGAGAAAACGTCGGAATCCATGAGTGGCCGACCGATCGGCTTGCTTGGGAACAGAAATATACAGCAACGCATGCAATCCGTCATCGCGACAGCCTATCGTGGAACATCACGAACGACCAGGGTCACCCGGGGCACGCTTTTTGATTGCCCTACATGCTCCGACGCCCGATGCCACCAGTATGGGACCTTAGGCAAGTGAAGTCCGTTCAAAGAAAGCAGTCGGGAAAAATCACCGCGGCGAATTTAGTGAGAACAAAGGTCGATATGCAGTCTGGAATCGGATCGTGCGGTAGTTTCTCTCGACCTTTTCCAGCGACTCCAAAGAGCAGTGACTCCGCTAAGCCAAGTTCAGACAACAAAACCCAGCCCTGTTGTCAAGAAGAACAATAGGCCACATAAATGCCGCTCGCGTACAAACTCCCTGCGACTCTACGCTGTTCGGCCTTACCCAACGTGTTGCGTTTGTGCTGGATTCCAACCGAGCGTTGAATCCCGATCGCCCGAAAAGGCTACTTGCGCTTCTCTAGGTGTACAGTGACCTTGCGAAGGCGAGGGCAATATTTGTTCAACTGAAGCTTCTCGCCTCCAGGCCGACGAAGCAATGTGTAATTGATATCACCAGTTTCTTGACAAACTAGGAACGTCGTTTCCTTCTTCTTCTTGCTCTTTGCCATTACTAAAACTCTTGCTAGCACACCCCGAGGTTCGGGGTATTTCGATCAAAATTTAGGACGAATCGCAAAGTATGGCGTGAGACCCGTCGCTTGGCTAGGTCAAATTCTAGAACTCTTAGGTTGGAACCTTACTGCACCTGCGTCCATCTATACGTTGCGAAGTTTCCACGTATCGACCGGCTACGAATCCAAAATTCAGTTTTTGTCAATTAGGTATACTAATTGTCCAATGAGTTAGGATGGGACGAGTGTGCTAGCTGCCGCGACGAATCGACCGAAATATCCAACGTAACCCTCATATTCTGAACCTAGGTTTTCCGAGAATGAGGACTACGGAGAATTGAGCAAGGGACTCTGCTGTATTGGTCAGGTAATATTGAGGTTCCAGGTTCCTAGCGATTCCTGTGGTCGGCTTGACGACACCATTTTCCTACATGACCCCTCCAACGAGGGAATGCAACAAGTTATGAAACGCAATTCCAACGTTCCTAAGCGAGTTTCTAATTCTCAAGGCGAGAAGCCTCGCCAGGAGAAGAGGCAATTGATTGCATCACTTTTGAGGCGATTGTTCGCCGAGGGAGATCCCCGCGCGAGCAGGCCGATCCATTTTGAGCCATTGGAAACTCGCCAACTGATGGCGGCAGACTTTTTCCAAGATTCGTCGGTCTACGCAGACACAAATGTTAAGGCGAACCCAGAGGTGCCGGCGGCGTTTGGTCAGGCGATGATGACGTTTGGTTTGGTTGGAGAAGGGGAGCAAGCCGGTGAGGGAGAAGGCGGCCAGAATTTGGTCGAGTTTGCCAAGGCGTTAACCCAAGCCGGGGTTCGTTTCTTCGGTGCCGATTGGTGCCCGATTTGCACGCAGCAAAAGCAGCTTTTCGAAGACGGCGCTTCGTTCTTGCCGTTTATTGAGGTGACCAACCCGGACAGGACACGGAATACGGTTGGTGTTTCCGAAAACATTACTCAGTACCCAACATGGGAGTTCCCCAACGGAACGCGCGTAACGGGACTGCAAACCCTGGCTCAGTTGTCAACGCAATCGGGAGTTGCCATTCCAACTACGGCAGGTCCAACATTCAATGAAATCGCAAATCAAACAGTTCGATTCCGACAGCCGTTACACATTCCCGTAGATGCCTACGATCCCTCTGGAGGTCCGCTAACCATCACGGTTTCGAGTAGCAATCCGTCGGTTGTTTCTGCGCAGATGATTACGGATACCAAATCGCTCAAGCTGTCAGTGAACAATTACGGTGATATGGTATTCCGTCTCTTTGCGACCGAAGCTCCTTTACCAGTGCAGCGTATTGAAACGCTTGTCAACAACGGCTTTTACGATCAGACCGCAAGCAACAAAATTATATTCCATCGTGTGATCGACAACTTCGTATTGCAAGCGGGAGACCCAACGGGAACTGGTTCTGGTGGTTCGACGTTAGGTAACTTTAACGACCAATTTAACACGAACCTTCTTCACAATAGAACAGGCATCTTATCTTACGCTAAGTCGTCCGATGACACGAATGATTCGCAGTTCTTTATCACCGAGGGGTTGCAACAGCACCTCGATTTCAATCACTCCGTATTCGGCCAGTTGATCGAGGGGGATGCGGTTCGGGAAGGAATCTCCAGGACATCTGTTTCGAACAGTCGACCTGTGAACGAGATTAGCATCAACAACGCCGATATCTTCAATGATACCGAAAATGGTCTCATTCGGTTGATTGCCAATGGCGAATCGGGGACATCGGTGATCACGGTTCAGGTTAGAAATGCTGCCAACCAAACGTTCACACGAACATTTACGGTGACTGCTGCGGCAGACAATACAAACGGCTCGCCTTTCTTAAACGCAGCAACAATACCAGCAACGATACCGGCAGGCCAAGCGACTACGGTGCAACTGTCTGCTACAGACAAAGAGGGAGATGCTGTCAGATATTCGGCGACTCGTCGAGGGTCTGTTGACTACCAGTTTAATATCAATGAAAACACAGGTCAGCTTTCGGTCACTCCACCCGCGAACTACTCTGGTCCTATCGAGATTTTGGTAAGCGTGACCAACGCGAGTGGTACCACTACTACACAGGATAAGTTCGATACACAGGTTTTGACCTTTAATGTCGTAGCCGCTCCCACGCTGCAACCGCCGACATCTGTAACGCTAACCGCAGAAACCGATACAGGTGTTAGCAACTCGGACCGTATCACTAGTTCTACATCAACAGCCTTTACGGTTGCAGGAACGACAGCTGGGGCAACGGTAAATCTACGCGTGGGCGGAACCATCGTTGGGACTGCGCTGGCATCTGGTAGTTCTACTACAGTCACCGCGAATCTTATTGCTCAGTTAGGACAAGGAACTCATCAGGTAGTCGCAACGCAAACCCTCAATGGCGTTACAACCAATCCGACTGCACCGATCAGTGTTACTGTGGATTCGTTAGCGCCTGTTTCGATAGCGGCTAATAAGCTCCCGACCAATGCAAATGTTGGTACTGCTTTACAGTATGATTTGGCTCATCCTGAAGAAGGAAATGGGCTTCGATACAGCTTTGATTCGTCTCCGCCAGGAATGTCTGTTAATCCAACCACCGGCGTAATCTCGTGGACTCCACTTTCAACCCAAGTGGGTCCCACAACGGTTGATCTTCGTCTCACTGATCCAGCTGGCAACTTTGTCGTGCAACAGTTCGGCATCGTGGTGGCAGAAGCGGCTCGAGTTCGTGTTCAGATGCTACCGTTTGACCTGCAGGGTAACGCATTAACTAGCTTGTCGATTGGGCAGGAATTCAACCTTAGGGTTGTTGTAACTGACCTTCGCAATACGGGAGATCCGGAAGGAGATGGTGTCTTCTCTGCCTATCTCGATTTGGAGTATGACCCGAGTTTAATCGAGTTGGTGGGGACAACTCCCGTCACCTTGTCTAACGATTTCCGAAATGGACAGCGACAACCTGACGCGTCTGTGCCAGGACTTCTTGACGAGTTCGGCGCCTTTTCTAACTTCAATTTCGGTCCGGGCCGTGACCCTCAGCTACTGGCCACGATTCGAATGCGTGCCAAGGCTTCAGGGCAGGCCCTCTTCACAACTAACCCAGCCGAGACTTCTGGACAAGGCATTTCGGTATTTAAAATCAACGGTCCAGTACCCTCGAATTTGGTTACGTTCGAAAGTAGATCCCTCGCCATCGGAACCAATTTCACGGTTGTCAATGACGTGTTTAGCGTTCCAGAGGATTCCACTAACTTCGCATTGAATCCACTAACGAATGATACGGTGGTCGCCGGTTCTGGTGCCGTGCTATCCATTCAGACCGTTGGGGCATCTTCGCAAGGCGCAACCATCGCGGTTGTCAATAACGGCGCTGGCCTTACCTATACACCGGCGGCAAACTTTGTTGGTACAGACACCTTTACCTATACGGTTCGGGATCAATCAGGCGCGACGTCGGTGGGAACAATTACTGTACAAGTGACCTCGGTCAACGATCCTCCTGTTGCCAATGATGATCAATTTACAGCAAGAGCGGGCGACAACGCATTGTTCTTGAATGTACTGGGGAACGATACCATGGGACCCGATACTGGAGAGACACTCCGTGTTACGAATGTGAGCGCAGGTTCCGCCGGAGGCACGATTGCTATAGCGAGCAGTGGAAACGGAGTGCTCTATACCCCACGCCTAGGATTTACGGGCACAGAGACTTTCACGTACACTTTAAGTGATGGAAATGGCGGGACGGACACAGCGTCTGTAACGGTAACTGTGGGGCCAGCAGTGACACCGCCAACCGTCGTCAACGACTCTTTTAGCATCTCGGAAGATGCGGCGGTAGCAGAGTTCAACGTTCTGGCCAATGACACTCCTGCAGAAACCGGCAACACATTATCTATTATCACTGTCAACGCACCGCGCGGGACCGCTACCATCACCAGCAATGGGACTCGTCTAAGCTATCAACCTGCTGCCAACGATAATGGTGTCGTGCTCGTAACCTACACGGCGAGAAGCAGTAATGGAGGCGTTGCTACAGGAACAGCAACCTTTACCATCGCCGCTGTCAACGATGCCCCGAATGCGGTTGACGACTCGTTGCAAGTTACCTCACAACCGAACCAATCTGTCAACGTTCTGGCTAACGACGTTAATCCTGATTCGGGAGAAACCCTCACCATCACCGCGGTGACGCAACCACCCACCGGCCAAGGTACTGTGTCGATCGCTGCCGATGGCAAGTCATTGATTTACACAGCACCAAACGTCGATTTCACGGGAAGCGTGCAATTTACCTACACCCTCAGTGATGGCTCTTCTCTCACCGATACGGCTACGGTAACGTTGAATGTTGTGAATTTCCGTTTGCGAAATGTAGGTGTGACATTCGATAGCACCGGAGTTGGTGGAGTCAATGCGTCGGCTCTTTACGTACCATCCGTTGGAGATACAACTCCAGTCACTAGACCCGTGACGATTGTGAATAATACTCTCCAGGTCCAGAACGTCGGACCTGGTACGGTGCAGTTCTCGATACCGGCTCTTCCGTTCCGTACCCCAGGAACGCAGCAAGTTTCAGTGACGTCGGCGTTTGATGATTCCGACTCTGTTTCAACACCGGTTTCGGCAGGTGTACGAGATGCTAGGTTTATCGATCTTCGAGACTTTATGGGGCAAAACGTCCGACCGGGGCTTTTCGTGGCTGTCGCACCTAATCAATCCGCTGCGTGGCACGAGGGAGCAGGTGGCTGGTCACAGTATTCGCAAGTCAACGTACGGATGAACCAGGCAGGAAGCCAACTCACCGTCTCCGCTAGATCACCGTCAAATCAGCAAGTGTCGACGTCGCTCGCAATGACAGACAATCGAGTTCAGGTCCGCGCTCGACAAGGGGACAACATGCTGGTCCGCATTAATGAGGAACCTGCAAACTTGTTCTCCACCGCGACAACCTCTAATGCCAGAGTTGCGGCCGAGGGCGAAGGCCCCAGCAACGCAACTTTGAATGCACAATCTGTCGATGCTGCGATGCAGCAGATTCGCGGTACGACACAATTCTCAGTACCAATGGAAGACATTGATTCGCTCGCACAAAATACTTTGTCTAATGCGAGCAGGCGAGGATTTCGAGTCCGTTAACGAGCGTTAGATGAAACTCCAGCAATCATGCAATCAAAGGATGGATTGCATGTCGATCTGGTAGAAAAGCAGTAGCAACTCGTAAGCCTTGGGGTGATAGTGCGCGAATTCATGTGGCTCTTGGAAAAAGGCCTCTGTGGACACGGCAAAGAATTCGCTTTCACTCGTTAGACCGTAGTGGTCCAACCAGATCTGCCGGCCCGATGCGACAACCTGCTTGGCATATTGGAACTCACGGTGAAATGCTGTTCGCCAGTTCTCTTCGCCTACCCCCGCAGGCAAAGGCGGCAATCCGTCGGCAATCGGACCATTGATCATGTCTAACTGGTGTGCAAACTCATGAAATCCGAGGTGCTGGCCGCCATTGCTGCTCGATGCTCCTGCCGACATTCCTTCCCAGTTCAAGATAACCGGGCCACGATAGATTGTCTCTCCTGCGCGAACGTATTCTCCTCCCAAGTAAGTACTGTTGAGAGTTAGCAAGCTTCCTCGATCGTTCACCTCAGCCACATACGGAGTTGGATAGACAAGAATCGTTTGAGTCTTGTCATAATACCAATCTGGATAAGCCAGTACTAACAATCCAGCGCTCGCGGCAACGGTCCACTGTATCGCATCGGTCAGTTGCAATCCATTGCACCCCTCCCAGTTCTTTTCCGCAATAAAAACGCGGCACCAACGCAGTAGATTATCTTGTTGTTCGGGCGAAAGAAACGAAGTTTGCCAGAGCCCTTGATTAAGAAACTGGATCTCCTCCTGGGAAGCTGCCTGCTCAAAAAGTCGACGTCGCTTGCCAAAGAGCCAATCAAACACCTTACGTTCCCACCGGCTCTCGCGGTGATGTCTCAGCGGGTTGCGACTCAATGCCACGACTCATCTCACCAAGCCTGCTACGCTGTAGACTCAACGGAACTTTGCGCGATACCAGCGTTACAAAGATTCCCTCTTGAACGGTTTGACCGTCTTGATTGATTAGTTTGCGATGCCAATGAACTTCGCCATGACGCCGTCCGTGCGGCTTTAAGTCCAATACTTCGGTCGCTACGTGAACACGGTCGCCTATGTAGACCGGCTTGGTAAAAGCCCATGATCGAATGCTCACAAATGCGCTAGTGAGAACACGCGGAGCAACGGAACTTAGCCCGGCTAAAAAGGAGATTCCCAACAACCCGTGGGCGATGGGTTTTCCAAATGGACCGTCTGCTGCGAAGACTGGGTCGGTGTGCAATGGATCGCGATCACCGGTGAGGTCGGCGAATTGCTGGATGTCGTCTTCCGTTATGATTCGCGAAGCACTTAACCAGCTGTCGCCCAATTGCAATTCTTCGAAACCTAGCGGCATTGTTTGGTTCATATTCACTCTGGCGAACTTTAGTTCTTTCCGAAAACTACTGCCGGAATTGTCAATGCCCCTAGGTTTTTTCGCAACCCCTCGGGAATCGATAAAGTCTGGAAAACTCATTTTGTCTTATCACGTTCCCTTGAATTCGGCAGTGTTTGCGCCATCCTTACCCTTTGCCAAAATGCCGCACAACGGTCCTTGGATCGAAAGCTGGCAAAGAGATATAGGATTGAAAGCGGGTGGAGTCCCGGTTTTTCCGTTGTAGCCTGCGTTTTGTAATGTTAACCACTGATTCGGCTTTGGATTTTTGGTGAATTGCCTGACAAAATAAATTAGATGTATGGTTTGATACCTCATGGCGAATCGAGCCCCCACCGTTTATCATTGTTTGGTGTCTTGCCTCAGCTTTCCGTTTGGGACCTCTTATGCGAACGGTGCCCCGTTGTGATTGAAACCGTACGAAAACCAAGACGACGAGTAGTCTTGCTCGTTGAAACCTCAACGTCGTACGGTAGAAGCTTGCTCTCTGGGATCGTTCGATTTGTGCGTATGCACGACGACTGGTCTCTTTACCTCGAGCAACGGGACTTAACCGCTAGGCCACCGTCCTGGCTCAGCGACTGGCGTGGGGACGGAATCATTTCTCGTGTGACGACGCCAGGGTTAATTGAGACCGTTGCCAAAACGGGAGTGCCGGCTGTCGACCTTACAGATCGGCACTGCCGCAGTGGCCTCCCGCTGGTTCGTACCGACGACGAACTCGTGGGCAGAATGGCTGCTGAACACTTAATGGAACGAGGTTTCAAAAGATTCGGCTTCGTTGGGTTCCCGAACGAGGCTTGGTCGGCCCGAAGACTCAACGGCTTTCAAAGCCATCTCGCTGAGCATGGCCATACTTGCAGAATTCACAACTCGGTTTGGCTTGATCAACATCAATCGACATGGGATACCGAACGAGACCGCTTGACTGATTGGATGCGCACCTTGGAGATGCCGTGTGGAATCATGGCATGTAACGATGTCTGCGGCCACAATGTGCTCGCCGTTTGCAATCAAGAACGCCTAGCTGTACCCGAAGAAACTGCCGTCGTGGGAGTTGATAACGACGAGCTTCTCTGCCGAGCATGCGATCCCGCACTTTCCAGCGTCATGGTTAATGCGGAGGGAGTTGGTTATCGAGCTGCTGAGTTACTCGCAACGTTGATGGATGGAAATACTCCGAAAGAGTACGAACAAATTATTGCGCCGTTAGGGGTCTCCGTCCGCCAGTCTACGGATGTTGTCGCAATCGAAGATCCTACCATCGCAACAGCCTTGCAGTATATTCGCCAAAATGCTTGCCGTGGAATCAGCGTTGACGATGTTCTCAAGAATGCTTCGCTGTCACGCAGCTCGCTCGAACGCAAAGTAAGAAAACACCTAGGTCGCACTCCTCAAGAAGAGATACGACACGTCCAAGTCAAACGAGCTAAAGAACTCTTAACAACCACCGACCTTTCTGCTGAGAAAATTGCCAGCTTGTGTGGCTTTGAACACTCCGAATACATGTATGTCGTTTTCAAACGTCACGTTGGCATGACTCCCGGTGAGTTCCGCACTAGATCCCTTCAGGGCTGAGAGGCATCAGTACTTTTAGTCAATCCACTTTTACAACATCCTCCCTCTTACGACAGCGTAGGCAACCGAATGAGAATCCTCTCCCTGGCAATCGGCATACTTGTGATGCTGAACCAATCGCTTCGAGCGCAAATCGAAGTTCAAGACACCTGGAAATTCACCCTTGATGCTCCTGCAAGTGATTGGACTCAAACCACTTTCGATGACAAGTCGTGGAAAGACGGCAACGGCGGTTTCGGAACCGCCGGTACGCCAGGAGTCCGACTCGGCACTCGTTGGCAAACCAAAACCATCTGGCTTCGCAAGTTCTTCGAGGTGAAAACGATTCCAAGCAATCTGGCATTGCTGATGCATCATGATGAAGACGTCGAGGTCTATCTCAACGGTCAAAAAATCGCTGAGGAAAAAGGATTCACGACCGACTACAAAGTTCTACCCCTCAAAAGCGAGCAAAAGAAGGTATTGCTCACTAAAGGCACAAACCTTCTCGCAGTCCATTGCAAACAAACTGGAGGCGGGCAATACATCGACGTTCACATTGTGGACGCTGAAAATGTTCCTGTCTTGCCCGCAGCCAAGGGTTCGTTGAAACCAATTGCGACCAAACTTACGACAGTTTGGGGCGAAGAACTCACCGCCGAGAATACTTGGACGGAATACCCTCGCCCACAATTGGTGCGAAACCAATGGACCAACCTAAACGGTCATTGGGACTATGCCATTTCCCCAGCAACCGAAAAGTCTCCCCCAAAAGATTGGGCCGGTAAAATACTTGTCCCTTTCAGCTTAGAATCGAAACTAGGAGGTGTTCAACGACTCCTTCAACCAACCGAAGCGCTCTGGTACCACCGAACCTTTCATGTCGACACCCTTAATGGCGACCGATTACTTCTCAACTTCGAAGCGGTGGATTACCTTTGCGAAGTCCTCGTGAATGGAAAATCGGTTGGTACCCATCAAGGTGGCAGCACTCCGTTTAGCTTGGATGTGACCGATGCCGTCAAAACAGGGTCGAATGATCTCGTGGTTCGCGTCGAAGACAAGACGATGGGATTCCAACTGCAAGGAAAACAACGCCCCAACCCAGAAGGTATCTGGTACACGCAGGTGTCAGGCATTTGGCAAACCGTTTGGATGGAACGAGTTCCACAAAGCTATCTTCGCGACTTCAAAATCGCGACTGATGCAACCAAGGGAACCATCCGCGTTCAACCAATCTTAAGTGGCAAAAATGCTGGCCAGAAAGTTCGCCTTGTCGCAAAAGATGGTGATAAAGTTGTGGCTGAAAAGGTCGGGGCTGCTGACTCGGTTGAAGTTGCTATATCGAATGCAAAGCTTTGGACTCCTGTAACTCCTTTTCTCTATCAATTAGAAGTCACATTGCTTGATGCAAACGATAAGATTTTAGACCAAGTCTCGTCTTATGCGGGCATCCGAACAGTTGGTAAGGCTAAGGATAAAGATGGTCACTGGCGATTCACTTTGAACGGAGAGTTTGTTTTCCATTGGGGACCACTCGATCAAGGATGGTGGCCAGACGGATTACTGACCCCTCCGTCTGATGAAGCGATGCTATTTGACATCGAGTTCTTGAAGGATGCCGGTTTCAACATGATTCGCAAACATATCAAGGTTGAACCTCGCCGCTATTACTACCACTGCGATCGCCTGGGTATGATGCTCTGGCAAGACCAAGTGAGCGGCGCCGTGAATCCACCATGGACCCGTCTAGCTCCCAATCCGACCGATGCAAAATGGACCGATGAAGCTCATGCACAATACATGCTCGAGCTCGATCGTATGGTCAAGAATCTGGAAAACCATCCGTCGATTGTTGTCTGGGTTCCTTTCAATGAAGCATGGGGACAACATCGTACTGTTGAGGTTGGTGAATGGATGGTCAAACGAGACCCTTCTCGCTTGGTCAATATCGCCAGCGGCGGAAACTTCTGGCCCGTCGGAGATGTAGCCGATGAACACAACTATCCAGATCCGGCGTTCCCATTTAATCAAGACCGATTCAATGCCTACGTAAAGGTTGTTGGTGAATTTGGCGGACATGGCTTCCCAATCAAGAATCATCTTTGGGATACCGAAGCCAATAATTGGGGTTATGGCGATCTACCAAAAACAGAACAAGAGTATCGCGATCGATATGTTCGAACTTTCAAACAGTTGATGGAACTTAGAAAACGTGGCATTGCTGCTGGTGTTTACACGCAAACGACCGACGTCGAAGGTGAGATCAATGGATTGATCACTTACGATCGTAGGGTCATCAAAATTTCAGCCAAGGAGTTGAAAGCGTTGCATTCTCCGGTTGCGAATGCCGATCCAAAACCATGAGTTGCTCCTTGACACACTCAACACACTACATCTGAATGTCTAACTCTTTAACTCAGAGATTGTTTCCTAGCGGTGTGATACTGGAAATACTCGAAGACCCCTCTCGGGCAGAGCCATTGACTGCCCGAGAGCTGCAACTCGTATCAAAAGCGGTACCAAAAAGGGTTGACGAGTTTCGTGCGGGCCGACATTGTGCACGTCATGCATTGCGCAAGCTAGGGATTGAAGAATTCGATTTGTTAAAAGGACCTAATCGCGAACCAATTTGGCCGGCTGGCGTGGTTGGAAGCATCTCTCATAGCGACAAGTACGCGGCCGCTGCAGTCGCCTCGTCTCAAGTGTATCGATCGATTGGTATCGATATCGAACGAGCTAAACCACTAGCCATGGGACTTATCAAAACGATTGGAAGCCCGGATGAGATTCGAATGGTAGACTCGCTCGCTGGTGACAGACCATGGGACACATTGCTATTTAGCGCAAAAGAAGCCTTCTACAAAGCTTGGTTTCCAGTGACGCGTACAGTTCTTGAGTTTCACGATGTCCGTGTAGACATAAAACCCGCCGAAGAACGTTTTGTCGTTCAACTGATGAACCACGAACAATACCGAACGATGGAAATCACCGGACGGTTCTTAGTCACAGAGGACATGATTTGGACCTCTGCCATCATGTCACACTGAGATAGGCGATGTTAAAGAGGCATGATCCCGGTCAATAGGAATTACTTGCCGTAACTATCGATCTGGAAAATGCCGTCGAGGCTATTGGGCCCCTTTATTGCCCGATGCGACATTAAACCGAATGCAGATTGAACCGTGGTCCACTCAGGAACCATAGATCGATTCTTGGACGCATAATCGGTGCCACCCAGAATCGCTTCGATGAACACAGACGCGAATAATGACCGATCGTTGACTTGCTTAACACTTTCCCAATCGACTCGAAATGACTTCCGGCCATCTACACCATGCATAATGGAATGAGGCTGTCCCAAGTTGGTACCAAATTCTTTAGCCCACGCTGGATGCATAGCAACAAGTCCAGAAAC
>Ga0315899_10002463_pt1 | contig 20502 bp, 17 predicted proteins | sample LakEriMetagenome_2_FD_203518 | JGI IMG/M metagenome (GOLD analysis project Ga0315899, IMG submission 203518) | Freshwater fungal communities from buoy surface, Lake Erie, Ohio, United States - Buoy 4 MA112 | ecosystem: Environmental > Aquatic > Freshwater > Lake | place: USA: Lake Erie, Ohio... | reverse complement strand
CCGGCGGCCGGTGCACCGCCGCCCTTGACCTCGAAGCCGGTCGAGGCCGGCTGGCGCTGGTTCGTCCAGGCGTACCACCCCAGTCCGGCGAGTCCGGCCACGGCGACGGCTGAGACGGCGAGCTTGACGTTCATGAGGAGATCGAGGAGCGCTGGCACCTTAGCACAGCGCTCCCGGACCGGCCGTGATCTTCGACCCCTACAATTCCACGTCCGCTCAATGCGCCGCCGCGGCGCCCCGAAGGCCTCCATGCTCGCCCCGCTCGCCCGCGACCCGGTCCGCGCCCTCGCCGCCTCCCGCATCCGGGAGGTCGCGAACGCCGCGATGGGCGCCCCCGACGTGCTCGCCTTCTGGTTCGGCGAGCCCGACCGCCCCACCCCGCCGTTCATCGTCGAGGCCGCGAAGGCGGCGCTCGACGCCGGCGACACCTTCTACCTGCCGAACCTCGGCCTGCCGGCGCTGCGCGAGTCGCTCGCCGCATACGTCGGCCGCCTGCACGGCGCTGGCGCGTCGATCGGCGCCGCCCGGATCGGCGTGACCAGCTCGGGCGTGACCGCGCTGATGCTCGCCGCGCAGGCGCTCGTCTCGCCGGGCGACCGGGTGGTCGCCGTCGTGCCGCTGTGGCCGAACCTGACCGCGATCGCCTCGGTGCTCGGCGCACGCGTCGACACGGTGCCGCTGTCGGTCGCGGACGGCCGCTGGCGGCTCGACGTCGAGCGCCTGCTCGCGGCGCTGACGCCCGACACGCGGCTGCTGATGATCAACTCGCCGGGCAACCCGACCGGCTGGGTGATGCCCGCCGAGGCGGTCCGCGCGGTCCGCGAGCACTGCCGGCGCCACGGCATCTGGATCCTGTCCGACGAGGCCTACGAGCGGCTGGTGTTCGACGGCTCGGGCTGCGCGCCCTCGTTCCTCGACGGCGCCGATCCGCAGGACCGGCTGGTCGTCGCGAACACCTTCTCGAAGACCTGGCAGATGACCGGCTGGCGGCTCGGCTGGCTGGTGATGCCCGAGGCGCTCGTGCCCGACGTCGAGAAGCTGGTCGAGTTCAACACCTCGTGCGCGCCGGGCTTCGTGCAGCGCGCTGGCCTGGCCGCGGTGCGCGACGGCGAGGCGGCCGCGACCGCGTTCGCGGGCTACGTGAAGGCCGGCGCCGACGCGCTGATGGCCGCGCTCGCCGAGGTGCCCCGCGTGCGGCCGGTCGCGCCCGACGGCGCGATGTATGTGCTGCTGCGCGTCGACGGCGAGCGCGACAGCCTCGCGCTCGCGAAGGCGCTGGTACGCGACGCGCGGCTCGGGCTCGCGCCGGGCGTGGCGTTCGGCGAGGCCTGCGAGGGCTGGCTGCGCTGGTGCGTCGCGCGGCCCGCGGCGACGCTGCAGGACGGCGCGGACCGTCTCGCGGGCTTCCTCGCGCGCCGCTGAAGGCGCCGCACGGCGGACGGGTCGGGGCCGCGTCCCGGCCGCGGACAGCCCGGGCGGCGGCCACGCGACGAGCGCGCGCTCAGCGCCGCGCGGCCTCGCGCAGCGCCTCGTTCGCGAGCCGGTCGGCGGTCTCGTTGTGCGTGTCGCCGTTGTGGCCGCGCACCCAGCGCACGCTGACGCGGCGCGCGTCCGCGACCGCGAAGAGCCGCTTCCAGAGCTCGAGGTTGGCCACCGGCTCGTTCTTCGAGTTGCGCCAGTTCTTCCGTTCCCAGCCCTTGCGCCACTCGCTCAGGCCCTTGAGCACGTACTGGCTGTCGGAGACCAGCTCGACCGTGGCGCCCTCGGGCACGCGGCCCAGCCCCTCGATCGCCGCGGTGATCTCGGCGATCTGGTTGGTCCCGTGCCCGATGAAGCCGCGCGCGTGCTCGACGTCGCGCCCGTCGGGGCGCAGGATCACCGCGCCCCACGCGGCCGGGCCGGGGTTGCTCGGCGCGCAGGCGCCGTCGGTGTAGGCGACCCAGTGGGGCGGTGCGGCGGGAGCGGTGGTCATCGTGCGTGCGTGTTCGGCGGGAGGAAACGACGTGCGGGGGCGGTGCGCGCGCGCCGCGGTGCGGCGCACGGCACCGCGACCGGGTGCGACGCCCGCCCCGGCGCACCGCGGCGGGGCCGGACGGGCGCGAAGATACCCCCACGGCGTCCGGTTCCGGCCTTGCTCTGGCGGGCGCGCTGCATTGTAATCGTCCGAGACCTCCTTCCCTTCCGACGAGAGGACGCGATGCTCGAGACGCAGGTGGTCAGATATCTCGAATCGCTGCGGCAGCGTCGGCCGCTGCCGGTCACGATCGCGTTGTGGGACGGCACCGAGGTGGCGCTCGGCGACCAGCGCAAGGTCGGGATCCGCTTGCGCTCGACGAGCGCGGCGCGCTACCTCCTCAAGCCCTCGCTCGACGCGCTCGGCGAGGGCTACGTCGAGGGCCACCTCGACGTCGACGGCCGCATCCGCGACATCCTCGAGGTCGCCGAGCAGCTCGCGCGCGACGCCGACGACCGGCAGGGCAAGGGTCGGCTACCCGCGTGGATCTCGCGGCACACGCGCCGCTCCGACCGCGCGGCGATCGAGTACCACTACGACGTGTCGAACGACTTCTACGCGCTGTGGCTCGACCCGAACATGGTCTACTCGTGCGCGTACTTCGACTCGCCGGAGCGCGACCTCGCGTCGGCGCAGGTCGCGAAGCTCGACCACATCTGCCGCAAGCTGCGGCTCGCGCCGGGCGAGACGCTGCTCGACATCGGCTGCGGCTGGGGCGCGATGGCGATCCACGCGGCGAAGCACTACGGCGTGAAGGCCGTCGGCATCACGCTGTCGACGAATCAGCACGCACTCGCGACCGAACGGGTCCGAGCGGCGGGCCTTTCGGACCGCGTCGAGATCCGGCTGCAGGACTACCGCGACGTGCCCGGCGACGGCGTGTTCGACAAGATCTCGTCGATCGGCATGTTCGAGCACGTCGGGCTCAAGCACCTCGCGGCCTACTTCGCGACGGTCCGGCGGCTGCTCAAGCCCGGCGGCGTCGCGATGAACCACGGCATCACGTCGGCCGACGCCGAGAGCCGCTCGGTGGGGCTCGGCGCGGGCGACTTCATCGACCGCTACGTGTTCCCCGACGGCGAGCTGCCGCACGTGTCGCTCGCGATCCGCGAGCTGTCGCAGGCGGGGCTCGAGCTGGTCGACGCCGAGTCGCTGCGGCGGCACTACGCGCTCACCTGCGGCCACTGGTCGGACGCGTTCGAGCGCAACATCGCCGAGCTCGAGCGGCTCGCGGGGCCGCAGCGCGCGCGGATCTGGCGCGTCTACCTCGCGGGCTGCGCGCACGCGTTCGCCAAGGGCTGGATCAACATCTACCAGCTGCTCGCGATCCGGCCCGAGGACGGGGCGAACCCGCTGCCGCTGACGCGCGACTACATGTACGGGCCGCGCTGAGCGTCGAGCGCGCGACTTCGGGCGACGCGCCGCCGCGCGGCGACGGTGCGCTCAGCGCCCCTCGTCGCCGAGCCCGCTGCGCTGCGCGGTGGGCAGCGCGATCGCGCGCGCCGCGGCCGGCCGCTTCCAGGCCGGGCCGATCAGCCGCATGCCGCGCACGCGCTTGGTGGCCGACACCATGTACACCGCGCCGCAGATCGGCCACCAGCGGTCGCCGGCGCGCTCCATGAAGCGCATGCGGTCGAGCCACAGCTGGGTGCGGCACGGCGGGCGCCAGCAGCCGTAGCGCGCGCGCTCGACCTCGAAGCTGAGCAGCTTGCACCAGTCGCGCAGCCGCGGCACCGCGATGAAGTGGCCCTCGCGCGGCAGGAACCGCGCGAACGGCCCGCGCAGCAGCTGGCGCGCGCCCCACAGGCTCGCCGGGTTGAAGCCGCTGACGATCAGCCGGCCCTCGGGCCGCAGCACGCGCTCGGCCTCGCGCAGCACCTCGTGCGGGTCGTGCGCGAACTCGAGCACGTGCGGCAGCACCAGCAGGTCGATCGACTGCGAGTCGAACGGCATCTCCTCGAAGTGCTCGACGCGCACCCGCGGCCCGTCGTGCGAGGGCAGCGGATCGCCGCCGCGCAGCGCCTTGACCCGGTGCGGCATCCGGTTGGCGCGCAGCGCGTCGAGCGTCGGCTCGCCGCACTGGACCGCGTGGTAGCCGAAGACGTCGCCGACGGCCTCGTCGAAGTGGGCCTGCTCCCAGTCGAACACGTAGCGCCCCGCAGGCGACGCGAGCCACGCCTGCCAGTCGGGCGGTGCGCCCGGGGGCGGTCCGGCCGGCTCGCGGGTCGCGCGCGCCTCGCGGTGGGCGGCCGCGGCGGCCGACTCGGCGGCCTGCGTCGCATCGGAGGCCGGCCCCGGCATCGGTCGGGTGTCGGGCGCGTCGGCGTCCGGCCGGACCGGCTCGGCCGTGCCGGGCTGCGCCCCGCCCCGCTCGGAGCGCGAGACCAGCCCGCCTATAATCGACGACTCGATCCGCAACACGTCCGTCCCCGCCGGGGCGGCCCGCCCCGATGACCCCACCGCACCCGGACCCGGCGGACGGCTCGCCCGCCGCCGCCGCGCCGCATCCGTCCATCGTGCCGGTGCCGGCGTTCGCCGACAACTATATCTGGCTGCTGCGGGACCGGTCGGGCCGCCGGGCGGCGGTGGTCGACCCGGGCGACGCCGCGCCGGTGCTCGCCGCGCTGTCGGCGCAGGGCCTGTCACTCGCGGCGGTGCTGGTCACGCACCACCATCCCGACCACGTCGGCGGCCTCCCCGCGCTGCACGACGCGTATCCGGACGCGGTCGTCCACGGCCCGGCGTCGAGCCGCGCCGAGGGCATCGACCGCCGCTGGCGCGCCGGCGACACGGTCGAGCTCGACGGCTTCGACGCGCGCTTCGAGGTGATCGAGGTACCCGGCCACACGCTGGACCACGTCGCCTTCTACGCACCCCGCATCGGCGACGCCGACCCGCGCCCGGTGCTCTTCTGCGGCGACACGCTGTTCGCGGGCGGCTGCGGCCGGGTCTTCGAGGGCACGGCCGCGCAGATGTCGGCCTCTCTCGCCCGGCTCGCGGCGCTGCCCGACGACACGCTCGTCTACTGCGCGCACGAGTACACGACGTCCAACCTGCGCTTCGCGCGCGCGGTCGAGCCGGGCAACGCCGCGCTGGCCGGGCGCGAGCGCGGCACCGCGGCGCTGCGCGCCGAGCATCGCCCGACCGTGCCGTCGTGGCTCGCGCTCGAGCGCGCGACCAATCCGTTCCTGCGAGCCGACGCCCCGGGGGTCCGGGAAGCCGCCGCGGCCCGGCTGGGCCGTCCGCCGGCCGACGCCGTCGAGGTGTTCGCCGCGGTCCGGCAGTGGAAGGACACCTTTCGCGGCTGAACGCCGACCCGCCGGGCGGGCGCACCGCGCGCCGGTTCCGGCTTGACCGCCAAGGGCTCGGTCCGTACCATCGCCCGGGGCTCCTCCTCCTTGTGAAACAGTGACTTAGGGGATGTACTTGAAGCGTCATCCGAACCGCGCGACGTCCTTCGCGCCGCGCGCCGCGCTGCTGGGTGCCCTGCTCGCGCTCGCGGGCTGCGCCGGCACCGGCCCGGTCGCGCCCGGCACGTCGGGCGCGCCGGTCGTGCGCGCCCCCTCGGCGGACGCGACGTCGCCCGCACCGCCCGCGGCCCGCACGACGCCAGCCGCACCCGCGGCCGCGCCGGTCGCCACCGCGCCGGTTGCGCCGCCCGCGGCGCCCGCGGCGCCCGCCACCGCGCCGCTCGGCACCGCACTGCTCGGCACCGCCGCCCCGATCGCCGCGCCGAGCGGCCCGGCGGTGATCGTCGCACCGCAGCGCCCGGCCGAGAAGCATCGCGACCTCTGGCAGCGGGTGCGTGCCGGCTTCGCGATGCCCGAGCTCGACACCCCTCTGGTCGCCGAGAAGGAGCGCTTCTACCTGCAGCGGCCGGACGCGCTGCAGCGGATGTTCGCGCGCGGCGGGCGTTACCTGCACTACATCGTCGAGGAGGTCGAGAAGCGCGGCATGCCGATGGAGATCGCGCTGCTGCCCTTCGTCGAGAGCGCGATGAACCCGGTCGCGCTGTCGTCGGCGCAGGCCGCCGGCCTCTGGCAGTTCATCCCCTCGACCGGCAGGCAGTACGAGCTCGCCCAGAACTGGTGGGTCGACAACCGTCGCGACGTCGTCAAGTCGACCAACGCCGCGCTCGATTACCTGCAGAAGATCCACGAGATGCACGACCGCGACTGGTTCCTCGCGCTCGCCTCGTACAACTGGGGCGAGAACGCGGTCGCCCGCGCGGTGAAGAACAACCGCGCCAAGGGCCTGCCGACCGACTACCTGTCTCTGAACATGCCGGCCGAGACGCGGCACTACGTGCCGAAGCTGATCGCGCTCAAGCGCATCGTGCTGCGCGCCGACGAGCTCGGCGTGGCGCTGCCGGAGATCCCCAACCGGCCGTACTTCGCGACGATCGAGAAGACGCGGCCGATCGACCAGAAGCTCGCCGCGCAGTTCTCGGGGCTGTCGGTCGACGAGTTCGTCGCGCTGAATCCGGCGCACAACCGGCCGGTGATCGCGGCCAGCCGGAACAACGAGATCCGCATCCCGGCCGACCGCGTCGACGAGTTCGTCCGCGCGATGGAGCGCCATGACCGGCAGAACAAGCCGCTGGCCTCGTGGCAGCCGTACACGCTCAAGCCCGGCGAGACGCTCGACGAGGTCGCGCGTCGCGGCGGCGTCGGCACCGCCGAGCTGCTGCGCGCCAACGGCCTGTCGGCGAGCCGGAAGATCCTGCCGGGCACCCAGCTGATCGCGCCGCAGGCCTCGGTCAAGGACGAGCGCCAGGTCGAGTCGTTCGAGGGCCCGAAGGTCTACGAGCAGGTCACCGTGCCCGCGGTCTACCACCGCGTCGGCAAGCGCGACTCGCTCACGAGCATCGCCGACAGCTACGACGTCGGCGTGGCGCAGCTGCGCGCCTGGAACGGCGGCGCCAAGACCGCGAAGCCCGGCACCAGCCTGCTGGTGCGCCCGGCAACGACGCAGACCGTGCTGACCGTCGCCGACGGCCCGCGACAGGTGATCGCGCGCGCGGCGCCGGCGCCGGCGCCGGTGCAGCTCGCGAAGGCCGAGGAGCCGGCTGCACCCGCGGCCGCGCCCGCCCTCACGCCACGCTCGGCTGCGGCACCGGCCCCGTCCGCGAAGGCGGCGAAGGCCGCACCGCGCGCGAAGGCGCCTGCCCCGGTGGCGCGCGCATCCGCCTCGTCCGGCTCGGTCAAGGCCGTCTACAAGCCGCCGCGCCAGCCGGCGCCGGCCCGCGGCACCGCGAAGCTGCCGCGCACCTGAGCACGGCCGTCGCGCCCCGCGGGGCGCGACGACGCGCGGCCCGGGCCGCGCGGATCAGCGCGACGCCGCGGCGAGCAGCGTACGGGTGTAGGCCTCGCGCGGCGCCTCGAACAGCGCCAGCGTCTCGCCCGACTCCACCACGCGCCCGTCCTTCATCACCAGCACCCGGTGCGCCATCGCGCGGATCACCGCGAGGTCGTGCGTGATGAACAGGTAGCTCAGCCCGTACTTGCGCTGCAGGCCGACCAGCAGCTCGAGCACCTGCTGCTGCACCGACACGTCGAGCGCGGAGGTCGGCTCGTCGAGCAGCAGCAGCGCGGGCTGCAGGATCGCCGCGCGCGCGATCGCGATGCGCTGCCGCTGCCCGCCCGAGAACTCGTGCGGGTAGCGCGACAGCACCGCGCCGTCGAGGCCGACCTCGGCGAGCATCGCGACGATCGCCTCGCGGCGCGCGCGCGCGTCGAGCTCGGGCCGGTGAAGCGCGAGGCCCTCGCCGACGATCTGCTCGATCGTCATCCGCGGCGACAGCGCGTTGTACGGGTCCTGGAACACCACCTGCATGCGCCGTCGCAGCGGCCGCAGCGCAGTGTGCCCGCGCCCGTCGAGCCGATCGCCGTCGAAGCTCACCTCGCCCGACGGCGTGCCCGACGACAGCCGCAGCAGCGTCATGCCGAGCGTCGTCTTGCCCGAGCCCGACTCGCCGACGATGCCGACCGTCTCGCCTCGCCGGATCGACACGTCGACGTCGCGCACCGCGTCGAACGGCTTGCGCCCGAACCAGCCCGACTTGAACCAGAACCGGCAGCCGACGCCGGTGCCGCGCATCAGCTCCGGGGCGTCGGACGGCAGCGGCTCGATCGAGCGCTTCGGGCGACTGTCGATCAGCCGGCGCGTGTAGGGATCCTTCGGCGCGTCGAAGAGCTCCACGGTCGGCGCGACCTCGAGCAGCCGGCCGCGTCGCATCACGCCGACCCGGTCGGCGAAGCGGCGCACCAGCGGCAGGTCGTGCGTGATCAGCAGCACCGACATGCCGATGCGCCGCTGCAGCTCGTCGAGCAGCTCGACGATCTGGCGCTGGATCGTCACGTCGAGCGCGGTGGTCGGCTCGTCGGCGACCAGCAGCTGCGGGCTGCAGGCGAGGGCCATCGCGATCATCGCGCGCTGCCGCTGCCCGCCGGACAGCTCGTGCGGATAGCTGTCGACGCGCCGCTGCGGCTCGGGGATGCCGGTGAGATCGAGCAGTTCGATCGATCGCGCGCGCGCCGCCGCGCGGCTCGCGCCCTCGTGCAGCATCAGCGTCTCGGCGATCTGGTCGCCCACCGGATACAGCGGGTTCAGCGCGGTCATCGGCTCCTGGAAGATCATCGCGATCTCCCGGCCGCGCACGCCGCGCATCTCGCGCTCCGACAGCCCGGCGAGGTCGCGCCCGCCGAGCGACACGCGCCCGGTGACCCGCGCGTCGCCCGCGAGCCGCAGCAGCGACAGCGCCGAGACCGTCTTGCCCGAGCCCGACTCCCCGACCAGCGCGAACTTCTCGCCGCGCGCGATCGAGAACGAGACGCCGTCGACCGCGCGCACCCACCCGGACGGCCCGGCGAACTCGACGGTCAGGCCCTCGACCTCGAGCAGCGGGCTGGTGGCGCCGGGGGCGGGTTCGCGAGGCAAGGCGCTCATGCTGCCCCCCACGGCCTGCGGCCGAGCCCCCCGAGGGGGCGCGAGCGTCTCCGATGCGATCGTGCGACGCTCATCCCCTCACCCCCGCCTCGTGTCCAGCGCCGTGCGCAGCGCCTCGCCGATGAAGATCAGCAGCATCAGCGTGCCGACCAGCACGCCGAAGGTCGACAACGTGATCCACCAGGCATCGAGGTTCGCCTTGCCCTGCGCGAGCAGCTCGCCCAGGCTCGGCGTCGACGGCGGCACGCCGAGCCCGAGGAAGTCGAGGCTGGTGAGCGCGAGGATCGCGCCGCTCATGCGGAACGGCAGGAACGCGATCACCGGCGTCAGGCTGTTGGGCAGCACATGGCGGCGGATGATCTGCCCCGACGACAGCCCGAGCGCGCGCGCCGCGGTCACGTACTCGAGGTTGCGGTTGCGCAGGAACTCGGCGCGCACGTAGTCGGACAGCCCCATCCAGCCGAACAGCGACAGGATCACCAGCAGGATCAGCACGCCTGGCTCGAACAGCGACGCGAAGATCAGCAGCAGGTAGAGCTCGGGCATCGAGCCCCAGACCTCGATGAAGCGCTGGAAGGCGAGGTCGATCTTCCCGCCGAAGTAGCCCTGGATCGCGCCGGTGATCACGCCGATCACCACGCCGATCGCGGTCAGCGCGAGGCCGAACAGCACCGACACCCTGAAGCCGTAGATCAGCCGCGCGAGCACGTCGCGGCCGCGGTCGTCGGTGCCGAGCACGTTGACCGAGGACGGCGGCGCCGGGTTCGGGCTCGGCGAGAAGTAGTTGATCGTGTCGAAGCGGTAGGCGTTCGGCGGATAGATCGCCCAGTTGCCGGGCTTGGCGAGCTGCTCCCGGATGAACGGGTCGAGGTAGTCGGTGCGGGTGCGGAAGTCGCCGCCGAAGGTGGTCTCGGGCAGGTCCTGCCACAGCGGGAAGTGGGTCTTGCCCTGGTAGTGCGCGACGATCGGCCGGTCGTTCGAGAGCAGCTCGGCGCCCAGGCTCAGCACGACCAGCGCCGAGAAGATCCACAGGCTCCACCAGCCGCGCCGGTCGGAGCGGAAGCGCCGCCAGGCGCGCGCGGCCGGCGACGGCGACTTGGCGCCCGCGCCGGCGGGCGCCGCCGCGTCCGGCTCGCCCGGCGGCGCGGGCGCGAGCGGTGCGGGCATCGCGGTGCTCACGCGCGCTCCCGGCCAGGACGGCCGCTCACGACGCCGCCTCGAACTTCACGCGCGGGTCGACCCACACGTAGGCGAGGTCGGTGATCAGCTTGGTCACCAGCCCGATCAGCGTGAAGAGGAAGAGCGTGCCCATCACCACCGGGTAGTCGCGCTTCATCACCGACTCGTACGACAGCAGCCCCAGCCCGTCGAGCGAGAACAGCGTCTCGATCAGCAGCGAGCCGGTGAAGAACGCGCCGACGAACGCGGCCGGGAAGCCGGTGACCAGCGGGATCAGCGCGTTGCGGAACACGTGCTTGTAGAGGACCGTGCGCTCCGACAGGCCCTTCGCGCGCGCCGTCAGCACGTACTGGCGGCGGATCTCCTCGAGGAAGGTATTCTTGGTCAGCATCGTGGTGACCGCGAAGCTGCCCACGACCATCGCGGTGACCGGCAGCGCGATGTGCCACAGGTAGTCCATCGCCTTGCCGAACGCCGACAGGCTCTCGAAGTCGTCGCTGGTGAGGCCGCGCAGCGGGAAGAGCTGCCAGAAGCTGCCGCCGCCGAACAGCACCAGCAGCACCACGCCGAGCACGAAGCTCGGGATCGCGTAGCCGGCGAGGATCGCGGTGGAGGTGACGAGGTCGAAGCGCGAGCCGTGCCGCACCGCCTTCGCGATGCCGAGCGGGATGCTGACCAGGTACGAGATGAAGAAGGTCCACAGCCCCAGGCTGATCGACACCGGCAGCTTCTCCTTCACCAGCTCCCAGACGCTCTTGTGGTGGAAGTAGCTGGTACCGAGGTCGAAGCGCGCGAAGCGCTTGAGCATCTCCCAGAAGCGCACGTGCGCCGGCTGGTCGAAGCCGTAGAGCTTCCTGATCTCCTCGATCTTCGCCGGGTCGACGCCCTGCCGGCCGCGGTAGGCGTTGTCGCTGGTCGCGACCTCGCCCGCCTGCCCTCGCCCGCGCAGCTCCTGCAGCAGCTGCTCGACCGGGCCGCCGGGGACGAACTGCATCACCGCGAAGGTGATCAGCAGGATCCCGAGCAGCGTCGGGACCATCAGCAGCACGCGCTTGACGATGTACGCGAGCATCTAGCGCTTCTCCGCCTCGGGCTTCGCCCACCAGGTCTTCAGCAGCCAGCTCGACGCCGCGTAGAACCTCGGCATCGTCTGCGGGTAGGCGAGCGTGTCGCGGAAGGCGACCCGGTGCGTCGGCGCGTAGAAGTGCGGCACCAGGTACCAGCCGTGGCGCAGCACGCGGTCGAGCGCACGCGCGGCGGCGACCAGCTCGGCGCGGCTGCCGCTCTGCAGCAGCTTCTGCACGATCGCGTCGACCGCCGGGTCGCGCACGCCGGAGGCGTTGTCCGAGCCCTTCTCGTCGGCCGCCGCGCTGGTGAAGCGCTCGACGAGCTCGTTGCCCGGCGTCTGGCTCGCCGGCATCGAGATCACCGTGACGTCGAAGTCGAACTCGTCGAGCCGCTTCTGGAAGAGCACCGGGTCGGTCACCCGCAGGTTCGCGCGGATGCCGAGCTTCTCGAGGTTGCGCGCCCAGGGCACCGCGATCCGCTCGAGCGCCTTGGAGTAGGACAGCACCTCGAACTCGAAGGGCTCGCCCTTCGCGTTGCGCAGCCGCCCGTCGTCGGCGACCGTCCAGCCGGCCTCCTTCAGCAGCGCGAGCGCGGTGCGCAGGTTCTCGCGCAGCGAGTGCGGCGGCTCGGTGTCCGGCGGCACCGGCGCCTCGCCGAACACCTCGGGCGGGAGCCGGTCGCGCAGCGGCTCGAGCACCGCCATCTCGTCCGGGCCGGGCAGCCCCTTGGCCTGCATCTCGCTGTTGGTGAAGTAGCTCGGGCTGCGCACGTACTGGCCGTAGAACACCTGCCGGTTCATCCACTCGAAGTCGAACGCCTGCGCGAGCGCGAGGCGCACGCGCCCATCGCCGAACAGCGGCCGGCGGGTGTTCATCGAGAAACCCTGGATGCCGGCGCTGTTCGAGTGGACGAACTCCTTCTTCAGGATCTCGCCCGAGCGGTACTTCGGCCCGGCATGGCCGCGCGCCCAGTTCTTCGCGGAGTTCTCGTTGATCCAGTCGAACTGGCCGGCCTTGAAGCCCTCGAGCCGCGCGACCTCGTCCTTGAAGTACTTGTAGACCACGCGCTCGAAGTTGTACATGCCGCGCCGCGTGGGCAGCTCGTTCGCCCAGTAGTCGGCACGCCGCTTGTAGGTGATCGAGCGGCCCCAGTCGGCGCGCTCGACCACGTACGGCCCGCTCGCGATCGGCGCGTCCTGCACGACCTGGTCGAACGGCTTGCCGCCGCCCCACTTGCGCGAGAACACCGGCAGCGAGCCGAGGATCATGTGCAGCTCGTGGTTGCGGCGCTTGAACTCGAAGCGCACCGTGCGCTCGTCGATGACGACCACCGCCTTCACGTCGCCGTAGAAGTTCCGGTAGCGCGGGTGGGCGAGCTTGCCCATCAGCGTTTCGAACGAGTGCTTGACGTCGGCCGCGAGCACCGGGTCGCCGTCGGAGAAGCGCGCCTTCGGGTTCAGCCGGAACGTGATCGACAGGCCGTCGGGCGCGAAGCTCATGCTCTGCGCGAGCAGCCCGTAGACCGAGAACGGCTCGTCGTCGGCCTGCTCGGTCAGCGTGTCGAACATCAGCGCGCCGACGCCGGCGGCGACCACGCCCTTCAGCGTGAACGGGTTGAGCTTGTCGAACGAGCCGAAGCCGTCGAGGGTCAGCGTGCCGCCGCGCGGGGCGTCCGGATTCACGTAGCCGAAGTGGCCGAAGCCGGCCGCGTACTTCGGCTCGGCGCCCCAGGCCATGCCGTGGACGAAGGCGGCGCGGGCGGCATCGGCGGGCGCGGACGACGGGGTCGGTGACGGGGTCGAGGACGGCGACGGCGCCGCCGCGCCCTGCGCGTGGACCGTCAGCGCGGCCGCGAGCAGCCCCGCCGCGAGCCCCCGCGCGACCCATCGTGCGACAATCCTCATCAGGAAAATTCTATCGGAGTCTCGGATGTTCCTGTCCGGCAAACGCATCCTGATCATGGGCTTGCTCTCGAACCGCTCGATCGCGTACGGCATCGCGCGTGCCTGCCGGAACCAGGGCGCCGAGCTCGCGTTCACCTACCAGAGCGAGCGCTTCAAGGACCGCGTGACCGAGATGGCGGCCGATTTCGGCTCCGACGCGGTCTTCGCCTGCGACGTCGCCGAGGACGCGCAGATCGCCGCGCTGTTCGAGGGGCTGTCGAAGCGCTGGGACGGGCTCGACGGCCTGGTCCACGCGATCGCCTACGCGCCGCGCGAGGCGATCTCGGGCGACTTCTTCGACGGGTTCTCGCGCGAGGCCTTCCGGATCGCGCACGACGTGTCGGCCTACAGCTTCGCCGGCGTCGCGCAGGCGGCCCGCCCGCTGATGGCCGGCCGCAAGGGCGCCCTGATCACGCTGTCCTACCTCGGCGCGGTCCGCTCGGTGCCGCACTACAACGTGATGGGCATGGCGAAGGCCTCGCTCGAGGCGAGTGTGCGCTACATGGCCTCGAGCCTCGGGCCGCAGGGCACGCGGGTCAACGGCATCTCGGCGGGCCCGATCAAGACGCTCGCCGCCTCCGGCATCAAGGGCTTCTCGAAGCTGCTCGACTACGCCGAGCAGCACGCGCCGCTGCGCAAGAACGTCACCATCGACGAGGTCGGCAACGTCGCCGCGTTCCTGCTGTCCGACCTCGCCTCGGGCGTCACCGGCGAGATCACCTACGTCGATGCCGGCTTCTCGATCGGCAGCGGGATGCCCGCGGCCGAGTAGGCCCGCTCCGGCTGGACAGGCCGGCGGCGGGCGCGGCACACTCGATCGCCGGCCGCGCGCAGCCCCCTCGCGCGGCCTCGACCCACGCCCCACGGAGACGCCCCCGATGCGCCGCCCCGCCGAGCCCGCCCTCCCCGCACGCGCCGCGCGCTCCGTCCGGACGGCCGCGCTGGCGCTCGCGCTCCTCGTGCTCGCCGGCTGCGCGGCGCTGCGCCCGGACGCGCCCACCTGCCCGAGCGAGGCCGAGGTCGCCGAGATGACGCGTCGCTACGTGGCGCTCGAGCCGGCGACCAACCCGCCCGAGTCGATGACGATGGACGGTGCGGTCTGCGGCCGCGACAAGCTGGTGCGGGCGCTCGGCGCCACGCAAGGCCGGGTGGTCGGCTACAAGGCGGGCCTGACGAACCCGGCGGTGCAGAAGCGCTTCAACTGGAACGCGCCGGTGCGCGGCACGCTGTTCGAGCGCGGCCTGCTGGCCGACGGCGCCGAGGTGCCGGCGAAGTTCGGCGCGCGGCCGCTGTTCGAGGCCGACATGGTGGTCGAGGTCGGCAGCAGCGCGATCCACGACGCGAAGACGCCGCTGCAGGTGCTCGGTGCGCTGCGCGCGATCCGGCCGGCGCTGGAGCTGCCCGACCTGGTGGTGCAGGACCCGACCAAGATCAGCGGGCCGGGCATCACCGTGATCAACGTCGGCGCGCGGCTGATGGTGCTCGGCGCGCCGATCCCGGCGAGCGCCGACCCGAAGCTCGCCGATGCGCTGCGCGACATGACGGTGCGCGTGGTCGACGGCACCGGCAAGGAGCTCGACTCGGGCAAGGGCTCGGCAATCCTCGAGCACCCGCTGAACGCGGTGATCTGGCTCGCCGAGGACCTGCGCCGTGCGGGCATCGTGCTCAAGCCCGGCGACCTGCTGTCGCTCGGCTCGTTCTCGCGGCTGATGCCGCCGCAGCCCGGCACCGCGGTGCGTGCGATCTACGAGGGCCTGCCCGGCAATCCGTCGGTGTCGGTCCGCTTCCGCTGAGCGGCCCGCGACGTGCTGCGGCCGGGAAGCTCGCCCGAGCAGACCCGGGACCTGCTGCTGCGGGTCCTGTCGGTGCAGGCCTCGCTCGCGGGCTTCTCGATCGCCGCGATCGGGCTGATGCGCTTCAGCGCCCGGTCAGCCGCCTTCTCGACCTTCGCGGACGACCTGCTCGGCGCGTGCGCGCTGGTGTTCCTGGTGTCGACCTACCTGACCTTCTGGGCGCTGCGCACCCGCAGCGACGAACGGATGCAGCGGCTCGCGCGCGTGGTCGATGCGCTGTTCCTCGCGGGGCTGACCGGCCTCGTGGGGGCGGGCTTCATGATCCTCTACGCGGTGGTCTGAGCGGCGCGACCGGGCCGCGCGGCACACGCCGCGGGTCCGCCCGGGCGCTCAGCCGGGGCCGTCGGGCCCGGCGGCCGTCGAGGGCACCAGCGCGGGCATCGACTTCGCGCGGCGCTCCAGCCACCAGCCGGCCTGCGGCGGCACCAGCGAGAACGGGTCGACGCCGAGCTTCGCGGCCGCGTCCATCGCCCAGTTCGGGTTCCACAGCATCTCGCGCGCGAGCGCGATCAGGTCGGCGTCGCCGTCGCGCAGCACGCGCTCGGCCTGCGCCGGGTGCACGATCAGGCCGACCGCCATCGCGCGCATGTCGGCCTCGCGGCGGATCGCGCGCGCGAACGGCACCTGGTAGCCGTAGCCGATCGGCGCGCTCGAGACCGGCTTCGGCGTGATGCCGCCGGCGCTGCAGTCGATCACGTCGACGCCGAGCGCACCGAGCCGCTTCGCGAGCGCGACGCTGTCGGTGGGCGCCCAACCGGCGTCGTCGTCGATCGACAGGCGCACGAAGAGCGGCTTGCCCGCGGGCCAGGCGGCGCGCACCGCCTCGGCGAGCTCGAGCGCGAAGCGCATCCGCTTCTCCGGCGTGCCGCCGTACGCGTCGTCGCGGCGGTTGGCCTGCGGCGACAGGAACTCGTGCAGCAGGAAGCCGTGCGCGCCGTGGATCTCGACCATGTCGAAGCCCGCCGCATCGGCTCGCCGCGTCGCCGCGACCCACGCGTCGATCACGTCGCCGATCTCGGCCACCGACAGCGCGCGCGGCACCGGCGAGGCGTCGTCGGCGGCGATCGCGCTCGGCGCGACCAGCTCCCAGGCGTCCCAGTCGGCGACGCCCGCACTCGCGCGCTCGAGCGGCCGGCCGCCCTCCCACGGCCGCCCGACGCGCGCCTTGCGCCCCGAGTGGCCGAGCTGGATGCCGCAGGCCGCGCCGCACTCGTGGACCAGCTCGACGATGCGCGCGAGGCCGGGCACGAAGGCGTCGTCCCACAGCCCGAGATCGCCGACGGTGCCGCAGCCGCGCCGCTCGACCTTGGTCGACTCGACGACGACGAGACCGGCGCCGCCCGCCGCGAAGCGCCCGGCGTTCATCAGGTGCCAGTCGGTCGCGTGGCCCTCGCGGCCCGAGTACTGGTGCATCGGCGCGACGACGACGCGGTTCTTCAACGCGAGGCCGCGCAGCGCGAGCGGCGTGAACAGCAGCGGGACGTCGGGCATCGGGCGATCCGGCGGGTCGGTGGAGCCCGCATGCTACGCGCTGGCCCCCCGGCCGCGCGGCGTGCGTTCCACCTCAGAAGCGCAGGCCGACCGACCGGCGGACCATGTCGCTCTCGCCGTAGCTCACGTGCGGGTCGTACGCGGCGCGCACGAACCAAGCTGCAGCGAGCCGAGCAGCCGCACCGGCCCGAAGCGCCCCTGCTTCTCCCAGCCCGCGCGGACCTGGCGCGCGCCGGTGTCGTCGCGGTAGACCCCGACCCAGGCGGTGTCGTCCTCGTCGCTCGCGCGCGAGGTTCGCGTCGAGGCCGGACGGATCGACGTTCTGGTGGTAGCGACCGAGCGTCGCGCGCCAGGCCCAGTCGCGCCCGGCCTCGGGCGTCTCGTTCGGGACGAGGTCGGCGCGATCGTCGATCGCGTGCGCCGGGCCCCACGCTACGGCGCCGGCGATCGCCACCCCGCCGCGCGCATCGCCACACGCCGCGGCACGCGACCGGTGCGCGTCTTCAGCCGCGCACCTCGACCGAGGGTTCGCCGTCGGCGAGCTCGCCGACCACCGCTGCGCGATCGAAGCCGTCGCGCCGGAATGCGGCGAGCACCGCGTCGACCGCATCCGGCGCGCAGGCGACCAGCAGGCCGCCGCTCGTCTGCGGGTCGGTGAGCAGCGCGCGCTCGAGTTCGCCGATGCCGGCGCCGAGCTTCACGTCGCGGCCGTAGCCGGCCCAGTTGCGGCCGGACGCACCGGTCACGAAGCCGCGCTCGGCGAGCGCGCGCGCGCCGTCGAGCAGCGGCACCTTCGCCCAGTCGAGCCGCGCGACCAGCCTCGCACCGCGCGCGAGCTCCAGCGTGTGGCCGAGCAGCCCGAAGCCGGTGATGTCGGTCAACGCGTGCACGCCGTCGAGCTCGGCGAGCGCACGCCCGGGCGTGTTCAGCTTCGTCGTCGCCGCGATCATCGCCGCGTAGCCCTCGGGCGGCAGCTGCTCCTTCTTGAGCGCGGCCGACATCACGCCGACGCCGATCGGCTTGCCGAGCACCAGCAGGTCGCCGGCGCGCGCGCCGGAGTTGCGCTTGACCTTGTCCGGGTGCACGAGCCCCATCACGACCAGGCCGTAGATCGGCTCGACCGAGTCGATCGTGTGGCCGCCTGCGATCGGGATGCCCGCCGCCGCGCACACCGACTCGCCGCCCGCGAGGATGCGGCCGATCGTCTCGACCGGCAGCTTGTCGATCGGCATGCCGACCAGCGCGAGCGCCATGATCGGCGTGCCGCCCATCGCGTAGACGTCGGAGATCGCGTTGGTCGCGGCGATGCGGCCGAAGTCGAACGGGTCGTCGACGATCGGCATGAAGAAGTCGGTCGTCGCGATCAGCGCCTGCGAGTCGTTGAGCTTGTAGACCGCCGCGTCGTCGGCGGTCTCGATGCCGACCAGAAGCTGCGGCGGCACCGGCAGCTTCGCGGTGTCCTTGAGGATGTCGGCGAGCACCCCCGGCGCGATCTTGCAGCCGCAGCCGCCGCCGTGAGAGAACGAGGTGAGGCGGATCGGGCCGGGCGAGACGGGGGCGTTCATGGGAGGGACTCCAGGGCGGGGATTCGCCGGATTATGCGCGAAGCGGCTGTCCGCGCGATGTCCGGGACAGGCCACGGACAGCGCGGCCGCCGCGGGCCGGGCGGTTGGCATCCGCCGCGACCCGATGCATGATCCGCGCCGAGGAGGAGCCCCCGGCGGGCCCGAGCGCGACGCGCCGGGGCCGACCTGCGCCGGGGCGGAGACGGACACACGATGCGCAGACCGCGAACCGTGAGGATCGGATCTTGAGGCGCGCGGGCCGCACCGCGCTCGTCGACGCACTCGCCGACACCCGCCGCACCACCTGGCGCCTCGTCGACGCGGTCGCGCCGGCCGCGCTGCTCGCCGAGGCGCCCGGCGGCTCGCTGCTGCGGCGCCTGGGGCGCATCGGCTGGCGCCAGGAGCACTGGTGCCTGCGCGACGTGCCGCCGGGTCGCCTGTCGCCGCCGAGCCGACTGATCGACGCGGACTGCTGCTTCGGCGACGCGGCCGATCCGTCGGAGCCGTTGCCGGCGACCGCGCCGGTGCGGGCCTGGATGGACGCGGTGCTGGCCGCGGTGCTCGAGCGGCTCGCGGGCGAGGACGATGACGACGTCGGGCTGCACCGCGCGCGGCGCGCGCTCTTCCACGAGCAGGCGCAGCAGGAGGCGATGCTCGCCTCGCTCGCGACGCGCGGCCTGCCCGCGCCGGCGAGTGCGCTCGCGCCGCCCGCGCGGATGCGGCTTGCCGCCGACGTGCGGGTGCCGGGCTGCGAGGCGATGATCGGCGCGGCGCCCGAGGACGGCTTCTCGTATGCGGTCGAGCGCGACGCGCACCCGGTGCGGCTCGCCCCCTACGGCATCTCGCTGCAGCCGGTCACCAATGCCGAGTTCCTGCAGTTCGTCGAGGACGGCGGCTACCACCGCGCGCGGCTGTGGACGCCCGAGGCGTTCGCGCGGCTCTCGGTCGAGGGCCGGACCGCGCCTGCGCACTGGCGCCGCGTCGGCGAGCGCTGGCAGATGCGCTGGTTCGACGCGTGGCTGCCGCTGGAGGCGTACGCGCCGGTCGTGCACGTCGACGCGCATGAGGCCGAGGCGTGGTGCACCTGGGCCGACCGCCGCCTGCCGACCGAGGCCGAGTGGGAACACGCGGCCGCATCGCTCGACGCCTTCGACTGGGGCGACACCGTGTGGGAGTGGACCGCCTCGACGCTGGCGCCCTACCCCGGCTACCGGCCCGACCCCGAGGACGGCCCGGCGCCCTTCGGCACGCACCGGGTCGCGCGCGGCGGCTCGTTCGCGACGACGCGCGACCGGCTCGACCGCCGGCAGCGCCGGCCGCTCGAGCCGACGAACGCCGACGCGTTCGTGGGCTTCCGCAGCTGCGCGCTCGACTGAAGCGGGCACACCGCACGGGGTCGGCCGGCGGCGGCCGGCGGCCCGCGCCGGCTCGGCCGCACGCCGGCGCCGGCTACACTGGGTGCATGCACGTCGACCTTCCCTCCGGCATACGCATCGAGTACGACCGCTCGGGCCCCGCGGACGCGCCCGCGATCCTCCTGGTGATGGGCCTGGGCATGCAGATGATCGCGTGGCCGCCGTCGCTGGTCGCGGGGCTGGTCGCGCGCGGCGTCCAGGTGGTCCGCTTCGACAACCGCGATGTCGGGCTGTCGACCCACGTGAGTCCGGGCCGGCGCGTGGACATGCGCGCGGCTGCCGTGCGCTCGATGCTCGGCTTCTCGGTGAAGCCGCCGTACACGCTCGAGGACATGGCGGGCGACGCGATCGGGCTGCTCGATGCGCTGCACATCGGGCGCGCGCACGTGGTCGGCGTGTCGATGGGCGGGATGATCGCGCAGGTGCTCGCCGCGGGCTGGCCCGCGCGCGTCGCGACGATGACCTCGATCATGTCGTCGAGCGGCGCGCCGCGCTTCAACTTCCACTGGACGCCGGCGACCCGCGCGCTGCTCACGCCGCCGCCGAAGGGCGCCGACGAGGCCGCGCTGCTCGAGCACATGGAGAAGGTCTGGATGCTGATCGGCAGCCCGGGCATGCAGCCGCCCAGGGAGGCGCTGCGCGGCCGGCTGCGCACCAGCCTGCACCGCGCCTACGACCCGGGCGGCGTCGCGCGCCAGCTGCTCGCGATCATGGCGAGCGGCGACCGGCGCAAGCTGCTCAAGCGGATCACGGTGCGCTCGCTCGTGATCCACGGCGAGGCCGATCCGCTGGTGCCGATTGGCGCAGGCCGCGACACCGCGGCGAACATCCCCGGAGCGACCTTCCGCCCGATCCCGGGCATGGGCCACGACCTGCCCGAGGCGCTGGTGCCGCGGCTGGTCGACGAGATCGCCGCGCACTGCGGCGAGGCCGGGCGGCGCGAAGCGGCCTGAGCGCGCGGGCCCGAGCCGCGCGAAGGGTCTTGGGCCGGCCCGTATCATCGGCCTTCCACCTCTCGAACAACCCC
>Ga0315899_10002462_pt1 | contig 20506 bp, 24 predicted proteins | sample LakEriMetagenome_2_FD_203518 | JGI IMG/M metagenome (GOLD analysis project Ga0315899, IMG submission 203518) | Freshwater fungal communities from buoy surface, Lake Erie, Ohio, United States - Buoy 4 MA112 | ecosystem: Environmental > Aquatic > Freshwater > Lake | place: USA: Lake Erie, Ohio... | reverse complement strand
GTTCTAAAACAAATTCTCGAATATATTGTTTTAATATTTCTTTGGGGTTGTCTATTTGTTTTATTAACGATCTAACTTGATTGAAGTCTAATCCTGACATTTCAATAAAGTTGTATAGTCCGTCTTTTTCTATTAGTTTTACTAAAGATTTTTCTTTAATTGATGATTCATTTAGAGGGTTCCAATTACAATTTGGTTTACCATATGACCCAACATACAAATTATCTATTGGTAAATAATCTTTAATGGTAGTTCTAACATTTATTCTCAATTTTGAAATGTGGCTTTGTATCATGGGAACATAAGAAAACTTATCATTCATTTCTTCCGTACTCATAACAATATAAACACTATACATATCATCATCATCGTCATATGAAACATTTATATCACATACACCCACCTCGTCTTTGAATGGTTCTACAAGATCTTTGATTATATTCAAATACTTTGGTTGTTTTTCTTCTGACTCGTTTATAACATTACCTTCATCGTCATAGTCTATTTTTTCAACACCAATAAAAATGTCTGGATTCTTATATTTCCAATCCCAACCTAAAGCCCACCATGGTGCTAAAACAACACCATCTCCTGTCATTTCTTTAATTTCATCTATTATTCTATGAGTAAACCAATTATCGTAGTTTGCTGCGGTATCTTCTACATCATGATAGACTTTGATAAGTGGTTTTCCTTGATAATTTGTATCAACTTCAATAAATTCAACCTCATCAAAAAGACTATAAATCATTTCTTTCACTAAGTTTAGTTTTTTGTCTTCTGATTTACTTTCTGATTCCATCAGTCCTGAGTCTTTACCTGAACCTTCATAAATCAATTTGATTGCGTCTCTTGGTATATTTTCAAATGTTACAATATGTTTTGACCTTGAATCAAAATGTCTATCTTTAAACCATTTAACATTTGGTATTTTTGTTGTATCAATCTCCCAAACATCGTCGTCATATGTTGAATCAAACCAAGCTCTTTTGTTTGATGAGTTGGTTGCAAATATTGCAGGAATACATTTTTCCCCATATCCTACATATATTTTGTAACATTCACCAGCACGAACTTTTAAACCTTGTTCTTCAATTTTATTTCTAAAAATAGGATTTGATTGATGATAAACTTTTTCTTTTGGTGTTACTTCTTTTCCTGCTGGACTATATTCTTTATTTTTTGATTCACTTTCTTTTAAATAAATATTTTCTTCATCATCACACTTTGGTGTTTGTTCTCCACGAACACCAATTACTACTCCTGTATAGTTTGCAATTTCTTTTGAAATGTCCTCTAAAACATTTAAATACATTTGTCTTATACCTTGTGTCATGGGCCAAAGTTTTGTTCCGTAACCACCAATAAATAAAACTGTAACTTCAGGTATATTGAAAACTTCGTTTAATGTTATTTCATAAGAACAAATAAGATGATTATATTCAGGAAGTATTAGGTCTTCCATTATCATTTTTGTTATTCTGAAAAGTTTTTTTGTGTCTTTTTCACTTCTGTTTGAACTCTCGTTCATGAACTTAACCTCATCTTCACAACTATCCACATACCAAGGTGCAAAGATATACACTTTGATTCCCATAGATTTTATTGAGTCCTCTAAAGACTCTAATTCTTTAAGTATTTCATCACTATAAAAATGTCTTACAGTAGTCTTAGACCGTATTTCATATTCCTTATCATCAGGATTGTATTCTGCCCATATATCACAAAGTCCATCCCAATTAACTAAAGATAACAATACATTTATTGCTCTTAGATTTTTGTCAGTTTCATGATTATCACTTTCATTTAAACTTTCAGATTCACCATAAAGTTTGTTGTGTATTTTTTTCACATCTTCTTTTGAAAAAGGGAATTCTACATCATGTATATCGGTATTTTTACCATTTATTTGTCTAACATCAAAATAACCAGAACTTTTAATTTCAGGTAAATTGGTTTCTATCTTTCCTACAGTATTGTCATTTTGAATTGTGGCAAGGATGGTTATCAGTTTCTTTTTTTCCGCTGAAGTTAATTTACTTTCATCATAAATAAGATTTAATAAAGGCCAAGAATGCGTACCCCATGTGTTTTTTTCAATACCTATTATTTCATATTCAATTGGGAATACAAAAAATCGAGGATCTTTAAACGCATCGTGATATTCAAAATCAACAACTCCTGTTAATCCATCCAATATTTGAGAAGCTTCAGGATCATTCTTGAATACTTTTTTAAAGTTTTTTATTCCTCCAACCATATCAATAGCATCAAAAATACCATTATCTTCGATAACTTGTTTCAACTCTTGTTGGAGTCTACTTTCTTTTAAGATATGTTTAATCAGTTCTCTCATTGCCCTTTTAATCTTCTGTATTCAGCACCATTAAGTTGTTCTAAATAAGTTTGTTCAATCCATCCCGGCAATCTTTCTTCCCACCACAATATATCCTTCATTTTATATCTTCCGGCTTTAAGAATATATTCTATCATTTCCTCCTCAGTAACATCATCAGGTTTTGTTATTGGTGGAAAACAAATATCACCGTCACTATTATATACATCAAATTCATCAATATATATGTCATTTCTACCCATCTTTTTTTGGATTTCACCTAAATAAGTATCGTCAAACCATTCCTCAAAAAGGTATTTTAAATAAGATACTCTCATAGGAAGATCTGTGGTTAAATCATCAAATACATTTTTTGGAACTCCCATTATACCTCTATCAAGACTTCTTTCTTCAGTTTTTCTTCTATCCTCATCTCCACTGTAATCAGTATGAAAATATAAAGTAACATCCAATATTTGTTTTCCGTTTTTACAAAATTCAAAACTATGTGTTGATTCATAATGTTTTTTATGATACATTTGTACACCATCAAAATATTTATTCAACCATTTATAAACAAGTTGTTCTACTTTTGGTGTAGGTTTAGCGTATTTTCTACTAACCTCATCTTCTAATATCAATTTAATTAAATTTCTCATCACGCATCATATTCATCTTGACTTACCCAAAACTCTAATGTTAAAACAAATGATTCCTCACCACCAGCCTGCCATCTCATAGCAATCGGCATACATCCTAATATCCAATCATTATCAGGTCCTCTTCTAATCAAACCACCGTTTTCAGTAAATGTATATTGTCTGTTAATTTTATAGATTTCATTTTCTATACTATCCGCATGTCTACCAATTGATCCAAAATCGTTGTCTTCGAATAATGATTTAACGGTAAGTTTTGCTTGAATTTGATTATATTTTGGGTCAAATTCAATTTCACTTATCTCTACGGAATCAATTTCGGAAGAAATACTACTCTCAAAAATGTATTGGAGTTTTTGCATTGAATTTCTAAATCTTTGTTCAAGATTGTTTTCTTCGTTTTCTTTCAATATGTTTTTAATTAATTCTTTCATTACATTACTTCCGATAAAAACTTTTTAATTGTTCTAACTACTTTTTGTCTGTATGGATCGTTCTCGTTAGCAAAATTGTCTATAGGTTCAATAACATTATTTTCTTCTAACATATCTAAAATTTTTCTAATCTGTCTTTTTTTACTATCCCACATTGAAACTCCGTAATGTTCATCTCCAACAGTAAAGTATAACCCTTTAAACTTAATTCTGTCATCAATATTTATTTCATTAATTTCATACCTTCGAAGTAAGAAGTTCATAACCTTTTGATCAGTTTCTTCAGTTTCCTCTTTTATTATATGTTTAATCAACTCTTTCATACAAATTTAAACTTATCAGGATCTAATTCTTTAGGTTCACCAAATCTATCTTTTATTACTAAATGTTCAGGAAGCATTTCATATATCTCACTCAACTCTTGTCTCATATTTTTATAATCTTCGAATTTTGTTTGGTCGTCAAGTTCTTCATTAATCTTTAATATAGATGTCGGAAAGGGAAACAGATCTTCTTTTAATTCCTCAATTCTTTTCTGATAATATGGTTTTAATTCGCTATTATAAAATTCTTTTACCTTTTCAATATCACAAATAATATTAAGGTATATGTAAAATGACGATGGTGTTTCCAAATCATAATTATACTCCCACCCTACAATATATGGATAACTTTTCTTCAAAATTTTGATAGCAAGATCAATACCTTTTTTTTCAGTATCTTCAGTCTCTTCTTTTATAATTTTTCTTAATACATTTTCATTAATTTCATTCTTTGGTTTTAAAGTGATTCCATAATCCAATTCTCCTTGACCTCGTTTCATGTCATTGAATAAATCAAAAAAATCAACTTTCAAACCATCGCTAACTTCTTTCAAGTTATTATAAGTTTTACCATTATCCGAATTCACATAAACAAATCCAGGTGGGAAAAGGATATCTAACATTTTATTTCTTCTTGCACTTTTGTAAGCTTTTTCGTTTTCTTCTTTGAATTTATTTTCGTCATAATAATTAATCGCAACAGATAATATTTCGTCTTTTGAATATGGAGCGTCAGGGAAAAATCTTTTATTCAAACCTTGATTCAATGTTCTCTGAGTGTTTGAATTTTTAGCCCAATAAGCGAACATTTTAGGGTCCCCTTTTTCTAATTCTTCAGGTGTATTATATTGTTTTTCTAATATTTTTTTAACATCTTGTGCCATTCTTCTAGCACTTGCAAAACATCTACCACCCAATTCACCTCCTTTAGTTCTATTGACTACAATAATTTTATCGGCCCATTCGGGGTCAGTCTTGAAGTGGTCTATTAAACACATTTCACCATAAGCTGCTGTTTCAGCATCAATATAACCGTTTGAAATATTGAAGTACCTATCAAAATTACCGTGTTGTTTAATGAAGTTTTGAACTCCAGATTTATTTCCAATTTTACAATTAGGAGCAACATCCATTTCATCTAATATTTCTTTTTCTTCTTTTGTATGTTCATTGTATCTTCTGTCTTCATCACATGTTAAACCAAAATAAACCGCATTGATGTTTTTTTCCCAAATATACATGTATAACATTCTACTATACAAATTACCAAGTGGTTTGTAACCGCAAGCACCACGTATTTTTAACATCATTCTACGTCTTAGTGCCGCAGCATAGTATTTCTCATCATTTTTTGAAAAGTCTCTTGCGTTTTTATATTGACAAGCACGTTCTAACACGTCTTCATCAGAATATATTCTTGGTCTACCTCTTTCATCTAATTCCCCTTCATAGATTGATGTATTAGATTTTGTTGAAGTTTTTTCCCTCAATATGTTTCTTATTAAATCTTTCATCCTTTTATAAATATCGATTATTTTCATTATCTTTGTAGTATGAAAAAGATATTCGCTTACATCTTGGTAAATATGTTCACTTGGAACCCTGACAAGTCTTTAGAGATAGTTAGAGAATTTTTGGATAATGAATCAGTTCCTCAAAAAAAATCATTTCCTGTGGTTAAAAAATCTCAGGTTAATAATCCCGTTTCAAACCCTAAATCAAAAAAAGAAGAGGTATTACAAAGTTTAGAGTATTTGAAGTCGAAACAAGTTAAGACCAAACAAGATAAAGATTCCATCTACACTTTGGAGATGGTTTTAAAAAGTATGGGTTAGAATTAGATTCTTGACGATAATTGTTTTTTTGTAATTCGTCTAACTTGTTCTTCAAGTTCTATTTCTAAATCAGGTTCCGATCTATCATTTCCTGATGCTTTTATCTTATTTTTTAAGATTGATACGAACTCTGTTTGTATTTCTTTAACTAAATCAACAAATGTTTTTTTAGGTCTTTCAACTTCACCTGTTGACCAAGAACCTTCTTTATTAATTTGTCTAATAGCGGCGTCTTTTTGTTTGTCAGAGATACTACCAAATCTTAATAACTTACCTTTAATGTCTTTAACAAACTCATTACCTCCCTCGTAAGTCGCAATCGGTTGTAGTTCAGCAGGAATAGATTCAACATCAGTATTAGTTCTCATTTTTCTATCTCTCAATAAGAAACTTATTCCTGAAATATTGGTAATACATTTGTGACCACCTGAGTTTGCTTTAATTACATCTAAACCATTAACAGTTATTTTATCTAACATGTCTCTTTGTTTATCACTCAGTTTTCTATATAAGTTTTGAGAAATGTTTCCAATAATATCTAAAGTACTCTTACCACCATCAACTTTATATGAAGGAGCATTACCATAAATTGCCATGAAATCTTTTAATGTGAATCCAACAGAACCAAACTCAGCCTCTTGTTCACCAACTCTTTTAAGATCACCAAAAGTTACTTTTATACTTTCTAACTCTGATGACATTTTATCTAAAACCTCATCCTTAACTTCACCTAAATTAACACCTTTAAGGGCTCTGTCTTTTTTGTAAGGGTTACAAGATGCTTGGACCATACCTAAATGCATTCCCGTCACTAAAAAATCAGCTTCAGGATAATTTTCAAATGGTGTGTAACGATCATAAGATCCAGGTTTCATCGTAGAACCAAAACCATATTGACTAATTACTCCATCAGAGTATTCAACAGCACCTTCTTTCTTTCTTGATTCAATGTATGCTTCTTTATTTTGTTCTAACTTATCTAAAGTTGCATAACCTTTCTTTTGTATCTGATCTTTAATGTTCATCAAGATACTAAGTAAGGATGGTTGTGCATTTAATACAATATCACTTAAGAAATTAGGTTTGTTTTTGAATGCTAATAATAATTTATTTGCAACAAATCCCATTTTTCTTTTGTTTTCTTTGAACCCTTTGGTTCTATCTATTTGAAATAGATAATTGATAACGTCTCTTGGTTTGATGTCGTGTTTTGCAAAATCAGCTGAGTCGACAATTGAAATAGTTTCAACATCTTCAGGTGGAAATATTTCAGATGGGGATATACTTTGTGATATAGTTTCAACGTTAGATCTTGCAGACTTGAAACTTGTTGATGTATCACCTTCAACACCAGCTTGAGTATCGTGGTGGTCAGTGTGAATAACAAACATTGGTTTACCGTGTGCAAAATCTACAAGAACTGGCATAATCTCACCTTCACCGTCAGGTTTTTTAACGGCAAATTCTTTTGCTCCATATTGAATTGGTTCAGCATCAACCACTTTTATACCATTTCTTTCTAAATAATGTTTCATAGCTAAAGCAGTTGTAACACCATCTAAATCAAGGTGGAAGTAGATTTTAGCCATTTTATATCTTTTAGCAAGTTTCTTAATATCACGAATACCACCTTCAGTTAAAAGTGATTTTGTTTCTTCGTTCAATATTTTTTTAATTAAATTTTTCACTACGTTGGTAATTTTTTTCCTTTATCATGGGTTTTTTCACCCTCCACTCTTATTTTAATTTTTGCTTTATAATCTTTTGGTAACTTTGTTTTAATACCAACAAACTCTCCCATCTCATTATCCATTCTAACAACAACAAGTTTTTTGTCAAGGTTCATCATTATTTGACCTGTTGTTTGCATATGATACATGTTCTTTGTTCTGTATGGATTCAAAAATGGATCTTTTTTGTATTTCTTCTTCATCGCGTCAATAACATCTATGTCTTTTTTAGCACCCTCCAAATGTTTTTTCGCCAATTCCATTCTAGTTACGGAAGATTTTCTTTTCCTCCCACGAGTGTAACCAGCACTCTTCTGATAAATTCCATGATTTGTTCTCACAACAATTTTAGAATCAGATTTTAATTTTTTAATTATCGGAGAATGTTTAGCGGTCATTTCAACTATATAAATGTTTTCATTATTTGATACTATTGTTTCTCCTTTGAGACCCACATCTTTTTTATCTTCACCTCTGTAAGAAATAATAGATTTAATTACTTTAGGTAAACTTTTATAGGTTAAAGCCTTTCTTATTTTACCTCCATCGGCAGCAAATCTTTTCTTTTCGGTTTTATCCTTACTTTTATCGTCAATCTTTCTTTCTTTTTCAACTCCTTTACCTTCTTTCTCATCTTGGGCAACCATTAAACTAGAATTTACAATACCAATACCAAATTCATTCATTCCCTCACTCCAATCAGTATCAATATCTCTCCAATAAACCATTTCAACATCGTTCACAATCTCATGAATAATCTCAACTCTAGCCTTGTAACCTCTATCTCTGTTTTTTGCTAAAACTACGGTGTCATCCAATCTCACAGCGGCAATTGTACATTCCTTAATTAAGTCAGGTTTGTTTTGTTTTTGGTAAACTTCATTAAGGATTGATCTAACAAGATTTTTCATTACATATAAATACTTTAGTAATAGAAAAATCCCCACCTTTGGAGTGGGGATTCTATTATTTAACGTTGTATAAGAATTATTTTATTCTGCCGTTTCAGTTTGTGGTTCCATTTCACCAACCAATTCCATCATCTGAACATCCAAATTCAGTTTAACCTCATCACTCAACAATACACCACCTGTTTCAAGTGCCGCATTCCAAGTAAGGTCAAAATCTGAACGGTTGATAGTTCCTGAGATCTCGAATCCGTGTTTTGTATTACCCCAAGGATCAACTGATTTACCATTATAGTCAACAGTTAAATCAATAGTTTTAGTTGTATCCTTAATAGTCATTTCACCTCTCATTTTACCGTCAGTAAGATTCAAGTAAGTTGATTCAAAATACATTTTAGGGAATCTCTCTGTGTTGAAGAAATCTTCTCCGTTAAGGTGTGCATCTCTATCTCTATTTCCTGTTGAGATCGAATTTACTTCAGCCTCAAAACGAATTTGAGCGTCACTCATATCTTCAGTTGTGTAAGACATACCACCTGAATAATTTGTTAATGTTCCTTTTACGTTTGACACCATCAAGTGTCTGATTTTAAATCCCAAGTCAGAATGAGCTGGGTCAATTACAAGTTGTTTCATTTTTATATTGTTATTGGTTTATTTTCTTTTCAAATGATAATTCTTTTGTTTGGACATGTAAATTGAAAACGGATTGATGTATGTTAAGAAAAACATAAATCTTATTTCCAATAATTCTGATCCTTAGTAAAGTAGTTTTTGTTCTTATGGTTAAAGAATGATCCTAAAAATAACTTGGTCATGTAGATCAATCCTTTGTTCTCAAATCTTCTTGGTGGAGTAAACACTACATTATTTATTCTACCAAATTTCTTTGGTTTTATTTGTTTTGAGAAGTGGTAGTCTTCTGCAACTTTTATCTCTTCATCAAATCCTCCTAAATTTTTAAATGTTTCTGATCTGACCATCATGAATCCACCTAAACAAAAAGGTGTGGACCATTTTGACACTAACTGTAGGAAATCGAACAAACGGTAAATATAGTTGTATTTACCGTTATCACTTCTGAACTTAGCGGTTACTAAATCAAGGTTATTTTTATGTATTCGAAGAAACGCTCGTTTGATTATCTTAGGGTCCAATAAGAAAACATCGGCATCCATAAATAAAACATAAGGTGTTGTTACCAATTTAAATCCGTTGTTTCTTGCTCTTGCTGGAAGTCCACCATCCATTGTATGAAGATCAAATCTGTCTCTCCCCGATTCATATTCTAATCTATCTAAAAGATATGGTTTTGTAATTCCATCATTAGACGAATCACAAACAACAACTTTTACATTTGAAATGTCTGATTGATAATTTAAAAGATCTAACGTTTTTTCAATAATTCTCTTCTCGTTTTTACAAGGAATTACTATTGTAAGATATTCTTTGAGTTCCATTTAAAAAAATTAATCAATTTTTTTAAAATAATAAACCCCACCTTGTGAGTGGGGTTAGTTTTATTTTTTTGACCATTCTTGATATTCTCTCCTATCTTTTACGATTGTATGAGTAATAAATGATAATACAATAAACCAAAGATAAATCATTTTCTAATAATTAATTTTTTAGTTTTAACTTTGTTTACTCGAATGTAGTAAACACCATTCTCCAAGTTACGTAAATCAATTTCATTATCATTAACAGAATCAATTACTTTACCGTTTTGGTCAATCAATTCAATATATGATTTCTTACTAACGTAAACCACCTCACTTGCTGGGTTAGGATAGATTCTAAAGTCATTTGAGTTTTCTTTAACTGACGATAAATCACCAAATATTTCAGTTGGGAAACTTGCCCCTACCGCTGCGGATGAACCTTCAATTAAACGATAGTCAGGTGTTAAACCAAGTGGAACAAAAGGTGTTACCCAATTAATATTTAAATGTGTTGATACTGAATCGTTCGATTGTTGTGAAAAATATGTAGAAAAGAAATTAGGTGTTGTTGTATAACACACAGTTCCTGTATTAAAATTAGAAAGAATGTTACTGTGGAAATGCATCGTGTCTCCCGCCAAATTATCTTCTACGGCAATCCCTTCAAGTGATACTCCTTTCTCCCAACCAGTAACAATAGTATTGAAAACAGAAGTTGCAGTATTTCTTCTTAATCTGAAAGCCTTTTCAAATTTCTCACCTATTGGAAGGGAAACCGTCCCATTGCTCTTAGCACCAATAATAGTGAAGTTAGAAAAAATAGGTGCCGTCAATGGTTGAGCCACACTACCCTGTGCGTCATTATCCGATTCGAAACAATTTGAGTCGCCAGCTGCGTCTGATAAATTTTCATTTCTAATCGCCAAACCAAATTGAACTTTACCTCTGTATCCAAAGTCTGTATCAAAGTCATCATCTACTGTTGAATATGATATTAAGTGTTTGCAATTTACTGATCCTCCAAACCATTCAAAAGAGTCATCACCACAATTACTTACCTGAACATAATCAACTAAAGTTTGATTACCCACAGAACCAAAAGTTAATCCGTTAATTTCTTTGTTAGGTTCAAGTGGAATGCCAGCAAATTCAATTCTAACATATCTAATAATACCTGAATTGTCGTTATCGTTTGTTCCACCGTATTGAGTATTTGAACTTGGCGGTAATCCTTCAATGTTTGCAACACCACCTGGTTGGTTGTTTTTAGCATTACCCAAAATTACAACACCTCCCCAATCACCTTCGTTTCTTTGTGCTATTGGATTGTTTGATGTGAATACGATTGGATTAAATTGTTCTCCGTCAGCAACAAGTCTAGAACCTCTAGTAATAATCAAAGTCCCTTGTGTATTGTAATCACCTCTAATAATAGTTCCTGGTAGAATTGTAAGAGTCGCTCCGTTTCTAACGTAAACTTTATTTTGTAATTTAATAACCCCTGACCAAGTCGTATTTGTTGTTACGTCAGAATTTATTACGATTTGTGTTGTAGGGTATTGAGTATTTTGTGGATCCCAATTAGACCACCCATAAGTCCAATCAGTCGCAGGTGAGTTATCCGTTACAGGAAAAGCCCCTTTATAATCAGTTTCCGTCCAAAATTGACTTTGTGAATAAGTCATTACCGTCATCATAACAGACAGTATTGCTAGGTAAATTTGTTTCATAGTTTTTTTGTTTAATTTTATTTACCAATAGATAGTTAGTCTTATAACTTAAATCACCAATTTTATTTATTCTTAGCCCAAAGTTAATCATCTTAACATGTAGTTAATATAAAAAATTTTGTATATTTGTATTGTGATTACAGAGAAACTTTCAAACATACCACAATCAAGCGGCTGTTACCTTTTCAAAAACAAGAAGGGTCAGATCATCTATGTTGGAAAATCAAAGTTTCTCCCTAAACGAGTGAAGTCTTACTTTCAAAAAAACCACAAAGATCAGAAGACTTTGTCTTTGGTAAATGAAATCACTGATGTTGAGTTCATGACTACAAATGATGAGAGTCAGGCTTTGTTATTGGAGGATGAACTTATCAAATCACACAAACCAAAATACAACATCAAAGCAAAAGATGATCGTTCTCGTCGTTGGTTTATTACTTTGAGTCAAGATGAGTTCCCAAGACTTTTAGTTTGCAATCCTTCTAACTTTACTGGTGAAGTTCTTTTGGAGTCTACAAGTTCTAATTCTTGTTATGAGATCTATGAGATGGTTCATGACATTTTCAATCTTAGATCTTGTTCTTACAACTTGACTGAAGAGAATATCCAAAACGAAAAGTTCAAGACTTGTTTAGAGTTTCATCTTGGTCGTTGTAATGCTCCTTGCGTTTCTTCTATTCTAAAGTTTTCTTACTTGAAGATTGTAAATGAGATGAAAGATGTATTTTCTTTTCAGTTTGACAAAGTTCGAAATCGTTTGAAGAAGTATATGAAGTATCACTCTGATCAGATGGAGTTCGAGCTTGCTCAAACATTCAAAAACAAAATGGATGTCGTTGATTTATTGGAGAAAAAACTTGAGTCATTTCGTGTTCGAAAGTATAGTGATTTTGCAAGATCATTCAAAGAACAATTTGGTTTATTGAATGTCCCAACTCTTATCGAAGCCTTTGACAACTCTCATACTGCTGGTGATTGTCAGGTGTCCGCTCTTGTTCGTTACAAGAATGGTAAAACTGATAAGTCAAACTATCGTAAGTTCAACATCAAAACTGTTGAGGGACCTGATGACTATGCTTCTTTCGATGAGGTATTAAATCGTAGATTCAAACGACTTTTAAATGAAAAACAAGAGTTACCTTCACTTGTCATTATTGATGGTGGTAAAGGTCAGTTGGGTGTTGCCAAGAAAGTATTTGAGGAACTTGGTTTGTTGAATCTAATTGATTTGATCTCCATTTCAAAAGACGACAAACACAGATCATCTACAATCCACAAGACTGATGGGTCAAGTTTTGATATTCCAAGAAGTGAGTTTGGGTTTTTGTTGGCTGAGATTCAAAATGAGGTTCACCGATTTGTTATCACTTTTCACCGTAAGAAACGAAGTAAGTCTATTATCGGATAAACTTAGTGTCGTAATAAGTTGCAACATAATCAGCATTAAGAAGTGGGTATTGATTGATTACTTGATCAACACCTTTATAATATTCTTCTGTTTCGTAGTATGTTTCTACCTGTGGTAAGAATTCATCAATATATTCATTTATAGCTTCATTAACATCGATATTTTCACCATTTTTTGTTGCTGATAATGGAACAACGGTATTATCAATATAATATGCATCATGATCAAAATTTTTACTTTTTAAACCAACAGATTCTATATTGATTACATATCTTCTATACCCAACAAATGGGGTTCCTGTGGTGAATTTAATTTCTCTTACAGAGTCGAAAACTTTTTGAATTTGATCCCTTGTTTTGTCGTTAAGATAAAATTTTGGCTGTTCATCCCATAATATTTCAGTAGTTAATTTAAGACCAACATACTCTTCAAACTCCATTACAATATCTAAAAGTTCCTCATCCACTATTGAATGGAAATAAGGAACATCATTTGGATTTTCTATTTTAAATTCAATCGGATAATAAGGTTTATTATGTCTTTTTGATATTATTTCTTCCCCAACTCGAACAGGAATACATTTTAACCCGTGAAGATCAATTTCATCCCCCGCAAATCTTTTGAATAATTTTAATAGTTTTAACCTGTCCATCATTTAAACATTTCTGATTCTTTTTTTCTTCTTGATTTTAATCCAGGAAACTCGTCAAATAAATTTTCACTTGTTGTTAAAATTAGTTTTCTTGCTAAATCAAAATCACCTCGTTTAACAGCTTGTATAAAATCAGAAGTTCTTATACCTCTTCCCATATTGAATGACATTGAAACCATCGCATCGTACATTCCTTGTGTGATTGGTGGTTTGATTCCTTTTTCTTCCCACTGATCCAAAATTCGATTAACGATACTTTCCGCTTCTCTCATGTCATCTTTCAATAATTTTTCGGCATCTTCTTTTGTAATTTTTGTTCTACCTGGAATTATTTTTGAGTATCTTGGTAAAAAATCAAATCCTTCTTGTTCATCAGGAAATATGGCGTGTCCATAACCAATGGTATATGCACCATCACCAAGATCATATGCAACCAAATTTGGTTGTCCTTTATGTCTAATGGAACCTTCTTCGTACTTTAAATGATCAATTAAATTTTCTGATGATTTTCTTATTCTTGGTGGTATTACTTTTTTGATGAATTCTTTTTCAGTTTCTACCGCACTTTGTAATGGCTCGTCTAAATACTTTTGGATCTGTTTCAAACTCAATAAACCTATTAAAGAATAAGTTATATATTTGAATATTTTTTGTTTAATTTCTGATGGTAAGTCCTCAAATTTATCTTTAATTTTTTTAAGGTATTCAATCGCATCTTCTTTAGTTTTAACCCATAACTTAGATAAATTGATTTCTTTTTTTACAGGTTCAAAGTCCCATTCCATGTCAGGTTCTATTTTTCCATCCTCTGTGATTAAAGACAACTTAAAAACGACATTATCAATTATTTGTTCGTATAATAATTTTGATTGGAATTTTTGTAATTGATTTTCTGTTATGGATACTTTCATATCAATAAATATAAAGTAACTCTAAACATACTGAATTTTAGAGATACAAATATTATCTATCCCGAAGAATTGTAATTCTTCTAATAGTAATTGTTCATTGGACCAAGCTCTAGATCGAGAGTTTAATCTTCTTATATTAGAGTTTATGTAGTGACGTGAAAAAGGTGCTTCACTAATCATTTTGATATCCACCTCATAACAATATTTATTTTTATCGCTAAAGGACCATGAGTTTTTATATTTTCTAATATTAGTGATTTGGAATTTAATTTTATCTCTCCAAACATTAAATTCGAAGGACACGTCCTTATTTTTTAAAATTTTTTTAACTCTTTTGATGTGATCATCCTTGATTACGTTTCCTGATTTAAATCTGTGTTCCATAGGACAAATATAATAAAAAAAATTCTAACGTCGTGAATTTTTTCTAATATTTTCAAGTTTTGCCTTCTTTAGTGCGTCTTTTAAATTAGAATTAGTTTGGAAGTTTGTATTTCTATTTATTTTGTTGTAGTCTATAATTTTTGTTTGTTTTGTTTTAGGATCCTTAGGTGAATTCTCAAATAACTTATCTAAAAGTTCATGTCTCTTTTTTTTTAGTTCTTTAACTTCATCTATTTTTTCATTTTCAATCACTGAAATTGGTTTTGACCATTCATAGGTCTCAACATCAAGAATTTGGTAATCATTTTTTGATAAAACACTCAAAGGTCCAAAACTTGATTTAGAGTGAGATATTCTTGAGTATTTTCCTCTCAACTCTGATGCATATCCAGTGTCTTTCCTTCTTGTAAGACTTTTATCATGTATTCTTCTATGAAAAAGAATGTCTTGTGTTAGACCAACTTTTCTTCCTGTTTTGTAAATTCTACCCATAAAATCTGAATCTGCAGCACATCTCCATCCTTCAAACCCATTCATACTTAGAAATAATTTTTTATGTATAGCAAATACACCTTCACCGTATTGACCAGGTATATTATCAAAATTTCTATTTCCTTTTGAATCTTTAAAATTATTAAATTTTGGTTTTACACATTCATACTTATCTAACAATTCATTAACTTTTTCTATTGCGTTTTCTGTCATGAAATCATCTGAATCAAAAAAGAATATATTTTCATAATTTGATATTTCCGCCAAAGTATTTTTTATTTTATAGGGTCCTTCGTTTTTTACAAAATAATAAAAGAAAAAATTATCTTGGTATCTTCTCGATGAAAAATATTCTTTTGTCTTTTCGCAAGCATCGATCCCGATCATTACTTCATAAGGAAAAGCGGGTTTATTTTTCGAAATAGACTCAAATAATTCATCTAAAAATTCAACGTTATCAAAAGTAGGTATGATTATAGAAATCGCCATTATCTTTTTTTCTGAAAAGATTTTATTACCATGGTGTTATTTCTACTAAATTTACTGTTTATAGACTGAGTTGATCTTTGAATCACGGGTCTTTGGTTTTGTTGGAAAGTGTTATTCACTGTATCGTAATTTATAGTTTTTTTTGAAATTTCAATTGTTGTCCGAATTGGTATCATTTTTTCGTTATTTTTTGGTTCTTGAACCATGTCTTCTACAACATCTTCTTGAGGTAATATTTCTATTCCACCTCCCAAATAAGTAAAATTTACAATCATTGTTTGTTTTTTATCATTTTTAGAAAATGTATCATAGATTGTTTCTTTTTGTTCTTGGTATTTCAAAAAATCTTTGGGGTGTGTTATACAAATAATTTTAATATTATTTTCTTTACAATATTTACCAACCCAAATATCCGCCATATTTGGTAATTTGAAAAAGTTTATAGGTATTTTCATTAAACTTGTGTGAAAACACATTACACCTGTTCCTCCAAATTGTACTAAAACATTTTTTCTCATAGGGAATAAACAATGATAATATTCCGAATGAGATTTGTAATAGGATTGTATAGGAAAAGATGCGAAATTTTTTCCATGAAGAGTAATCACTCTTTGATTAGAATACTCTTTACATCTTGCAATCATGTAATCAACATAATTTTTTGGGTATATCAAATCGTCATCAATTGTCAAATAATATCCCTCTGATTCTTGTAATTTTGCAAATTTTAAAGCATCTCCATATCTGTTATCTGAAAAATAAATGTTAATCTTGTTATCTAAAAATTTAGATGGTAATTCCCCATCAAAGTTATTCAAAAAAATATTTAACTCATCACATTGATCATAAATAGAATCTACGGTTTTCAGTAGACTTTCTACCCTATTGTAAGAAGCGACATTAACTATTTTTTTTTCACTCATAATGTTATTAAATTATTTTTCTGTCTTTCAACTTTATTCATTTTTGATTCATGATCGCCGTGGTAAACTAAAGACTTTTTAGTATGATACAAAAACTTACCTGCACTATTCAATCTTTGGGTTATTTGATGTCCAACACCTGAGCTAATGTTTGGGTTTTGTATCCATCTTTTTTCGCTTATCACATTTATTTTATAATTTAATGTTTCAAAAAAATTCTTTTCACAAATAAAACATAAATCATTCCATTGAGTTTGTAAAAATTCACCAAAATCTTTTGGGTCTTTATAACCCCAATGACTTCTATTTACTCTATCATCTGTCAATATACTTAAACATATTTTTTTTGTGGAAGTAATAGATTCATAAATTCGTTTGACCTCATCAAAAAAGTTACTTACTAGTGATACATCATCAGGTAAATAAATAAAATATTTAGACTTAATTGATTTAACAAAACTGAATGTTGCATTATATGTCACGTAATATTTTCTTTTACCCATGTTAGGGTACATTCCAAAATGTTTAATGTTTGATTGATTAAATTTAGTTTTTTGATTACTACAATCATCAAAAATTCCAATTATAATTTTATAATCTTTTTGATTGTTATTTATGTCTTCAATTAAGTTATTCAACATTTCAGGTCTGTTATAACTGTTAATGATGACGCAAAAATCGTATTCCATTCTAATTTGATAATATTGAGTTACATTTATTTATAAAAAAATTGTCTTTTTTACCAAATCTGGATTCAAAAGCATGATAAGTATTATTACTATACGTAGTTCCATAACCAAATTTATGAAATCCATCCAAATCAAAATTTACAATTTCTGCATGTGATGGCATCAGAAGGTTTAGTTGGATGCCTTTTTCAGTTGCGATGTGTGAAAGTTCACCAGCACAATCAGATCTGAATGTGGAGTTGAAAGTTGGTCTTCCAAGTTTATTATAGGTCTCAATACTAAATACTAAAAAAGATGGTGCCGCATAAATAAATTTGTTATGAGGTTGTTTTAAGTTTGGGGCGACTTGGGCATTACCAAACAAACCAGTGTTGTTTTTGGCCCATTCAACCGCCAACGGTATTATTTTTTTATTTAATGGTATAGCATCTATGTCAAATAAAACTATAATTTCTTGTGGGTCAGTTATGTTTTTTATAAAATTATCTATAGCATCGCCATGAGTTGTCCAATTGGTTATTTTTATTTGGTTAATATCAAACCCATATCTATTGAAAACCTTTTTTTGTAGTTCGACAACTAAAGGTTTAATTTTTCCGTCATAAAATGTTATAATTTGCATATTAAATTAAATAATGTTTGATGTCCTCTTCCCAATTTTCTTTTTGAGAATATTTTGTGTTTTTTCCTGGGTTTTGATTTTTAATGAATGGTGTGTCCTTCCAAAGAATTAAAATATCTTTATTCATAGCACCAGCACAGTGTGCTAATCCGGTATCATTAGATATTATTTTTTGAGCATCTCTAACCAAAGAAAGAGATCTTCTAATATTACCTATTTCAATTTTATCACATATCTTTTCCATCCAAGGATTTTGTTTTATATCAGATTCAGAACCTGTAAAATAAATTGGTAATTTACACATCTCTTTGATTTTGTGGAAATATTCTTCAGGGATTTCTTTTTTACCATACCATTTTGGTTTTGGGTCATCATCATTTAAAGAAAGACCACCCAAACCATTTAACAATAGTAGATATTTTTCTTCGGTTTTTGGAATTTCACTAACAACATCAACATACGTATGATATTTGTCAGACCATTTTTCACCTGTCATGACTTCAAAAGTATATTGATAATCAGGTATGTCTTTATTTATCATTTTAGAGGAAAAAGTTGGTGGTCTGTGTAACCTACCAACATGATTCATAAATTCACAATCAATAAAACATTCTTTAACGTAAGGTATTGTAAAATAAACATCAATCTTTTGATTTCTTCTTTCAGATAATCTTCTAATGCCAGGGGTTAACATTATAAAATTACCCAAAGCAAATCCCGAGTGTTGTTCGATCATTGGTTTTGACATAACTTTTTTTTAATAATTATAAACCAAAAATCATTTTTATAAACTAAAATTAGTGTCTAATGTTATAATATATCTCAGGTGTTATGATGAAATTTTTAGTTTGTTTTTCTAAATTTTCAACAAATTCGAAATCTTCTTGGTCGTGATTTGAATTGAATAGTATGTTATTTATGTTACTTTTGAATGATATCGATATTCCAACTTTATTTATTAAAAGTTGGTTTATTTTTAAATCGGGGTATATTTTTCCGTTTGTGGTTTTCATCCTCCAAACCACAAAATCATAATGACTATATTTCTCAAAAAGTGTTTTTACATAGTCTTCATGTATTGTATCATCATCATCTAAAAACCCGATCCATTCGGTTTCGGAAATTTTTATACCCTCATTTCTTACCAAACCAGCGTTACCATGTCCTTGACCTTTTTTCCCTAATTTATTAACATTTATAGTTTTAATTCTATCATCGTCAAATTTTATTCCTTCCACTCCGTCAAAAACAATTATACATTTCCAATTTTTGTTTGTTTGTTTAAGTAAAGAATTGACACTATTAGTTAAAGTGTCTCTGTTTATCGAAGGTATGATAAAGGTAATGCTACTCATTTTCTAAATTATTAAAAAAATTTTTATTTAGTGTTTTTTTTACGTATTCTATATTTTCCTCTAAATTATGACTCATAGTCCAATTTAATTTTTCACAAATTTCTCTGTTTTCCCAATGAATCGGGTTCCTTTCTTCAATTAAATAAATTTTAATATTATTTTTTTTCAGAAGTTGATAAACCCCCTCTTCTAAGTATTTGTTATGCTCGAAAAAAGGGAACTCTTTTTTTGTCATTAAGTCAAAAATATTTCCAAATCTAGTATCTACAAAAAATATGTCAGTTGAAATATCTCTATTTGGTTCATTCCAAAAATGTCCGGCATAACCTGATTCAGTTTTTTCCATATTATGAAATATATCAAGTATTTTTTCCTCATTCAACAACCATGAGTCAACAGACAATTTAATCCATCTATGAGAATCTGATTTTAAGAGATTATAACCTTTTATTATACAGTCATATTCGCCTAAACTATGACCTCGATTGGGTCCGACATAAAATCCATTTGTATCGGGAACTTCACCGTTATAAGTTAAAATGTAATTTGAGTCAATGAGTTTATAATTATTTAGAATGTGTTTAAGATATTTCCAATAATCTTCTCTATTAAAACAGGTGATTATGAAATTAACTTTTTCTTTTTTTTCTACCTTCACAATGAGCTCGTTGACTAAAACCTTTTGGGTTATTACAATTTATTGAATTTTTATACTTTTGGGACCATTTTTCTTCAATTGGTTTTTTGGATAATTTATTTTTCCAAAATTTGAATAGATTTTCTTTGTCGTATTTTCTTTTCTTTTGATCCCATCCGCAATCATGACAAAGAAAAGGATGTTTGTCATCATTCTCTTTTTTCCAAGAGTGTTCACACTTCTCACATTCAATCTTTTCGTTGAATATTCTATCTGCCTGTTTTTCTGATATTAGTATTTTCATTATTAACAATCTGAGTCATTATAAAGACCAACTAAATAGTCATAGTATTTATCATATATATATTGTTCAACCTCATTTCTTACTTCTACCATTGCAGGTGATGGCCCTTCATAATCTTCAGTATCTTCATCTTCATCACAATATCCTTCATCACAGTAATAAAAATGAATTCCCTGTAAAATACAAAAGTCGGAATAGTCTTCTTCATCCTCAAAATCACAAGGATTATTTATTTCTGTTTGGT
>Ga0315899_10002461_pt1 | contig 20508 bp, 15 predicted proteins | sample LakEriMetagenome_2_FD_203518 | JGI IMG/M metagenome (GOLD analysis project Ga0315899, IMG submission 203518) | Freshwater fungal communities from buoy surface, Lake Erie, Ohio, United States - Buoy 4 MA112 | ecosystem: Environmental > Aquatic > Freshwater > Lake | place: USA: Lake Erie, Ohio... | reverse complement strand
TGCGAGCCGTTTATTTGGCTTTGGGCAATTCAATGCCGGGGAAAATTTTGATCACAGCGCTGTCATCTTCTTTGGCAAAACCAGCCGTGCTGGCTTGCATGAACATTTGATGCGCGGTGCTAGAAAGTGGCAGTGGAAATTTGCTGGCGCGCGCCATGTCCAACACCAGACCTAAGTCTTTGACAAAGATATCAACAGCAGACAAAGGCGTGTAGTCAGCAGCCAACACATGCGCCATGCGATTTTCAAACATCCAGCTGTTGCCTGCGCTGTTTGTAATGACTTCGTAAAGTGCATGGGGGTCAACGCCTTCGCGCAAACCCAAGGCCATGGCCTCTGCAGCCGCGGCAATGTGAACGCCTGCCAGCAGCTGGTTGATGATTTTGACTTTGCTGCCGGCGCCTGCGCTGTCGCCTAATTTGTAAACCTTGGCGGCCATGGCATTGAGAAAAGATTCTGCCTTGGCATAGGCCGCAGGCGTGCCAGCTGTCATCATGGTCATTTGACCTGAGGCTGCTTTGGCAGCGCCGCCAGAGATAGGCGCATCGATGTAGAGAAGACCTTTGTCGTTTAACTTTTTCTCAAGGCCGACTGAGAAGGCGGGCTCGACGGTAGAACACATGACAAAGACGCTGCCAGGCTTAAGGTGGCTGGCGCAGCCAGATGTTGGCGTGCCATCTCCAAACAACACCGATTCGGTTTGTGCGGCATTGACCACCACAGATACCAAAATGTCAGACGTTGCAGCGATCGCTTCTAGGGAAGCGCAAGCGACCCCGCCTTCAACAGCAAATTTTTGCGCTACTTCTGCGCGAACATCGAAGACATTCACAACATGGCCGGCACGGCGCAATGATTGCGCCATGCCCATGCCCATGGCGCCTAAGCCAATGACACCGACAGACAAATTGGCGTTCATGCGATTATTCTCCTGCAACCGTGAGCATGATTTTGCCGATGTGCTGCGATGACTCCATCAATGCGTGAGCCTGCGCTGCATCTTTCAAATCGAAAACTTGGTAAATAACGGGCGCGACGTCGCCAGCCTCTAGCAAGGGCCACACTTGCGCATGCAATTCATTGGCAATTTGCGCTTTGTCTTGCGCACTGCGTGGACGCAAAGTGGAGCCTGTGAAAGTGAGGCGCTTGACCATGAGAGAGACCCAGTCGACTTCGACTTTGGAGGGCTGTAAAAAAGCAATTTGAAGCAAGCGGCCTTCGATGGCCAGGGCGCGCAAATTGCGCTGCATGTAGCTGCCGCCCACCATGTCCAAAATGGCATTCACACCGGCTTGATCGGTGAGTTTGAGCACTTCTTCGACAAAGTCTTGGGTCTTGTAATCGATGGCCGCATGTGCGCCCACTTTCAAGCAGGCGGCCACCTTGTCGGAATTGCCAACGGTGCAAAATACTTTGGCGCCAAAAGCATGGGCCAGTTGAATGGCGGTTAAGCCAATGCCAGAAGACCCGCCGTGAACCAAAATGCTTTCACCCGACTTCAATTTTCCGCGCTGAAAAACATTGGTCCAAACAGTGAAAAAGTTTTCAGGCAGCGCTGCAGCTTGCAGCATAGAGAAACCTTTGGGAATGGGCAGCGCTTGTCCCTCGGGCACAGTGACAAATTCTGCATACGCACCGCCGTTGGTGAGCGCACAAACCTTGTCGCCCAAACGCCACTTGCTAACGTCTTCTCCCAGTGCCACCACTTCACCCGAAACTTCTAAGCCCACAATGCTGGACGCGCCAGCAGGTGGCGGATAACGACCGCTGCGTTGCAAACAGTCAGGGCGATTGACCCCCGCATAGGCGACCTTGACCAAGACCTCACCGACTTTGGGTGTGGGTGTTGCACAGGTGCTGGGCGTTAAAACTTCAGGCCCTCCGCCGGTACCGTGGTCAACAAAATGCATGGTGCTTGGAATTGGCATGTAATTCTTTCTGCTGTGAGTGTGGTTGGTGAGCTATCGCTGCAATTTGAAGACAGCGGTACCCGCCATCAGGTTAGGCCATAACCTGACTTCTTGGCCTTCTTGCAAGCCAAAACTGTCGATGATTTTCAATTGATTTTGCAATGCCAACTGTTCGAAATCGGCGAAGGTGCCAACACGAATGTTGGGAGTGTCGTACCACTGGAAAGGCAGTCGTTTGGTGACCGGCATACTGCCTGTCAAAATGCTCAAGCGATTGGGCCAGTGTGCAAAATTAGGGAATGCCAAAATACCGTTGTGTCCCACGCGAACGGTTTCGCGCAACATCACCTCGGCATTGCGCAAATGTTGAAGCGTGTCAATTTGCAAAACCACATCAAAGGATTGGTCTGCAAACATATTGAGGCCTTCATCCAGATTCAATTGAATGACGTTGACGCCGCGTTTGACACAAGCTTGAATATTCCGATCGTCAATTTCAACGCCATAACCCGAGCAACCGCGATGCTTTTGCAAGTAATCAAGCAAGGCACCGTCGCCACAGCCTAAGTCTAAAACGCGCGAGCCTTTGGGTACCAAGCGCGCTATGGCTTGCAGGTTGACATGCTCGCTCATTTGGCACCTCTTGCTGGGTGGTCAATTGCCATGTTGTCAAAGTAAGAGCGCACCACATTCAGGTAGCGCTCGTCGTTCAACAAGAAGGCGTCATGGCCATGCGGCGCATCAATTTCTGCGTAGCTCACATCGCGTTTGTTGTCGAGCAAGGCGCGAACCATTTCGCGGCTTCGCTTAGGTGAGAAGCGCCAGTCGGTGGTAAAGCTGACCAGTAAAAATTGACAAGTGGCTTTGGCCAAAGCGCTTGTAAGATTGCCGCCCAGTGTGCGAGCTGGATCAAAATAATCCAAGGCCCGAGTAATCAGAAGGTAGGTGTTGGCATCAAAGTACTCACTGAACTTGTCGCCTTGATGGCGCAAGTAACTTTCGATTTGAAACTCGACGTCTTGTGTGGAGTAGCGATAGCCTGTGGCGTTGTGCGTGACGGCATCGCGCAGTTCACGGCCAAACTTTTCATTCATGACATCGTCGCTTAAATAAGTGATGTGGCCAATCATTCGCGCAATGCGCAGACCTCGCGCGGGCACGACCTTGTGCTTGTAAAAATGGCCACCATGAAAGTCAGGGTCGGTGACGATGGCGCGCCTCGCCACCTCATTGAAAGCGATGTTCTCGGCGGTGAGGTTGGGCGCACTTGCGACCACCACGGCATGGGCTACGCGTTGTGGATAGCGCAATGTCCAAGAGAGCGCTTGCATGCCGCCCAAGCTGCCGCCCATGACCGCTGCCAAAGTTTGAATGCCCAAAGCATCGAGCAGTCTGGCTTGCGCGTCGACCCAGTCTTCTACGGTAACAACCGGAAAATCAGCGCCGTAAATTTCACCTGTGTCAGGGTGCGCATGCATGGGGCCGGTAGAGCCAAAACAGGAGCCCAGGTTGTTCACGCCAACGACAAAGAAACGGTTTGTATCGACAGATTTTCCAGGGCCAATCATGTTGTCCCACCAGCCTTCACTTTTGTCTTGGCCTTCGTAGACACCCGCGACATGGTGCGACGCATTCAACGCGTGGCAAATGAGAACCGCATTGGATTTGTCGGCGTTGAGCGTGCCGTAAGTCTCGAAGGCCAACTGATAGGCGCGGATAGAGGCGCCACTTTGCAAAGCAAGTGGTGCTTCAAAAAACATCGACTGAGACTTAGCGATCAATGGCATGAAGAGGTCAACCCCAAAAACGGTTCAGCGAATTATCGGTGCATTAAAGCTTGGCCGGCGCGTTGTGGTTGGCGATGGCTTTTGGGGGTGCTTCAACAGGTGCTTCATTTTTTTCAAGGCTTGCAGGGCCCCCCCACAAGGCCAAGCCGCCAAGCACGGCAAAAACCACCGCAGATATTCTATGTACCCACTTGAGCGAAACTCTGCGCGTGATGACATCACCCAACCAAACCACAGGTGCATTGGCCAGCATCATGCCCAAGGTGGTGCCTGCCACCACCCAAAACCAGCTGTTGAATTGAGCGGCCAACATCACGGTGGCCACTTGTGTTTTGTCGCCCATTTCGGCAATGAAGAAGGCCACAACCGTGGTCGCAAAAATGCCAAATCGCGGACTTTTTTCTTGTTCCTCGTCATCCAGCTTGTCTGGAACCAAAATCCAAACGGCCATGGCTAAAAAGGAGCCGCCTAAAACCCAGCGCAAAGCATCTGGCCCAAGCTGAGTGGTCACCCAACTGCCTAGAGCGCCAGCCAAGCCGTGGTTAATGAGCGTGGCGACCAAAATGCCCCACACAATGGGCCAAGGTTTGCGAAAGCGAGCCGCTAAAACCAAGGACAAAAGTTGTGTTTTGTCGCCCATTTCGGCCAGGGCAACGATACCGGTAGAGACGAGAAATGCTTCCATGAGTCCATCATATAGACCGTGCAAGACCAAATTTGGCGCGTTTTTTGCTTGATTTTGGTGCGAGATGACCATGCATGGATTTTTTGCACCAAATTAATTCAAAAATAAGTAGAGATCGATATGGAAGCACTAAAACAGGGCGCGGATGCGCTCTTTATTTTGTTGGGCGGCATCATGGTGCTGGCCATGCACGCGGGATTTGCCTTTTTGGAGTTGGGCACCGTTCGCAAGAAAAATCAGGTCAATGCCCTGGTCAAAATCTTGGTCGACTTTTCAGTTTCGACGGTGGTTTATTTTGTCGTCGGTTACAGCGTCGCCTACGGTACTCACTTTTTTGTGGGCGCAGAGCAATTGGCTGCAAAAAATGGCTACGACTTGGTCAAATTCTTTTTTCTATTGACCTTTGCAGCCGCCATCCCTGCCATTGTTTCTGGGGGCATTGCTGAGCGTGCTAAGTTTTGGCCACAACTGATCGCCACGGCTTGCATTGTGGGTTTTGTGTATCCATTTTTTGAAGGCATTGTTTGGAACCAGCACTTTGGAGTGCAGGCTTGGATCAAGGCCACCACTGGCGAAGAGTTTCACGATTTTGCGGGTTCCGTGGTGGTTCATGCCATGGGTGGTTGGATCGCACTGCCTGCCGTGATCTTGTTAGGTGCACGCTACAACCGCTACAAAAAAGATGGCGCAGTGTCTGCGCATCCGCCTTCTAACATTCCTTTTTTGGCCTTGGGCGCATGGATTTTGATCGTGGGCTGGTTTGGTTTTAACGTCATGAGTGCTCAAACACTCGACAAAATTTCTGGTTTGGTGGCGGTCAATTCATTGATGGCCATGGTCGGTGGCACATTGGCCGCTTTGCTATTGGGCAGGAACGATCCAGGCTTTGTGCACAACGGGCCTTTGGCTGGGCTGGTTGCAGTGTGCGCGGGCTCTGATCTGATGCATCCCTTTGGCGCCCTGGCTGTGGGCGCCGTGGCAGGCGCACTGTTTGTGGTGATGTTTACCTTGACACAAAACAAATGGAAGATAGATGACGTTCTGGGTGTTTGGCCTTTGCACGGAATTTGCGGCGCTTGGGGCGGCATTGCAGCTGGTATTTTTGGCCTGCAATCGTTTGGTGGTTTGGGTGGCGTGAGTTTTCAGGCCCAACTTATGGGTACAACGCTCGGCGTGGCTTGGGCCCTGATTGGGGGTGTTTTGATTTACGGCATTTTGAAAATGACCATGGGTCTCAAAATGACGCCAGAAGAAGAATACGAGGGCGCGGACCTGACGGTTCACAAAATCAGTGCCGCCCCAGACCGCGAAGCCAGCTGGTAATTCATGAAAAACACGTCTAATCCCAAGTATTTAAAGGCCTTTCAGAGAATTTACTTGCCAAACACTTTGTTTTGTGGCCCATAATGGGTTAGCTCACGTCTTAAGGCGTGTGCTTTGTTCGCGGTGTACAGGTGTCAGTTTCGCTTCCTTCCGAGGTTTTTAGGTTTGTTGATGCGTTTTTGGGGCTCCATCGCTTTTGTTTTTGTGTTTAGAGGAGTCCCTTTCAATGGGCAAAAAACTATACGTCGGCAATCTGCCGTACTCGGTTCGTGACGGCGATTTAGAGCAGGCCTTCGGCCAGTTCGGTTCAGTAACCAGCGCCAAAGTCATGATGGAACGCGACACAGGTCGCTCAAAAGGCTTCGGCTTTGTGGAAATGGGTTCTGATGAAGAAGCCCAATCTGCAATCAACGGCATGAACGGTCAGCCTTTGGGCGGTCGCAGTGTTGTTGTCAACGAAGCACGTCCCATGGAAGAGCGTCCTCCCCGTTCCGGTGGCGGTGGCTTTGGTGGCGGCGGCGGTCGTCGTGAAGGCGGTGGCGGCGGTTATGGCGGCGGTGGCGGCGGCGGTTACGGCGGTGGCGGCGGTGGCGGCGGTTATGGCGGCGGCGGTGGTGGTCGTCGTGAAGGCGGCGGCGAGTCCGGCTTTCGTAGCCCGTACGGCTCAGGCCCACGTGGCGGCGGCGGTGGCAATGGTGGTGGCGGTCGTCGCGAAGGCGGCGGCGGTTATTAATCGCTGGTTACATCTGCACTCACACTTTCGGGTGTGAGACACAAAAAAGCCCTGCATGCAGGGCTTTTTTCATGTCGGGAGCGCACAGAGTTTTTTCTGAGATGCTCGTTTTAAGAAAGAAATAGTCTTTAAGGTTTAGCAGCTTGGACGAGGCCCCGAACTCTGCCGCTCAATTCATATTCACCTGTTCTGCTGTTCATTTGCATTTTTTCAGCAGTGAACAGATCTTGGCCGCGCCGAACTTCAACGGGAACTTCACTCACCAAGTGCTCTTCATTGACGAACGCTTTGATTTCTTGGCTGCGCATCTCAGTTGCAGGCCGAGGCCCATTGGGGCTTGTGCTTGCGGGCTGAGAAATGTGCACGTTGCCAACCAATGTCACTTGCGTACCGTCCCCTTTAGCCAGAGCTTGATCTGCAACAGCAGTGACCTGCTGACCCTCCTGGCTGTGTCCGCGCAGTTGCACTTTTTGAATGTCAAGCGTATCGGTGTCAGGAAAATGTTGAGCGTGCTCGCCACTTAACTCTCGCATCAGGCGGCCCTGGCTGTCAAAAGATTTGACAGAAAAAATCTGCAAAAAATAATCAGGCTCATGGCGAACCAATGGGGCAGCAGTTTCATTGAAGAAATTTGGCAGACTTCGGACAAGCCACCAACTTCCCAAGGCAAATACGGCCATGAGAATGGCGGGCAAGTAAAGAGACAAACGATCTAGGACGCGCCGTAATGCATTCATCATGCGGCCGATGAAGAACCAACACGCGCAAGCAAGGGTGCGTATTGCCCACTTGCAACCACCAGCAAATCACACAACTCTCTGGCAGCGCCAAAGCCGCCTTGGCGGCTTGTGACAAAGTGTGCAAGGGCCAGTGCTTGTGCATGGGCATTGATGGGGGCACACGAAATGGCAGCGCGTTGCAGCATGGGCAGATCTGGCCAATCATCGCCCATGGCGGCAGCTTGGTGCCATCCAAAGCCGAGGGTTTTTAAAAAGTCTTCAGCAGCAGGCAGTTTGTCTTCCGTGCCAAACTTGGCGTGCTCAATGCCAAGCGCTTTGAGCCTGAACCTCAGGGGCGCAGAGTCGCGGCCTGTAATGATCACAGGTGTGATGCCGGCTTGCTTTAAAAGTTTTAAACCATGGCCATCTAGAGTGCTGAAACGTTTGAGTGTTTCACCCTGCTCAGAAAAGTACAAGCCGCCGTCTGTTAAAACACCATCCACATCAAAAAAGGCCACTTTGATGCCTTGCGCTTGAAGCAGCAGCTCTGGTGGAAAATGGAGCGCGGGTTGAATGATTTGCATGGTGTTGGAGCGGCCAGTGAATTGTTCTTAGATGACTTTAGCGCGCATGAGGTCATTGCTGTTGAGGGCGCCACACAAAGCGCCAGATTCATTCACCACCAAAACGCTGGTAATTTGGAATTGCTCCATGAGCTCGGCCGCCTCTACAGCCAATGCATCGTGCAGAACAGTTCGTGGATTGACATGCATCACCTCTTTGGCACGCAGTGCTCGCAAGTCAACACCTTTTTCGATGAGGCGCCTTAAATCACCATCAGTGAACACTCCCAAGATTTTAAGATGTTCGTCCACGATGGCCGATGCACCCAAACCTTTTTGGCTCATTTCACGCATGAGCTCAGTAAAACTCGCATCAGCTAAGACATGCGGTACTTGATCACCTTTGCGCATGACGTCTTCGACATGCGTCAGCAAGCGACGGCCCAAAGAGCCACCAGGGTGTGAGCGCGCAAAGTCTTCAGCTTTGAAACCGCGGGCGTCTAGCAGCGCGACAGCCAAAGCATCACCCAAGGCCAATTGCGCCGTGGTGCTGGCAGTGGGTGCCAAATTCAAAGGACAAGCCTCTTTGTCAACACTGCTGTCTAAAACCACATCGGCGTGTTTGGCCAGCGCCGAGTTCATGCCGCCGGTCATGGCAATCAAGGGCACGCCTTGTCGTTTCAAGACGGGCAGGATGGAAACAAGCTCATCGCTTTCTCCACTGTTAGAGATGGCCAATACGATGTCGACGGCTTTGATCATGCCGAGGTCGCCGTGGCTGGCTTCTCCGGGGTGAACAAACATGGCCGGTGTGCCTGTAGACGCCAAGGTGGCTGCTATTTTGGAGCCAATGTGCCCGCTCTTGCCCATGCCGGTAACCACCACGCGGCCTTTGACGTTGAGCATCATCTGAACGGCTTGTGAAAAGCGATGGTCCAAACGGGATTTGAGTCCGATCAGGGCTTGTGCCTCAATGTCCAAAGTCTCGCGTGCGAGTTGGAGGGCTTGGTCTGGGTTGAATGACATGGGCTTATTTTAGCGAGTGATGGCCCAAAGCGTGACTATGATGGTGCTTTCGACCAGTTGTCGTCGTGGAGTGCGTAAGATGAGTCAAGGATTGGGTTCAATGAGGGGTGAGCGGGCAATGGGAGCCACAGATGAAATGGCCGTGTCGGTCAACGATTATTTAAGAAACAACATCCGCACCGTGCCCGATTGGCCGGTAGCGGGCGTGCAGTTTCGAGACATCACGCCCTTGCTTCAAAATCCAAGGGTTTTTCGTGTGCTGATCGATGCCTTTGTCCATCGCTACATGTCACCTGCCATGCGGCCTGATGTAGTGGCCGGCCTAGATGCGCGTGGCTTTATTTTGGGGGCTGTGGTGGCCTATGAATTGAACGTTGGCTTCGTACCTGTTCGCAAAAAAGGAAAGTTGCCTTTCACCACGGTAGAAGAAACCTATGAATTGGAATACGGCACAGCTACCGTTGAATTGCACACCGATGCGGTCAAGCCAGGTCAAAGAGTCTTGTTGATTGATGATTTGATCGCAACAGGTGGCACCATGATGGCGGGCATGAAACTCCTCGAAAAACTGGGAGCTGAAGTGATTGAAGGTGCGGCCATTGTGGATTTGCCGGAACTAGGCGGATCAGAAAAACTGAAAGCCGCAGGATTGCCCTTGTTCACATTGGTGAACTTTGAGGGACACTGAAATTGAAGCCTAGATGTCAATGCTCACATCGGGCTTGAAGACCCCAGCCGCTTATCAAGCGTTGAACTGAAGCGCTGCCAAGCCGGCATAAACACCGCCCATTTCAACCAGCGCTGCGTGCTTACCTTGCTCTACCAAGCGGCCATGCTCCAAGACCAAAATGTTGTCAGCTTTTTGCACAGTGGCAAGTCGGTGTGCAATGACCAAGGTGGTTCGACCGCGCATGGCCGACTCTAAAGCGGCTTGAACCATCCGCTCACTGTGTGCATCCAAGGCGCTGGTGGCTTCGTCCAACAGCAAGAGCGGTGGATTTTTGAGCATGGCGCGCGCAATGGCAATGCGTTGACGTTGGCCGCCTGATAAACGCACGCCACGCTCACCCAGAAAGGTGTTGTAGCCATCTGGCAGGTCGACAATGAATTCTTCAGCAAAGGCTGCCACGGCCGCAGCCTTCACCTCCTCGTCGCTTGCATCTGGTTTGCCGTAGCGGATGTTGTCCATGGCACTGCTTGAAAAAAGAACAGGCTCTTGCGGCACGATGCCAATGCGTTGTCGAAGATCGTGCAGGCTGAAGTTTTGAATGGGCACACCATCCAACACAATGCGTCCTTGTTGCGGATCGTAATAACGAAGCAACAAACCAAACAAAGTGGTTTTGCCCGCACCACTCGGGCCAACCAGTGCCACTGTTTGGCCCGCTTCAATGGCCACTGAAAAGTCTTGCAGTGCCAATTGAGAAGGACGAGAGGGATAATGAAATTGGAGTGATTCAAATTTCAAAGTGCTGCCAGTCGATGGTGCGATAGAGGTAACGGGCTTTGCAGGTGATTGCACGGGAGATACGCTGCTGAGCAACTCTATGAGGCGTTCTGTGGCGCCTGCAGCACGCAGCAAATCGCCATAGGTTTCACCCAGCACAGCCACAGCACCTGCAAAAATAATCACATACAAAACGGCTTGGCCCAACTGGCCTGCTGAGAGTTCACCTGCTAGAACTGCTTGTGTGCCCTGATACAAACCCCACAGCAAGAAAGCAGCATTGGCAATGATGATGAAGGCGACCAACACCGAGCGCGCGCGCGTGCGCCGAATGGCTGTTTGAAAACCTTGTTCTGTAGCGCTTGCAAAACGTGCTGCTTCACGGTTTTCGGCTGTGTAGCTTTGCACCACTGGCATGGCATTCAAGATTTCAGTGGCAATGCTGCTGGCATCTGCCACGCGGTCTTGGCTGGCGCGTGACAAACGGCGCACACGGCGGCCATAGAGGGTGGCGGGCCATACAACCAACACCACGGTCACAACCAATTGCAGCATGACAGTGGGGTGAGCCCATACCAACATGGCCAAAGCACCCACACCCATGACCGCATTGCGCAATCCCATGGACAATGAACTGCCAACAACGGTTTGTACCAAGGTGGTGTCGGCCACCAGGCGGCTGATGACTTCGCCAGTGGGGGTGGTTTCAAAAAATGCGGGGCTTTGCTTTAAAACATGGTTGTAAACCGCGTTGCGCAAATCGGTGGTGACGCGCTCGCCTAGCCAACTGACTGTGAAGAAGCGAGCAGCAGAAAACACACCCAGTGCAACGGCAACGCCAAACAGCATCATGAAATTGCCTTGCAATGCCATGGCCTGTGCGCCAGGGTCGGGGTGCTGCAAGCCGTTGTCTATCAATTGACGCAATGCAACTGGAAAAATCAAGGTAGAGGCAGCAGCCAAGACCAAGAACACCATCGCTAAACCGATTTGCAACTTATAAGGTTTTAAAAAAGGTACCAAGCCACTCAATGACTTTGGATTTTGTGGTGCAGGTCGATCGATGATGGGCGTCTTGGCCATGTGTTATTTACCAATGCAAAAGCTGGAGAAAATAACGCCCAGCAAATCGTCGGCGTTGAACTCGCCTGTAATTTCATTCAAAGCTGTTTGCGACAAGCGCAACTCTTCAGCCAACAAGTCCAGCGATTGGGCTTGTGCGCGCAAATGCGCATCGGCCATTTCAATGTGCGACTGAACACGTTTGAGTGCTTGAACGTGCCGTTCGCGCGCCAAGTACAAACCTTCACTGGCCGGTTGCCAGCCTGCTGTCTGAAGCAACTTGGCTCGAAGTCGATCAATGCCCAGCCCTGTTTTGGCAGACAAATGAATGTCATTGGTGGTGTTGTCATGGGCACGAGGTGTTGCAGCATCAGGTGCAAGGTCGAACTTGTTCCAGACGTTTAGCACAGTCACGCCATTCGGAACTTGCGCGGCAAGACTTTCTTGTATTTTGAGATCGGCCTGCAAATACTCAGGGTCATGACTGCGCGTCAGGTCGTGCAAAAACAAGACAGCATCTGCCCCAGCAATTTGGGCCCAAGCGCGTTGAATGCCAATTTGCTCGACCTCATCAATGCCTTCACCTTCACGCAGACCTGCGGTGTCAATGATGTGAATGGGCACGCCTTCAATTTGAATGGTTTGTTGCACCACATCGCGCGTGGTGCCTGCAATGGGGGTCACGATGGCCAACTCAGCACCCGCCAAGGCATTGAGCAGTGAGCTTTTTCCTGCATTGGGTTGGCCTGCAATGACCACCTTGATGCCCTCACGCAACAATGCACCTTGCTGGGTTCGCACCAATACTTTTTCAAGTTGCGTTTGCAGCCGCTCGAGCTGACCCTGCGCATCGGCTTTCTGCAAAAAATCAATTTCTTCTTCTGGAAAATCCAAAGTGGCTTCGACCAACATGCGCAAGTGAACCAAGCTGTCGCGCAGCGTGTGAATTTCTTGAGAGAACACACCGGCCAAAGATCTACTGGCACTGCGTGCAGCAGCACTGGTGGATGCATCAATCAAATCGGCAATGGCTTCGGCTTGTGCCAAATCAATTTTGTCATTCAGAAATGCGCGTTGTGTGAATTCGCCAGCTTGCGCCAAGCGAAGACCCTGAAGCAGCACCTTGCCAGTGTGCGGGTTAACAGACTCCGCCAACTCAATGCAGCGCGCTAAGAGCAATTGCAAGACCACCGGACCCCCGTGTGCTTGCAACTCAAGAACATCCTCACCTGTATAGGAGTGAGGGCCAGGAAAGAAGATGGCCAGTCCCTGGTCGATGGGCTCGCCCGTTTCATCGTTGAAGGGCAAGTAATGTGCTTGACGTGCTTGGAGTGGCTTGCCGCAAAAAGCGTCAGCCCACGTTTTCAAGTGCGGCCCTGAAACTCGCACGATGCCCACCGCGCCTCTGCCAGGGGCCGTGGCAATGGCAATGATGGGATCTTGATGGCGAGACAACATGGCGGTCATAAATTTAAAACATCAATGAGGCAAAGCAACAGGGCCGCATGAGCGGCCCTGTGTTGGTCATTTCACTGCAGGCCAATGGGCCCTGCTGTTGAATGAAGGGCGTTCAATTGAATTTTGGCAGATTGAACTGCGGCGGTACACCCATTCTGGTGTTGATCATCCATTGCTGTGCAATGGACAAAATGTTGTTGGTGATCCAGTAAAGCACCAAGCCCGCTGGGAAAAAGAAGAACATGACGCTGAACACCAAGGGCATGATCCACATCAGCTTGGCTTGCATAGGATCTGGGGGCGCAGGGTTGAGCGCGGTTTGCAGCATGGTAGAGAGCGTCATCACCACGGGCAAAATGAAGTAGGGATCAGGTGCTGATAAGTCTTGAATCCAACCAATCCAGGGCGCATTGCGCATTTCAACGGAGGACAACAACACCCAATAAAGCGCAATGAACACAGGAATTTGAACCATGATGGGGAAGCAACCGCCCATGGGGTTGACTTTCTCTTCGCGGTAGATGCGCATCATTTCTTGCTGCATTTGCTGTGGGTTGTCTTTTAGACGTTCGCGCATTTCCATGATTTTGGGGTTGATGGCTTTCATCTTGGCCATGCTGGAATAGGCCTTGGCATTGAGCCAATAGAACGCCAACTTGAGCAAGAACACCAGAGCCACAATGGCCCAACCCCAGTTTTGCAAAAAGCCAAACAAGCGATCAAGCAACCAGTAAAGTGGTTTTGCCAAAACGGTTAACCAACCGTAGTCTTTGACCAACTCCAAGCCGGGTGCTAAAGCCTCGAGTATTTTTTCTTCTTGAGGGCCGACAAAGAGGGTGGCGTCCATGGTTTTACTTTGACCAGGCGCAAGCTCATTGAAGGGCGTGATCATGCCAACGGCGTACAAATTGGTATCCACTTTTCGGGCAAAGTTTTCACGCGAAGTGTTTTCAGGCAGCAACCAGGCCGATGCAAAGTAGTGCTGCACCATGGCCACATAGCCCTGTTGGGTTGTTTTCTCAAAATCGGGTTTTCCTTTTTCGATGTCAGAGAACTCAATCTTTTGGTATTTTTTCGCATCGGTGTAAACAGCGGGCCCCGTGAAGGTCATGTAAAAAGAAGACTCACCTTCAGGCTTGTTGCCATCGCGCACGAGCTGAACATACAGTTGTGGGGCCGCAGGGGCCGCGCCTGTATTGACAACTTTGTGCGAAACCTTCAAAGCATAACTGCCGCGTGTCAAGGTGTATGTTTTGACCAATTTCAAGCCACCCGTATCGGCAGACTCAAATGTCAAGATCAGTTCATTTTGACCCGCTTTGAGCTCACGCTCGCCAGTGAATTTCATGGGTGTTTTGTGCGAGGCAAAGGGGCCGCCAATCAAGCCCGTTTGGGCCAAATAGACGCGAGACTTGCTTTGGTCCAACAGAACAAAGGGCTTCTGCTCGTCTGCAATGTCTCCAAACTTCAAGAACTCGGAACGCACAAGGGAGCCGCCTTCCGTGTCAAAGCTTAGTTTTAAAACATCGGTGCTGACATCAATGCGCTCGAGCGGGGTGGCAACAGGCGCGTTGGCAGAAACTGGAACTTGTGAGGGGTCGGCTGGCGTGTTGGTGGCTGCAATTGGGGTGGATGCAACAGGCAAGTCTTTAACCGCAGAAGGCGTGGCGGCTGCCGTTGCTTTGTCGGCGGGTGCCGCTGTAGGGGCAGGGAAGAACGTGGCCTTGTTCCCGTTGTAAACCTGCCATTGGTCCCATAAAAGAACCATGGAGAAGCCAAAAATGACCCATAAAAAGGTACGGCGAATATCGTTCATGAAGACTTCTTCGAAGAGGAGTGAGTTAACGGGTGATGCAATAAACGCGAAAGCCACTTGGGTGCTTGTTCGGGCACCGGGTCGTGGCCACCGTTGCACCATGGCTGGCAACGGCCTATACGTCTGAGGGTGAGATAACTGCCAACTCCGGCGCCATGTTGCTTTAACGCATCGATGGCATAAACAGAGCAGGTGGGCTCAAACCGACATGCCGATCCTAACCAAGGGCTGAGGAAAAGGCGATACCCTTTCACAATGCCGATCAATAGTTTCTGAATCATGGCTTGTTGGTTGCGTGTTCAAACAGCTGCTCTAGCTCAAGCCGCACAGCTTGCTTGAGGAGTGTGGATGTGGCGCTGATGAATTGTTTCCGATCAAATCCTGAACGCAATCGAACAACGTGGGCTGCACAGGGCAATCGAACTTCAAACTGCGCACTGATGGCGTAGATTTGTCGCTTGATGGTGTTGCGAGTGACGGCACGTCGGGCCCAACGTTTGGGCACCATGGCGCCAAGCCAAACAGCTTGCGGGTGAAAGAGAGGGGGATGCGCATCTTCAACCTGTGGGTTGACTGCAGTTGTGCCAGAGTTAGGCAAACTGAGTCGATGCAATGCGAAATGTGGGGTGCGAGAAACCGTGCCACCTGCGAGGGCAGCCTGGAATTGAGGGCGGGTTTTTAATCGCTGCACACCACTGCCGAGTCATGGGATTGCCCAATCAACAAGGGGCAATAACCAGGCTTAAGCAGCCAAGCGTTTACGGCCTTTGGCGCGGCGTGCATTGATCACAGCGCGGCCACCACGTGTTTTCATGCGAACCAAAAAGCCGTGAGTGCGTGCGCGGCGTGTCTTAGAGGGTTGATAAGTGCGTTTCATTTTGAATCAGATATTTTTGGGGGAAACCGGCGATTATCGCAAACTTTCTGGGGGCTGGCAAACTCTGTTGACCTAAAGCCCAGAAAATATCCATGGACCCACCTGAAAATTCTGGTTTATGATGACACAAGCTGTCCGCCGTGCATGTGGATAAACTCTTGATAAAGTTACTTTTGAGTCCAATGAAACAACCATCTGTCCACACCCTAGGCGCTTGCCAATGAGCAACGGACAGCATCCTTCAGACGCAGACGAAGCTGGCCAAGCGCTTTGGCAGGTGTGCCTAGACGAGCTGGCTCAGGAGATCCCTGAGCAGCAATTCAACACTTGGATCAAGCCGCTGACCGCCCAGGTCTCTGATGACCTTTCTAAGGTCACATTGTTCGTGGCCAACCGATTCAAATTAGATTGGATACGGGCCCAATACAGCGCTAAATTGGCCGACGTCTTGTCTCGATTGCACGGCCAAAAAATTCTAATAGAGTTAGCACTTGCTACCCGAGAGGTTCAAGGAAAAACAGCATTCTCAATGGCGAAAGCTGCTTTGGAGGCCAGGCCCGAAACAGTCGATGCGCCAGATGAAGCGCCCGCCGATGGCCATCGTCATCGTTTGAACACGGCCCTCACTTTTGACACCTTGGTGGAAGGCTCTGCCAACCGCATGGCCCGCGCTGCAGCCATGCATGTAGCCACCATGCCCGGCCACCTTTACAACCCGCTTTTCATCTACGGTGGCGTGGGTTTGGGTAAGACCCACTTGGTGCATGCGGTGGGAAACAAGCTGTTGGCTGACAGGCCCGACGCCAAAGTTCTCTACATTCACGCTGAGCAGTTTGTGTCGGATGTGGTTAAAGCCTATCAACGCAAAACATTTGACGAGTTCAAGCACCGTTACCACTCGCTCGATTTGCTCCTCATTGACGACGTGCAATTCTTTGCCAACAAAGATCGCACCCAAGAAGAGTTTTTCAACGCCTTTGAGGCCTTGCTGGCCAAAAAGTCGCACATTGTGATGACCAGCGACACCTATCCCAAAGGCTTGGCCGACATCCATGAGCGCTTGGTTTCCCGATTTGATTCGGGCCTCACGGTGGCCATTGAACCGCCCGAGCTTGAAATGCGGGTGGCCATTTTGATCAACAAGGCCATCAGTGAAGGCAGTGTCATGCCAGAAGAGGTGGCCTTCTTTGTGGCCAAGAACGTGCGTTCGAACGTGCGGGAACTTGAAGGTGCATTGCGCAAAATCTTGGCCTATTCGCGTTTTAACCAGAAGGAAATTTCCATCCAACTGGCACGTGAAGCCCTGCGCGACTTGCTGTCCATTCAAAACCGCCAAATCAGCGTCGAAAACATTCAAAAAACGGTGGCCGATTACTACAAGATCAAGGTCGCCGACATGTACTCCAAAAAGCGCCCGGCCAGCATTGCCCGGCCGCGTCAGATTGCCATGTACTTGGCCAAAGAATTGACCCAAAAAAGCTTGCCCGAAATTGGCGAGTTGTTTGGTGGCAGAGACCACACCACAGTCTTGCATGCTGTGCGAAAAATCAGCGCAGAACGCCAGCAATTGACCGAGTTGAACCAGCAATTACACGTTTTGGAACAAACCCTAAAAGGTTAAGCCAGATGGTCTTTCTGGGCGTGTTTTTGGGACGGGGCTGAAGCCCCCCCAAAGAATGCTGAATTAAGGCGGTCAAAAGCTCAATTTAAGGCAAAAAATCAGCGAAAATCTAGGGGCGCCCGAATTCCAAATCGGGGCCCCCTAAAACAGAGGAAGACATGATCGTACTGAAGGCCACCCAAGACAAATTGCTGTCTGTTTTGCAATCCGTTTCTGGCATCGTTGAACGTCGTCACACATTGCCTGTTTTGGCCAATGTGTTGATCCGCAAAACTGGTAAAGCACTGCAGTTGACCACCAGCGATCTTGAAATCCAAATTCGCACCACCGCCGAAATGGATGGCGATGCCGGCGACTTCACCACCACAGTGGGCGCGCGCAAACTGATCGACATTTTGCGCACCATGCCATCCGATCAAACCGTCAGTTTGGAGTCCAGCCAAAGCAAATTGATTTTGAAGGGCGGCAAATCCAAATTCACCTTGCAGACTTTGCCCGCCGAAGATTTTCCTCTGGTGCAAGAAGCCGCCAGCTTTGGCCCCGTTTTTAGCGTGCCGCAAAAAACTTTGAAGCAGTTGCTCAGCCAGGTGTCATTTGCCATGGCCGTGCACGACATTCGTTACTACCTCAACGGCATTTTGTTTGTGGCCGAAGGCAAGCAGTTGTCTTTGGTGTCCACCGACGGTCACCGCTTGGCTTTTGCATCGGCCACCTTGGACACCGATGTGCCCAACAAACAAGAAGTTATTTTGCCGCGCAAAACCGTGCTCGAAATGCAGCGCTTGTTAAGCGACGCAGAAGGCGCCATCGACATGCAGTTTGCCAACAACCAAGCCAAGTTCAGTTTTGGTGGCATGGAGTTTGTGACCAAACTCGTTGAAGGCAAGTTCCCCGATTACAACCGCGTCATTCCCAAAGGCCACCGCAACAACCTCACGCTGGGCCGTCAAGCCTTGTTGTCTTGCTTGCAACGCACCGCCATTCTCACCAGCGACAAATTCAAAGGCGTTCGTTTGAATTTGGACCCCGGCACATTGCGTGTGGCATCCACCAATGCCGAGCAAGAAGAAGCGGTTGACGAACTCGACATTGATTACGGTGGCGACAGCATAGAAATTGGCTTCAACGTCACCTACATCATCGATGTGCTGACCAACATGGGCCAAGACATGGTGCGCATTGATTTGGCCGATGCCAACAGCTCTGCACTCATCACCATCCCAGAAAACGACCAGTTCAAATATGTGGTGATGCCCATGCGCATTTAAGGCTTGAACTGCTTGAAGGTGACTTAAAAAACACCCCAAGAAGAGCCTTTCGAAACCCGCGTTGATTCGCGGGTTTCGGCCATTCGAGAGATTGAGAAAAGAAAAAATGACCGAAGAAAACAAGCCCACCGCAGAAGAATTCACCACGCTGCAACCCACCATCGATACCAATCAAGCGGGTGCCTCTGAGGGCTATGGCGAGGGCTCCATCCAAATTTTGGAAGGCTTGGAAGCTGTTCGCAAGCGCCCTGGCATGTACATTGGCGATACGTCCGACGGTACCGGCCTGCACCACTTGGTGTTCGAAGTGGTTGACAACTCCATCGACGAATCATTGGCCGGCCACTGTGATGACATCGTGGTCACCATTCACTCCGACAACTCCATCAGCGTCACCGACAACGGCCGCGGTATTCCCACCGGTGTCAAGATGGACGACAAGCACGAGCCCAAGCGTTCAGCGTCAGAAATTGCCCTCACCGAATTGCACGCCGGCGGCAAGTTCAACCAAAACAGTTACAAAGTGTCGGGCGGTTTGCACGGCGTGGGCGTGAGCTGTGTGAATGCGCTCAGCAAGTGGTTGCGCCTCACAGTGCGCCGCGAAGGCAAAGTGCATCAAATTGAATTTGCCAAAGGTTTTGTTCAAAACCGCTTGCTCGAAATGGTCGATGGCGTAGAAGTGTCACCCATGAAAATCACGGGCGCCACTGAAAAGCGCGGCACAGAAGTTCACTTCTTGCCCGACACCGACATCTTCACGCAAAACCACGATTTCCATTACGAAATTTTGGCCAAGCGTTTGCGCGAACTCAGTTTCTTGAACAACGGTGTGCGCATTCGTTTGAAAGACGAACGCAGCGGCAAAGAAGACGACTTCTCTGGCGCCGGTGGTGTCAAAGGTTTTGTCGACTTCATCAACGCCAATAAAAAAGTGTTGCATCCCAATGCCTTCATTGCTTTGGGCGAACGCCCTGCCGATTCGTACGGCGGCATTCCTGGCACCAGCATTGGTGTCGAAGTGGCCATGCAATGGAACGATGGCTACAACGAAAATGTTTTGTGCTTCACCAACAACATTCCACAGCGCGATGGCGGTACCCACCTCACAGGTTTGCGCGCGGCCATGACGCGTGTCATTGGCAAGTACATTGAGAAAAACGAAATTGCCAAAAAGCAAAAAGTCGAAGTCAGTGGCGACGACATGCGCGAAGGCTTGTGCTGCGTCTTGAGCGTCAAAGTGCCTGAGCCCAAGTTCTCTAGCCAGACCAAAGATAAATTGGTATCGAGCGAAGTGCGCGCTCCCGTGGAAGACATCGTGGCCAAAGCATTGGGTGACTTTTTGGAAGAGCGCCCCAACGATGCCAAAATTTTGTGCGGCAAAATTGTAGAAGCTGCACGCGCCCGCGAAGCTGCACGCAAAGCGCGCGAAATGACACGACGCAAAGGTGTTCTCGACGGCATGGGCTTGCCCGGCAAGTTGGCCGATTGCCAAGAAAAAGATCCAGCGCTTTGCGAAATCTACATCGTCGAGGGCGACTCCGCCGGTGGCTCTGCAAAGCAGGGTCGAGACCGTAAATTCCAAGCCATCTTGCCACTGCGCGGCAAGATCTTGAACGTTGAAAAAGCACGCTACGAAAAATTGCTCACCAGTACTGAAATCGTCACGCTTATTACGGCGCTTGGCACCGGCATCGGCAAGGTCACCGCAGACTCTGGCAAGAGCGGCACCGACGACTTCAACGTCGACAAATTGCGCTACCACCGCATCATCATCATGACCGACGCCGACGTCGACGGCGCGCACATTCGCACTTTGCTGCTCACCTTCTTCTACCGTCAAATGCCCGACCTTGTTGAGCGCGGCCACATCTACATTGCACAGCCGCCACTTTACAAAGTGAAGGCCGGCAAAGAAGAGTTGTATTTGAAAGATGCGCCCGCACTCGACAGTTTCTTGCTGCGAATCGCTTTGAAAGACGCCAGCATTGCAACCGGTGGTGCTTCTCCGCAAGTCCTCAGCGGCGACACACTCGAGTCCTTGGCGCGCAAGCACCAAGTAGCCGAAGCAGTCATTCAGCGTTTGTCCAACTTCATGGACGCAGAAGCATTGCGCGCCATTGCCGACGGCGTGTCCCTCAACCTAGACAACTTAGATCTGGCGGCTGAATGCGCCCCCGCTTTGCAAGCCAAATTGCGCGAACTCAACACCACCG